>Ga0105048_10003001_pt1 | contig 27596 bp, 24 predicted proteins | sample MAT05_FD_78382 | JGI IMG/M metagenome (GOLD analysis project Ga0105048, IMG submission 78382) | Freshwater microbial communities from Lake Fryxell liftoff mats and glacier meltwater in Antarctica - MAT-05 | ecosystem: Environmental > Aquatic > Freshwater > Ice > Liftoff microbial mat | place...
ACATCAACATGGATTTCAGCAAAAGCCAGCATTTGGTGCTTGGCTATGATTACTTCGCAACCAGATTTTTAAAATTCAAAACCGAAGTGTATTACCAATATCTCTGGAATGTGCCGGTGTATGTGGTTCCCTCAAGCGTCTCGCTGCTTAACCGCGGCGCTTCCTTCAATAGGTTTTTTCCTATTTACACCATGCAGAATACAGGCACCGGCTATAACTACGGTATCGAACTCACTATCGAAAAGCTGTTTCACAAACGTTATTTTTTTATGGTGAGTGGAAGTTTATTCGACAGCAAATACACGGCCAGCAATGGGAAAACGGCCAACACAGACTTTAATGGAAATTACATTGTTAACTTTTTAGGTGGACTTGAATTTGCAATTGGTCAGGGCAAAAAAGATGTGTTGAGCCTCGGCACTAAAGTTACTTATGGCGGTGGTAGACGTTATTCACCTGTAAACATAGCTGCCAGTAATGCCGTGATGGATGTAATTGCTCTGGACGATCAAGTAAATACATTGCAGTTTGCGCCTTACAACCGTGTTGACTTGAGGATCTCCTACAAAATAAACGGTAAAAAAGTGGGCACTGAAATTGCTCTCGACCTTGTGAATATTTTTAATGTTAAGAATGTACTAGCTTTGAGTTACGCGCCCGATCCGGCCGACAGGCTGGCAAACCCTCTGGTTAAAAATTACCAGTTAGGTTTTTTACCACTATTTTATGTAAAGGTTGATTTTTAGAATTAATTTCGTAGGGTATGACTAAAATTTTAATTATCGGCGCCGGCCGCTCAACAACTTCTCTGATAGAATATATCCTGCAAAAATCAGACGTTTACCGCTGGAAAGTAACTATTGCCGATCTCGATCTTCACTTGGCTCTCGAAAAAACTAAAGGCTATTCGAACGCCATGGCTATTAAATTTAATATTAACGATTACGAACAACGCAGGCTGGTTATTCAGAATCACGATTTGGTAATCTCGATGCTGCCAGCAGCTTTGCATGGCGATGTAGCAAAAGATTGTGTAGAATTTGGTAAACACATGGCAACGGCCAGCTACGTGAGTCCCGACATTAAAGCGTTGAATGATGACGCAACAAAAAAAGGCATTTTATTATTGAATGAATGCGGTCTAGATCCAGGTATCGATCATGCAAGCGCCATGAAAATTATTGATGAGATACAAGAAAAAGGCGGAGAGATTCACTCTTTTAAATCGTATTGCGGTGGCTTGGTGGCGCCTGAAAGTAACGACAACCCTTGGGGTTACAAATTCAGCTGGAACCCAAGAAATGTGGTGGTAGCGGGACAGGGTACCACGCAGTTCTTAAGAGACGGCCAGATAAAATTTGTGCCTTACAGCCGCTTGTTTAAAGAAACGGATATGATTGATGTTGAAGGATACGGGAAATTTGACGCTTACCCAAACCGCGATAGCATAAGTTACATTGATGTTTACGGTTTAAAAGGTATTAAAACGATGATCCGTGGAACACTCCGGCAATTTGGCTATGGCAAAGCCTGGCACGTGTTTGTAAAGCTCGGCCTCACCGATGATTCTTCTAAAATTAATAATGCCGACCAGTTAACTTATACCTCATTGATCAATTCTTTTTTACCTTCTTCTAAATTAACAGTGAAAGAAAAATTAAAATCATTAATGCAACAGGAATGGGATGCCGACATTGAACAAATGATGGACTATCTCGAATTATTTTCCGACAAAAAAATTAAATTACATGAAGGAACACCAGCGCAATTGTTACAATCGTTGCTGGAAGAAAAATGGAAATTAAAAACTGGAGATAGAGATATGATTGTTATGCAGCATTTGTTTGAATATACCTTACCCGGCACAAAAGAACTTCAGACTTTACAATCTTCTTTAGGTGTCATTGGCAAAAATCAAGACCATACAGCTATGGCGCTAACCGTTGGTTTGCCGCTTGCCATTACAGTTAAGAATTTTCTTACTGGCGAATTTAATTTGACTGGCGTTCAAACACCAGTGAAAAAAGAGATCTACGTGCCGCTTTTACAAGAGTTGGCAGAAAAGGGAATTGTTTTTACAGAAACAGAATCAATTGTTTGAATTTAATTTAATTGAAGGGTAAAAAAAGGCACGGCTAAAATGGTGGCTGTTCTGGGTCTGTTTCTTAAATGTGAAAACCACAACCAAAAAATATCTACCCGCGCTGAATAAAAATACTATCGCCCAAGAATCTTAGCAGGTTGTTTTAAACAAAGACATTGTGATTTTTTGTAGCGATACAACTGCCCGACGGTTGGCAGGGTATAGCCAAGCGATCTTCATTATGGATTTGTGATTCGGAAATATGGCTATTTCACGCACGCTTGAAAAGCTTCTAGCGATGAAACCGCCGCGTGCACCGCATTTGTAAGCTATGTTAAACTAAATTTTCCACACTTGTAAAGAAAGCTACTTACTTTGTAAATCTAAGTCTGCCTCCAATCCTATTTACCCATACCGCCTTTCATCTTTTCCATCGCATCTTTGTAGGAAACCATGTTGTAACCATCAGTGCTTACATTAAAAACGCTATCAGCGATAGGAGTTGTTGTTACTTCCGAAGCGGTGATCATAATTTTCATATCCATTCCTTGCTGACTTTGTTTCATTTCCATTTCAAGCGGATAACCTTTAATGTCACCAAGATCCATCATGTTTTTTCCTTTTTTGTTTTTAGCGGCGTTTGATGTAATTTTTTCTGTTATCCAAACAATGATCTGATTGTCTTTTTTATCTTTATCGGTAGAGGTAACAATAGCCTTGGTGCACTCGTAGCCTGCAATCATTTTTTTCTCTGTAGTATATTCAATTTTTGGTTTGCTTTCGGATTTACCTTTTTCTCCTCTTTCCATTTCTTCTTTCGTGGCCGTGTAACCGCTTTTATTTCCCATTGCGTCAGTTAAAAAAGTGTAGTTTTTTCCGTCAGACACGATAATCTGGCTGCCCATCATGCCTGTAATTTCAACTTTACTTTTCTCGCCCTTTAAGTAGGTTAATGTTTCTTGCTCACCCATAGCTGCATACTCTGCCGGCAGCCCGTCAATTTTCATATTCATTTTTACGGTGTAATTGTCTTGAGCAAAAGCGATGGCCGATACTAAAACGAGCGCAGCGCAAGTAATTATTGTTTTCATGTGTAAAAGTTTAGGTTTAATATCATTTCAAATACAGTTCTAATATAAATATAAAAAGCGTACAAGTAAATTAAAATGTAAAAACGAGAAAATTAATTGCTGTCTGGTAAAAACCTTGGCCATTTCTTCTTTAGAAACTACTTTCATCTCTGGATCAATGTCGAAAGTTTTGTCCTTTACCTCTATATTTTTAAAAGAGGTAGCCATAAAATGTAGTTCAAGACCCAATCTTTTGATGCGATAATCCATCAATATGCCTTTCGAATCGGCGTAGGGAGAAAGCAAATTACAATTTTCTATTCCCAATTCTTTGGTGCACCAAACATCAAAAGTACGCGTAGAATTGTTTACCATACTTACTTTTACTCTGATACAATTAAGGCCTGCAATCAATTTTGTTTCACTGGTTTCCTCGATTTTAATTTCAAAATTCTTGTTGTCTTCGTTTACATCCTGTTCGTTTTCGATGCAAACCTGTTTCACTGCCAAAAAATTTACTGTTTGTGAAAGCGTTTTGGCGTTAAGGTCGCTGATGACTCGGGTTTTGAAAACCCCCTAGGAACTAAGTTCTAAGGCAAATTTCTCGTTTTTAAATTTTAAAACAGCCGAACTTGGCGCGGGTTCGTACAGGGCATTTCTTGGATCAATAGCCTCGGCATCAAAATCAATAACACCTTCCAGATTATTTCCTTGTTTTTGAGTTGAGTCGAAGGCTATAAAAAAAAGTATGGTGTTACGGCTAATAATGTTTTAAATATTTTTTTCTAGCTATTTTGCCTAATAATTTGCGAAAAACTTAGCCATTTCTTCTTGCGAAATAATTTTCATAGAAGCAGGTATTTCAAAAGTTTTATCAGGCACCGCGCCCTGCTCGTATTTTTTAGCAAGAAAATGCATTTCTAGACCTAATTTCTTAATCCTGTAATCCAACAACACGCCTTTTAATTGGGCATAAGGGGTTAAGGAATTACAATTTTCCATGCCCAGTTCTTTTGTGTACCACACATCGAAAGACACATTGGGTTCGTTTACTTTTGTCGCTCTAACTTTATAACATTTAAGTCCGACTATTTTTTTTGTTTCCTTCGTTTCGTCAAGTTTCAAAGCAAAATCGAGGTTATCTGCCCTAATCTCTGCCTCATTTTGAATGCAGGCTTGATTGATGTCAAGAAATTTAACAGTTTGCGTGATTGTTTTTGCGTTTGCATCGCCAATAACGGCAGTGTTAAACATTCCCATTGTACTCATTTCGATGGCGAATTTATCACCTTTATATTTTAATGTGGCTGTACTTGGCGCGAGACCGTATAAGGGGTGTTTTTCATCTACGCCTTTTGTATCAAACTCAATGATGCCTTCATTTTTACCGCCCAGTACATTTGAGCCGCAGGCTGCAAAAAGCAAAATAAATTGAGCAACCACAAGGGGTTTAACTATACGTTTGAGATTGCTCAAGGATTTATATTAAGATGTTTATTTGATAACGATAATTTATTAACGATGACCCACTATTTCAGCTGAACCTGTTTCTCAACAGTTTTTCCTTCTTCCAGCTTAATAATTGCGGCACCGCTATATGTTTTTGTTGCGGTCGTAAAAAAAGCTCTTACATCATAAATAGCAGGCAATTTAAACGTAAACTTCACCTCGCCGCTCGCATCCGTATTGCCATTGGCTTTTAAATCAGCTGTGTAAGTTATTGGCGAACTGGGCGTTTTTACGCTGGCAAATAAAATCACGTTGGCGTTATTAACTGCAAGGCCGAGAGAATCTACACACTTAACGGTTGCTTTACATTGTGTGTCTTTATTGCAGGAGGCATTTATAAAGACAAAAGTTGACAGAAAAAATCCAGCAATCACAAGCACTATAGGTTTCGTCATAATAAAAGTTGATATTAGCAAAACAAATATAAATAAAAATGTTTTACCTCCAAAAGTTTATTTGTATATTAATAATCCTGCTCGCGGTAAAAGTCCCGTTAGGCTCGCAAACACTGGGAAAAGAGATAATTTTAATCCAAACTTCCTATGGAAACATGAAATTGAAATTATATGAGGAAACACCGTTGCACAAGAATAATTTTCTGAAACTCGTAAATGAGAAATTTTTTGATTCGTTGTTATTTCATCGGGTGATCAACAATTTTATGATTCAAGGTGGTGATCGACTGAGTAAAAACGCGAAACCGTTTGATAGTATAGGGCACGGAGATATTGGCTACACCATTCCCGCAGAAATAAACAAACGACTCATTCACAAAAAAGGATCTCTTTGCGCAGCGAGAGATGGCGACGATGTAAACCCATTACACTCTTCAAGCGCCTCCCAATTTTATATCGTGATGGGCAAAAAACGCACATCTGAGGATCTTCTCAAATATGAAGACCGTATTAATAAAGCCCATCATGCGAGTGCCGCGCGCGCTTTAATGGCATCTGAAACGGGCAAAACACTCAAACATCGCTATAACCGTCTTAAATCTGAAAACAAAACCGACAGTGCTATATTCCTAAACAGCGAGATTGAATCGCTTATTACCTCAGAACATTTAAAAACCCCCGAATATAAATTTAATGCTCACCAAACCGAAGTTTACACCACCGCCGGCGGAACACCTCACTTAGATAGTGCTTATACCGTTTTCGGTGAAGTAATAGAAGGGTTGGAGGTGATTGATAAAATTGCCGCGGCCAAAACCGATGACCGTGACCGTCCACTCGAAGACATTCGCATGAAATTTAGCATTATTAACTAATTTTTTACAAACCTGTTAAACCAGACCCGAGTTTCGACTTCCAATACAAAAAAAACCATGAAACAAATAATTTTATTAGCCGCCGCCTTTTTAACGATTAGCACCGCAGCAAGAGCACAAGAGAATCAGGCACTTGGCGCGCAAACAGAAAGTCAAACAAAAAGAAGTCCTGATTACAAAGCCAAAAAAGATGCGGAGCGGGCTCAAAAAAAATTGGGTCTCAGCGACGCGCAAAAATTAAAATGGCAGGCGGCCAGCCTTGAAAGGATCAAAGCCAACGAGCCATTTAAATCACAGATGAAAGTTACGACCGACAAAACGGAAAAACAAAAAATAGCTGCTCAGATAAAACCCAACTTAAAAAAGTTTAATGACACAGTCAACGGCTTCCTTACCGCCGATCAAAAAACAAAATGGGAAGAGATGAAGAAGGAGAAAAAAGAAACGCGTCGTGGCAAAGTTAAACAACAACAAGAATCTGAAAACGACTAATCTCAAACATTCTGGCTTAGAGGTAATAACGAAAGGCTAAATAATTTAGTCCTATTATTTTCCTTTAGTAAAATACGATCTAAGATTTGTTCATTGTTCTTTAGATTAATTTACAAATCAAGATCGTGTGACAAAGAAAAACTCTGGATTTAACTGAAAAACGTATTTGGTTACTATGCTTTGTCTAGAGGGCATTCTTCGTGCAGCTATCTTTCAAACAACGTGACATTTTCTTATTGTAGCTTAGTACCCACAATGCCTTGTAACTAGTAGAAAACATGAAGGTCAATTATTTTCCCGCTGCACGCCGTTAGCTATTGAAGCCGCTAAGATTTTTTCGTTGTAAATTGGAAGTTGCAAATTAAGTTGGTATTCGTGATTTACCTCGAAAGAAACTTCTCCGCCGCGGCAACATTGGCCTTCGAATTACCTACAAAAATTTGTCCAGCTGTTAAGATCACCGGCCGTTTTAAAAATGTATACTCGTTTAAGATCAGATTTTTGTATTCAGCTTCGGTTGATGGTTTTGGGTCCAGTGTTTTATATTTTAGCGCTATCCTGCTAAACAACGACTCGTAAGATCCACTTAACTTTTTCATTTCTTCCAGATGCAAGGCCGATATTTTTTCGGTTTTAATATCCTGAAAGATGAACTTTTTTTTTGTTAGTTCAAGTTGCCCGATAATGCCTGCGCAAGTTTTACAGCTCGAGAGGTGATAGATTTTATTCATGGAAAAAGATTGATTAAATTTGATTAAGATTAATAACTCCGTGAAATTAAAGATAATTCTTTGTTTATTGCTGTCTGGCTTTTGTCTGATGGCGCAAACCTATGATAAAGATTGGGGGCAGCTTATTAAGAAAATGGATGCAGGGGAAAATCCTGACTTAGGCGAATCCCAGGGCTTTTTATTTAAATATAAAAACGAACTCAAAAAATACCCCGACAACACTACACAACTTTACAGCTTCATCGCCAGCGCATACAGCCAGAGAGGAGAGCCTCAAAACGCCGAAGAAAATTACAGGCTGTCGCTACAATATGCGCAAACCGCCATTGACACTACATTGAAATTTATCGTCCGTTACAGTTTGGGTGTTTTGAACTACAACAACCAAAATTTAATTGAAGCTGAAAAATACTATTATTCCTGTATGGCCGGTATGGCTTTTATATACGGGCAGTCGAGCCGCGAATACACAGCTATTTTTAACGAATACAGCAACTTGCTGGTAGATCTTGGAAAATACACCGAGGCGCAACCCTACATTGAGAGTCTTTTATATTATTACAAAACGCTTGACGGTGAAAATAACAAAACGTATCTGAAACTTCTAACATCAAAAGCGATCGTTGCGCAAAATCTAGGCGATTACCTCACAGCAACTGACATTTTTTCTGACATGGTCGAAAATAAAAGTATCTTAAAGCTAGGCGACACGCTTGGCCAAGTGATCCAAACAAGCAACCTAAGTGATATTTATAGAGAAACTGGTTATTACGAAGCCGCTGTAGATTATGCACAATTGGCGAAGGAACTTTATTTTAGTTATCGATTAGATCAAACCCGTAAAAAACCGCACGAACTTGAGGTACTTGCGACAATTGAAAACAATCTCGGACTGTGTTTCAAAGCTTTAAGCGATTACAAAAAATCAGAAACATCTTACAACCAAGCAATTTCTATTTTTACCCAAATCGGGAGAACCAATACCGAATCGTATTGCTCAACGTTAAGCAACAAGGCAAACCTTTATTCAGAATTGGGGAGATACGCCGAGGCCTCTGAACTTTTATGGCTGGCCATTGAAACAAGGAAAAAATATTTCGGTACCGATAACGAAAATTATGCAAATGCGCTGTCCAACCTTGCTATTGTCTACATGTATTCTGAACACTACAAACAAGCCCTTGAAAAAAACCTCGAAGCAATTGACATTTACAAAAAAACATTGGGCGAAAATCATCAGAGTTACGCCAATAGTTTAAATAATCTTTCGCTTAATTACATCAAAACCGGCGATTATAAAAAAGCCGAAGAATATAAACTAAAAGCATTACAGATCATCGCATCTACCGTAGGTAAAGATCACTACCGATACGCAGCTTTTTTAATATCGACCTATGATCTTTATGCGGAATCGGATCTAGAAGAGAAAGCGATCGTAAATTTAAAGGAAGCAATGCAACTCGTAGAGAAGAATTTTGGGAAAACACACGAGTTATATGCCAGGGCTGAATTTGCTTTGGCGAATATTTATACTTTTAGAAAAAACTATAAAGATGCCGGCTTTTTGTTTACCGCTTGCCTCGATTATTATTCCAATCAGGTGAATAATTATTTTAACGCAATGAGCGAAGAAAATCAGGCTGAATTTCTCGCAAATTTAATACCTATCTTCCAAAGTTATAACATTTTTTTAATCAATTACAAATTAGAACGTCCAACGGAAAACTTAAATAAATACATCGAACTTGCGGTAGGCTATCAGCTTCAGTTAAAGTCTCTGCTTGCAAACAAGTCGGCACAGGTGCGCAACGAAATTTTAAATAGTAAGATGAAGAATTAAAAGCCTTGTATAATGAGTGGATAATACTCAAAAACGAACTTATTAGCACGTTTAAATCAACCGAATCTAATATCGACAATAATGATTTACTTAAAAAGACTTCCGATTTAGAAATAAAAATAAAATTAAAACTCATTAATTTCTCGAATCAGGAAGCTTTAACGCTAAAAACTTTGCAACAAAAACTGAATTTGAATGAAGCTGCGATAGAAATTTTTAAAGTGTCGGCCAGAGCGGACGATACCTCAGCGAGTATCAGATATGGCGCCTTGGTGATCCGCAAAAATACAGCGGTACCTGAATTTATCATCTTTAAAAACGGAGAAGAATTAGACGGAAAATATTTTGACAACTATACAAAAAATATAGACGAGCAGCTACTTGATACTACAAACTATACTAATTACTTTAAACCATTTGAAGCTTATTTAAAAGATATTAAAAAAATCTATCTATCATCCGACGGTATTTTTCACAAGTTAAGTTTTTTAGGCTTTTACAACGTCGATAAAAAAAACTATCTGGCGGATCAATACGAAATTTACCAGACCTCCAACTTAGGTTCAGTTTATAAAACCGCAGCAGTTGTTTCAGATTCAGGGTTAACAGCTTCTCTTTTTGGTTACCCTGATTACGACTATGACTTCAAAGAAAATAAATTCCAGAAGTCAACAAACACAGATTTATTAGTCGCAAAACGTTTTGGTTTAACCCAACTTGCCAAGCTGCCAGGCACCAAAAAAGAAGTTGAAGGTATCGATAAAGAATTAAAAGCAAAAAACTGGCGCTCCTTAGTTTTTATGGATCAAAACGCAAGCGAAGAAAATTTAAGAAAGGTAAATAATCCAAAAGTGCTTCACATCGCCACGCATGGTTTTTATTTAAAAGATATCGAAAATGATGATAAACTATTTTTAGGTTTTGAACATTCAGCGATTAAAGAAAATGCGATGTTGCGGTCGGGGCTGATCCTTGCTGGTGCTGGCCCATCCACCCAAGATAGCACCAACAGAAACTCCGAAAATGATGGTATTCTCACAGCAGATGAGGCTTCGTTGTTAAAACTAAACAAAACTGATTTGGTAGTGCTTTCTGCTTGTCAAACTGGATTAGGTGACGAAATGGGAACTGAAGGTGTTGCAGGTTTACAACGTTCTTTCACTATTGCTGGCGCGAAAAATATTTTAATGAGTCTTTGGCCAGTTGATGATGAGGCTACCAGTATGCTGATGATGGAATTTTATAAAAATTATGCACAGAACCAAAATGCGGAAGCGTCCTTTAAAATGGCGCAGACTGTTGTAAGGAACAAATATCCACATCCTTATTACTGGGCGGCTTTCGTATTACTCAAAACATTTAATTGAGGAGCGCGCAGATAAAGCGGTTTGGATGTATGACTAAAGGTCAATATATCATTTTTTTTCACGAACGATACCCCGCGCCTCGTTCAAATTTACCTGCGCATTGTGCCAAATAAATTTAAGTTGTTGTTATTCTATGCTTTTTTTATTGTGAGCGGTTATTTTTGTCCAGCAAGAGGTTAAGTCTCTGACTTTTAATTTCTATTTTTGAAAGTGATTAAGTTGACCCAAATCCGGAAGTCGTACCATCTTGCCGATACCTCCTTTGAAGTTTTAAAAGGAATCGATCTAAATATTCGTGAAGGCGAATTTGTTTCAATCATGGGTTCCTCCGGCTCAGGTAAGTCTACGCTGCTTAATATTTTGGGTATACTCGACAATTATGATTCAGGTTCGTATCAACTTAACAATACCCTGATTAAAGATTTATCACAAAAAAAAGCGGCGCAATTACGAAACCAGTTCTTAGGATTTGTATTTCAATCTTTTAACTTGCTTTCTTTTAAAAACGCTATCGAAAATGTAGCGCTTCCACTGTATTATCAAAAAGTGTCGCGCAAAGAACGAAACAAAACTGCACTCGAATATCTTGATAAGATGGGCCTGAAAGACTGGGCTAATCATTTACCTTCTGAATTAAGCGGTGGACAGAAACAACGCGTAGCCATTGCTCGTGCCCTTATTGGAAATCCCAAAGTTATTTTCGCAGATGAGCCAACAGGCGCTTTGGATTCTCAAACATCTATAGAAGTAATGGAGATCTTTAAAGACATCAATAACCAAGGGAAAACCATTGTGATTGTAACCCATGAAAATGATATTGCCGCGCTCACCCACCGAACGATTAGACTCAAAGACGGACTTATTATAAATTCTGAACAATGATATTTAATTCTGACTTCTCACATCAAAAATCTTAAATCAAAAATGTTCGACATAGACAAATGGCAGGAAATATTTGGTACGATTAAAAAAAACAAGTTACGTACCATACTCACCGCGTTCAGCGTGGCTTGGGGTATTTTTATCCTTATCATTTTATTGGCCGCTGGGCAGGGATTGCGGAACGGCGCGCAATCGCAATTTGGCAATGATGCGGCTAACAGCATTTGGATCGAAGGAGGTCAAACTTCGATGCCGCACGCGGGTTATAAACCCGGCCGAGCTATTACCCTGAGAAACGCCGATTTTTATCGCGTCAAAAACGATGTCGCAGGAGTCGACCATGCTTCTGCGGTATACCGTGGCTGGGAGAGTAGGGTATTGTCTTATAAAAATGAACACGCTGCTTTTACAACACGTCCATGTGCACCCGACCATTGCATTCTTGAGCGGGCTAAAATTATCAAAGGCAGGTTTATTAATGAAATAGATTTTATTGAATTCAGAAAAGTATGCACTATAGGTTTACCTGTAAAAGAAACCTTGTTTAAAAAAGAAGATCCGATCAATAAATTTATCGATGTAGGTGGAACAAAATATAAAGTGGTCGGAATTTTTAACGACCCGGGAAAAGGCGATAACGATAGAATTTATATTCCGCTGCTAACCGCGCAACGTGTTAATGGCGGAAAGGATCAAATTGGCACTATATGGGCAAGCACTGGAACTGTTGCCCCCGAAGGCACCGAAAAAATGGTTTCGGAGATCAGGAACTTGCTCGCGAAAAAATATCATTTTAATCCCGAAGATAAAAACGCTATTGGCATCTATAACAATAATATCGAATACGCACGTATAATGGCTATGCTCGACGGCATAAAATACTTCATTTATGTGATAGGCATATTAACGCTTGTCGCCGGTATGGTCGGTGTAAGCAATATCATGATGATTATTGTAAAAGAACGCACCAAAGAAATAGGCGTGAGAAAAGCTCTAGGAGCTTCACCTTTTTCAATCGTTTCGTTGATCATTCAGGAATCTATTTTTATAACTTCCGTGGCCGGGTATGTAGGTCTGATGCTCGGTATAGCCGTTGTTGAGCTCATCAGATCATTTAAATTGGAAGGTGACTTTTTTAAAGACCCGGATGTGAACCTCAACATTGCGTTAAGCTCAGTTGGAATGATCATAATTGCCGGTGCTTTGGCGGGTTTATTCCCTGCTATAAAAGCATCTCGGGTTGAACCCATCACAGCATTAAGAGAAAACGAATGATTTTTGAACGAGACAGCTGGCAAGAAATTTTCGCAACCATTCGTAAAAATAAATTACGCACATTCTTAACGATGCTAGGCGTTTTTTGGGGAATTTTTATGCTCGTCATCATGCTAGGATCGGGTAACGGTTTACGCAATGGCATTTTAAAAGGTTTTAACGGAACCGCCACCAATAGCTTTTTCGCTTGGGCGCAACAAACCTCCAAAGCATATAAGGGTATGAAACCCGGCAGAAAATTTAATTTTAACATGGCCGACGTTGAAGCTTTAAAGCAATTAAAAGAATTGGAAATTGTTTCGCCAATAAACCAATTGGGCGGGCACGAAGAATCTAGCAACGTGGTAAGAGGCTTGAAAACCGCTGCCTGTCAGATTCAGGCTAACTATCCAATAGCGACACAAATAGAACTAGTCAAAATACGTAAAGGAAGATTTCTGAACGATCTCGACATAAAGGAAAAAAGAAAGATTTGCGTCGTTGGCTCGCGAGTGGTTGAGCTGCTGTTTAAGAAACACGAAAATGTTATCGGCGAATATATTCGCATCAATGGGGTATACTTTAAAATTGTAGGTATCACCATTCCTACAAGCAGCGGTGGGGATGGTCGTGAACAAGCCGAACGTATCAATATTCCGTTTACCACTTTTCAAAACGCTTTTAATTATGGCGATGTTGTTGGATGGTTTGCTATAAGATCGAAAGCGGGTATTCCGGCAAAAGTTTCAGAGAGCAAAGTGATTTCCATTTTAAAAGAACGTCACAAAATTGCACCCGATGATTTAAAGGCGATTGGGCATTGGAATATGGAAGTTGAATATAATAAACTCAACGGTCTGTTTAGCGGAATAGAAATATTGGTGTGGATCGTTGGCATCGGCACACTGTTGGCAGGTGTCATTGGTATTACCAACATTATGCTTATTGTGGTGAAAGAACGCACCAAAGAAATTGGTGTAAAACGCGCATTAGGTGCCGAACCTTTGCAGATTATCGGGCAAATTTTATTGGAATCTGTTTTTCTTACGGCTCTCTCTGGTTATTTTGGATTAGTATTAGGCATTGGACTTCTGGAACTTATAAATTCACTTATTGGTGATTCAGGACAAATGTTCAGCAACCCTACTGTCGATCTTTCCATTGCGTTAAAAGCCCTTGCTGCTCTGATTGTGAGCGGAGCCATTGCTGGGTTTATTCCTGCGCGAAAGGCAGTAAGCATAAAACCAGTAGAAGCGTTAAGAAGTGAATAAAAAAATTAAATTACAGGGTATGGTCAAAAAAATCAGGAATATCGTTTTAATCTTCGTTTTTGCTGGATTAATTGTTTGGACATTTTATTTTCTGTTCCAGAAATCACAAAAGCCCCCGGAAGTATTTGAAACTGTAAAGCCATTTGATACATCTATTGTAAAAAAAACAGTGGCAACAGGCTCGGTAACGCCGCGTAAAGAAGTCAATATGAAATCGCAAGTGAGTGGCATCATCGAAAAACTTTATATCGTTGCAGGTCAGCAAGTGAAAGAAGGCGATGTGATTGCGAAAATAAAAATAATTCCCAATATGCTTAACCTTGCAAATGCCGAAAACAGGGTAAATGCAGCGCAGATCACTTACGATAACTCGAAAATCGAATACGAAAGAAATAAAGCGCTTTTCGATCAAAACGTTATTTCAAAATCTGAATTTCAGGCCATTGACCTGCGCATTAAATCGAGCCTCACCGAATTGGAAGCTGCACAAAATCAACTACAAATTATTAAAGAGGGAGTTTCAAAATCTTCAGGTTCAGTTTCAAACACACTTGTAAAATCAACCATCAGCGGTATGATTTTGGATGTTCCCGTAAAAGAAGGGGGACAGGTAATAGAAAGCAATACCTTTAACGAAGGCACCACGATTTGTTCGGTGGCCAACATGGGTGAAATGATCTTTGAAGGAAAACTCGACGAAAGTGAAGTCGGCAAAGTACAAATCAATATGGACATTGTATTAACCATTGGCGCTATTGATAAACAAAGTTTTAAAGCAACATTGGAATACATCGCCCCAAAAGGCGTTACAGAAAACGGCGCCATACAATTTTTAATTCGTGCTTCAATCAGCAAAGACAACAGCGCTTTTTTACGCGCCGGTTATAGCGCGAACGCAGATATCATTCTCGCTAAAAAAGACAAGGTGCTGGCCATACCGGAAAGTGTTTTACATTTTGAAAAAGAAAAAACTTATGTAGAAGTGGAAACTACTAACTCTAATTTTGAAAAACGTTTTATAAAAACGGGATTGTCGGATGGTATCAATATTGAAGTGTTGAGCGGAGTTAAGAAAACAGATAAATTGAAGCTGCCAGTGTTGGAAAAGCCGAAGGGGGACGAGAATTAGTAGGCTTTGCATTGTAATGATGGAGATTTTTTAGCGCATGGCAACGAATTTAAAATAAATAAAAGCTTTTTTCAACAGCTATTAAATAGCATTCACAATTAGCCATTAAAACTCTTCTGAATTGGTATCTTCAAACTGCGAACATAAATACCACACAAAATAAAAATACAGGAAGCAATTGAAAATAAAAAAAATTAGATTGGAGTTTTGGCCAAAAAATCTGATTTTGATTTGCAGTGACGTACAAGCATCAATGGGATGTTACAACAGGAAGCTTTTAAAAACAAACAGCAAGACGTTTGCGAACTAATGGAGTTGATGCGTCGCAGTATTATTGAAGCATGTATTTATAAAAACGAAAACAATATTCCTACACAAGCCAAAGATAGGGTACTGGCCATTGCAGATTCTAATCGCAATTATGTAAAAGCGAAAGAAAGATTGGAAATTATTGAAGATTCACAATCTTTACAAAAAGTTTACTGGCCAAAAATTAAGGAAGATAGTCAGGATCAAATGAGTTTGTTTTAAAAACACCCGACAATTTTATTCCCCTACAACTTTTCCTTCAAATATTTCGACGTGTACCCAATCCCCGATTTCGCCAAATCGTCTGGCGTACCTTCAAACACAACGGTTCCGCCGTGCTCGCCCCCTTCTGGACCAATATCAATAACCCAGTCGGCACATTTTACCACATCCATATTGTGCTCGATCACTACAATAGAATGGCTCTTTTTCAATAAAGCGTCGAACGATTTTAAAAGTTTGGCCACATCATGAAAATGCAAACCAGTTGTTGGCTCATCAAATACAAATAAAGTGGGTGACGTATTGTTGATCTGAATTAAAAAACTTGCCAGCTTAATCCTTTGTGCTTCTCCCCCACTTAAGGTGCTACTGCTTTGTCCTAAGTGAACATACCCCAAACCAACGGCTTGTAAGGGTAGCAATTTCTCGAGAATTTTTTTGCAGGTGCGGTTGTCTTCGTCTTTACTAAAAAAAGTAACGGCATCATCAACCGTCAGTTCCAAAACCTCGGAAATGGATTTTTCTTTGTACAAAATTTCTAATGTTTCTGCCTTGTAGCGTTTACCTTTACAACTTTCGCATTGTAATTGAATATCGGCCATAAACTGCATTTCAACAGTGGTTTGCCCTTCGCCCTGGCAGGTTTCGCATCTGCCGCCTTCTACATTGAAGCTGAAAAATCCGGGTTTATAATTTCTTGTTTTTGAAAGTCCCTGCTCCGCATATAAATTCCTGATCTCATCAAAAGCTTTTACATAAGTTACAGGGTTACTTCTGGACGATTTTCCAATTGGATTCTGATCAACAAATTCTAATTGTTTAATTTGTTTTAAACTCCCACCAATCAAATGATCTGCATTCACACTGTCGAAATAACCGTCCAAATACCTTTGTAAATTCGGAATCAAACCTTTTCTCACCAAAGTAGATTTGCCTGAACCGCTCACACCAGTTACGCAGGTCAACACCCCTAAAGGAAATTTAACTGAAATGTTTTTTAAGTTGTGCTCATTCAAATTCCTGACTTCAATAAATTCTTTCCATTTCCGGCGACTGGCAGGCACTTCAATACGCATTTGATTATTTAAATATTTGGAGGTATATCCGCTTTTATTTTTTAGCAATTGTGCGTGAGTTCCCTGAAAAACAAGGTGTCCGCCTTCTGTGCCGGCTTCTGGACCAATATCAATCAACTCATCTGCTTTGCGCATGATTTCTTCATCGTGTTCCACAATAATTACCGTGTTGCCTTGCTGTTGCAAAGAGCGCAACACTTTTATCAAGCGTGCGGTATCTCTGGGATGCAAACCGATGCTGGGCTCATCTAAAATATACAGGCTTCCCACCAAAGTGCTTCCTAATTGAGTTGCGAGATTAATCCTTTGACTCTCTCCACCACTTAGGGTGTTGGCCACACGGTTAAGTGTGAGATATCCCAATCCCACATCCAATAAATATTGTAAACGGTTGGTGATCTCTACCAATAGTCTTTTGGCGATTAACAGATCGTGTTCGTTTAATTTGATGGTTTTAAAAAATGGTTGTAGATTGCACACAGGCGTTAATACGAGATCGTTGATACATTTTCCATCTACCTTCACATAGTTGGCATCTCTGCGTAAGCGTGTGCCATGGCAATCGGGACAAACCGTTTTACCACGGTACCTCGCTAGCATCACGCGGTATTGAATTTTGTAAGTTTCCTTTTCCAACATCCTGAAAAAAGTATTTAGGCCATCGAAATATTCATTGCCGATCCATAACAAATCATAATCTTTTTTAGACAGGTCAACGATGGGTTTATGAACCGGGAAATCAAATTTATGTGCACTTTTTAATAATTGATTTTTATACTGGCTCATCACCTCGCCATTCCAGCAAACAATGCCACTTTCATAAACCGACAGGCTTTTATTAGGAATAACAAGATCTGGATCAATACCAATAACACTTCCAAAGCCTTCGCAGGTTTTGCAAGCCCCGATGGGATTATTAAAGGTAAAAAAATTGACACTTGGTTCTTCAAAGGTCATTCCATCCAACTCAAACAAATTGCTGAACACCTGTTTTTTATATTTTTCGTTGGAAAGGGTAAGGGGCTTTGTCAGCTCTGCTTTAAGACTCTCGTTTTCAATCCAAATCAAACACTCCCCTGCGCCTTCAAAAAAAGCGGTCTGAACACTATCCCCTGCCCTGTTTACAAAGTCTTCATCCTCTGGTTGGGTAACAAGGCGATCGATAAGCAAAAAAACCTCGGCGCCTTTTCTCACTGTTTTATAATCCACTTCACTGATCTTTTGGATTTGCCCGTTAATAATTGCCCGCGAAAAACCTTGTTGCGACAGGAGATCAAACTGTTTTTGAATTGTACGGTCTTTCATCTCGTTAACCTTTGACAGAATAAGGATCTTTGAACTAGGCCTTAGAGCATTGACAAAACGTACTACATCGCTAACTGTATCGCGTTTAACAATGTTTCCGCTCACGGGGCTGTATGTTTTGCCAATTCGCGCGTACAATAATTTAAAATAATCGTAAATCTCAGTGATGGTGCCCACCGTACTTCTCGGGTTACGTGAAATTACTTTTTGTTCAATGGCAATGGCAGGCGAAATACCTTTGATGTAATCTACCTGAGGTTTTTCTAGCCTTCCTAAAAACTGGCGCGCATAAGCCGAAAGACTTTCTACGTAGCGGCGCTGACCTTCTGCGTATAAAGTGTCGAACGCCAAGGAAGATTTGCCGGAACCAGATAAGCCGGTAACAACCACCATTTTATTTCGGGGTATGGCGACGTCGATGTTTTTTAAATTGTGCTGGCGCGCGCCTTTGATGATGATAAACTCTTTTGCGCTTAATTTAGAAATATCTTTTGTACTCATTAATTTTTTAAAAAATGTGATTTAACACCAGTAAATAAAATAAATAACCCCGGGAAATTTGAACATTATTCCAATAGTTTTTTCATGTGTGCCAATGCCGAAGCGTCCTTCCAATCAATGTACCCCACCGTTTCTTTTTTCACTTCTTGGCGACCGTTAACAAGATATGATGTTGGTATGGAGTTAATACCTACTTCGCTAAAAGCTTGTTTCATCTTCAAAAAGGTAAAGGAATATTGTTTTTTGTCTTTAAACGCTTTAATTTTTTCTATAGCCTCATCGCTAATTACGATTACCTCCACATCATTCAGATCAGAAACTTTAATATCATTAATCTCTTTTAATTCGTGTAAACAGTTGGGACACCAAGAAGCGCTGAAACAAACTATTTTTTTCTTTCCGTTAAACGCTGCGAATGGCACTTCCTCTTGATTCATATTTACGAGACTAATCTTATTAAAGTCAATGCTTGGTGCCACACGGTATCGATTGTAAAAGAAAAAGACGATTAAACCCAATATAATAGCGCTCAGGGGGTAAATCCATTTTTTGTTCATAGTAATTAAAAGGCGATGGTTAATTGATTTAAAAATATTGATGTTGCGGGTGTGAAATTACGAATAGATTTGCAAGTTAAATGTTGTATTTGTTAACTAAATTTTTTAAAATTTTAATAAAAACACTGGTTGTTTTGTTAATCTTTTCGGTGCTTATCACTGTTACATATAGGTGGGTGGCTGTACCTATTACACCTTTAATGGTTATACGCTGTGTGGAGCAAAAAAGCGGCGGGAAAGACATCGTGTTAAAACACGTTTGGGTAGGTATGGATGAAATTTCACCAAAACTGCAATTGGCCGTGGTTTGCAGTGAAGACCAAAATTACCTCAAACATTATGGATTTGATTGGGGAGCCATTGAAAAAGCCATTAAAGGCAACGAAAAGGGCAAAAAACTGCGTGGAGGGAGCACGATTTCGCAACAAACAGCAAAAAACGTATTTTTGTGGCCCGGTAGAAGCTACATCCGTAAAGGTTTAGAAGCCTATTTTACCTTGCTTATTGAAACTTTCTGGAGCAAGGAACGCATTATGGAAATTTATCTGAACAGTATCGAAATGGGCAACGGCATATATGGCGCTGAAGCCGCTGCGCAATTCTGGTTTAATAAATCGGCTAAGTACTTAAGTAAAGACGATTGTGCCGCCATCGCGTCAATTCTCCCCAACCCATTAAAATATACCGCAAACCCGCCTACGCCTTTTATTGCAAAAAGAAAAGCTTGGATTAAACAACAAATGAGTTTTTGGGGAAACCAATTAGACTACGATAAATACGAAGACGAAAGTGAAGATGTAAACTCTACTGAAACAAAAGCAAAAAAAACTTTGTCTAAAAAGAAAAAATAATGAAAAAACTATCTATTATTATTGTGTTTTTGATCATGGTGCTCAATTTTGGAAACTCTGGCACGGCGAATGAAAAATTATCGCACGAACCGTTTAAATCAAATAAAGTTTTTACGATTTTAAATAAAGCCCAGCAACGCATGGCTTATCAGCTCGACACTTTGTTTAGCCAAATGAATCAAAAAGGCGCGTTTAACGGAAGCGTTATTGTCGCTAAAGCGGGCAGAGTGATCTTCCAAAAATCGTTAGGCGTTTTAAATAAAAAAAATAATGGCATCCTCAGCGACTCATCAATGTTTCAGCTAGCTTCGGTGAGTAAAGTAATTACCGCAACGGCAGTGTTAATGTTGCACGAAAGAGAGCTTATTGATATCAATCAATCGTTTAAGCACTATTTTCCCGACTTTCCTTATGAAGGCATTACTATAAAGGAATTACTTAGCCACCGCTCTGGCCTGCCAAATTATATCTACGTGCTCAATACCGAGATCTATCAGCCAAACTACCAGATGAGCAATAGCGACATGTATAATTTTCTCATCACAAAAAATCCGAAACCCTACTTAAAACCAAATACCCGTTTTAATTATTGTAACACCAACTATGCGCTCCTGGCACTTTTAGTAGAAAAAATATCAGCGGTAAGTTATTCTAAATTTTTGAAGGACGAGTTATTTACCCCCTTGGAAATGCGCAATACAGCCACCATTAAAGACATCGACCTTAACGGGTGCAAGATTGCAAAACCTTACGATCTACATTGGAAACCTGTAGAATTAGATGCTAGTGATTATGTGCTTGGCGACAAAAGTATTTATTCAACACCCTACGATTTATTTTTATTTAGCGAAGCGCTTTATCAAAACAAGATAATTAAACACGAAACCCAACAACTTGCTTACACGGCCTTTAGTCGCGAGCAAAAAATCAACAATTATGGCTACGGCTGGCGGATGAAAAACTTTAACGATCCCATAAAAAAAGAAGTGTACCACAATGGTTGGTGGCATGGTTATCGTTCTTCTTTTCACCGCCGGTTAAATGATACGCTTACTGTTGTTATTTTAAGCAATCAATTGAACAACGCTGCGTACCAAACTTACAAGGTTTACGATATTATCGATAACGCCAGCTGCGGCTCGCTATTTGATAAGGTGGAATAGATAGGTATTGAAAGAGTAATTTTAAATTTTATACGTATTTTTGCCCGCTATGATCACCCTTTACCTTAAAGAAATTAGAAGCTTTTTAAGTTCGCTCATTGGTTACATTGCCATAGGCGTTTTTATTTCTTTAATCGGCATTTTTCTTTGGGTCATCCCCTCCGATAGCGGCGGATCTAACATCCTCGATAACGGTTTTTCCAATATCGATCCCTTATTTTCAATAGCGCCCTGGGTATTTTTATTTTTAATCCCTGCAATTACCATGCGGTCTTTTTCCGAAGAAAAAAAAACAGGAACATTAGAACTTTTATTAACACGGCCTTTAACGGATCTTCAAATTGTTCTTGCGAAATATTTGGCTGGCTTTACTTTAGTGATTGTATCTTTATTACCCAGCTTAATTTATTATTACACTGTTCATATTCTAGGTTTACCCAAAGGAAATATCGATACCGGTGGTATGTGGGGTTCGTATACAGGCTTGCTTTTTTTAGGCGCAGGTTTTGTCGCCATTGGCATATTTTCTTCTGCTATCGCCGAAAACCAAGTGATTGCTTTTATCATTGCGCTACTTCTTTGTTTCTTTTGTTATATTGGTTTCGAGTACATAGCCCAAAGCGGACTGTTCGGTAAATACGATTTTCTTTTTAAAAGCCTTGGCATTAACGATCATTATGTAAGTATGAGCCGCGGGGTGGTTGACACACGTGATGCCCTGTATTTCGCAAGCGTGATTGCTTTATTTAATTTGTTAACCAAGTTGGTTTTAGAAAGCAGAAAATGGTAGGTCAGAAACAAACAAATTTACAGGCTTCGAGCAACAAGCGGAAAAATATCGTCTCGCTTTTAATCCTCATAGTTATTATCGTGTTGGTTAATTTTATTGGCTCTTATTTTTTTAAACGCTTCGATCTCACCTCCGAAAAACGCTATACGCTTGCTGAATCTACCCGGAAATTGTTAAGTGGTATTGAAGATGAAGTCTACTTAAAAATATATCTGGAAGGGGACTTTAACCCAAGCTTTGCCCGCTTAAAAAACGAAACCCGCGAGATGCTCGACGAATTCAGAGCGTACAGCAATAACAATATTCAATACGAATTTATTGTTCCTGGCGAAGGTCTTACCACTGAAGAAGCGCAGGGAATTGAAAAACAACTCTACGACAAAGGGATAATTCCAGAAGAAATTACTGAAAGAAAAAAAGATAAAACCTTGCAAACGCGCATCTGGCCGGGCGCAATTATCAGCTATAAAGGAAAAGAAACCGCGTGGCAGATCTTTAGGAGACAGGACTTTAGCAACAGCCCTGAAGAAAATATCAATAATAGCATCGAAGAGCTGGAATACAGCTTAACCAACGCCATCAGAAAGCTGCAGCGTGATAAAAAACTAGAGGTTACTTTTATCCAAGGGCACGGCGAAATTGACACCTTGCACCAATATCGGTTCATGCAGGCTCTTTCGGAATACTACGATGTCAACCAAACGCAAATCAGCGGAAGGTTAAATGGCCTCCTAGGCAGCGACGCCATTGTAATCGCCCAGCCCGATAGCGCTTTCGACGATAAGGATAAATACATCATCGACCAGTACATTATGAATGGAGGGAAAGTGCTGTGGCTTATCGACCCGGTAGAAGTGAACCGCGATTCTCTAAGAAAAGGGTTTTCAATCGGCATTAACCGTCCGTTAAATATTGAAGATATGCTGTTTAAATATGGCGTGCGCTTAAATCCTCTCTTGGTGCAAGATCTCCAATGCGGTAAGATCGGCGTAAATGTTGGGTTTAAAGGTCAGCCCAAAATCGAATTATTTCCCTGGTTATACTCGCCGATAGTGACCACCGATAATAAACACCCCATCGTAAAAAACCTCGACGCCATCAAATTTGATTTTGTAAGTTCTATTGATACCATATCATCAGCAAAGGGTATTAAAAAAACTATTCTCTTAAGAACATCGCGTTACTCTAAAACTCAGCCATGCCCTGTGCGCATTGCCTTGGGTTCGGTGAGGATCCAAGCCAAAGAATCTCAATTCATTAATTCGTACCAGCCCGTTGCCTGCCTGTTGGAAGGCCAGTTCAGCAGCTTTGTTGAATATAGAATTTCTTCGCGGCTCTTATCAGATTCCTTATTTAAGTATATCGATAAAGGCAAAGTCACAAAAATGATAGTGGTGGCCGATGGCGATATTGCTCGTAACGACTTAAACAGAAACACTGGTGAAATGCCGCCTTTGGGTTACGACCGTTATACAAGAATGACATTTGCTAATCAAACCTTTTTGTTAAACTGTATTAACTATCTGCTCGACGATGAAGGAATGTTGCAATTGCGCTCGCGTGAAGTAAAATTAAGGCTACTTGATGTTAAAAAAATTAATCAACACCATACCAAGTGGCAAATCGTAAACGTTGTCTTGCCGATGCTACTTGTTATTGCTTTAGCGTTCCTACAATTTTATCTAAGGAAAGGAAAATACGCTAAAGAAAAATCCAAATGACCCATGAATGTTTAAGTTGCTCTTTTTGCCGTTTGTCAACAATTCCGACTAGCAAAACAATTTTTTATTCCTGAAAATTTATTTAGAATGAATCTGCGATTCGTACAAGACAAAATTCGTTTCGAGCAACTGATTTTTAACAGCAAACATTACAATCCCCGCAGTATTGTTAACACCCAGCTTTGCCATAATGTTTTTACGGTGCGTGTTTACAGTGTGCGTGCTCAATTTTAATTTATCTGCGATCAGTTTATTGGAAAGACCCTCTGCAATTTCGCGGATAATGTCGACCTCACGATCTGTAACCGGAATACCATCGCACCCTAAAGACTTTATAAACGAATTGGAAGGAACAATTTCTGCTGCCGCAGTTAAAAATGAAAGAATCTTTCCACAGACAAATTTTTCACCTTTTATCGTTGAATTGATCGCTTCGAGAATTTCGATTTTATCACAGTCTTTTAACAAGAAGCTAGTCACATCGCTTTCAAGAATTCTATTTATGTCTTTTTTGGAAAGTAATTCTGTAATGATGAGGAATTTTGTTCGGTTAAATTTGTTGGCCAAAACCTTTAACTCATTGCTGCTAATGCCCAGCGATACGAAGTCAGCGATTAGCAAGTTGGGTTTAGAGAGCTGAAGTTGATTAATCAGGTCTTCTTTATCCCCGCAAACAGAAGGCACCAAGTCGAATCCTTTAAGTTCGCCAACCAAAAGCTCTAGACCCACGCGGGAAAGAAAATTTTTATCAGCTATTAAAACTTTTATCACGATGCAAAGGTACACAACAATACTGTGAACTGTTGTTAAATTTTGAATTTTTTGCCATCTGTTGCTAAGCTGCAGTTTTCGAAAATACTTTTCGCCTCGTTGATAAAATCCTGCAAATCCCCATACCTTGCCGAGAAATGCCCGAGCAGCAACTGTTTAGCCCGCGCTTGTTTCGCAACTTCCGCCGCTTGTTTTGCAGTTGTATGGAAGGTTTTTTTCGCCCGATCTGCCTTGTCCTCCAAAAAAGTACTCTCGTGGTATAGCAGATCAACGCCTGTGATAAAGCCTGCCGTTGTCTTCGAATAAATGGTATCGCTGCAGTAGGCATAACTTCGTGGCGCGGGGGGATCTAAAGTAACCTCTTGGTTTTTGATGGTTTCCCCAAATTCATTCACTACGTTAAAGCCTTTTTTAAGCGAAAGAATATCGGCTCTTGAAATATTTAGCTTCTCAAGTTTATATTTATCTATCTTTCTTTCCAAGGGTTTTTCCTTAAACAAAAAGCCTGTGCAGTAAATCCGGTGTTTTAGAGGAAAAGAATGGACAGTTACCTTATCATCTTCAAAAAGTAAATTCAAACTATTGTCGCTAGTAAAATGCCAGTTAACGTTATAATTTAAAAGTGTTTGTGAAGCCGTATTGATAAGTTCAATGATGCCTTTGAGCTCTTTGGGACTGTAAATATTGAGATCCTGCTTCCTACCCAATAAATGCATGGTACTTAGCAAGCCCGGCAATCCAAAAAAATGGTCGCCATGCAGGTGCGAAATAAAAATATGATCTATGGCCTGCAGCTTAGCTTTAAATCTGCGCAACTGAATTTGGGTGGCTTCCCCGCAGTCGATTAAAAAATAACGTTCAGAGATGTTAAGCAATTGCGCGCTTGGATTTCTTTCGGAAGTGGGACTCGCCGAAGAAGAGCCCAAAATAAGAAGTTCGAAATTTTGGCGACTCATAAAAACCTAATTATATTAAAAACTTGGATAAAATCATTCAATTTTATTCGAGGTCTAAATTACGTAAACCCTTTGTATATTCACGCCGTAAAACATTTTGTGATTTTTTATATTTGCATAAAGCGCTTCGATTACCTAATTTTGCACCTTAATTTAAAAAAATGACTGGTAATATAACTTTTACGATGATTAAGCCTGATGCTGTTGAAGCGAACAACATCGGTCCTATTTTAGCAATGATAAATAAGGCTGGCTTTAAGATTTTTGCGATGAAATACGTGCGCTTAACCCAAGAGCAAGCCGGACAGTTTTATATCGTTCACAAAGAACGTCCGTTTTACAGCGAATTAGTTGCTTACATGAGCGAAGGGCCTATTGTTGCTGCTATTCTCAGCAAAGACAACGCTGTGTCAGATTACCGCCTATTGATTGGCGCCACCGACCCTTCTAAAGCAGGAGAAGGAACCATTAGGAAAACATTTGCCAAATCAATCGCAGCCAATGCTGTGCATGGAAGCGACAGCGACGAAAACGCTAATATTGAATCTGCATTCTTTTTCTCCGATTTAGAAAGATTCTAAGCCTTATTAAAAAATTATTTGATACCCTAGCCAATCAATCGGTTAGGGTTTTTTGTTTTTAATGATTACCATAAATGTTTAGAAACCGACCAGTTCTAAAAAAAACCTATATTTTTATAAAAAAGTAACCACGAAGATTTTGATTTTTAAATAAAATTGAACAAATTTGTTAAAATTTAATTAAACGTCATTCAACATGATTAATTACATGTCTAAAAAATTCACCAAAGCTTTTGTATTAACTGCATTAACAAGCTTAAGCATATTGCTAGATGCTCAAACGCCACTAGCCCCCGAAAGCATTAAATGGTCGCCAGCAGGGCCCATCTATACAGCCGGTAGATCGCGCAACATTGTCGTAGATAAAGCTGACCCAAGCGGCAACACTTTATACACCGGAAGCGCTTCGAGCGGTGTTTTTTTTTCAACCAACAGTGGTGCGGAATGGAAACCACTTGACGACCAGGGAACGGTTAGAAATATTAGTTATATGGCGCAGGCCAACAATAATAAAATTTACGCTGCCACCGGTGAAGGTTTCTTAAGAGCCGGTCAGTTTGCGAAAGCGCAAACAGGCACAGGATTATACACCGTAAACCTAACTACCAAAAAGCTTGATATTGTAAAAGGCAGTTCGGTAGTGGGTACCATTATTAACCGCATCGCTTGCAGCCCTTCCAATCCAAACATCATTGTACTGGCAGGTAACGCCGGCATTTTGATTTCAAAAGATGCAGGTGCAACTTTTAATCCTGCTTCTGGAGTTATCAGTGGTGCGCAATATGTTGGGCAAGACGTTAAATTTGATGGCAACGGAGTTTTATACTGTTCAACTGGAAACGAAAAGACGGGGACGGGATCACTTTCTAGCAAAGTCTTCAGATCAGCAGACAATAGCTTAAATAGTTTCAGCGACATCACGCCTGTTTCATCTGTGCTAGGAACACCCAATTATGGCCGTATTGAGTTGGCTGTAGCTCCTACCAATAACCAAGTGGTTTATGTTTCAATTGCGTCAAAATTTAACCCGAACGGAGCCGGCAGCTCTAGTCTAAAAGGATTATTTGTTTCATACACAGGAGGCAGCTCATGGGGATTAATCTTACAAGGTGCCGTCCAGTTAGATCCGCTGACGAATGGCGCCAATCTGGCGTCGGGAGACTATGCACATTGTGTAATGGTGAGTCCTTTTGACGCCAATCGTATTTTTCTTGGCGGTTATCGGCTCTATACATTTGTGCGCACCGGCGGTAATGACGGAAGTCCTATCGGCGTATGGAACCCGCTTGGTACCCCTTTCGCCCAGAATTTCCCGATCTATTTACATCAAAATATCCATGATGTGAAGCTCGTTGGCAACGGCAACTCGTACAAAGCATTTATCGTTACCGATGCCGGCATTTATAGGTCGATCGATAATCTGCTTTCTTTTCAACCTTTCTACAAGGGCTTGGTAACTGGTCAGTTCAATTCTGTGAGTATAGAAGCGTTTCCAAATTCAGCTAATTCAGCAACTGGAATAGCCGGCGAAACCGTTAAAGCGATCAATGGATTTATTGGTGGCACAGGTGGAAACGGTTTGACTTATTACAGTGGTGTTGATACTCTGGTGCTGCAAGAAACCAACCACTTATTCGGTGAAATTTATAATGCTGAGTTTTCTAAGCTATTGCCACGCGCTGCACTTTTTAGCTCAGGTTCAGGTGCCATATACAGAATTTCAGATGTTAGAACCGCTGATCCCGATGTTTTAAGTGTAAATTCTTACAGCGGAACTTTGGCAAAAATCACGCCGCAAACATCCAACTTTGCGAATGAAGCTTTTGTGAATGTAACTGGAACTCCTTTTAAATTGTGGGAAAATTACGGCAATGTACCCTCGCCTGACTCGCTCG
>Ga0105048_10003002_pt1 | contig 27585 bp, 26 predicted proteins | sample MAT05_FD_78382 | JGI IMG/M metagenome (GOLD analysis project Ga0105048, IMG submission 78382) | Freshwater microbial communities from Lake Fryxell liftoff mats and glacier meltwater in Antarctica - MAT-05 | ecosystem: Environmental > Aquatic > Freshwater > Ice > Liftoff microbial mat | place...
ACGCGCCGCGCCCCGCGGCCGGTTCGTGCCGCACACTCTCCCCGGCCAGCCGCGCCTGGTACACCCGCGCGTCGGCGTGGATCGACAGCGACCCCTCGGCCCCGTCCGGCGACGCCACCAACTGCCACATCCCCGCCGCACCCGCGAACGCCTTCTGCCAGTAGCCCGGGGTGTGGCCCTTGCGGTCGGGCACGATCCAGATTTGCAGCAGGTGCGTCGGCTCGCCCGCGGACGGGTTGAACTCGCTGTGGAGGATGCCGGTGCCGGCCGTCATCCCCTGCCACTCGCCGGGGCGGATCACCTCGCCGTTCCCCATGCTGTCGCGGTGCGCCAGCTCCCCCGCGAGCACGGTGGTGAGGATTTCCATGTCGCGGTGGCCGTGCGTGTCGAACCCGCCGCCGGGGGCGATGCGGTCGTCGTTGAGCACCCGCAGGGCACGGTAGTGGTGGCGGGCGGGGTCGGAGTACCCGCCGAACGAGAACGAGTGCCGGCTGTCGAGCCAGTCGACCCGGGTGACGCCCCGGTCGGCGCCGCGTCGAAGCGCGATCATCACTGATATCCTGGGAGCGCCGCCGGAGATAGTCGGCGGCACCCGAGGATACCGGCGGCGGGCCGCGGCGTTACACCACGAACGGCTTCAGCTGGTCGTCGGTCAGCGGCTGGTCGAAGTGGCCGCCGACGAAGTAGTCGCCGGTGTCCAGCTTCTTGACGTGGATCACGGTCATCCCGACGCGGAGGGCGTGGGCGTCGGTCATCGTTTCGAGCAGGCCGGTGATACGGGCGCCGGCCGCCGGAGGTTCGTTGCGGAGCATGCTCACGCCGCTCCGCGAGATGTTCCAGATCAGGCCGATCTCGGGCGGGCCGTCGGTGTCGAGGCGGAACAGCGTGCCCATGGCCGGCTGGCGGCGGGTGGCGATGCGGCGCTCGGCGGACGGCGGGGCGGTGGCGGTCATCGGGGAACCTCGGGGGGGTCGCGCTGGTACTATCGTGACGGGTCGCGGCCGGGCTGTCCAGCCGTCACCCGCCGGATACGAAGCCATTTCCCCGGAGGCCGCCGCGTGAAGTCCGTCGCCGTCGTGTTCCCGTTCGACCTGTTCGGCTCCGCCGGGACCGGCTCCGGCGCGCAGTTACTGGGCGACGCCGTCCGCGAAATCCTCGACGACACCGCCGCCGAGTCGCGCCCGTGCCGGGCCGCGGCGCTGACCGGCCGCGTGACTGTCCGCGAGGCGGCGTTCGAGACGGTCGAGCAGGTGAAGGGCTGGCGGAAGCGAGGCCGGCAGCTGGCGCGGAAGGCGCTGGACGCGGGCGACTTCCTCCTGTGGCTCGGCGGCAACCACCTGAGCGTGCTGCCGGTGCTGGAGGAACTCGGCCCCGACGCGCTGGTCGTGCAGCTCGACGCCCACCTGGACGTGTACCGCTTCCACGACACGACCGCGGCGCTGTCGCACGGCAACTTCCTCAAGCACGCCGCCGGTCCGCTGCCGGCGCTCGTGAACGTCGGCCACCGCGACCTGTTCCTCACGCCAGCCGAGATCGCCGAGACGTTCGCGGCGACGCATTCCGCGGCGGACGTGGCGACGAAGCCCGACCGCGTGTTGGCCGACCTGCGGAGGCGCGCAGCGGCCGCGTCGACGGTGTGGATCGACCTCGACTGCGACGCCATCGACCCTGCGTACCTGCCGGCGGTGGGGCAGCCGCTGCCGTTCGGGCTGACGCCGCCGGCACTGCTGGCGGTGATCGACGCGGTCTGGTCGGACAAGGTGGTGGGCGTGTCGGTGAGCGAGTTCAACCCCGGCCGCGACGTGCGCGACGCGGGCCTGGAACTGCTGGGGTGGCTGGTCGAGTACCTGCTGCTGAAGCGGCACGGGGGCTGACGCCGTTACCCGTTTGTGACACACCCGCGGCCCGCGGTGTGGTTCAATAACAGCCTCCCCCCGGAGCCGTCCCATGCGCCTCGCCTTGGCCGCCGTCCTGATCGCGTCCGCCGCCCGCGCCGACGAACCGGCCCGACTCGCCGTCGTCGGGTCGAAGACGCAGCCGGCGATCGAGTCGGTCGCCGTCTACCGGTTCGTCGCGCCGTCGCGCACGGCCCAGCCCAAGCCGGTCGTCACGGCCACGAAGCTCGACCCGCCTTTCGCCCTGCCGGACGGCGGGCCGTTCACGGTGTTCGTGACGCCGAAGGGCGGCGCGGCGGTCGTCGTCGAGCGCAACGTGAAGGTCGAGCCCGGCAAGACGCACACGATCAAGCTCGTCGAGAAGCTCGGCGTCATCGACGTGTTCCGCCGCGACGACTCGCCGCGGGTGGGAAAGATCGTCGCCACCGACCCGTTCGACGCCGGCCCCGACGAGAAGGGGCACGTGCCGGTGCAGACCGCGGCCGACTTCCGCGTCGAGATGCTGCTCCCCGAGGGGGACTACGCCGTGTGGGTGGTGCCGGAGAACGGCGCCCGCGCCATCCGCGTGGCCGACCGGGTGCGGGTGCTGGCGGGGCGGGTGGTGCGCGTGGACTGATGAATCCGGCGGCGTCAAGGAAAACGTCCATTCGGGCGGAGATTATTGTTTCCGGCGCGCCCCCCACCGGGTTCCGGAAACAAGTGCTTCTGCCAGAAGAATCGCCGTTGGGGCGACGCCGACGGGTCGATCGCGTCGCGAATCGTGGCCCGCCTAGGACTTGTGTTACGGGTCACACGAATTGACATCCGGGCGAGCCGTCCGCCGTCCGGCGGCGGGTGCCGTGTGACTCACCCGCCGCCGGACGGCGGGCGGCTCGCCGGCCCTCCCGTCCGCCGCCGCAACACGCCGATCACCCCCAGCCCCAACCCCGCCAGCGCGAGCGTGCCGGGCTCCGGCGTCGCCACCGCCGGCACGACGGTCACCCGCAGTTCCCCGCCGGGACCGCGGGCCTCGTACACGTTGCCGCCGAGCGTCAGCCGCACCGGGTCGGGCCACGGGGACGAGCCGTAGCCCTCGTAGACCTGCTCCTCCGAGCCGTCCGGCTTGATGTCGTACTCCTGCACCCACCACGACCAGAGGAAGAAGCTGCCGCTCTGACCCGACGCCCCGTCGGTGATCGTCACCGTCGCCTCGGACTCCCACAGGTTCGAGTAGTGGCCCTCGAACGGGCGCGGGCCACCGGCCGGGACGCCGTGCGTCCGCGGGTCGGGGAGGAACAGGTCGGAGTAGGTGAGGTCGGTCAGGCCGGTGACGTTCCGCAGGACGGTGCCGTCCGGCGCTTCGGCCCGGAAGCCCCAGCCGATCGGCCCGGCCGTCGCCGCGGGCGGGGTGAGCAGCGCGACTGCGCAGGCGGTCAAGATTGGGTGCGAACGAACCATCGGGTCACCTCGCGGGCCGCCGGGCGAGCGGGGGCGGGAAGGTAACCCGAACGCCCGCTGCGGGCAAGCCGGGTCGGGTCCGCGGGTGTGCCCACGGATCGGGGCGGTCAGCCGTTATTGACCCGCGGGTTGTCCGAGGCGCATTGCCCCGGTTCGACCTTCGCCCGAGGTGGTTCGCCCCCTCACCCCGCGTGCTTCGCCGCGACCCTCTCCCCCGAGGGGAGAGGGTGGGCGCACCCGGCCCCCGTCACGGGCGGGCAACCACGCGCCGACGCCCGGAACACGCCTTGCGTTCGCGGGTCGATGCCCGCCCAAGATGACGGCCAGCCAGTCCCACCCTCTCCCCTCGGGGGAGAGGGTCGCGGCGAAGCACGCGGGGTGAGGGGGCGAACCACCCACGACGAGGACCAGAAGCCACGCACCCAACCCTCACAACCTGCGGCTCAGTAGGCCGGGGCGCAAGCCCCGTTGGGATCGGATGACGCACGGGGCTTGCGTCCCGGCCCAACGGCGGATTGCCGAAATCGAGAGGCACACCCGGCACCTCTGCGGCGGGCGGATTCCCTACCGTAACCCCGTCCCGTCCCGCAGGACTGCCGTTCATGCCGCCGCTGGTGATGCTCATTCTCGCCACCGTCCTCGCGGCCGACGCGGTCTGCTGGTGGCGTGCCGACCGCCGGGCGAGAACCTGGCCCCGCCCCGCCGCCTGGCGACTCCTCGTCGCCCTGTTCATCGGCGGGCAGATCGCGCTTCTGATGTGGGTGATCGGCGGGCGGGTCGAGCCCACGGCCGGCGTCGGGCGGCCGCCGCAACTCCTCGCCGCCGTCGCCTTCCTCTGGCACCTCCTCGTCCTGCCGGTCGTCGTCGTGGTCGCCGCCCTCGCCGCCGTGGTGCGGCTCCTTACCCGTGCGGTCGTTCGCCGAAAGCCCCCGGCCGCGGGAGCGCCGACCCGCCGGCAGTTCCACGGCCTCGTCGCCACGGCGGCGCCGGCGCTGCTCGCGGGTGCGGGGGCGGGCGTGGGGCGGGCGCAGCTCCACGACTTCCGCGTCCGCGAAATCGACGTGCCGCTGCCGACGCTGCCGCCGGAGCTCGACGGCCTGCGGGTGGCGATCGTGTCCGACGTCCACCTCGGCAACTTCACGTCCGCCGCGACCCTGAAGCGGGTCGTCGAAGAAACCAGCCGGCTCGACGCCGACCTGGTGCTCCTCCCCGGCGACCTCATCGACAACGCCCTGTCCGACCTCGCGGCGGCGCTCGACGCCGTGGGGAACATCCAGTCGCGGCACGGCAGCTACCTGTGCGTCGGCAACCACGACCTCATTCAGGACGGCGCCGAGTTCGTCCTCCGCACCCGCGCCCGGCTCCCGCTGCTGGTCGGCGAAGCGCGGGCCGTCACGATCCGCGGCCGGTCGGTCGAGCTGCTCGGCCTGCCCTGGGACCGCGACGAGCGGCGCTCCGCGGAAGGAGTGCGCGCGCTGGCCGGCCGGGTGACGCCGGGGGCGTTCCCGATCCTGCTGGCGCACCACCCGCACGCGTTCGACGCGGCCGCCGCGGCCGGGCTGCCGCTGACCGTGTCGGGGCACACGCACGGCGGCCAGATCATGCTGGGCGACGCGGTCGGGTTCGGGCCGATGATGTACCGCTACTGGTCGGGCCTGTACCGGAAACCTGAGGGGGCGGCGCTGGTGGTGTCGAACGGCGTGGGGAACTGGTTCCCGCTGCGGGTCGGGGCGCCGGCGGAGGTCGTGCACCTGACGCTGCGGCGAGGCGAGCGGCCCACGTAAGTGGGCTGTTGCTCGGGGCCGCTAGCAGCGGAAGCCCCGAGCCAACAGCCCACTTACGTGGGCCGCTCGCCCGGCGTCGATGGCAGGAACGCGGCGCACAGCCGCAGGTGCTGCTCCACGTCCAGCGCCTCCGACCGCACCGTGCCGTCGATGCCCAGCTCCTTCAGCTTCGCGTCCACCTCGTCCTTGTCCCGGCGGCCGCTCGGCCAGCCGGTCAGCGCCTGGCGCAGGTTCTTGCGGCGGTGGACGTACAGGTCGCGGAGGAACACCCGGAACCGCGGCACGTCGCCGACCTTGGCCCGCTTCGCGGCGTTCGGCACGATCTTCACGATCGCCGAATCGACCTTCGGCCGCGGGTGGAAGTTGCCCGGCAGCACCTTCCGCACCACCTCCACGTCGGCCACGGCCTGCATCAGCACCGACAGCGCGTTGTAGTCCTTCGTCCCCACCTCCGCCCGCATCCGCTCGGCGATCTCCCACTGCACCATCACCACCATCCGCTCGATCGGGATTCCGGCGATCAGCAGGTTGCTCACCAGCGGCGTGGCGATGACGTAGGGGAGGTTCGCCACCAGCTTGCGCCGGCCGCAGCCGAACGCGGCCGCGCTCTCGTCCCACGCGGCGAGCATGTCCGGGCTCAGCACGTTCTTCCCCGCCAGCGCGTCGCCGAGGACGAAGCGCACGTTCTTCCGCTCGCCGACGATCTGCTGCGCCACCGGCTGCAGCGACCGGTCCACCTCGACGGTGGTGACGACGCCGGCGTGGTCGGCCAGCCGCGCGGTGAGCGAGCCGGTGCCGGTGCCGACCTCGAGCACCGCGTCGGTGCGGTCGAGCTCGGCGGCCCGCACGATCAGGTCGAGGAGGTTCAGGTCGACGAGGAAGTTCTGGCCGAGCTTGCTCTTGGCTTCGAGGCCGAAGGCGTCGAACAGGCGGCGGAGGTAGGTGAGCGTCTGCCGCTCGGCCTGCGTGGGTTTCGTGGGCTTCTCGGGGGCGCTCATGGTGTCCGGGTCTGTGCCCCGGGGCGTTGCCCCGGGCTATGTTATCCCACCCCTTCGGGGTGAAGACGGGTGGTTGGATTTCAGGCCAACGGCCTGGGATAGCATAGCCCGGGGCAACGCCCCGGGGGCAAGCGGCGCCGGTGGTGTCACGACTCGGCTCGCCGTACCAACCTGCGGACGTGTTTGGCGAGCAGGTCGAACTCCAGGTTCACGGCCGCGCCGACGGCCTTGTGGCCGAGCGTGGTGTGCTCGCGGGTGTGCGGGATCAGCATCACGCTGAACCGGTCCGGCCCCACGTCCACCACCGTCAGGCTCACGCCGTCCACGGCCGCGGAGCCCTTCTCCACCAGCAGTTCGTCCCACCCGGGCGGGAAGCCGAACCACACCGTCTCCCACTCGCCGCTCACCACCCGCGCCAGGATGCTCCCGACCGCGTCCACGTGGCCGGTGACGAAGTGGCCGCCGAGCCGGTCGCCGGCGCACAACGCCCGTTCGAGGTTCACGAGGTCGCCGGCGGCGAGGGCGCCGAGGTCCGTGCGGAGCAGACTTTCCGGCCCGGCCTGGAAGGCGAACCCGTCCCGGCCGCGCGCCGTGACGGTCATGCACGCGCCGTTCACCGCCACGCTCTCGCCGACGGCCAGCTCGGCGCCGAAGCCGGGGCCGGACACGCGGAAGCGCTTCCCGCCGTCGCCGTCGTCGTCGGCCGCGCCGACGGTGCCGAGCGCCTGCACCAGCCCTGTGAACATGACCCCATTGTAGGGGTTTGGGTCAACCGCGCCGGCCCGGCGGGTCGATACGAAGGGACCGCGTGTGCGCCCGGAGTCCGGCCCGATGGGGATGCTCGACCACTGGCAGCCGGTGCTCCGCTCCGCCGACCTCGGCGCGAAGCCGGCCGGCATCACCGTCGCCGGCGAACCGATCGCCGTGTTCCGCACGCCGACCGGCCTCGGGGCGCTGGCCGACGCCTGCCCGCACCGCCGCCTCAAACTGAGCGTCGGCACCGTCGTCGGCGAGAAGCTGCGCTGCCAGTACCACGGCTGGACGTTCGGCGCGTGCGGGAGCGGCGAGAGCCCTGGGAGCCCGAAGCTTCACGCCTGCGCCACCAGCTACGACGTGCGCGAGGAACACGGCCTGGTGTGGCTGAAGTCGCGGCAGTCGAACCCCGAGTTCCCGCGGCTGGCGCCGGAGGGCTATTATCCAATCGGCACCCTCAGCCACGTCATCCCGGCGCCGCTGGAGCTGGCGGTGGACAACTTCACCGAGATCGAGCACAGCGGCACCGTCCACACCACGTTCGGCTACGACCTCGACCGGATGCACGAGGTGAAGGTACGCTTCGAGAGCACCGCCACGAGCGTCCGCGTCGTGAACGAGGGGCCGACGAAGCGGCTGAACCGGGTGTTCGCGTGGCTCCTCGGGGTGAAGCCCGGCGACGTGTTCCACGACGACTGGACGACGTACTTCTCGCCGCTGTACTCGGTGTACGACCACTGGTGGACGAGCCCGGACGGCACCCGCGAGAGGATGGTGCGCTGGCGGCTGTACCTGTTCTTCGTGCCGATCGACGAGAAGCGGACGCGCCTGATCTCGGTGACGTACGCGAAGTCGCGCTACCCAGGCCCGGCGGGCGGGCTGCGGCTGGTCCGGGGGATATTCCGGCGGGAGCTGGACCGCGAGGTGACCGCGGACGTGAACATGCTTCAGCACCTGGCCGACTACGACACCAGCATCGCGGGGCTGAAGCTGAGCCGGTTCGACAAGGTGCTCGGCCTCACCCGCGAGCGGATCGACACGCTCTACCGCGGCCGGTCGCCGCTGGCGCTGCGCACCGTCGGGTGAGGCCCGGGGACGGCCGCCCCCGGGCGTGCGGTCACTTCTTTAGCGCCGGTCGTGCTCCACGACGCGGTTCCACGACTGCCGCAGCAGGCCGACCACGGCCCAGCCGGTCAGCATCCCGAGCACGTAGACCGCCAGCGCCAGCACCGGCACCGACACCGTCATCGGGTTGCCGGCCAGGTTCACCGACACGTCATGGTCGTTCGTGTAGGCGAAGTAGCCGACGGCCCCCGCGAACGCCACCAGCACCACCAGGCTGAAGAACCGCATGACGCATCTCCGGGTGAATGATCTCTCACCACCCGAGTGCGAATCCGGTGCCGCGGCCGTTGGCACAGTGATTGCCTGTCGTGCTCCGCCCACTCCCCGGAGGACGACTCATGGCGACCGCCCCGACGAAAGACCCCGAGAAGACCGTGGACCTGCCGCCGCGCGGGCCGCGCAACCCCGATCCCATTACCGACGCGCCCGGCTCCCACCCGATCGAGACGGGCGTCGGCGCCGTCCTCGGCGGGGTCGCCAGCGGCATGGCCGTCGGCACCCTGACGGCCGGGCCGCTCGGGGCCGTGGCCGGGGCCATCATCGGCGGGGCGGCCGCCGGCGGGCTGGCCGGCAAGGGGATCGGCGAGCTGATCGACCCGACCACCGAGGACAACTGGATTCGCGAGTACTTCGGCCGGTCGGGGTCGAAGCCGAACGAGGACCAGCTGGCGGCGCAGCGGCGGGCGTACCGCTACGGGCAGGCGGCGCAGGCGCGGCACCCCGGGAAGATGTTCGCCGACGCCGAGGCGAGCCTCCGCCGCGGCTGGGAGGAGTCCGGCGAGACGACCACGTGGGCCGACGTGCGCGAGGCCGTCCTCGGCGGGTTCGACCGCACGATGGAGTGCGCGGCGGCGCGCTGAGGTGAATCGGGCGAGCGGCCCGCGTGAGCGGGCTGCTCCTGAGCGCCTCTGATGCGCTCAGGAACAGCCCGCTCACGCGGGCCGCTCGCCATGAGTCTTCGATTACCCCCCCTGATGAATCTGGTCGAACCGCGGCGCCGCGGCGGCGAACGCCGCCAGCAGCACCGGGTCGAACTGCCCGCCGCACTCGGTGGTAACCATCTTCACCGCGCGGGCGTGGCTCAGCGGCGGGCGGTGCGGCCGGCGGCTGCGCAGCGCCTCGTACACCGACGCCACCGCCACCAGCCGCGCCGACAGCGGGATCTCCACGCCCGTCAGGCCGTCCGGGTAGCCGCTGCCGTCCCAGCGCTCGTGGTGGCTGCGGGCCACCTCCGCGGCCAGCGGCAGGCTCGGCACGTCGGCCGCGAACTTCCCCGCCACCGCCGTCAGCACCTCGCTCCCGGCGGTGGTGTGCGTCTGCACCACGCTCCGCTCGTCCTCGTCCAGCTTGTCCGGCTTCATCAGCACGTTCCGCGGCACCGCCAGCAGGCCGATGTCGTACACCGGGGCCACCGCCGCCAGCAGGTCCACGTAGTTCGGGTCCTTCAGCCGGGCGTGCTCGCCGTCGCCGGCCGCGGCCCCGGCCAGCGCCCGCACGTACCGCCCGACCCGGCTCCAGTGCCCGTCCGCCGCGAGGTTCGTTTCCGTCAGCAGCCGCGACGCGGTGAACGACAGCGCCTCGGCCGCGGCCGTCGGCCGGGCCGGCGGGGCGATCGGCCGCGGGGTGCGCTCGAGCGCCCCCCGGCTCATCACCGCCGTGGCCTTCATCGGCGCCCCGGGCGCCGTCGCCTGCCCGCCGCGGCCGGCGCGGCGCAGCACCAGCGACCGGACGCGCGACAAGAAGTCGGGCGAGCTGAACGGCTTCGCCAGGAAGTCGTCGGCCCCTTCCACCGCGAGGCCGCCGAGCGCCTCCGTGGGGAGGGCGCCGGACACGAGGAGAATCTTGATCGCGTCCGCGTCCGGGGAGGAGTCGCGGATGCGGGCGATGAGCTCGGGTCCGCTGAGGCCCGGCAGGTTCACGTCGGCCACGATCACGTCGGGCGGGTGGCGGGCGATGTCGGCCAGGGCGGCCTCGGCGTCGCCGGCCTCGCGCACCTCGTACTGCCCCTTCAGGACCGCGGTCATCCACCGCCGCAGGGCCGGTTCGTCGTCCACCAGCAGCACCCGCACCCGGTCCGACTTCACCGCCGCGGCCGCCGCCGGCGCCCCGGACGGCAGCCAGTGGGTGAACCCGGTGAGGGCGGCGGCGGCGGTGCGGGCCGACGGGAAGCGCTGGTCCGGGTCGGTGTCCATGAGCCGGGCGACGAGGTTGCTGACCTCCGGCGGCACCTCGGGGCGGACGGTGCGGACCGGGTCCGGCGACGTGCTGAACCGGCGGTGGAGGTCGCGCACCGGGTTGCCGCTCTCGGGGTACGGCTCGCGGCCGGTGAGCGCCCAGTACATCGTGGCGCCGAGGCTCCACAGGTCGGCGCGGGCGTCCACGTCGTGCGGGTCGCGGGCCTGCTCCGGGGCCATGTACCCGACCGTGCCGAGCAGCGTGCCGGCCTCGGTGACGTTCCGGTTCGGCAGCCGGGCCAGGCCGAAGTCGAGCACCTTCGCCTGCCAGTCCGGGGTGACGAGGATGTTCGACGGCTTGATGTCGCGGTGGACGAGGCCGTGCTTGTGGGCCTCGGCGAGGGCGTCGGCGATCTGGCGGAACAGGTCGCAGGCCCGGTGCGGGGTGAGCGGCCCCTTCTCGCGGACGTGGTGGTACAGATCCTGGCCGGGGCAGAACTCCATGACGAAGTAGTCGCGCGCCGCCCCGCCGGGGCCGGTCCGGTCGGCCCGGCCGGCGTCCGAGCAGCCGATGATGTTCGGGTGCTGGAGCCGCGCGACGGCCCGCGCCTCGGCGTAGAACCGGTGGAGCAGGCGGGCGTTCCCCTCCATGGCGCGGGCCATGACCTTCAGCGCCACCTGCCGCCGCAGGTGGAGGTGCTCGGCCCGGAAGACGGTCCCCATGCCGCCCTGGCCGAGCACGTCCAGCACCCGGTAGTGGCCGAGCACGAGGTCGTCGCCGTTGCCGCCGCGGACCGCTTCGGCCTGATACGGGGTGAGGAGGTGCCGGGCGACGAGCCGGTCGATCAGCACGTCGGTGGTCGGGGCGGTGGCGACCAGTTCGCGGTCGCGGGGCGTGAGTTCGTCCCACTCCTCGGGGAGGACGACGAGGGTGTCGAGGAGGCGGGTGAGGAGGTGGAACGCCGGCGTGACGGCGAGTTCGCCGGTGCCGTCGTGCGTCTCGGCCGGCAGGAGGGTGTTGCCGCGGGGGCAGTCGGCGAGGGAGGAACGCATGGCGACCTGGGGGTGGGGCGGTCGGCGGGGCATACCAGCATGGGACCCGGACCCGCGGGGCACAACCCGCCCGCCCCGAAAACCCGCCCCCCGCGGCGCCGAACTCACCCGCCCGTTGCAGTTTTCGCGCGGCGGCGCAACACCGGTCACCGGCTCTGTGCGACTTCGACCCACCCGGCGGGCCGGCGGCGGTGAGCTCCGATAGGCTGGACGTATTGAGGCCCGCGACGAATTCCCCGAGGTGCGCCATGCCCGTCAGCTGGAGGGGAGTCTTCCCCGCCGTCTGCACGCAGTTCCACGCCGACTACGCCCTGAACATCCCCGGCACGCTGGCGCACGTGGACGCGATGCTCGCGGCCGGCGTGCACGGGCTCGTCATGTTGGGGAGCGTCGGCGAGAACACGACGCTGGAGCCGGGCGAGAAGCGCGAGCTGTTCAAGGCCGCGGTGGCGCACGTCGGCGGCCGGGTGCCGGTGCTCACGGGCGTGGCCGAGTACACCACGGCGCAGGCCTGCCGCTGGGCCGCGGAGGCGGCGAAGCTCGGCGCCGACGGGCTGATGGTGCTGCCGCCGATGGTCTACAAGGGCGACGACCGCGAGACGCTGGCCCACTTCCGCACCGTGGCGCGGGCCACGGACCGGCCGGTGATGGTGTACAACAACCCGCCGGCGTACAAGGCGGACGTGACGCCCGAGATGTTCGTGGAGCTGGCCGACGAGCCGACGCTGGCGTGCATCAAGGAGAGCAGCGACAACCCGCGGCGGATCACGGACATCATCAACCTCACCGGCGACCGCTACGTCATCTTCGCCGGCGTGGACGACCTATTCCTGGAGTGCCTGCTGCTGGGTGCCGTCGGCTGGGTGAGCGGGCTGGTGAACGCCTTCCCGGCCGAGAACCGCCTGGTGTGGGATTTGGCGACGGCCGGGAAGTGGGAGGAGGCGCGGGCGGTGTACCGCTGGTACACGCCGCTGTTGCACCTGGACACGCACCCGAAGCTGGTGCAGTACATCAAGCTGGCGTCGGCCGAGTGCGGCTACGGCACCGAGCTGTGCCGCCCGCCGCGGCTGCCACTGGTGGGCGAGGAGCGCGAGCGGGTGCTGGGGATCATCCGCAAGGCGAAGGCGAGCCGACCGGCGAGCCGAACGCCGTAAGGCGTCGGGTGAACCGCGTGAGGTGAAACACCCGGCCCCTTACGGGGCACGGCTCGCCAGGGCTTTACTCATCGCCCGCGACGGACTGAACGGCCTGCTCCAGCAGCAGCGCCGCGACCTCGGCGGCCAACTGGACGGCCCCGAAGTAGCCGCCCCCGGCCACGACCTTGCCGCACCGCTCCGCCCCCAGAGCCTTCGCGATTCGGTCCATGTCGAGTGACGCACTCATGGCCTATCCCTCGCTACAAGTTCAAGCTCGCGTCGGCCGAGTGCGGGTACGGCACCGAGCTGTGCCGCCCGCCGCGGCTGCCGCTCGTGGGCGAGGAACGCGAGCGGGTACTGGGCATCATCCGCAAGGCGAAGGCGACGCAGCCGCGGGCGGGTAAGTAGGATTCGAGCGGCCGCACGCCGACCGGCCACTGCAGCAGCGGGTTCGGCGTGCCTACGCTCAGCGCGTCCAGCGGCGATACGCCACCACCGACCCCTCGCGGTCGATGCCGACCACCGACCCCGGACCGACGTACCACTCGGTAATCCCGGTCGCCCGCTCCGCACCGGGAACACCAACGAGCCATCGCGTAGCCGCCGACGGCGTCGCGGCCGCGCCCGCGGGCACCCAGTCGGCCAGTTCCGCGGGCGGGACTGCGGCCACCACCCGGATGTCCCAGTCGGACGGACCTGGCACCAGGCCGCCGTTGTTGTGGTACACGACGCGGAACCCCAGGTCAGTGTAACCACGGCGGAACGTGACGTACCGTTGGAGGAACTCGATGCGCGCTTCCAGCGACGGCACCGCATCGCTGGACGTATCGGTCGAGGCCGGGCCAGTCGACCCGCCGCACCCGGCGAGTACGGCCGTCAGAAGCCACGCCGACCCCGCACGCATTCCACCCCTCCGCCTTCAACGCCGAACAGTGATCAGGCGTACTCGCCGGGTCGGGGGCGGCTCCCCGGTACGGCTGCGCAACGGGCGCCGCCCGTCCGAAAGTGCGTACCGCCCCGCGCGAGCACTCGCGGAAGTTTCCTGGACGAGCTGCGACGCCCGGCGTTCTTCGCTACGCGGTCTGACGACGGGCGACCTCGGCCAGCAACCGCAGGGCCGAGTTCACCGCCGCCTCGGTCGGAAAGGCAACCGCCACGTCCGGGTCCAGCCGGACCACGCGCGGAGGGCCGGCGTGGTACCGGGCGTGGTACTTGCCCCGGACGCCCCCGCGCAATTGCGACAGGTCGTACTCCGGCAGCAGGTCGTCGTCAGGCTCGGGGGTAGTCGCCATCCTCGTATCCCTTCCGCTCGCCGCGGCTGGCCGCCCGCGCGCTGATGACACGGGTGGCGTCCCCGCGGTCGGTGTGCGACACGATCAGCACCCGGTCCGCCGCCGACAGTCCGATGGTCAGATACCGAGCCTCGTCGGCCGAGTGGAGCGGGTCGTCGAAGGTGACAGCCAGCGGGTCGGCGAATACCGACGCGGCCTCGGCGAACGAGACCCCGTGCTTGGCCTCGTTGGCGGGCCTTGTCCTCGTCCCACTCGAAGTCCATGCCCGCCCTCGGCCCGGAGCGGGGTTATCATCGCAGCCCTCAGCCGTACAGGCAACGGCCGCCCCGAGCAGGCGCCCGGCGCGCCCGCCGGGCACCTACAACCGAACGGCTCAGAGCTTCCGACGCCTAACCAGTCGTACTGCTCCGGTTCGACATCCTGTTCGTCCGGCCCAATAATGTGGGGCATGAGCCGCATCACCGTCATCGATTCGCACACCGGCGGCGAGCCGACGCGCGTCGTCGTCGCCGGCGGGCCGGACCTCGGCCGCGGCCCCCTCGCCGACCGCGCCCGCCGCTTCCGCGAGCACTTCGACTCCTTCCGCTCGTGCGTCGTCAACGAGCCGCGCGGGGCCGACGTGCTCGTCGGCGCTCTGCTCGTCGAACCGCACGCCCCCGACTGCGCCGCCGGCGTCGTCTTCTTCAACAACGTCGGCACCATCGGCATGTGCGGCCACGGCACCATCGGCCTCGTCGTCACCCTCGCCCACCTCGGCCGACTCGCCCCCGGCGACCACCGCATCGACACGCCCGTCGGCGTCGTCACCGCCACGTACCACGGCGGCGCCCGCGTCACCGTGCGCAACGTGCCGAGCTACCGTCGCACCGCGGGGCTCGCCGTGACGGTGGACGGCCAGCGGGTGACCGGCGACGTGGCGTGGGGCGGGAACTGGTTCTACCTCGTCCGCGAAGGACCGGACGTGGGGCCGCTCGCGGTCGGGAACGCGGCGCGGCTCACGGCGTTCACGTCGGCCGTGCGCCGCGCTGTCAACGCTACCCCGGAGGGAGAACTGATCGATCACGTCGAGCTGTTCGGCGCCCCGGCCGACGCCGCGAACCACAGCCGCAACTTCGTGCTGTGCCCCGGCGGCGCCTACGACCGGTCGCCGTGCGGCACCGGCACCAGCGCCAAACTGGCGTGCCTGTTCGCCGACGGCAAACTGAAGCCCGGCGACACGTGGCGGCAGGAGAGCGTGACGGGGAGCGTCTTCGAGGGGCGCGTGGAAGTGGGTGACGAGCCGGGCGTCGTCGTGCCGAGCGTCACCGGCACGGCTTACGTCACGGCCGAGGCGACGCTGGTGGCGGCGGACGACGATCCGCTGCGGGACGGGATTCGCGCATGAACACGCCGCTCGCGGCGGTGCAAGGTATGCACCGCCGCGAGCGGCGGGAAGAAACTCAGCGCACCGCGGCGGCCGGGCCGACAGCCGCGGTCAGCGCGGTCGCGTTGCTCGGAGCGGCGCAGCAGGCCCGGCCCGTCGCCTTCGCACAGCACGGCGCCTCCGCCGACACCGGCGACTCCGTACACGCCGCGGGGTCGGCCGTCGCGGACTCGGCCGGCGGCAGGGCGCAGCACGCCGGCTTCGCCACCTCGCAGCCGCTCAACGGGCAGTGGTTCGGGTCGATGTGGTGGAAAACGGCGAAGGTCGCGCCGCCGGCGACCGCCGCCGACGCCGTCAGGATCGCGAACAGCTTGACCATCGTCGGGCTCCCCTGAGTGGTGGAATGATGTTGAGTATAGCGTCGGTACGGAGCCGAGAACAACCCAAAAGCACGCTCGGGGCTTCGCCGCTCGCGGCGGTGCACACCAGTGCACCGCCGCGAGCGGCGAGACCCTACTTCCCCGGTAACTCCAGTCGGAAGCACGCCCCGGTGTCGCCGTCGGCGGGGCGGTAGCTCAGCGTGCCGCCCAGACTCTCGGCCCACTGCTTGCACAACGCCAACCCCAAACCCGCGCCGCCGGCGGTCGTGTCGGCCGTCTCGCCGCGGCGGAACGGGCGGAAAATGATCGTCCGCTCCCGCGGCGGCACGCCGGGGCCGCGGTCCTCCACCTCGAACACCACCTTCCGCCCCTCCGGCTTCGCCCACACCCACACCCGCGGGTCCGACGCCGCCCGGGTGTACTTCCGCGCGTTGTCGATCAGGTTCCCCACGATCTGACCCACCATCGCCGCGTCCGTCGTCACCTCGGCTTCGGGCGGCAGCGTCGACACCACGATGAGCTCCTTGCCGTCGGTGCCGCAGCGGTCGGTCCAGGTGTCTCGCACGGTCGCCAGCAGGTCGGCCACCTTCGCCGGGTGGAGGGCGGTGCCGCCGCGGCGGCGTTCGAGCCGGGCGAAGTCCAGCACGTTGTCCACCAGCCGGTGCAGGCGGTCGGACTCGGTGGCGAGGGTGGACAAGTATTCGGTCCGCTTCGCCTCGTCCTGCACCATGCCGCTCAGGAGGAGGTCGAGGTACAGCCGCAGCGACGTGAGCGGAGTGCGCAGTTCGTGCGTGACCGCGGACACGAAGCGGAAGCGGCGCTCGGACAGGTCGATGAGGGACCACCCCGCCAGGCCGATGGCGCCGAACGCGATCAGGGCGGCGGCCCACGCCAGCGCCAGGCCGATCCGCAGCGGCGACCAGCCGATCGGCGGCGGGGCGGGGGCCGGGCCCGGGTCGAGCTGCACCGGCAGTGCCGTCATGGCGCGGTCGGGGGCGCCGTCGCCGGCCCTCACCGGCACCAGCTGCGCGTCGGGGAACAGGTCCTTGATGTCGTCGCGCAGCACCGCCTGCAGCTTCGGCCAGTCGATCTCGACGCCCTGGTACACGGTCCGGTTGTCGAGCTTGGCCGTGCGGACGAGCACGAGCGTGTCGGGGCCGGCGTCGGAGGCCGGGAGCCACTGCGGGCGGATCGGGCCGAGGTGGACGGCCACCGGCGGCGCGTTGAAGAACATCATCGGCGCCGCGGGGTCGTCGGCCAAGATCACGGGCTCGGCGACCTGGAGGCGCGGCGGCGGGGCGGGGTCGGGGGTCGGCAGCTGCCTCCCGGCGGCGGCGACGGGTGCGGGCGCCGCGACCGGGCCGGCCGGCGGTGCGGGCGCCGCGAAGGGCTGCGCCTTCGCGTCGCTCACGCCGCCCCGGCCGTTCATCCCGTCGATCAGGGGCTTCAGGTCGCCGCCGGCCTTCGCCTTGGGGAGCGGGCCGGCCAACCCCGGTGGCGCGCCGGGCATCGTAGCGCCGCCAAGACCGCCGCCGCTGAACCCGCCGCCGCCGGGGAGCGCGCCGTGGCGCAACGCCCCGGGAACGTAGCCGCGGTCCTCGGTGCGGTGCAGGCGGGCCATCTCGCCGCCCTTCGCCTTGTCGGCGTCGGCCGTGCGGGCGGTGCCGTCGCGGAAGGCGTCCTTCAGCGACTCGCCGGCCAGGCCGCGGCCGAGGAACTCGGCCAGCCGGGCCAGCGACGGGCCGGTCGCGTATGGCGCGGCGGCCCCCTCCGTCCGCGGGGGGCCGCTGGACGGATCGGCACTCTTCAAGCCGTACGCGAGGTTCCCGACCGGCCCCTTCTCGTCGGCCTTCGCCGCCTTGCCGACGCGGTCCGCGGGGGCGACCTGCGTCGTGTTGCGGCCGAAGGCGAAGGTGTTCGGGAGCTGCTGCTCGAAGCCGTTGTTGCGGTAGTTCGGCGGGTAGATGTACGTGGACGGCTGGCGGGCGTCGGCGGCGAGCCCGGCGGCGCGGCGGCGGGCCTGGGCCTCGTCGCCGGTGTCGCCGCGCTCCAGCAGGCGGGCACTCTGCTCGACGGCGACCGCGACCGGGCGCGGCGGCGGGGCGGGGAGGGCGTCCGCGTCCTTCAGCTTCAGTTCGGGGGCGACGCGCTCGGACTCCTTCGGCTGCTCCGCGACCGGGGCGACGCCGTTGACCGCGCCGAGCGCCGGCGGCGGCGGCATCTTCGGGGGCGCGGTGTCGTTCTGGCGGCGGGGGCTTTCGGGGAGCGGCGGGAGGCCGTCGCGGGCGGCGAAGGCGGCGTACGCGGCCTTGAACTTGTGCCGCCGCTCGAGGGCGTCGAGGGCGCGGGTGCGCTCCGGGGTGGCGTTCGTCGGCTTCAGTTCCGGCCACGCCGCGGCGAACAGCTCGGCCGCCTCCGGGGTGAGCACCTGCGGCGACGACCAGCCGAGTTCCGGGTCGAGCTGGGCGTGGAGCTTCATCCAGTCGGCGAGCGGCCCGGCCAGGAGCGGGGCGCACGTCGGGCCGTAGGCCGAGTTCGGGTCGGGCGCGGCGTACTCAAGGTACGTGCGGGCGTTCTCGGCGCCGAGCGCCGGGAGGAGGCGGCCGTCGAGCCGCCACAGGGCGAGGCGGAGCTTGTTGGCGACGGCGGCCTCGGCCGCGGCCTCGCGCTGGCCCTCCTCGACGCGCAGCGCCGCGTACGTGACCCAGCCGAGGCCGGTGAACACCAGCCCGGCGACCAGGACGAACGCGACCGACCCGCCGACCGGGCCGAGACACCGCCTCATGTGCGCTCCCAGTAGAACCATCTGCTCGGCGGGCCGACCGCCGTGAGGCGGCGGGTGTCGCGCCTCGAACCACGTCACCCGCCGCCTTACGGCGGTCGGCTCGCCCGCACTCACGTCGCGGCGGCCGCTTCCACCCGCACCGTCAGCGCCGGGCCGGCCATGTACCCGTGCGCCCGAACCGTCACGATCGCCTCCGGCTGGTGGTCGTCGCCGGCCGGGTCCTTCAGCTTCGCCCGCAGCCGGGCGATGTGCATGTCCACCGCCCGCGTCTCCAGCCCGGCGGTGCCGATGCCCCACACGCGGTTCAAGAGCTCCTCCCGCGACACCGCCCGCTCCCGGTTGCACACCAGGTACTTCAGCAGCGCCGTCTCCGTCTCCGACAGGTCGTGGCGGGTGCCGTCCGGCCAGCGGACCTCGCGCCGGTCAAGATCGACGCTTCCCTTGCCGACCTTCACCGCTTTGACTTCCGCGGGGGGCTTGAGGGTTCGGCGCAACACCGCCTCGACGCGGGCGAGCAGCTCCTTCGCCGAGAACGGCTTGACGACGTAGTCGTCGGCCCCCATCTTGAGGCCCTTCACGCGGTCGTCCTCGGTGCCGCGGGCGGTGAGGACGATGACCGGCCGGGTCGGGCAGTGGCGGCGGATCTCGGCGAGCACGTCGAGCCCGTCGCGCTTGGGGAGCTGCAAATCCAGCAGCACCAGATCGACGCCGGCGGCGCGGCCCTCGGTGAGGCCGGCGGCGCCGTCGGGGGCTTCGGTCACCTCGTACCCGTTGAGGCGCAGGGCGTCGGACACGCCGCGGCGGATGGCGGGCTCGTCCTCGACGACGACGATTCGGGCTTTGGGCATGGGAACCAGAGGACAGAGGACAGAGGACAGAGGACAGAGGACAGAGGACAGACAGCAGAGGGCTCGGCGCTTTACTGACCTCTGTCTTCTGTCCTCTGTCCTCTCGGGTTTTGTCAACGGGCCAAAAAGCCGCCGATGTTCACGTTCCGGTCGAGCTCCATCTTGAACTCGTACCCGATCGGCAGCGCCTTCTCGCCGTTCTGGTCCGGCCGCAGCGTCACGTCCCACCGCAGCAGCCCCTTCGGCCGCTCCTCGCGGAGGTACGTCGCGTCGGCGCTCAGCGCCGGCGTCGGGTTGTTCACCGTCACCGCGATCGTCATCGCCGACTCGGCGCTCGGCACCCGGTCCCACACCTGCACCGGCACCGCCTCGCGCTTGTAGCTGCTCAGCGCCACCGCGTACTTGAATGTTAACACCTGGTTGCCGCCCTGGGTGGTGCGGTTCTTCTCCGACAGCGTCCGCGTCACCTGAATCTGCGGGTCGGCGCCGAACCCGACGGTGAACGCCTTCCCCGCGGCCACCAGCGGCAGCTTCGTCTGGCCCACGAAGTCGGAGCCCAAATACATCGTCGCCTCGCCCGGCAGCAGGACGTGGTCGCTCGTGTTGGTCAGGTCGGCGAGGCGGTACACGTTCGGCGTCAGCACCGGGACGGCCTTGTAGTAGAACTTCGGCGCCAGCTCGAACCGGTCGATCTCGAGCACCTGCTCGTCGCCGCGGCTCGGCAGGCTGGCGCCGCCCTTCACCCGGTACGCGACGCTCGGCCCCTCGCGCGGCGTGGCGGCGCCGGGGACGCCCTGCCGGCGGCGTCGTCGAGGAACAGGTCGCAGAACTGCTCGACGGCGGCGGCGTCGTTGGTGAGTTTCGCGGCCACGTCGTCCTTGTTCTGGCGGTAGTTCTCGGCTGCCGCGGCGCGCTGGCCCTTGGCCGTCTTCTCCAGGTCACGGGCGATCGCCGACGCGCTCGGCATGCCGGCGCCGGGGATGCTCACGCCGGGTGGGGCGGGGCCGGCGGTCGGGACGACCGGGGAAGCCTTCGGGTCGCCGCCGGTCATCGCCAGGTTCGGCCCGCCGACGGACACGGCCAGGACGCGCAGGTCCGGCGGGGCGGCGTTGAGCAGCGGCTGGGCGGTCGAGAGGGTGAGGTTCACACCGGTCCAGTCCTCGCCGGTCTGCTGCTCGATCGCGGCCAGATACTCCAGCGTGACGGCGTCCTTGTCCTTGGTGCCGGCGCGGAGCTTGTAGATCGGCCGCCAGCTGGCGCTCGAGACGAGGTAGTTGAGCCGCACCGTCGCCGCGGCGCCGGCCTTCTTGTCGATGGTGATGACGGCGTCGCGCTCGGTGCGGACGCTGCCGCTGGACTTCTCGCCGAGCTGCCGCTGGGCGAACTTCAGCTGCGCCGTGTTCTCCTCGAGCTGCTGCTTGAGCAGGTGCGCCTCCTTGGCGCGCTTCGAGCGGTCGTCCTGGACGAACTTCGCCAGCACGATGATCTTGTCGGCGTCGAGCTGCCCCTTGTCGGTGAGGTTTTCGAGCCCCTTGGCGGTGAACCCTTCGAGCTTGTCGAGGAGCTTGAGGTTGTCCTCGATCGCCTTGAGCTCGGACTGGAGGGTGGCGGCCTTCTGGGCGAGGGTCTTGATCTGCGCCTCGACCTTGCGCACGTCCTCGCGGGTGTCCTCGGCGATGGCCCGGGTGCGGAACCGGACGCTGAGGACGCGGATGCCTTCACCACCCTCGGCGTACAGCGACGACTGCATGGTGTGGGCGGGGAGCGGCGACACGACGACCTCGGCGAGGCCGGGCGCGTCGGGGATCGTGACCTCGCGGGTGACGAGGGCGGTCTGCTGGTAGAGGGTGACGGCCGTGATCTTGCTCGGCGCGGCCTTGACGGCCGCGTCCTGGGCGCGGGCGCCCGCGACGGCAAGTACCGCGGCGAGGAGCAGGAGGGCGCGGCGCATGGGAGGGTGTTCCGGGGGGGAATCGTTGGCGAGCCGACCGCCGTGAGGCGGCGGGTGGCTCGGGTCTTCAGCCCGGAGGGCGCCTTCGCTAGCCCGGGGCGGAAGCCCCGGGCGGGCGATGGGCGGAGTCCGTGGGAGCGACGCGGTTGTCACACCGCCGACGCCGCCCGGGGCTTCCGCCCCGGGCTAGCGAAGGCGCCCTCCGGGCTCCGAGCCACCCGCCGCCTCACGGCGGTCGGCTCGCCGGGGCGAGCGATTACTTCTTCTCGTTGCGGGCGTTCCCGACCTCGAACCCGGCCGCACGCGCCTGGTCGCGGACGACGCCCCGCACCGCCTCGTCGAGCGCCTGGTCGGCGGGGTTGCGCGGCCCCTTGGCCCGCTCGTCGTCGAGCTTCCGCTGCCGCTGCGCCGTCAGGTCGGCGATCCGCGTCTGGATGGCGACGCGCTCGTCGGCCTTCTTCTGCACGTACCCGGCGCGGTCGGCCGGCGGCAGCTTCGCCACGTCCGCCGGCAGCTCCGCGGCCGGCACCTTCGCCAGGTCGAACGTCTTGTCGCCTTTCATCTTGTCGATCAGGTCCCAGCGCTCGTTGCGGTACAGCTCGCCGGCCTTCGACGCCGTCCGGGCCAGCGCCGCCTGCGGGGCGCCGCCGCCGAAGCCGCCGGGACCCGCCGGGGTCGCCTTCAGGGCGTTGTCGTCCTGCGCCTTCTGGTTGGCGAAGCGGTCCGCGCCCTCCTTGCCGTAGGCCAGGTACGTCTTGCCGAGGTCGTCGCCGAGCTTCAGAATCTGGTCGTCGAACTCGGTCTTCGGCACCGCCGCGACGAGGGCGCGGTTCTGGTCGATGGTCAGCGCCTTGCCGCCGCACTTGTCGGCGAGCATGGCCCAGCCGCCGGCCTCGACGGTGCCCGACCGGCCGCAGTAGACGGTGTTGAGGATGACGCCGCGACCCTTGGCGAGGTCGGCCACCTCGTCGAGCGTCACCTGGCGGTCCTGGTCCACGCCCTCGTTGCCGCAGACGAACAGCAGCTTGAGCGCCCCCGGCGACCGCGACCACGGCTGCTCGGCGAGCGCCGCCTTGCTCACCCGGGCGACGAGTTCGGTGCCGCCCTTGGTGCGGAGGCCGTTGAGCGCCTTGTACACGTCGTCGAGGTCGGCGGTGAGATCGAGTTCCTTCTTCACCCAGCCGGACTCGGGGGCGTAGTTGGTGTGGCCGTAGCTGTAGAGGGCGACGCGGAGGTCGGGCGTCGGCCGGAGGCGGGCGAGTTCGTTGACGATGTCCCACAGCTTGAGCTTGGCCGAGTCGATGAGGCCGTCCATGCTGTTGGACACGTCGAGGCACAGCACGAGGTCGATGGCCTTGGGGGCCGGCGCGGGTCGGACCGGGCGCGGCTCCTGGGCCGGCGCCGGCGCCGGGGTGCCGAAGGCGAGCGGCAGCGCGAGGATCGCGACGCACACGAACAGGCGGGACATGCGAAACCTCCGGTCGGGGAATCCGTCCACCGTCTGAAGCGGATTCTAACCGGAACCGCGGCCGGGGGGCGTAACGGGTTGGTAACTGCCGATCGGGTGGAGTCGGACGCACCCGACGGAGGCGCGGGGAAACCTAACCCCCCGGCCCCCTTCCCTAAGAGGGAAGGGGGGGTCGATGGGCTCATCTTGCCGACTCCCGTTTCAGCCGAACCGATTGTCGGGACGATCTGTTGCGCGGGCACCCCTCCCCCTTTGGGGGAGGGGCTGGGGGAGGGGTTGACCACGTCCGCACCCCAGACACCTCCGGGGCGTCACGGGTGCCCCGCCCCTTCCCTTCCGTCCCCCGCCCGGTTACCGTGGGGCTTCCCTCCCGGAGCCTCCCCCATGCCCGACCGCCGTCACTTCCTCGCGTCCACCGCCGCGCTACTGGGCGCCGAAACCGCCCGCGGGTTCCAGGCCAACGACACCCTCCGCGTCGGGTGCATCGGCACCGGCGGCCGCTGCCGCACCCTCATGCGCTCGCTCGTGCAGATACCCAACGTCAAGATCACCGCCGTGTGCGACGTGTGGGAGACGAACCGCGAGGAGGGGAAGAAGCTCGCCGACCCGGCCGCCTTCGCCACCGGCCGGCACGAAGACCTCCTCGCCCGCAACGACGTCGACGCGGTGCTCATCGGCTCGCCCGACCACTGGCACGTGCCGCTCACCGTGGCGGCGTGCGCCGCGGGGAAGGACGTGTACGTCGAGAAGCCGCTGACGCACGACCTCGACGAGGGCCGCGCCGCGGTAGAAGCGCAGGACCGGCACCGCCGCGTCGTGCAGGTCGGCACCCAGCAGCGCAGCATGACGCACGTCCGCGCCGCATACGACTTCTTGAAGTCCGGCGCCGTCGGCACCGTCCACAAGGTCCACTGCACCTGGAACCGCAACGCCGCGCGGGCGCAGCGGTTCAAGGACACCATCGACGCCACGAAGGTCGACTGGACGCGCTTCCTCGGCACCGCCCGGCAGCAGCCGTTCGACGCCTACAAGTTCCGCCAGTGGCGCTGGTTCTGGGACTTCGGCGGCGGCATCTTCACCGACCTGATGGTCCACTGGATCGACGTGATTCACTGGTTCCTCGACCTGGGCATCCCCGCGACGGCGGCGAGCGCCGGCGACTTCTTCTCGGCGAAGGACGTGTGGGAGACGCCGGACACGGTGCAGACGATCCTCCGCTACCCCGACAAGCAGGTGCAGGTGTACTTCGAGGGGACGTTCAGCAACAACCGCAACGGGGCGATGGTCGAGTTCATGGGCACCGAAGGCACGCTGTACCTCGACCGCGGCCGGTTCGAGTTCATCCCCGACCGCGGCAAGATGGGCACGCCTCGCGAGCTGATCCTCGGCACCGGCACGCGCGGGCTCGACTTCTACGACAAGCCGGACGGCGAGCTGCTCCACCTGACGGACTGGGTGGCGGCGGTACGGGCGCGGCGGAAGCCGAGCTGCCCGGCGGAGGCCGGCGTGACCGCGGCCGCGGCGGCGCACCTGGCGAACCGGTCGCTGCGCACCGGGCAGATCGCCGAGCGTAAGTCGCCATGACGAGATCCGAGGTGATCGTGATCGGCGTCGGCGGCATGGGCTCGGCGGCGTGCTTCGAGCTGGCCCGCCGCGGGGCGCACGTCGTCGGCCTGGAGCAGTTCCCGCTCGCCCACAGCCGCGGCAGCTCGCACGGTCGCACCCGCATCATCCGCACCGCGTACTACGAGCACCCCGACTACGTGCCGCTGCTGCGCCGCGCCTGGGAGCGGTGGTACGAACTCGAACAACTCACCGGCCGCCACCTCCTCACCGAGTGCCCGTGCCTGATGGTCGGCCCCGAAGCCGGCGAGGTGGTGACGGGCGTGCGCGCGGCGGCGAAGGCGCACGACCTCGCGGTCGAGAGCCTGACCGCGGCCGAGGTGAACCGCCGCTACCCGTTCCGCTTCCCGGACGACTACGCCGGCGTGATCGAACACGCGGCCGGGTTCCTCGCCGTCGAGGAGTGCGTCCGGGCGCACGCGCTCGCGGCGATCGGGGCCGGCGCGGACATCCGGTTCGAGGAGCCGGTTCGTCGATTCACCGACTACGCCGGCAGTATCGTGGTCGAAACCGACCGAGACACGTACCACGCGGCGAAGCTCGTGGTCGCGGGCGGCGCCTGGGTGACGTGGTTGCTCCGGCACCTGCGCATTCCCTTCACGGTGATGCGGCAGGTGCAGACGTGGTTCCGCACCGACCCGGTGGCGGTGCGGCGCGACCGCTTCCCGGTTTTCCTCGCCGACGTACCCGGCGGCCCGTTCTACGGTCTGCCGGCGCTCGACACCGACGGCGTGAAGGTTGCCCGCCACTATGGCGCCCCGGAACTGCCCGACCCGGACGGCGTAGACTGGCAGACCACGCCGGCGGACTTCGAGCCGGTCGATTCTTTCTTGCGCGAGTACAGCACGCTACCGCGGTGGGAGCCGAGCCGCGCCGAGGCGTGCATGTACACGCTGACGCCGGACCGGCACTTCGTCATCGACCGATTCCCGGGCCGGGGGAACGTGTGCTTCGCGGCCGGGTTCTCGGGGCACGGGTTCAAGTTCGCCCCCGTCGTCGGCGAGGTGCTGGCCGACCTGGCGCTGACGGGACGCACGGCGCACCCGATCGGCCGCTTCGCTGCGACGCGGTTCAACAACGGGCGTTCCGCCGGCGCGTCCGTCGGGTAGAATACCCCTCCCATGCCGCCCGCGAACCTACCACCGCTGCCGCCCGCGCTCCCCGCCGCCGTCCGGCGGTACTGGGGCTTCACCGACCTCCGCCCGCTCCAGGAAGACGCCATGCGGCTGGCCCTCGCCGGCCGCGACGCCCTCGTCGTCATGCCCACCGGCGGCGGCAAGTCGCTCTGCTACCAGGCGCCCGCCGTCGTCCGCGGCGGCCTCACCGTCGTCGTGTCGCCGCTCATCGCCCTGATGAAGGACCAGGTGGACGGCCTCACCCGCGTCGGCGTCCCCGCCGTCCGCATCGACAGTTCGCTGACGCCGGACGAGAAGGCCGACGCCGCGCAGGCCATCCGTTCGGGCGAAGCCCGGCTCGTGTTCACCTCGCCCGAGCGGCTGGTGAACACGGGAGTGACGCAGTTCCTGCGCGAGTGCGGGGCGAACGCCGTGGCCATCGACGAGGCCCACTGCATCAGCCACTGGGGGCACGATTTTCGCCCCGAGTACCGGCAGATGGCGAAGCTCAAGGAGTGGTTCCCCGGCGCCTCCGTCCAGGCGTACACCGCCACCGCCACCGAGCGCGTCCGCGCCGACATCGTCGAGCAACTCGGGTTGGAGGACGCGAACGTCCTCGTCGGCAACTTCGACCGCCCGAACCTCACCTTCCGCGTGCTGCCGCGGGTCAGCCCGATCGCCCAGGTGCGCGAGGTGCTCGACCGCCACCCCAACGACGCCGGCATCGTCTACTGCCTCCGCCGCGCCGACGTGGACGACATGGCGGCGCAGCTGAAGGCCGCGAAGTACAAGGCCGTCGGCTACCACGCCGGCATGAGCCCCGACCAGCGCCGTCGGGCGCAGGAGTCGTTCGCGTCCGAAGAAACCGACATCGTCGTCGCCACCGTCGCGTTCGGGATGGGGATCGACCGGTCGAACGTGCGGTTCGTGGTTCACGCGGCGATGCCGAAGTCGATCGAGCACTACCAGCAGGAGACGGGCCGGGCCGGCCGCGACGGGCTGCCGAGCGAGTGCGTCCTGCTGTTCAGCGGGGCCGACTTCTTCACCCTCAAGAACCTCACCGAGAAGTCGGCGCAGGAGGCCGGGGCGACGCCCGAGTTCGTCGCGTCCACCATCAAGCACCTCGACGACATGGCGGGGTACGCCCGCGGCGCCGTATGCCGGCACCGGGCGCTCGTCGCGTACTTCGGGCAGGCGCTGGCGGCCGACAACTGCGGGGCGTGCGACATCTGCCTCGGTGACACCGACGAGGTGCCCGACGCGGCGCTGGTGGCGAAGAAGATTCTGTCGTGCGTCGCCCGGGTGAAGGAGTCGTTCGGCGTCAACCACGTCCTCGACGTCCTCAAGGGCGCGAACACCGAGGGCGTTCGGTCCCGCGGGCACGACAAGCTGACGACCTACGGCCTCCTGGAGGACGTGCCGAAGAACGACCTGCGTGACTGGATTTACCAGCTCGTCGGCCAGGGGGCGCTGGCGGTGAGCGAGGGCGAGTACCCGCTGCTGAAGCTGACGCCGATGGCGTGGGGCGTGATGAAGGGCGAGGGGAGCGTGCGGCTGATCCGGCTGGCGCGGGGGAAGCGGCGGTCGAAGCGCGACGACGCCCCGACGTCGGCGGCGGAGAAGCACCAGCCGGGGACGCTGCCGGAGGGGGCCGACCCGGAGTTGTTCGAGCGGCTGCGGCAGGTGCGGCGGCAGGTGGCGGCGGGGCTCGGGGTGCAGCCGTACCTCGTCTTCCCCGACTCGGTGCTCGCCGAGTTCGCCCGCGGCCGGCCGAGCACCCCGGCCCGGATGCGCCAGGTGAGCGGCGTCGGCGACCGCAAGCTGGCCGACTTCGGCGAGACGTTCCTGGACGCCATCCGCGCCCACTGTGGGCAGGCCGGCTTGGCGCTGGACGTGGACGCGCCGGTGCAGCGCGGGCTGGCGCCGGCGAAGCCGGCGCACAAGCCGTCGGCGCGGCGGGACAAGGTGTTCGAGCTGTTCCGCGGCGAGGCGCACCTGGACTACGTGGCGGCGAAGGTGGAGATGACGCGCGGCGTGGTCGTGGACTACCTGACGGAGTTCATCCGGGCGGAGAAGCCGGGGAGCATTTTCCCGTGGGTGCCGGAGGACGTGTGCGAGCGGGTGGCGGCGGCGGCCGAGACGTGCGGCACGGCCCGGCTGAAGCCGGCGTACCTGGCGCTAAACGAGGAGGTGCCGTACGACGCCATCCGCATCGTGTTCGCGTTCCTCGACAGCCGCGAGGGGAAATAAGGCGAGCCGACCGCCGTCAGGCGGCGGGTGACGTTCTTCACCCGCCGCCTGACGGCGGTCGGCTCGCCGAAGCATCGACGCGCTACGGCCGCACCACCTCGCCGCCGTTGCGGGTGAAGTACGCCCGCAGGTCGGTGTCGGTGAGCCCGGCGCGG
>Ga0105048_10003003_pt1 | contig 27575 bp, 20 predicted proteins | sample MAT05_FD_78382 | JGI IMG/M metagenome (GOLD analysis project Ga0105048, IMG submission 78382) | Freshwater microbial communities from Lake Fryxell liftoff mats and glacier meltwater in Antarctica - MAT-05 | ecosystem: Environmental > Aquatic > Freshwater > Ice > Liftoff microbial mat | place...
CAACGTCGCCGCGCGCGACGAAGGCTCGCAGGCCGTACTCGCCGAGCTGAAGCAGAACGGCGTTCAGATTCTGCCGTTCTTCGACAAAGACAACCAGACCCACGGCATGCATTCGAAGGGCTTGTACGTCGACGCATCGGTCAGGGCGATCAACGCCGGTGGCAAGCCGATGACCATGCTTGGCGGCCGCAACGCGGAGAACGAGTACATGGTCGATGGCCGCTGGTCAGACAGCGATCACTACTTCGAAGGTGCCGGCGCCGCCGAGAGCTACGCGGCCCACGCCAAGCTGTGGAACCACGGCGCGAAGGTGTTGGGTATGCCCGAGCAGAGCAGCATCAAGGCCGACCAGGTGCCCGGCCAAGCCGAGTTCGACAAGCTCAACGCGAAGTACCCGCCGGGTGAGAGCGAAGTGCTCTCGTTCGCCGACGTGCCGGCAGAAGGCAAGTTCGAGATCGCGGCCGCCATGGCCACCACCATCGGTGCGGCGACCGCGGGCGATACCATTCACCTCAAGCAGGCCTACTTCTTCGGCGTGCCCGGTATCGAGGAGGAGGTGGCCAAGGCGATGAAGCAGGGCGCCAAGATCAACCTCTACACCAACAGCGGCAATACCACTGACTTGGGTCAGATCGCAGACAACTCGTTCCGTGCGGTGGCGTCGCGCCTCTACGACGCGGCTCCCGACAAGAGCCAACTGCCGATCAAGCTGTACACCGGTTCGGGCACGATGCACGACAAGCTGCTGGTGGTCGAGAGCCCTCGCCGCAGCAAGGGCCTGGTGCTGGGCGGCAGCTTCAACCCGCACGGTCGCCTCGCGCTCGAGAGCGAGAACATGTACGTGATTCGCGGCCAGAAGGCGATGAAGGAAGCGCTCGCGAACCTGAAGCGCATGCCCTTCGAGACGCCCTCGGCGCAGCCCCGGTTGAGCGAAAAAGAGCAGGAGCTCATCAACAAGGTGAAGAGCTTCGGGGTCGAGATCTTCGACGAGATTCGCCGCAACCTCTGATCTCTCGAGCCATCGGCTCGCGAATTCGGGTATCTGTGCGAGCCCATGGTTCGTGCTCCGGTACCCGTTGAGTTCAAAAGTCTGATCGACCTGGCCGCTGATGGCCTGGGTGGGTTCGCGCTGTTCGCGAGCGACGAGTACTTCGCCGAGAAAGAGAACCTGCTCAAGCCGCACGCGGCGCAGTGGGTCGAAGGCAAGTACACCGACAAAGGCAAATGGATGGACGGCTGGGAGTCGCAGCGCAAGCGCGACGCTGGCCACGACTTCGTCATCATTCGACTGGGCATCGCTGGCATGGTCAGCGGCGTGGTGGTCGACACCACCCACTTCAAAGGCAACGCGCCGCAGGAGATCGCCCTCGAGGGTGTGATCGCCCCTGACACCGCCACGCCCGCTCAACTGCTGGCCTCCGACGCCTGGTTCGAGCTGCTCCCGCGCGTGCCGGTGAAGGCCGACCTTCAAAACGTGCTGCCGCTCAAGCAGGTGTCGCCGCGGGTGACGCACGTGCGGCTGCACATCTTCCCCGATGGGGGCGTTGCCCGTCTGCGCGTGTTCGGCACCGCCGCGCCAGAGCCGCGAACGTTCTGGAAGGTTGGGTCGCTCGACCTGGCGGCGGTGGAGAATGGCGGCACGGTGGTCGAGGCCTCCAATGAGTTCTTCGGGCCTCCGTCGAACCTGCTGTTGCCCGGTCGCGGCGTGAACATGGGCGATGGGTGGGAGACCAAGCGGCGCCGCACGCCTGGCTCTGACTGGGCGGTGATTCGGTTGGCGCGCCGCGGGCTGGTCGATCGCCTTGAGCTCGACACCCACTTCTTCAAAGGCAACGCGCCTCAGGCCACGCTGATCGAGGCCCTCGACGAAGAAGAGATCGGCGCCGAAGCAGTTAAGCAGCTGCTGCGCGCGCCCAAAGGTTGGCAGACGCTGATCGACCGAACCCCGCTGGTGCAGCACCGCCGCCATCAGCTCGAGCCGATTCGCCCGATGCCGGTCACCCACCTGCGGGTGCACATTTTTCCGCACGGTGGAGTGAATCGACTGCGGGTCTTCGGCGTGGCGCTGAACACACCCGGCGAGCGAGCCGCGCTCAACCGCTTGAACAACCTCTCAGACGCGAAGGTGCGCGAGCTGATGCTCTCGTTCTGCGGCACGGTGCACTTCGTCGAGCAGATGATGCACCACGGGCCCTTCACCTCGGTACGCGAGCTCTTCGCCGCAGCTGAAGATGCGTGGTGGTCACTCGACTCCAAGCACTGGCTCGAGGCCTTTGCCGCGCACCCGCGCATCGGCGACAAGAAGAAGGCGAAGAAGCAGACCGCGAAGTCGGCGCGCTGGTCAGCCGGTGAGCAGAAAGGGGTCGGCACCGCGCCGCGCGAGGTGACCCGAAAGCTCGCCGAGCTCAACGCGGCCTACTTCAAAAAGTTCGGTTTCATATTCATCGTCTGCGCCACCGGCAAGTCGCCCGCCGAGATGCTGGCGCTGCTCGCCGACCGGTTGCACAACCCGAAGTACGTCGAGCTCGAGACCGCCGCGGTCGAGCAGACCAAGATCACCCGGCTGCGAATCGAGAAGTGGCTGGAGAGCACCTGATGGGCATCAGCACCCACATTCTCGATACCTCGGTCGGGCGGCCGGCCAGCGGAGTGTCGGTGACGTTGTCGCTCCAGGAAGGCACCGCGTGGCGCGAGGTCGCTCGAGGCGTCACCGATGCTGACGGGCGGGTCAAGCCGCTGCTCGCCGCCCTCAGCACCGCCGGGGTGTACCGAATCGCGTTCGACACCGGCGCGTATCTCGGGCCCGACGCGTTCTTCCCGCAGGTGCAGATCGACGTTTGGGTCAGTGCTCCCACCGAGCACTACCATGTGCCATTGTTGCTCAACCCCTTCGGCTATTCGACGTACCGAGGCTCATGATTCGAGCACTGCCACTGTCTGTTGAAGCCTTCGCGCCGTTCGGTGACGTGGTGTCGGCTGGCCTCAAGGCCGGTGCGCCGGCCAACCAGGGCACCGCGGTGCGGTTCGATCACTGCGCGCCGCTGATCAACGCGCGCGCTCATGCCAAAGCGAACCTGGCGGTGTTCCGCTCGGTGCCGAAGACCTTGCCGTTCGAGGTGAAGCTGCTCGAGAAGCACCCGCACTCCACGCAGGTGTTCTTGCCGATGCGGTGCAGCCGGTTGCTGATCTGCGTCGCTCCGGCGCTGCTGGGTGGGGCGCCCGACGTGAGCCAACTCAAGGCCTTTCTCTGCGAGCCGGGGCAGGGCATCAGCTACAACGCCGACACCTGGCATCACCCGATGGTGGCCCTCGATGAGGCTGCTGAGCTGGCGATGATCGCCTTCGAAGATGGCTCGCCTGACGACTGCATTGTGTACCCCTTGGCACACCCGGTGCTAGTGGCTGATTGATATGCCTCTCTCGATGACCCGGCGCGTGCTGTGTTGCTTGGTCATCGCGGCCGTGGCGGCGTGCAGTGTGAGCGCAGATGCCGCAGTACCTCGCGATGGTGGCATTCGTGCCCCGTCGCGTGCACCCCGGGTCACCAACCGGGTCGACGCGGGCTTGGTCTTCACCAAGGTGGTGCCCGATGCGGGAGTCGAGGCCGGGGTCGACGCGGGTGTCGATGCAGGTACCACCAGCATCGTTCGCTTCGTTGCATTCGGCGACCAGGGCAAGGGCAACCAGGCGCAATACAAAGTCGGCGACGCGGTCGGCAAGGTGTGCGCCACCAAAGGCTGCGACTTCGTGCTGCTGCTGGGAGACAACTTCTACCCCACGGGCGTGGGCTCGGTGACCGACCCGCAGTGGCAGACGGCCTTCGTGAGGCCCTACTCGACGGTCGATGCCGGGTTCTACGTGACGCTGGGCAACCACGACTACGGCGCGAGCGGCCGGGGCACTGACTTCGCGCGCGCTCTAAACGAGGTCAACTACTCGAAGGTCAACCCGAAGTGGATTCTGCCCGGCTCGCACTACAAGTTCACCTCCGGCCCGGCGGAGTTCTTCTCAGCCGACACCAATCGCTCGATGTTTCAGTCTGACGACGCGGTGCGGGTCAGCTTCGAGTCGTGGCTGCCGGCCTCGCTCGCGACGTGGAAGATCGTCTTCGCCCATCACACCTATCGCTCGAACGGCCCGCACGGCAACGCCGGCCACTACGAGTACTCACCGATTCGCATCTTCCCCTTCGATGGGAGCGGGGTGCAGGGCTTCATCGAGAACAAAGTGTGTGGCCGCGCCGACGTCTACCTGTGCGGCCACGATCACACCCGGGAGTGGCTCAAGACCACCTGCTCGCGACCAGGCTCAAAGATCGAGACCGAGCTGATCGTCTCGGGCGGCGGAGCAGACATGACCGGCTTCGTCTCAGGCGGGAAGAACCCGTATTACTGGCACTCCGAGACCAGCGGGTTTCTCTACGTGGTCATCGAAGATCGCACCTTCACCGGCACCTTCTACGACAGCAACGGGGTGGCCGAGTTCACCCGCAGCTTCTCCAAGTAGCGGCCCGCGGCGAGGTCAGCCCAAGTAGCCGACTCGAGACCAGACGATGACTGCCTGTGCGGCGCAGAGAGGCTCGCCTCGATGAATGGCTGCGGAGGTCGGATGATGGACTCGTTGCAGGCGCTCTTGAACAACCCGGCTCAGCGACGGGTGGCCCCTCATGATTGCGGTCAAGGGCAATTAGGTCTTCTTCCGTGCTGCTCAACTTCTCTCGCGCCACGTGGCCGACCGGGAGGGCGTTCATTCGGTTCAATTCGGAGGTGCGCTCCGCTACCTTCGTTGGATGTCGAACAACCCTTTGCGGTGGGCCATCAAGCTCAGCTTTCAGCGCTACCTCGCGGCACTCCCCGATGGCGTGTTCACGGCCAAAGCCGGAGTCACCGTCGGCGAAGAACATCGATTCGAATTCGAGCGAGTCGACGTCACCGAGCAGGTCATCAAGTTCAAAGGCGATCTCGAGTTCACCGGCCACCACGGTGGGCTCCGGGTTCGCATTCTCGACCCGTGGTTCGAGCGAACCAGCCCGTCGGCCGCGGTCATCACCATCGAGCACCTTGCGCTGCGCACGCCGTTCGCGAACGTCGATCAGCTCATCGCGCGTGACGGTGGGTGGTACTCCGAGCACGTCACGCTCACCGCCGAAGGCGCGGGCCTCTTCTCCGGCAGCTACGAACCCGGGGCCGCGCTCGAGGCGATCACGCTCTAACCAAGGGCCCGCGAAACGGGTCGCGGAGACGTCGGAGCGCGCATGAAAACGTGTCCGGTTCAAAGCCGCACTGGTGAACTCGCCGAGGGTCAATGCTCTGGCTGCGTCGTGCCGGCATCGTCGCCGTGGGCCGATTCCCGGCTGACCGTGGCCACCACCAAGGCCGCGGGAGCAATCCGCTTCGGGGGCGGCCTCCGTCAGAAATCGTGAAGACCAGCGTTCAACTCCAAACGCAACCGGGTGAGGCCGAGGAGCCTCCAGGTCGACACGCGCGGCCCAAGAGGAGTTGTGTTGTGCAGCTGAGTGAACGCCGAGGCGAAAGATCAATCGTGCGATCAACAACACACCGGCTCTTCAAGACGGTCTTCGCTCGTGCCACTGACCTCGAGGTGCTCGATCGGCGGTGCCGGGTTATTTCAATTGACGACCTCATTGCGGTGAAGGCTCACGTCGCTCGGCCGAAAGACAAGCTCGTCGAAGCCGAACTTCGTGCCATTCGAGATCGCTTGGAGAATAAACCTTAAGGTTCAGGTCAGCGCGCGCGAGCCGGTATTTCGCATGAGAAGTCGGTAGGTGACGCCGGCCCCGATGGCGCCGACGAACCAGGCGTAATCGAAGAGCACTCGGAGCGGCTCGAACACCAGGCCGACCCAGGCGAGGGCGCAGCCGACCAGGGTTGCGATGATCGCGGCCGGGTTCACCCCGCGGGTGTACGAGTACGCGCCGACGCGTCGGTACAGGTCGGCCAGCACCAGCTTCTTCTGCCGCACCCACCAGTAGTCGATGATCAGCACGCCGGCGATGGCGCCCAGGCCACCGGAGTAGCCGAGCAGCCACTTGAAGATGTACCCGCTCGGGTCGGCGATCAGCTTCCACGGCATCATCAGCACTCCGACGATTCCAGTGATCAGGCCGCCGGTTCGAAACGAGATTCGCTTCGGCGCGAGATTCGCGAAGTCGTTGGCGGGCGAGACCACGTTGGCCGCGATGTTCACCGCCAGCGTTGCCACCACCACCGTGAACATCGACACCGCGATCACGAAGGCTGAATCGAATTTGCCCACCAGCTCGATCGGGTCCCAGATGGCTTTGCCGTAGATGACCTCGGAGGCGCTGGTGATCACCACGCCCATCGCCGAGAAGAGCGTCATCGTCGTGGGCAATGCGACCACCTGACCGATGGCCTGCTCACGCTGCGAGCGCCCGAAGCGGGTGAAGTCGGGCATGTTCAGCGAGAGCGTGGCCCAGAAACCGATCATCGCCGTCACGCTGGGTACGAAGATCGGCCAGAACGATGAGAGGGTGTTGAACTTGCCCTCGTCGCTCATGATTCGCCCCAGGCCTCCTGCGCGCCAGACCGCCCAGGCCACCAGCACCGCGGCCATCACCAACACGTACGGCGCGGCGAGGTTCTCGACTTTTCGCAGCAGCTCCATGCCGCGGTAGACGATGAGAATGTTCAGCGCCCAGAACAGCGCGAAGGTCAGCCACTCGGTCGGCAGGTGGCCGCCGATTCGGTCGGCGCCCAGCGCCTCGGGCCAGCCGCTGAAGATGGCGCGCAAGAACGTCTGCAGCGCTTGACCACCGATCCACGCGTTGATGCCGAACCAGCCGCAGGCCACGATCGCGCGCATCAGGGCCGGCACATTCGCGCCGAACACGCCGTACGCCGCACGCGCAAAGACGGGGAAGGGGATGCCGTACTTGGTGCCGGGGTGCGAGTTGAGGAGAATCGGCGCGAGCACGATCAGGTTGCCGACCAGAATGGTGATCAGCGCCTGCCACCAGTTCATGCCCGAGTCGATCAGCCCGGAGGCCAACATGTACGTCGGTATGCAGTGGGCCATCGAGACCCAGAGCGCAGCGTAGGTGTACGTCGTCCAGGTGCGCTCCGCGACGTGGGTCGGCGCGAGGTCTTTGTTCACCAGCGATTCGTCGTCGAGCGTGACGCCCGGGTTCAGCTCGACGCGGCCGTCGGCATGCTCGGTCTGCTCTGCGATCATGGGCGCGGCTTCTAGCAGCGGAAACGGCGAGGCGCAGTGCGTCATTCTCCAGTGAGCGAGGCTTGCACGGGCCGCGCGCCGGCCCCTATGGTCGCCGACTTTTTCACCCTCCTCCCTCGGTACCGACATGAGCCAGATTGTTCGCTGCGGTTTGATTCAGGCCAGCAACCCGATCAACGACGAGAAGCGCAGTGTCGCCGACATTCAAGAGGCGATGTTTCAGAAGCACCTGCCGTTGATCGAAGAGGCGGGGAAGAAGAAGGTTCAGATCCTCGGCCTGCAGGAGATCTTCAACGGCCCCTACTTCTGCCCGAGTCAGGACACGCGGTGGTACGAAGCGGCTGAAGCGGTGCCGGGCCCGACAGTCGAGCGGCTCGCGCCGATTGCCCGCAAGCACGAGATGGTGATCGTGGTGCCGGTGTACGAAAAAGCGATGCGCGGCGTGTACTTCAACACCGCCGCGGTCATCGATGCCGACGGCACCTACCTCGGCAAGTACCGCAAGCAGCACATTCCCCAGGTGCAGGGGTTCTGGGAGAAGTTCTTCTTCACTCCAGGCGATGGCGGCTACCCGGTATTCAAGACCCGCTACGCGACCATCGGCGTGTACATCTGTTACGACCGCCACTTCCCCGAAGGGGCGCGCGCGCTGGGTCTCAACGGCGCGGAGATCGTCTTCAACCCCTCGGCAACCGTCGCTGGTCTCTCGCAGTCGTTGTGGAAGATCGAGCAGCCGGCGCACGCGGTCGCCAACGGCTACTACGTCGCCGCGAGCAACCGGGTCGGCACCGAGGCCCCGTGGAACATCGGTCGCTTCTACGGCACGAGCTACTTCGTCAACCCGCGCGGTGAAATTGTCGCCGAGGCCTCGCAAGACAAAGACGAATTGCTGGTCGCTGATCTCGACTTGAGCGTGATCGACGAGGCGCGCAACAAGTGGCAATTCTTTCGCGACCGTCGCAACGACGCGTACGGCGATCTGCTCCGAAAGGCGTGATGATGAAGACCCTCATTCGTGGTGGCACGGTAGTGACGGCCGAGAGCGAGTCGCGGGCTGACGTGCTGATCGACGGCGAGTCGATTGTGGCGCTCGGCGAAAACCTCGACGCGACCGGAGCGACGGTCATCGACGCCGGCGGCGCCTACGTGATGCCCGGCGGCATCGACCCGCATACGCACATGCAGCTGCCCTTCATGGGCACCACCGCGGTCGACGATTTTCTCTCGGGCACGGCGGCGGCGGCGGCGGGCGGCACCACCACCATCATCGACTTCGTCATACCCGACCCGAAGGAGTCGATTCTCGAGGCGTACAAGAAGTGGCGCGGCTGGGCCGAGAAGTCAGCGAGCGACTACGCCTTTCACGTCGCCATCACCTGGTGGGACGAGAGCGTCAAACGCGACATGCACACGCTGGCGAAGCAGCACGGCGTGAGCAGCTTCAAGCACTTCATGGCCTACAAGAACTCGCTGATGTGCGACGACGAGGTGCTGGTGAACAGCTTCTCGACCGCGCGCGAGCTCGGCGCGCTGTGCTCGGTTCACGCCGAGAACGGCGACCTGGTGTACCGGCTGCAACAAGAGGTGTTCGCCAAGGGCATCACCGGGCCTGAAGGGCACCCGCTCTCGCGCCCGCCCGAGTGCGAAGGCGAAGCGGCCAATCGCGCCATTCGCATCGCCGAGGTGTTGGGCGTGCCGTTGTACGTGGTGCACACCTCGTGCATCGATGCGCTCGAGGCCATCACCCGCGCGCGGCTCGAGGGCCAACGGGTGTTCGGCGAGGTGCTCTCGCAGCACCTGGTGATCGACGACTCGGTCTACCGCAACACGAATTGGGATCAGGCGGCCCACTACGTGATGAGCCCGCCGTTTCGCCCGAAGGAGCACCAAGACGCGCTGTGGAAGGGGTTGCAGGCCGGCATGCTGCAGACCACCGCCACCGACAACTGCTGCTTCTGTACGGATCAGAAGCGCGCGGGCATCGATGACTTCCGCAAGATTCCCAACGGTACTGGCGGCGTGGAAGACCGCATGTCAGTGCTGTGGACGCACGGCGTTCGCACCGGCCGTCTCACGCCGTCTGAGTTCGTGGCGGTGACCTCAACCAACGCGGCGAAGATCTTCAACTTGCAGAAGAAGGGCTCTCTGAGCATCGGCGCCGACGCCGACGTGGTGATCTGGGACCCCGCGAAGACGCGAACCATCTCGAAGAATACCCATCACCAGAAGATCGACTTCAACGTCTACGAAGGCATGGAGACCGTTGGCAACGCGGCGGTCACCCTCTCGCGCGGCACGGTGCTCTGGCAGAACGGCAACCTCACCGCAGAGCAGGGCCGCGGGCGCTACGTCTCGCGCCCCTGCAACGCGCCGTTCTGGCAAGCGCAGACCAAGCGCAATGCCCGCAACCCCTGGTCGAGCGTCAAGCGCGAGCGACCGGTTCAAGCTTCGAAATAACGCCACCCGGAGACCTGATGACCATCGCCAAATTCAACGCGACCACCTACGACTTCACCGAGTTCTCACCCGCGCAGAACTACATCGGGGGCAAGTGGGTCGACCCCACCGGCACCGAGTCGATGAACGTGGTGAACCCGCGTCACGGCAAGACGATGTCGACGGTGAAGTTCTCGTCGCTGGCCGATGTCGACGCGGCGGTGAAGGCGGCCCAGGCGGCGCACTTGAGCTGGAGCGAGATGCCAATGCGAGATCGCGCCTACGTGCTCTACCGCGCGCGCGAGCTGATGATTCGCGACCACGACGAGCTGGCCTGGTTGGTGTCGCACGAAAACGGCAAGGTGTTCGACGAGGCGAAGGCCGAGGTGGCCAAGGCCATCGAGTGTCTGGAGTACGGCTGCTCGCTGCCGAACATCGCGGCCGGTCAGACGATGGAAGTGAGCCGCGGCGTGACCTGCGAGACCACCTACGAGTCGCTCGGCGTAGTGGCTGGCATCGTACCCTTCAACTTCCCGATGATGGTGCCGCTGTGGATGTTGCCGCAGGCGCTGGTGGGCGGAAACGCGTTCATCTTGAAGCCCTCGGAGCGGGTGCCGCTGACCACCTTGCGTCTGGCCGAGATTCTCAAGGCCTCGGGCTTGCCTGACGGCGTGTTCTCGCTGGTGCAGGGCGGCCGCTCGACGGTCGAGGCGATCTGCGATCACCCCGGCATCAAAGCGGTGGGCTTTGTGGGCTCGACCACGGCGGCAAAGGCGGTCTACGCGCGGGCGTCGGCGGCCGGCAAGCGCGCTCTCTGTCTGGGCGGCGCGAAGAACCATCTGATTGTCGTGCCCGATGCCGACGTCGGCCTCACCGCCGAGAACGTGGTCGCCTCGTTCACCGGCTGCGCGGGCCAGCGCTGCATGGCGGCCTCGGTGTTGATGGCGGTGGGTAGCGTCGACCACATCATCTCCGCGGTGGTCGAGCGGGCGAAGAAAGTGCAGCTGGGCAAAGACATGGGGCCGATCATCACCCCGGTCTCGGTCGAGCGAATCAACAAGTACATCAACGAGGCCGAGCAGCAGGGCGCGAAGGTGTTGATCGACGGCCGAAATCAAAAGGCCACCGCCACCGGCAACTGGGTGGGCGTGACCATTCTCGACAACGTGAAGCCTGAGATGGCGGCCGCTTGCGAAGAGATCTTCGGGCCGGTGCTGTCGATCGTTCGAGTGCCCACCGTCGACCAGGCGATGAAGATCGAGAACGCGAACCCCTACGGCAACGCCTCGTCGGTCTACACCACGAACGGCCACGTCGCGCGCGAGGTGATGCGCCGTGCGCAGGCCGGCATGTGCGGTGTGAACGTGGGCGTGCCGGTGCCCCGTGAGCCCTTCGCTTTCGGAGGGTGGAACGACTCTCGCTTCGGCCACGGCGACATCACCGGCTGGGACGGTTTCCGGTTCTGGACGCAGACTCGCAAAGTGACCGCGAAGTGGGCGCTGCAAAAAGACACCACCTGGATGAGCTGAGACCTTCGAACATGAACGAAAAAGAAATCGTCGAGCTGTCGAAGAAGCACACCATGTTCTCGTGGTCTGCGACCGCGAAGGTCAACCCGCTGCCGGTGAGCGACGCCCGCGGCGTGTGGATGTACGGCCCCAGCGGCCAGAAGTGGATCGACTTCAACTCGCAGCTCATGAGCGTGAACATCGGTCACAGCCACCCGAAGGTGGTCGCTCGCATGAAGGCCGCCTGCGACAAGCTGCTCTTCGTCTACCCGGGTGCCGCGACCGAAGTGCGCGCGCGGTTCAGCCAGAAGCTGGCCTCGCTCTTCCCCGGTGACTTGAACACCTTCTTCTTTACGCTCGGTGGAGCCGAGGCCAACGAGAACGCGGTGCGTGCCGCGCGCTTGTTCACCGGCCGGCAGAAGATTTTGAGCCGCTACCGCAGCTACCACGGTGCCACCGGCAACTCGATTCAGCTCACCGGCGACCCGCGACGCTGGCCCAACGAGCCCGGAGGCCCCGGCTTCATCAAGGTGATGGACCCCCAGCCCTGGGATTATTCGTTCGGCAAGAACGACGAGGAGATTGTCGCCAACAACCTGCAGTACCTCGACGAGGTGATTCGCTTCGAAGGCCCAGGCACCATCGCCGCGATGTTCATCGAGACGGTGACCGGCACCAACGGCATCCTGATTCCTCCCAAGGGGTACTTGAAGAAGCTCAAGGCGCTGCTCGACTCGCACGGCATCTTGCTGGTGTGCGACGAGGTGATGGCGGGGTGGGGTCGCACCGGTAAGCTGTTCGCGTTCATGCATGACGACGTGCAGCCCGACATCGTGACTACCGCGAAGGGGCTGACCTCGAGCTACGTGCCGCTCGGGTTGATGGCGGTTTCAGATCGCATCGCCAAGCACTTTCAAGACAACGTGTTCTGGGGCGGCCTCACCTACAACGCGCACCCGTTCTGTCTGGAGATCGCCGAAGCGGTAATCGACACGCTGCTCGAAGAGAAGATGGTCGAGAACGCGGCGCGCCTCGAGCCGGTGATGCGCGCGCATCACGAAAAGCTCAAGGGCAAGCACCGCTCGGTTCGCACCACTCGCAACATCGGCTTGTTCGGGCTGCTCGAGCTGCAGAAGAACGCGAAGGGCGAACGGCTGGTGCCCTACAACGGCGCGCACCCGGCGATGGGCAAGATCGGCGAGTTCTTCAAAGCCAACGGCCTGTTCACCCTGATTCAGGGCGGCACCATCTTCTCGAACCCGCCGCTGTGCGTGACCGAAGAAGAGCTGGCCTACGGGTTCGAGATCATCGACCGGGCGCTGGCGATCTCTGACGAGGCGTTCGAAGCATGAGCACTCCGCTCGACCCGCTGCGCGCAGAGACGGTGTTTCACGATGCGAAGCCCGCGTACTCGTTGCAAGAGGCGCGGGTCGAGAGCAACCGCTGTCTGTATTGCTACGACGCGCCGTGCATCAAGGCCTGCCCGACCGAGATCAACATTCCCGAGTTCATTCGGAAGATTGGCACTGGCAACATCGAAGGCGCGGCCCGAACCATCTTCGAGAGCAACGTGCTGGGCATGAGTTGCGCACGGGTGTGCCCGGTCGAGGTGCTGTGCGTGGGCGACTGCGTGCACAACGAGCAAGACGTGCCGCCGATTCAGATTGGTCGGCTGCAGCGCTTCGCCACCGACGCTGCGTTCGACTCGAGCTGGCAGTTCTTTGAAGCGGGCCCTGAGACCGGCAAGAGCGTGGGCCTCATCGGCGCGGGCCCGGCGAGCCTGGCGGCGGCGCATCGCCTGCGACGCTTCGGTCACAAGGTCACCATTTACGAGCGCGCGGCGGTGGTGGGCGGGCTGAACACCACGGGCGTGGCTCCGTACAAGCTGCGGGCCGATGACTCGCTGGCCGAGGTCGACTGGGTGTTGAAAATCGGCGGCATCGAGATCGTCACCTCGGTCGAGATACCGAAGACCCACACCTGGGCGCAGCTCGAGGCGAAGCACGACGCGTTGTTTCTGGGCTTCGGGCTCGGCCCTGACAGTTGGCTCGACGTGCCCGGCAAGTCACTGCCGCACGTGAGTGGAGCCGTCGACTTCATCGCGCAGATGAAGGCCAAGCCACTCGACTTGAGCCGCGTGACGCACGCGGCGGTCATCGGCGGCGGCAACACCGCGGTCGACGCGGTTCGCGAGCTGCTCGGTCTGGGCATCGACTCAGTGACGATGGTGTACCGCGGCACTGAAGGCGGCATGAGCGGCTACGAGCACGAGTGGGCGCACGCCAAAGAAGAGAGTGCGCGCGTGAGCTGGCAGACCCAGCCGCTCGAGTACACGACTGACTCGGTGCGCTGCACCCGGCTCGACGCGAACAAGCGGCCGATCGCCGGGTCAGAGTTCTCGATACCGGCGCAGTTGGTACTGCTCGCGGTTGGCCAGGCCAAGTTGGGCGACCTGGTGCGCGAGCTCGAGGGCGTGGTGGTCGAAGGTGGCAAAGTGGTGGCGGAGGCCGACGGTTCGACCGGGCGCGTGGGCGTCTGGGCCGGTGGCGATTGCCGCAACGGTGGCAAAGAAGTGGTGAACGCCGTCGCTGAAGGTCGCGACGCCGCCATTTCGATCGACGCGTTTCTGGTGAAGGGTGGCCGACGTGGCTGAACGAGTTATCGCTCCAGACTTGACGACGAACTGCGGCGGCATCATCTCGCCGAACCCGTTCTGGTTGGCCTCGGCGCCGCCGGCGAACTCGGGTCTGCAGATTCAGCGGGCCTTCGCAGCCGGGTGGGGCGGAGCGGTGTGGAAGACGCTCGGCCAGCCGATTCAGAACGTGTCGAGCCGCTTCGGCGCCATCGGCTACCGCGGCGTGGGCGGGGTGGGGTTCAACAACATCGAGCTCATCACCGACCGCTCGCTGGAGATCAACTTTCGGGAGATCACCGAGACCAAAAAGCTGTTTCCCAAGCACGCGATCATCGTTTCGCTGATGGTCGAGACCGAAGCCGAGTGGAAGGACATGATTCTCCGCTCTGAAGACGCAGGGGCTGACGGCCTCGAGCTCAACTTCGGTTGCCCGCACGGCATGTGCGAGCGCGGCATGGGCTCGGCGGTGGGGCAGGAGCCCAAAGTGAACGAGCGCATCACCGGCTGGGTGATGAAGTACGCCAAGGTGCCGGTGCTGGTGAAGCTGACCCCGAACGTCTCTGACATCATTCCGCACGGCATGGCGGCGAAGCGGGGCGGGGCGAACGGGGTGAGCTTGATCAACACCATCAAGAGCATCATCGGGGTCGACATCGACACCTTCACTCCGATGCCCAGCGTCGGCACGGCGTCGACCAACGGCGGCTATTGCGGAGCGGCGGTGCGACCCATCGCGCTGCACATGACCGGTGTGTTGGCCCGTCATCGCGACTTCGGTTTGCCGATCAGCGGCATCGGCGGCATCACCAACTGGCGCGACGCGGTGGAGTTCTTGTTGCTCGGCTCATCGAGCGTGCAGGTGTGCACCGAGGTGATGCTGCGCGGTTACCGCATCGTCGAAGACATGATCGAGGGTCTGACCCAGTACATGCGCACGCACCAGTTCGCGAAGATTTCAGACATGGTCGGGCGCGCGGTGCCGGGGTTCTCTGAGTGGGGCAACCTCGACATGAACTACGAGACCATCGCGAAGATCGACCCCGACAAGTGCATCGGGTGCCAGCTGTGCATGGTGGCGTGCCACGACGGCGCGCATCAGTGCATTCACCCTGATCAGAACCCTGCGGTGCGCGTACCGGTGGTCGACGAAGCTGAGTGCGTGGGCTGCAACCTCTGCCAAATCGTCTGCCCGGTCGAGTCGTGCATCTCGATGGTGCAGGTCGACAACGGCTTCGCTCCCGCGACGTGGAATCAGCACATTGAAACCGGCGCGGTGCTGAGGCCAAAGAAGGGCGCGCACTAAGTCATGCCGTTGACCCTCGAAACGGTGCGTGAGGCGTGCCGCGCGCTGCCGAACGCGCTGGCTGCTCGATACGAAGACCCCGCCCTGACGCAATCGTGGACGGTGGGTCGAGGCAAGGCGTTCGTGGTGTGGGTGCTGGTTGGAGATCAGATTGGGCCTCACTTGCGCTCGAACGCCGAGCCGCTGCGAGGTGACCCGCGGGTCAAGCAGAGCACCTTCCAATCGAAGCGAATCGAGAAGACCAACAACTTCATCTGGCTCGACCCCGCGGCCAGCTGGTCGACCGAAGAGCTCGAGGTTGCGGTCGCGCAGAGTCATGCGCTGGCCACTCGAAAAGACGGCGGCATCACACGCGGCGGCGAGTTTCACGATCTTTATCTGGCGGTGCGAAAGGCGCTGGTGGCGACGCCGGCCACGCTGCGACCTCCCGGGCCGCATCACGCTGGAGGCCCCGCGGCGAAGATTCTCAAGACCGAAGGCGCGTTCGCAGCGGCGCTCGCGCTCTGGGCGGCACGCTCACTCGCCAGCACAGTGACCGAGGCAGATCGCCCGCTGCACACCCGCCTGATGAACGTGCTCACCGGCGCCGCGCCCACCCACGCCGGGCTGTGGGCTGGTACGCGAGAGGCTCCCTCGGCTGCGTTGCGCGCGGTGAACCTGGCGATGGCAGCGCGCGGCGGCATGCTGAGCGCCCCGGCCTACGCCGCCGATACGGTGATGGTGTTGCACGAGCATCTGCAGTCGACCGACCCGAACCGACTGACCGTCTTCGTCGTCGACCTCGACGAGAAGGTGCTCAACGCGGAGTTTGTCGCGGTGGCGGCCGAGCACAGCAAGCGAACCGACAGCCCGTGCGAGCGGGTACTCTGGCGCGGCAGTGATGCCAAGGGCAACGCCGGTCGCTGGGTCGCCCGACTCGCTCCCGGGCGCTACGTGCTGATTCAGAAGGTCGGCAAGCGCTGGGAGTGGATCGAGGGCACTCGTGACGACGTGCTCGCCAACGTGCCCGACGCCGACTTCAAGAACGCGAGCACGGTGGCGCTGCTGCGAGATCAGCCCGGTCAGTTCGGCTCGTGGGAGCCGCTTGAGCTGCGTTGACGTTTCGGTCTCGTTTCGGGGCACTCGGAGTTTGAAAACCTGAGACACTTCCTCGGCATGCGCGTGCTGCCCGGCCTCCTCCTGATCATCGCATGCACCGAAGCGCCGACTTCGAGCACGCACCGTCAGGCGATCGTCGGCGGTAGGCCAGCCCCGAGTGACGACTTCGTTTTCTTTCTCGAGACAGCGGAGGGCGGCTGCAGCGCCGCCTTGATTGCGCCGCGCACCTTGCTCACCGCCGCCCACTGCGTTGCTTCGGGCGGTAGCCGCTGGGCGACCAACGGCCCACGCAGTGATGCTGGCCTGGCCTACTCGGTCGTCGCTCACCGAACCTTCGCCGAAGGCAGCGATGGAGGCTCTCCCGTCGACCTCGCGCTGGCGTTGCTCGATCGCGCGCCGCCCAGCACCCCGATGCCCTGGGTGTGGTCGGGCCCGGCGCCCGTCTTCGGCACGCTGATTCGGCACGTCGGCTACGGCCGAACCGAGAGCGCCGAGCCGGGTGAGCGCAACAGCGTCGAGGTCGCGGTGAGCGTCGCCGCCGAGACCAAGTCGGGCGGCATCGTGATCGAGACCGGCCGACCCGGGTTGGGCATCTGCTTCGGAGACTCCGGAGGGCCCGCGCTGGTTCGACTCGATGGCGGCAGCGAACGGGTGCTCGCGGTGCACAGCTTCGTGGTCGGAGCCTGCGGCTCAGGCACCTCGGTGTTGCTCTACCCGTACCGCGGCTTCATCGAGTCATGGCTCCAGATCTACGAGCCACCAGGTTGTGCGCGCGACGGGCGATGCGTGAGCGCCTGTGGAGACACGGTGGACCCTGATTGCACCTGCCCCGCCGACGGCCACTGCGATCTGCGCTGCCCGCCGTTCGATGATCTCGATTGCCCGGTGAGCTGCGGCCCCGATGGGTTCTGCGAGACCACTTCGGTATGCCCCATCGACGACGCCGACTGCGTGCCGCTCGGAGGCGCCTGCACCCGCGACATGCAATGCGCCGAGCGGCGATGCATCACCGACCCGCAACACGCCGAGCCGTATTGCTCGCGCGGCTGCGACGCGAACATCCGCTGCCCCGCGCCTCTGGTGTGCGAGGTGGTGAGCTCGCAGTGCCAGCACCCTCAGTTGCCCGAGGTCGCAGAAGGTGAGCCGTGCGACGACGGTGTCACCGCGTGCGTGACCGGCACCCGCTGCGCCCCGGTGGGAGGCCGCGCGCGATGCAGGCGCGCGTGCAGCTCGCAAGCGCAGTGCAAAGAAGGCACCCGCTGTCAGTTCGAGGGGCTGAAAATCTGCGCACCGGAGGAGATCACTCTCGAGCGCGCCACCGTCGAAGCGCGCGCGGCGAAGAGCGGGTGCTCGGTGATGCCTGAGGGGCTCGCGATGCTGCTGGGCGGCGTGCTGCTGTGGTGGCTCAGGGCAGCGCGTCGGGCGAGGTGAGCACGAAGTCTTTGCCCGGTCGGTGGCAGTTGGCGCAGAGGTTCGAGGTACCCACGAAGAGGTATTGATCGAGGCTGGGCAGAAACCCTTCGAAGAAAACCCACTCGCCGTCGCGTCGCTTCACGTCGATGGCGTAGCCGGTGATCTCTGCTCCTGAGTGGAGCTCTTTAACCACCATGCTCCCCGATGGGTGCGATTGGCCACCCGCTTTGAGTGACGAATACAGCGAGGGGTTAACGAAGGTGCGCACGGTGCCTCCGTGCGGGCCCTGCGATCGATGCGGTGCGGGCTCCGCCGGCCAGCTGAGGTAGGCACCAGAGCGGGCAAAGGCCTGAAGCTCGGCGAGGGTCGTCGGGAGCATTCCGCCATCTTGGGTCGTCTCGCCTCCATCTCCGGTGAGCGAGTGAGGCGGCCCGCAGGCCACGAGCAAACCCAAGCCGCTGAGCAGAAGAACGCGCATGGAGGCGATACGCGAGCGAGGCAGGCCTGGTTACGGCGCGGGATGCGGGTCGTTGATGAAGAGGAACGGGTACGAGACGTGAACGACTCCGCCGCCCGTGGGCCGCTCGAACCGCCACCCAGCGACCGAGCGAACGATGCACTGCTGCACCTCGGTGTCGAGCAGGGTGGTCGCCGCCAACGCGATGTTCTGCTCAGTCACCGACCCTTCGCGGCCGATGGTGAAGTCGATGACGATCTTGCCGTGCAAACCCGAGTTCTTTGCCAAGGCCGTCTCGTAGCAGGTGCGAATCTCGCCACGGTGCTCCCCGACCACCTCGCGGATCTGATCCTCGTCGACCACCCCTGTTGCTTCGTCGAGAGGCATCGAGCGACTCCCGGCCAATGCCAATGCGCTCCACAACAACAAGCCAGCTCCGAGAACTCGCTTCGCCGCAGGTACCGATTTCGTTTTGAGCAACATGTCGATTCGCCTTTCGAGGTGAGACGGGTGAGAAATCATCGTGAGCGCTCCGCCGCCGAACTGCGGGTGGTGGCTTCGAACCATCGTGACCAGAGTGTGCGCGTACTCGGGCCTGCTCAAGCCGCTGTGCTGCAGGGCCAGCTCATCGCAGGCCAGTTCTCGCGCCTCGTCGAAGCGCGCGTTCGCCAACCGCACCGGGGGCCAGAAGAAAAACAGCGCCCCGCTCAGCCACTGCACGAGGCAGGCCCAAGGGTCTCTTCTGCGCAGATGCGCAAGCTCATGAAGAATGACGGCCTCGGTGGCCTTCGCCTCGAGCTCCAACAGGGGCAGCACCAGCGTCGGCCTCCACCAACCAAAGATGAAGGGCCCTCCGAGTGCAGCGGTCTGCCGAGCGAGCGGCGCCGCGATGCCCAACCGAGCTGAGAGTCGTCGCACCAGCCCCTGCATCGATTCGTCGGCGAGTGGCGCGAGGCTGACCTGGCGCTGAAGCTGCCGAAACGCACGCGCCTTGCGAAGCAACAACACCGCGACGATTGCCAGGTAGCCCCACACCCACGGCGTCACCGATGCAGTCGGCAACGAGCCGGTCGCCACCAGCTGCTCGACTGGCAGCGTCACCCGCTCAACCAGACCGCTGAACGAAAGAGAAAAGGGCAGCGCGGGCAGCATCGGCACCGAAAACTTCGCCAACACGATCAACCACAGCGCCGCGGTCAATCGCGGGCTGGCGGCCTTGAGCACGGTGCGGGTGAGCACCCAGGTCAGCGCGAAGAGCACCGTGCCATGAAACAAGGTCACCCGAGCCCAGGCGAGCAGCGACTCCTGCAGCCCGCTCACGGTTCACCCTTGTCGCTCTCGAGCTTCTTCTCGATGCGGCGAAGGTCGTCAGAGGTCAGCGACTCATCTTCGACCAGCTTGAGCACCAGCGCATGGGTGTCACCGTCGAAGACCGTCTCGATGAACTGACGCAGCCTCGAGCGCAGCACCGACTCTTCTTTGAACACCGGCTTGAAGATGAACGGCTGGCGATCTTTCTCGACCTTCACCATGCCTTTGTTCACCAGGCGGGTCAGCAGCGTCGTCACCGTGGTGTACGCGGGCTCGGTGCCGAAGAGCTCGGTGTACTTCGACCGCACGTCTGCAACCGTGCCCTGCTTTACGCGCCACAGCGCCTTGAGCACGCTGAATTCGGCTTTGGAGGTCTCTTGGGGTTTGGCAGCCATGGTCGCTTTCTTCTACGAGTGACGAATGATTACTACGAATGTAGAAATAAACGCAAGTGCTTCGCCTCAAGGCTCGGCCAAAGAGAGGAGTTACGCCGAATATCTGAGCGGCTACGGCCCGCAGACCCGCGGGGTGCCAGTGCAGGTGCTCCCCACGCAGTCGGCTGCCGTGGCGCAGCCCGCACCGTTCGCGCAGTCTTTTCCCGTGCCGCCCGAGAGGCCGCTGACCGCGAAGCCTGAGTTGGCCACCGCCTCGAGCACCGGGCGGTTACCAGTCACCCCCGGCACGTCGTGGGTGAGGGTGACGAAGGGCTGAACCATTGCCTTGGCGGCGGTCACCTGAAGCGCGGGAGCGCCTGCGATCGCGCTCACCAGCGCGGTGCCCACCTGACTGGCGGTCATCAACGGCGTCGAGAGGTCCACCCGCACGTGACCCACGCCGACCGAGGGTACCAGGTCGCTGTCGAACTCGAAGACCACCACGGCGTTCACTCCGTCATTGAGGGTGAAGGTCTCGCCGTCGAGAATCAACAGGCTGTCGACCGGGCTGATGCTGCCGCTCGCCGCAACCGTGGCCTGAATCGCGCCGCAGGTGGCGCTGCAGGTGCCGCACGCCAGCACGTTGCCGTCGTCGCAGGTTTCGCCCGGGTCGAGCGTGCCGTCACCGCACACCGGGCCAGTCGATGGGCCGAGGTGACAGGTCGAGTCGCAGACCGTGCAGGTCGCCTGGCCATAAGGGCACGGCTCGGTGTCGGCGTTGGCGTCGTCGCAGGTCTCGACCCCGGAGCGGATGAAGCCATCGCCGCACCGCGCCACCTCGCAGGTGTTGGTGCAGGAGTCGATGTTCGAGGCGTTGCCGTCGTCGCAGGTCTCGCCCCGGGTCGCGTTGGGGGTGCCGTCGCCGCAGTACGCGGTGGTGCAGTTGAGGTCGCAGGTCACCGACTCGGTCGGCCCGAGCACGTCGCACTGTTCGCCTGCCGCCGAGTTGACGATGCCGTCGCCGCACGCGCGGGTGGTGCAGTTGGCGTTGCAGGTCGCGGTCTGCCCCGCGCCGTCGCATTGCTCCACGCCCGTGCGCACCCGGCCGTCGCCACAGCGGGCCAACGCACAGGTCACCGGCAGACACGCGTCGTCATCGAACGAGTTGCCGTCGTCGCACTGCTCGCCCGCGGCGCGGTTGACGATGCGGTCTCCGCACGAGCGGGTGGTGCAGTTGAGGTTGCAGGCCGCGGTCTCTCCCGCGCCGTCACAGTCCTCCAGGCGGGGGAGCTCGGTGTCGCGAAACCCATCGCCGCAGACGCCCCAGCGGCAGGTGGTGAGGCAGTTGTCGAGGTCGCTGCTGTTGCCGTCATCGCACTCCTCGCCCGCGGAGCGGTTGAGCACGCCATCACCGCAGCGGCGGTTGGTGCAGTTGACGTTGCACGCCGGGGTCTCGCCCGCGCCGTCGCAGTCCTCTAGGCGGGTGATGTTTCGGCGCCCATCGCCGCAGTAGGCCACGGTGCAGTCGGGGTCGCAGGCCGCGGTTTCAAGGGCTCCCGCCACGTCGCATTGCTCACCGGCGGCGCGGTTGATGATGCCGTCGCCGCAGGCGCGCGCGGTGCAATTCAGATTGCAGGCCGCCGTCTCGCCTGGCCCGTCGCAGGCCTCGACCCGGGGCACCAGCCCGTCGGTGTACCCGTCGCCGCAGGTGGCGATGCGGCAGCTGTTGAGGCAGTTGTCTTCATCGGTCGGGTTGCCGTCGTCGCACTCTTCGCCCGGGTCGATGATGTGATTGCCGCACCCCAGGCCCGATAGACAGTTCGACGCGCACGAGTCGCCGTCGAGCCGGTTGCCGTCGTCGCACACCTCGCCTGGGTCGAGCAGGCCGTTGCCGCAGATCTCGTTCTTGCACGTCGCGCCGCAGCCATCGCCGGCCCGGGTGTTGCCGTCGTCGCACTGCTCGTTCGCGCCCGCGTCGGGGTAGTTGTTGTCGAGGTAGCGGTTACCGCAGTGCTCGGTCGACAAGCAGTCTTTGCTGCAGCCATCGCCGCTGGCCCGGTTGCCGTCATCGCACTGCTCGCCCCCCGGCGTGTCGAGGTAGCGGTTGCCGCACAGCTCGAGCGAGAGACAGTCGAACGAGCAGCCGTCACCCGAGGTGTTGTTGCCGTCGTCGCAGCGCTCGTTGGCCTTGCCCGCGTCGGGCGCGAATTGATCGTCGAGGTAGCGGTTGCCGCAGGTCTCGGCCGAGCGGCAGTCAGCCGAGCAGCCGTCGCCTGAGCTCGTGTTGCCGTCGTCGCACTTCTCGGTGCCGTCGAGGTAGTCGTTGCCGCAGATCTCGGTCGAGAGGCAGTCTTTGCTGCAGCCGTCGCCGCTGAGGCGGTTCGCGTCGTCGCACTTTTCGCCCACCTTTGTGTCGACGAAACCGTTGCCGCACATCTCGCTCGACTTGCAGTCGCCGCCGCAGCCGTCGCCCGAGGTGGTGTTGCCGTCGTCGCACAGCTCGCCGCGGGTCACGTCGACCACCCGGTTGCCGCAGGTCTCGTTCGACTTGCACTCTTTGCTGCACCCATCGCCGTCGGCGCGGTTCGAGTCGTCGCAGACCTCCAGCGCCGCGGTGTCGATGATGCCGTTGCCGCAGGTCTCGAGCGAGCGGCAGTCAGCCGAGCAGCCATCGCCCGAGACCGTGTTGCCGTCGTCGCATCGCTCGTTCTTGGTGGCGTCGACGTGCTTGTCGTCGCGCACCGCGTTGCCGCAGGTCTCATTCGATTTGCAGTCGGCCGCGCAGCCGTCGCCGGCGGTGATGTTGCCATCGTCACAGGTCTCGCCGCTCTCGAACTCGCCGTTGCCGCAGCCATCGCGCACGCAGGTGGTGCCGTCTTTCGAGCAGCGCGCGCCCTCGGGGCAGACCACGCCGCTGAGGCAGGTGGTGCTGCTCGGGGCAAAGCACGAGGTCAGCGCGACTATCGCCAGGGTTGCCAGCCAACGCAGTGCGAGCGACCTCAAAACGTCACCACCATCGAAGCGCCGGCGCCCGAGGGCGAGAGCAGGGGTATCAGGGTCGCTGTGGCGCCGGTGTTGGAGCGAAAGGCCTGCAGCCGATTGAACCAGATCAGCCAGGCTCCCGCCGCGAGCGCCACTCCGCCCATCACGTAGCCGGTGATGGCGTAGCGCTGCAGCGAGTCAGCTCCGGTGCGCGCCTCAGAGAGCTGCAGCGTCGGGGTGCACCCGCCAGTCGCCGTATTCACGCAGGCGCTGATGCCCTGGTCGTAGCGGGTGTAGCCATCTCGCGCGGCGAGGTGGAGCGCGACGCTGCCCCCGACGATCGCCGCTCCCACGCCCACCACCACCCACGGTATCGCCACGTGAAGTCGGCGCCGGTACTCGGTCAGGTCTTCGGTGGTGAAGAGCTTCAGGTTGTAGGTCGACGCCTGGCCGCCTTTCATCACCTGGCTCTGCTCGGTGGTCACGTAGCCGTCTTTCGAGGCGAGAATGGTGTGCTCGCCGGCGCGCACCATGCCCTTGTAGCGGCCGGGCGAGATGAACAGCGTCTTGCCGTCGAGCTTCACCGTCGCGCCTTCGGTGCTGCAGGTGATCACGATGCTCGAGAGCTGCCCCTCGAGCAGCGTCTTGTACCGGGTGGCCTGCTCGTACTTGTCAGAGTCGAGCGGGGCTTTGCCGAACTTGAGGGCGGCGACGATCTGCTCGTAGGTCTCTTCGGGCGGAGCGATCTGCAGGTCCGCCAACGCCAGGTTGTAGTGAATGGCCGGGTGATCCCACTGGGCGAGGGCCAGCTTGTATTTCTCGGCCGCCGCTTTGAAAGACGAGTCTTTGAGCGCTTGGTTGCCCTCGCGAAAGAGGTCGAGCGCCTTGCGTTGCCGCTCGGGCGAGACCAGCCGGGCCCACGGCCGGTCGCCGCTGGCGTTGTTGTCGAGGTTGGTCTGCTGCGCCATCGCGGCCGTGGGCAGCAAGCCCAGGAGCACGGTCAAGACGCTGAGTCGAATCGGTCTCATCTGGGCTCTTCGCGGTAAGAGGGTGAACTCACTTCAGCTCGTCGATGACCGGGCTGCCCAACTGTTGCTCGAGCTTTCTGGCCCGCGCGGCTTCTTCGCGACGCAGCGCCTCGACCTTCGACATCGCCTCTTCGACCCGGCGCTTGGAGTGCTCGATGCGCTCTTTGGCGCTCGCTGCCTCGGCCGCGCTCATCTTGGCGCGGGTCTCGGAGGCCGTCGCCGCCACCCGGGCCGCCTCGGAGGCAGCCATCGCCTGCTCGAGCGCCTCCTGTTGCTTGCGCAGCTCCACGTTCGAGGCCTCAAGCTGGGTGGCGGTCTCGGTGGCCTTTCGTCGGCTCGCCTCAGCCGCGAGCAGGTTCTTGCGGGCGTCGGCCTCGGCGGCCTCGGCCAGCGCGCGCTGTTGATCAGCCTCGCTCTTCGCGCTCTGAATCTTCAGCAGCGCCACGCTCGCCGTCAGGAGCAGCACCGACAAGAGGGTCATCGCTCCCGCCACCAGCGACCGGCGCCGCTTCACGGCTCGAGCGCCCAGCGCGATGGTCGAGTCGAGAAACGCTTCTTGCGAGTCGCTCAGCGGGCCCTTGTAGCGCCGCCGAAACCGGGTCGCCTCGTCGGCCAGCTCGCCCCGCCACAGCAGCTCGTGATCGCGGCTCTGCTGTTGCCACTGCCGCGCGCTCGCCCGCACCTGCTCGAGAAACGCGGTGTCTTCACCGCTCTCTTCGAGCCACCGTTTGAGCGTTGGCCAACGGTGAATCAGCGACTCGTGCACCAACTCAACTGTGGTGGCGCCCGCGCCGGTCTGCACCACCAGCAGCCGGGCTTGCACCAGCTCGTCGATCAAGGTCTGGGTGACTTTCTCATTGCCCGGCTGATCGCGCAGCTCGTCGATGGAGACGATTGCCCGGGTTCGCTCGGGCGTCACCAGCCGCAGCAACACCGAGCGCACCGTATTCAACGACTGCGGCGGCAGCTTCGCCAGCACCGCGTCGGCGTGCGAGGCCAGCGCACCGGTCACGCCGCCGATCGCCTCGTAGCCCAGCTTGGTCAGGCACTTCTTCGCCGGGTCGCGGTTTTCCCACAGCTTCTGCGCCGCGAACTGCAGCAAGGGCAGGGCGCCCTGAGTCGACGAGAGGTGGGTGACCATGTCTTCGACGATGGTCGGCGTCTCGAAGGTGTAGCCGGCCATCTCCGCGGGCTGCACGATGGCCTCTCGCAGCCCACCGGTGCCCGGAGCGTTCAGAAACATCAGGCCCTGGCTCAGCTCGGCCATGAACCTTGGGTCTTCGGGCACGCGGTCAAGAAAGTCGGAGCGAATCGAGAGCACCAATCGAATCGGCGAGGTCACGTCGTCGGCCACCGCCGTCAGAGACGAGGTGAAGGCCCACCGCTCGGCCGCATCGGGCACCAGCGTGTAGAGCTCTTCGAATTGGTCGACGAAGAGCAGAATGTTCTTTTTCTCGCGGCGGGCGCGCGCCCGAAGCACCGCCCCGACGAAGCCCGGCTCGGTGGTCAACCGGGTGGCCAGCGCCTGCTGCTCGGCGAGCTCGTCGGCGACTGAGCCGGTGGTGCCGATCAACGGTGAGATCGCGCTGGCCAGCGCCGCCAGGGGCGAGCGGCCCGGGCGCACCACCAGCACCTCCCAGTCGCCAGAGCGCTTGAGCGCCGGCACCACGCCCGCTCGAACGAACGACGATTTTCCTGAGCCCGATGGGCCGACCACGCCGATCAACGGCCGCTCACTGAGCCGGTTAACCATCGCCGCCACCTCGAGCTGCCGGCCAAAGAAGCGGTCGGCGTCGGCCTCTTGAAATGACGACAGGCCGGCGTACGGGCTCTCGTCGAGCTTCAGATCTCGCGTGAAGCGCCCCGGCAAGAATGGCTCGAGGGCCCGCAGCAGCGACACCGCGTCGGGCCAACGATTCTCTTTGTGCTTGCGAAGACACTGGTCGACCGCTTCCACCAACCCGAGCGGCAGCTCCGGCACCGCGGTGGCCAATGACGGCATCGGGTCGGTCAAGATGGCGGTCACCATCAGCGCGTTGCCGGTCAGCGGCGCCAGCGGGTGATGCCCGGCGAGCATGGTGTAGAGCATGATGCCCACCGCCCAGATGTCGGCCCGGTGATCGATTGGCACGCCGATGCCCCACTGCTCTGGAGCCATGGTGGCGAGGGTGCCCATCATCGCGCCGCGCTGGGTCAGCTCGCTGGAGTCATTGTCCTCCAGGGTGGCGTTCGACGCGCGCGGGCGGCTCACGTACTCGGGTGCCTTTTCATCACCGTGCAGCACCTTGGCGATGCCGAAGTCGAGCACCTTGGTCAGCCCCGAGTCGGTGACCACGATGTTGTCGGGCTTGAGGTCGCGGTGCACCACGCCTTGCGAATGCGCGTAGGCCAGGGCGCGTACCACCGGCACCATCAGCTCCACCGCGCGGCTCGGCGGCAACCGCGTCTCGGGCATCAGCTTGCTCAGCGGCTGGCCCTGCAGGTACTCGAGCACCATGAACGGCGCGCCCGACCACACGTCGACCTCGTAGATGACCACGATGTTCTCGTGGCTGCAGGCGGCGGTGGTGCGGGCCTCGAGAATGAAACGCTTGGTCAGATCAGGCGACTGGGTGCGCAGAAACTTGATCGCCACCTTGCGACCCAATCGGGTGTCGCGCCCCAGAAAGACGCTGCCCATGCCGCCGCGGCCGATCAGCTTGATCACCTCGTAGTGGTGAATGCGGGTGCCAGGCTCGGGGTCGACCACCTCAGTCTCCGGCTCACCGGGCTCGGAGGCGATGGGCGGTGTCGGCGCCGGGTTCACCAACTGCAACGGAGCCGGCGCGGGCACCGGCGAAGAGCGATTCTGACCCTTGGGAAACGTCGTCACCTCGACCCTGGGTGACGGCCTCGGCGGCGGTGCCTCATCCGGGTTGTTCACGGGGCGCATCCTCGCACCGCAGTTCCCTGCTCGAAACAAAGGCCGCTCGGCGCGACGCGTTACCTTATTTGTGAGGAATTGTAGGTCTTTGCGACGCCAAAGAGGCGTGGCGCAAAGTGAGATCACGAATGTCGTGGTTGGGCGTTGCCGACCCCACCTGACATGTGAGACACGGCCCGCCATTCAACCACCCACTGCCTGATGGTTTGGGCAAAAGAGAACCACGATGAATCTGCGTCACTCGCTTTTCGCAGTTGCAGCCGTTTTCGCTTCTTGCGGCAACGACCTCGTCACGGCCGAAGAGACTGACCTCTCGACGCAAGATTACAAAGAGATCATCGGTGGTTTCAGCGCGAACGCGAAAGTGCTCGACGCGATCGGCACCGTCGGCACGATGGACGGGTCGGACTACTCCTTCTTCTGCAGCGCGACGCTGATCTCGCCTGACACCGTGTTGACCGCCAAGCACTGCGCGATGGTCACCGATGAGAGCGACCCGCTCTTCGGCCTCAAGTACGTCAACCTGATCCCCATCTATTTCGCGGTGGGCGGCGATGCGAATCACCCGGCGAAGATTGTCGAAGCGATCGCCGCTGACCTCTCGCCCGTGAGCGCTGGTGGTTCGGCCGGCATCGGCAACGATGTCGCCATTTATCACCTCATCGAGCCCATCACCGACGTCACCCCGATGAAGGTCGCCGACGCGGCGCTCACCACCAAAGATCTGAACAAGGCCTACGCGATGGTCGGCTACGGCTCGAAAGACAATTACGAAGACCTCTCGGGTTACCTCTCGGCCACCCGCGCCACCGGCCGCGCCACCCTGCGCGCCCTCGAAGGCAAGAACTACGAGCTGATGTTCGGCAGCTGGACGGCGTTCTTCCGCGCGATG
>Ga0105048_10003004_pt1 | contig 27574 bp, 27 predicted proteins | sample MAT05_FD_78382 | JGI IMG/M metagenome (GOLD analysis project Ga0105048, IMG submission 78382) | Freshwater microbial communities from Lake Fryxell liftoff mats and glacier meltwater in Antarctica - MAT-05 | ecosystem: Environmental > Aquatic > Freshwater > Ice > Liftoff microbial mat | place...
CCGAACCCGGTGAGCGCACCAGCCCACACCGCCGCGAACGCAGAAGCGCTGTCGGTGAGGGGATCGGTTGCTGTGGACATACCCCCATAGTGACAGGCACCACCGACATTCCCGTCGACACCAAACCACACCCTGATCTGCGGTAATGCCTGTGGACAACCCTCCTGGAGCAGGACCTGTGGAGGAGAAGACGCAAGCACCCCGGCGCGGGGTTTCGACGAATCCACCGTCCCCGTCCCCGGTCTCGCTAACCGCACCAACACGGTTTACCCAACTACTGATGCCTGCATCCGCATCACCCAACCCTCACGGCGGCCAGGCTCATCGCCATCAACATCCCGGCCAGCATGCCGATCGCGACCGAGGGCGGAAGACTTTCACCGCTAAACGCGGGGATGAAATTCGCCCGCCGCGCGAAACCGATCGGCCATGGCGCGACCCGATTTCGCCTCGGCTATCACCGACGACAGGGGTTGACACCCCGTGCGGCGGCAAGGAACTCTGAGTCATCCACGGGATCAATCGGCGCTTGACGAGAAGAGCTCCCCATGAAATTTGCCTACGCCGCGATGCTCGTAATCGGCGTGCTGCTCGTGACCACCGGCCTCGCCCTTACCTCGCTCGCCCTCACCGCCGGCTGGGTGGCGCTGCAGCAGCAGGAGGGCCGCTACCTCGCCACCGGGACGGAGCAGTACGCATCCGACGGCCACGCCATTATCTCCGAGGACTTCACGATCTTCGTGGATGGCGCTGTCGGCGATGCCGTGCTGCCGGCGGATGTGCTCGGCCTCGCTCTCGCGGGCACGGCCGGCTCCGAGAGCGAGGTGTTTCTCGGTATCGGGCCGGCCGACGAGGTCGCCGAGTACCTCGAGGGTGTCGAACACTCGGTCGTGACAGCCGTGGGGACCAGCCCGTTTCAGCCCCGCTACCGCGAAATCCCTGGAACCGGCACGCCCGATCCCCCGGGCGAGCAGGACTTCTGGACCGAGTCGGTCGAGGGCGTCGGATCCCAGGAGCTCGAGTGGGAACTCGCCTCGGGCTACTGGGCAATCGTTGTCATGAACGCGGATGCCTCGGCGCCCGTCGATGTCGGCCTGCGCGCGGGCGTGAGATCGAGCGTGATCGGGCCCGCCGCGGTCGCCCTCCTGCTCGTCGGGTTGCCGCTGCTCGTGCTCGGCATCCCACTCATCGTTCTGGGAGCGTCGGGGCTGGGGGGTGGAACACCCACGGGGGCACCCCATGATGACCGCCGCGGCGTCTACCCCGCACGGCTGCGCGGCGAGCTCGACCCGGAACTCTCGCGCTGGTTGTGGCTGGTGAAGTGGTTGCTTGCGATCCCGCACTACCTGGTGCTCATCGTGCTCTGGTTTGCGTTCTTGGTGACAACCATCGTCGCCGGATTCGCGATCCTTTTCACCGGCCGGTACCCGCGGGGCCTGTTTAACTTCAATGTCGGCGTGCTGCGCTGGAGCTGGCGCGTGGGCTTCTACTCCTACTCCGCGCTCGGCACCGACCGGTATCCGCCGTTCTCCCTCGGCCGCACTGAGTACCCCGCCGACTTCGACGTTGACTATCCGGAGAAACTCTCCAATGGCCTCGTGCTCGTCAAGTGGTGGCTGCTCTCGATCCCGCACCTGCTCATTCTCGGCGCGATCACGGGCAGTGCGGGTCAGGTTTGGGAGTGGGATGACCAGACACCGGGGTTCGAATCCAGGGGCGGCATTTCGCTCATCGGCCTTCTTGTGCTGATCGCGGCAGTCGTCCTGCTGTTCACCGGCCGGTACCGGCGGGGCCTGTTCGACTTCATCATCGGCATCAATCGCTGGGCGTTCCGGGTGATCGCCTACGTCGCTCTCATGCGCGACGAGTACCCACCGTTCCGGCTCGACCAAGGTCCGGACGACCTGTTCGAGATGGTCGAGCCAGGACGTCCGATCCGCCCTGACGACCCGCTCGCGTCCGGGGAGCCGCGGTCTCACGACCCGCTTGCGACGGGAGAACCGCGGTCCGGCGAACCTGCCGAGCCGCCCCGCCGGTCGCCGCAGGGCAGCATGCCGACAGGGTGACGCCGCGGGTCAGCTCGCGAGCGCCGGGTAGTCGGTGTAGCCGCGTTCGTCCGGGCCGTAGAACGTCGACGCATCCGGCTCGTTGACCTCACGGCGCTCGCTCCAGCGGCGCACAAGGTCGGGGTTGGCGATAATCATGCGGCCGACCGCAATCACGTCGGCCGAGTCGTCGGCGATGAGCTGGGCCGCCTCGTCGCGCGTGGTCACGACGCCGAAGCCGCTGTTCGCCATCAACGGGCCGCCGAAGCGCGCGCGCAGGTGCTGCACGAGCTCGCCTGCCGGCTCCGCGTGCAGCACACTCAGGTAGGCCAGCCCGAGCGGCGCGATGCCGTCGACGAGCGCCTCATAGGTGGCGCGGGTCTCGTCGGCATCCGTCTCGGCGACGTCCTGAATGTTGTGGGACGGCGAGACGCGCACGCCGACGCGGTCGGCCCCGATCTCGCTGGCGACGGCGGTGATGACCTCGATGCCGAAGTGGGCGCGGTTCGCGGGCGAGCCTCCATAGGAGTCATCCCGCACATTGGAGACCGGCGAGAGAAACTCGTGCAGTAGGTAGCCGTTCGCGGAGTGCACCTCGACGCCGTCGAATCCGGCGCTGATGGCGTTGCGTGCCGCGAGCACGTGCTCGGCGACGAGCTCGGTTATCTCGGCTTCGGACGGCGCGTGGGGAACAGGATAGGGGAGCTTGCCGTCGGGGGTACGGACATCGCCCGCGATGGCGATGGCGCTCGGCGCGATGGGCTTATTGCCGCCGTTGATTGACGGGTGCGTGACGCGGCCGCCGTGCATGAGCTGCATCACTATGAGCCCGCCCTTCGCGTGGACGGCGTCGGCGACCCGGCGCCAGCCCTCGATCTGCTCGGGGCTGACGATTCCGGGCTGGCCGGGGTAGGCCTGGCTCTCGGTGCTCGTGTAGGTGCCCTCGGAGACGATCAGGCCGGTGCTCGCGCGCTGCGCGTAGTACTCCACGACGAGATCGTTCGGCACGCCAGCCTGCCCCGAGCGGACGCGCGTGAGCGGCGCCATCACCACCCGGTTGCTGAGCGAGAGGGAGCCGAGTGTGGTCGGGGAGAAAAGCGGCACAGTGCTTCTTTCGTTGGGAGCTGTCGTCATCCTCCGGGAGAGGATCCGGCGCACGCAGGACGCGCGCCACCCTCGGGCCAACGAGGCGTCCCGACGAGGTATTCCGCCACTCGGGCGAATGTCAGGTTCGCGGGGTCAGGAGATGTGGGATTTGCGTGCGCTCGATGCGAGGACAGCGACGACAAAGACAAGCGCGAGAACCGCGCCGATGACGAAGGCGATCAGGGCAAAATAGGTCATTGTCGATGTCTCACTGGGAAGCGTAGAGAAGGGCTGTCGGCACTGGGTCTGGGCCCCGACTCGGGTGGTGAATTCGAACCTAAGCCGTACGTCGGCACCGGCGAAAGGCGACATGCCGCGCTTCACCCCGAAGTGGGGGAAGCCTTTGTACCCCGTCCGGGAATGGTGCCCTATTTATGGGGGACCCGCCGTTGGGCGAGCACACCCTCGCGTGTTACCGTCTGCAATGGCTCGAATCGCGGCGGTCGCGCCCGCCCTCCCCGCTTTCATGTATTCGCAATCCGAGATCACCGCGATGATCGGTCCGCTAGTCACGCAGGAGCCCTCGAAGCGCGCGGTTCTGGCCAGGCTGCACGGCTCGAGCAGCGTCGACACTCGCCACCTCGTGATGCCGATCGAGAAGTACCTCGACCCGCAGACGTTCTCCGAGTCGAACGGCATGTTCATCGAGGTCGCCGCGGATCTGGCCGAGGAGTCCCTGCGCGCCGCGCTCGACGCATCCGGCCTCGAACCCGCCGACATCGACTACCTCATGTTCACCTCCGTCACCGGAATCTCCGCCCCCTCGATCGACGGCCTGCTCGTCGCGCGTCTCGGCCTGCGCCCTGACGTCAAGCGCGTGCCGATGTACGGGCTCGGCTGCGTGGCGGGCGCGGCCGGGATCGCGCGGGTCAACGACTACCTCGCTGGCCACCCGGAGGGCGTCGCGGCGCTCATCGCCGTCGAGCTCTGCTCGCTCACCTTCCAGCGCGACGACGACTCGATGGCGAACCTTGTCGCGACCGGGCTGTTCGGCGATGGGGCCGCGGCCGTGATCATGGTCGGCGACGAGCGGGCGAAGCGGATGCCGGTGACCGGGCCCGACGTCGTCGACACCCGCAGCCAGCTCTACCCCGACACCGAGGACGTGATCGGCTTCAACGCAAGCGAGACCGGCTTCCGCATTGTGCTCACGGCCAGGGTGGGCGAGATCGTCGAGCGGCATTTCGGTGACGACGTCGATGCGTTCCTCGAGGCGAACGGATGCTCTATCGACTCGATCGACCGCTGGGTCGCCCATCCGGGAGGTCCGCGGGTGCTCGAGGCCTTCGCGCAGAGTCTCGAGCTGGACGACGGCGAACTCGACATCAGCTGGGCGTCGCTCGCCCGCGTCGGTAACCTGTCATCTGCGTCGGTGCTGCACATTCTGGCCGATTCGCTCGCCGCCGGTCACGGCGCCGGCGACCGCACCCTGCTGTTCGCCCTCGGTCCTGGTATTTCCGGCGAGCTCGTGCTGCTGAGATGGCCGTCGTGATCGGCTACCTCGCTCTGATCCTCGCGACGGGGGTCGAGCGCCTTGTCGAGCTCGTCATCTCGAAGCGGAATGCCCGCTGGGCCTTCGAGCGCGGCGGTATCGAGTACGGCCAGGGCCACTTTCCCGCGATGGTGGCCCTTCACACGGGGCTTCTGGTCGCGTGCGTCGCCGAAGTGTACTTGTTCGACCGGCCGTTCATCCCCTGGCTCGGCTGGCCGATGTTGGCGATCGTCGTTCTCTGCCAGGCGGGCCGCTACTGGATCATCTCCTCCCTCGGTCACCAGTGGAACACCCGGGTGATCGTCGTCCCGGGGCTCGGCCGGGTCGACCGCGGCCCCTACCGCTTCTCGTGGATGCGGCACCCGAACTACATGGTCGTCGCGATCGAGGGGATCGCCCTGCCGCTCGTGCACACCGCCTGGGTCACGGCGATCGTATTCACCGTGCTCAACGCCGGGCTGCTGCTCGCGTTCCGCATCCCGACCGAGAATCGAGCGCTTGCCGCACTCGACGCGCGCGGCGCTCCCGCGTCATGATGGTGGCGCCCGACGCCGATGTCCTCATCGTGGGCGGCGGACCGGTCGGCCTGGCGGCGGCGATCGAGGCGCGCCTGATCGGGCTGAGCGCGACGATCATCGAGCCGCGCGGGCAGGGAGGGCCGGACTCGACCGACGGCGGATCGGGCTCGATCGACAAGGCGTGCGGCGAAGGCATCATGCCGGGTGCAGTTCCGGCGCTCGCGCGCCTCGGGGTCTGGCCGCACGGGCACCCGCTCCGGGGGGTCAGCTACCAGTCCGCAGACCGCCGGGTCGATCACCGGTTTCGTTCCGGCAGCGGCCTGGGGGTGCGGCGCACCGAGCTGAGCCGGGCGTTGGCCGAGCGCGCGGACGAGCTCGGCGTCGGCCGGGTCGGCGGTCGCGTCGACGCCATCGAGCAGGACGGCGCCGTGGTCACCGCCGCAGGGATCACCGGCCGTTACCTGCTCGGCGCGGACGGGCTTCACTCGACCGTGCGGCGCCTCTGCGGCCTCGAGATCGCGGTGCCCCAGCAGGGCCGGCGCTTCGGACTGCGCCGGCACTACGCGATCGCACCGTGGAGCGACCTCATCGAGGTGCACTGGACTCCGCGCGCTGAGGCCTACGTCACCCCGGTCTCGCACGACCTCGTCGGAATCGCCCTGCTTGGCCCCGCCCGCACCGACTTCGACGAGGCCATCGCATCCGTCCCCGCGCTCGCATCACGCCTGGCCGGCGTCGCACCGGCGAGCTCACTTCGCGGCGCCGGACCGTTCGACCAGCGCGCGACGCGGCGGTCGTTCGGTCGCGTAATGCTCGTCGGCGACGCATCCGGCTACGTCGACGCGATCACCGGCGAGGGCATCAGGGTGGGCCTCGCCCAGGCGCGCGCGGCGATCGAGTGCATCGCGGCCGGGCGGCCCGGCTACTACGAGCGGGAGTGGATGCTGCGCACGCGCGACTTCCGCGTGCTCACGGCCGGCCTCGTCGCTGCGGCCACGTCCCCCCTCCGAGGAGCGATAGTGCCGGCCGCCGTGGCGCTGCCGCGGCTTTTCGGCGGCGTCGTCGAGCGTCTCGCGCGCTGAAAGCAGCCCGTCAGGCGGAAAGGTCCGCTCGTTCGACCTCACCGAGCAGCAGTCCCGGCAGCTCGCCCGGATGCTTCGCGCTGGAGTGTGACCCGACCCGCTCGGCGACCGAGCCGTAGCCCCACTCAACGAAGATCGTCGGAATGCCGTGCGCCGCGGCTCCCTCGATGTCGTGCTCACGGTCGCCGACCATGATCGGGTTCGAGACGTCGGCTCCCGCCGCCGCGAGGCGCTCAAGGGCGACCGCGACGACATCCGCCTTGGAACTGCGCACCTCGTCGTCGGATGCCCCCGCGATGATGTCGAAGTGCCGTGCGAGTTCGAAGTGGTTGAGTATCAGGTTTGCCGGCGTCTCGGGCTTCGAGGTCGCGAGGGAGAGGGGGATGTCACTCGCGCCGATTGCCGAGAGCACCTCGGGGATGCCGTGGTACACCGAGCTGTCGTACAGGCCCTTCACGATGTAGTGGCTGCGGTACACCTCGAGCGCGTGCGCGGACTGCGCCGGGCTGAAGCCGGCGAAGTCGCGGAACGAGGTGAGCAGCGGCGGGCCGACATACCGGAGCAGTTCGACCGGCGTCGGGATGGGGCGGCCGAGCTGCTCGAACATCCACGCGAGGCTTGAGGTGATTCCGGGCGCGGAGTCGGTGATCGTGCCATCGAGGTCGATCAGGATGCAGGTCCAGTAGGGCTTCACCGTCACAGCCTAAGCTGCGCGCATCCTTTCATCGTTTAGGAGTGGACGGCGGGTGGGGTGGAGGGCCTATCGCCGATTCGGCGCGAACTGCCGCGTATGCGGCGATCGTGGCGGTTTCGCGCCGCACGTCACCGTCGCGCGTGGGTGTGCCCGCCCACCAGTCCTGAATAACGAAAGCGAATGCGCCTAGAAGAGGCGGGAGTCGCTGTCGTCCAGCCCGCGCATCGCGTCGTAATCGAGCGTGAGGCAGCGGATGCCGCGGTCCAGCGCGAGCGTGCGTGCTTGCGGCTTGATCTCCTGGGCGGCGAACACGCCCGCCACCGGGGCCAGGCGCGGGTCGCGGTTCATCAGCTCGAGGTATCGCGTGAGCTGCTCGACGCCGTCGATGTCGCCGCGACGCTTGATTTCGATCGCGACGGATGCCCCCGCATGGTCGGTCGCGAGAATGTCGACGGGTCCGATCGCGGTCATGTACTCGCGCCGCACGAGCCGGTAGCCGTCCCCGAGCAGGTCGATCTGCTCGGCGAGCAGCTTCTGCAGGTGGGCCTCGACACCGTCCTTCTGCAGGCCGGGGTCGATGCCGAGCTCGTGGGCCGAGTCGTGGATGATCTCGTGGATCGAGATCACGAGCAGGTCGGATGTCTTCGCTTGCGTGACCTTCCAGGTCTGGGTGATGCCGACCTCCCGCGCATCGTCGGCCACCTCGGGAAAGCTGATGCTGCAGGGCGGGCTCATCCAGTTGAGCGGCTTGTAGCTGAGCGAGTCGCTGTGCACGAGCACGCTCCCGTCGGCCTTGAGCAGGAGGAGACGGGTCGCGAGCGGCAGGTGCGCGCTGAGACGTCCTGCGTAATCGACGGAGCAACGGGCAATGACAAGACGCACGCCTAGAACCCTATCCAGCCTGAGCGACTCACGTCGCCACTGGGGTCAGCTGGCGGGCCTTGTGCGAGAACACGCCGGCGAGGGCGACGAGCACGAGCACGAGCAGGAGCCCGTTCAGGATGCCGACCTGCTCGCCGAGAAATCCGATCACGGGCGGGCCGACGAGGAACGCGACGTAGCCGATCGTCGCAACCGCGCTCACGCTCGCGGCAGCCGTTCGGGGATCGTCCGCCGCCGCCGACATGCCGACCGGGAAACCGAGCGAGGCGCCGAGGCCCCAGAGAACCACGCCGATGACGGCGATCCAGACGACCGGCACGAAGATGAGCATGAGCAGGCCGATCGCGGCGAGCACGGCCGAGGCGCGGAGCACCGGCACGCGGCCGAAGCGATCGAGAAGTCTCACGCCGCCGAGGCGTCCGACGGTCATGGCCGTGACGAAGACGCCGAAGACGAGCGCGCCGGTCGGTTTGTCGGTGTCGTGCCCCTCGACCATCGCGTACGCGAGCCAGTCGTTCGCCGAGCCCTCGGTGAAAGCCATCCCGAGCACGATGAGGCCGATGAAGATGGTGCGCGGGTTGCGCCAGATGCTGAGCCGGCCGCGCCAGCTGTCGCTGGGTGCGCTCGCGGCATCCGTTCCCGTCTCTGCCTCGGCGACCGGCTCGGGGAGCAGGAAGCGCACGCTCGCCAGCATGGCGATGATCGACACGACGGCGATGGCGCCGATGTGCACTTCGAGCGGCACCCCGAGCCGTTCGGCGAGTGCCGCGACCAGGGCGCCGATGATCGTGCCGATGCTGAAGAAGGCGTGGTAGATCGGCATGATGTTGCGGCCGATGGCCCGTTCGTTCGCGGCACCGGAGACGTTGATCGAGACGTCGCAGGCGCCGAGCGCGGCGCCGAACACCGCGAGGCCGGCGATCGCGACGGGGAAGCTGACCAGCACGGTCGCTCCGACGGCGGCGAGAGTGAGGCCGAGCGGGCCGACGATGAGCGCCCAGGTGATCACGGTGCGAGTGCCGAAGGCGGCGATGAGGTGGCTCGAGACGAGCAGCCCGCCGATTGAGCCGGCGGCGATGCCGAAGAGGAGCACCCCGACGTCGCCCGTGCTGAGCCCGAGCGACGCACTCACCGTGGGGATGCGCGCGGCCCAGCTCGCGAGCCCGAACCCGCAGAGCGCGAAGAGCACGAACAGCGAATTACGCCACGCTGTCAACTCGGGGCGCGCGAGCGTGAGGGGGGCGGTTTTCGACATAAGGAACAGGGTATCCGAGCGGTGGCGCGGCCCACACGGCTCGCGGGTGTGCGGGGCCCTCAGCGGGCACCCGTGACGATCCAGCGCTCGCCACGGGCGCGAAGGCCAAGGGTGATTGCCCGCGCGCCGATGTAGCCGAGGCCGAACGACGCCCACAGCCAGACGACGCTGCCTGTTCCGGCCGCGAGCCAGAGCAGCGGCGCGTAGACGGCGAGATTGGCAATGCCGGTCACCGCGAGGTAGCGCGCATCGCCCGCGCCGATCAGCACCCCATCGAGCACGAAGACATAGCCCGCGAGCGGCACGCCCACCGCCATCACGAGGGCGACGCTCGCGAGCGCCGCGTGGATCGCGGGGTCGCCCGTGAAGACCGGGCCGAGGAGAGGCGCGAGGAGAGCGACGAGCATCCCGAGCCCGAGTCCCGCGAGCAACCCGAGGGTGATCAGTCGCCGGGTGATTGCCGCGACGCGGGACCGGTCGGATGCCCCCAGGCCGTGGCCGATCATCGCCTGCCCGGCGATCGCGAGGGAGTCGAGCGCGAACGCGAGCGTCGAGAAGATGGTGAGTGCGATCTGCATCGTGGCGAGCTCGGTGACGCCCTGCCGTGTCGCCACGACGACCGTCGCGAGCAGCGCAATCCGCAGCGACAGCGTGCGCAGCAGCAGCCAGAGCCCCGCTGCGGCCGCTCCCGACACCCCGGACAGCCCCGGCCGCAGCGTCGAACCCGTCTGCCGCGCCGCGCGCACGGCGATGACGAGGTAGACGGCGGCCATGCCCCACTGGGCGACGACCGTTCCGATCGCGGAGCCCGCGATCCCCCATCCGAAGCCGTAGATGAACACGGCGTTGAGTACGGCGTTGGCGAGAAAGCCCATTCCGGCCACGATAAGAGGCGTCTTGGTGTCCTGCAGGCCGCGTAGCAGCCCTGTCGCGGCGAGCACGAGCAGCATCGCGGGGAGTCCCCAGAGCGAGATGAGCAGGTAGGTCGTGGCCGCGTCCGACACGGCATCCGGTGCCCCGAAAAGCAGCACGAGCGCTTCGCCGCCGAGCAGCCCACCGGCGAGGAGCAGCGCGCCGACCGCCACGGCGAGCCAGAGTCCATCGATGCCCGCCCGGATCGCGCCGGGCCGGTCTCCGCCGCCGAGCCGCCGGGCGACCACCGGGGTCGTCGCGTAGGCGAGGAACACGAGCAGTCCGACCCCAGTCTGCAGGATGGCGCTCGCGATGCTCAGCCCGCCGAGAGCCACCTCGCCGAGGTGGCCGACGAGCGCGGTGTCGGTGAGGAGGAAGAGCGGTTCGGCGACGAGCGCGCCGAACGCCGGGACCGCGAGTCGGAAGATCTCGCGGTCGAGCGGGCGAGAACTCGGTGTGCGCACCCCCCAACGCTACCGGCGGCGCGGCGCCGCCTCGCGTGGTGGGGCGTCACCTCCGAGAGTGCCTGTTCGCGCCGAGAGTGTCCGCAGGAGCAAGCACGGTGGGCGCAATCAGGCACATTCGGCGCTCAGCGCGTCGTGTCACTGTAGAAGCGGGCCCTAATCCGAGGTGCCGTAGCGTGAGGAGTCCTGTGCAGCCGCTGCGACGTCTGACCGCCGGGCTGCGCCGCTGGCCCGCCGTCCGCTGGGCCGCCGCGCTGGCCGTCGCCGCACTGGCTGCCGCACTGCTCGTGCTGGCCTCCGCCCTCCCCATCGCGCGAGCGGACGCCTCAATCGTGGGGTCCCTCGCCGCGGTCGCCACGGGATCCGCGCTCATCGGACTCACCGTCGCGAGCTACCTCCGCACCCCGATCGGGGCCGATGCGACTTTCTGCGACCTTCGCTGGCCTGCCCTCGCTCTGCTGGCGCTGCACTTCTCGACCGACCTCCGCTCGGCCGAGCCGCTCCTGTTCGGAGCCGCCCGCCCTGTCGTTGCGCTCGCCGCGATCGTTCTGCTGCTCTGGGCGCTCCGTGAGCGCCTGGAGAGCGAACGGCGGGCGACGGATGCCGGCGCGGAGACATCCGGCGAAATCTGCACGACCTGCCGTCCGCTTTTCACCCGCACCTCAGCACACGACGCCCACGACGCCCACGGCCACAGCACGGCGCCGGCCCCCAGCGGGAGTGTCAGCGGCACGCCTTAAGCTACCTCTATGAGCGCCGAAAACTTCCTCTCGTCCGGAATCGACACCTCAGAGCTCGACTCACTGGTGCGCCCTCAGGACGACCTGTTCCGCCACGTGAATGGCAAGTGGATCACCCGCACCGAGATTCCCTCCGACAAGGCGCGTTACGGCTCGTTCTACGTGCTGGCCGAGGCGGCCGAGAAGGCGGTGCAGGACATCATCATCGAGGCGCAGTCGGCCGAGTCGGCGACCGAGGAGCGCAAGTTCGGCGACCTCTACGCGAGCTTCATGGACGAGGCGCGCGTCAACGAGCTCGGCGCGGAGCCGCTCCGCCCGCTGCTCGCCCAGGTCGCGGCAGTGACCGACATCGACTCCCTGCTCGGCACCCTCGGGCGCCTCGAGCGCAAGGGCACGTCTGGCTTCCTCCAGCTGTTCGTCGACAACGATCCGGGCCGCCCCGACCGTTATCTCGTGTTCGTCGAGCAGGGTGGGCTCGGCCTGCCCGACGAGTCGTACTACCGCGAGGAGGCGTTCGCGTCCGTCCGCGCGAAGTACCGCGAGTTCGTCGAGACGATGTTCACCCTTGCGGCGCCGGCCGACGAGCGGACGGGGACGGATGCCGCCGAGCGCGCCGCCCGCGTCGTGGACCTCGAGACCGCGATCGCTGCCGCCCACTGGGACAACGTGCGCACGCGCGACAGCGAGGCAACCTACAACCCGATGCAGTGGAGCGCGGCCACGGCGCTCGCGGCGGGCGTCGACCTCAACACCTGGCTCGACGGTGTCGACGCCCCCGCCGGCGCGCTCGCCGAGGTCGTCGTGCGCGAGCCGAGCTTCGTCGAGGGCGTCGCGGCCCTGCTCACTTCCGACCGGCTCGAGGCGTGGACCGACTGGCTTGCCTGGCAGGTCATCCGCTCCAACGCCGCCTACCTCTCCGACCCCTTCGTCGCGGCCAATTTCAACTTCTACGGCCGCACCCTCACCGGAACCCCCGAGATGCGGGCGCGCTGGAAGCGGGGAGTCTCGCTCGTCGAGGGCTCGCTCGGCGAAGCCGTCGGACGCACCTACGTCGCCCGGCACTTCCCCGCGACCGCGAAGGCGAGCATGGACGTGCTCGTCGAGCACCTCATCGAGGCCTACCGCCAGAGCATCACCTCGCTCGCCTGGATGACCGAGCAGACGCGGGGCCGCGCCCTCGAGAAGCTCGAGAAGTTCACCCCCAAGATCGGCTTCCCGTCGAAGTGGCGCGACTACTCCGCACTCGCGATCGACGCGAGCGACCTGCTCGGAAACGTGCGCGCGACGAACGAGTTCGAGTTCCAGCGGGAGCTCGGCAAGATCGGAAAGCCCCTCGACCGCGACGAGTGGTTCATGACCCCTCAGACGATCAACGCGTACTACAACCCCGGTTTCAACGAGATCGTGTTCCCCGCTGCGATCCTGCAGTACCCCTTCTTCGATGAGACCCGCGACGCGGCGGCCAACTACGGCGCGATCGGCGCGGTCATCGGGCACGAGATCGGGCACGGCTTCGACGACCAGGGCTCGAAGTATGACGGCGACGGGCTCCTGACGGACTGGTGGACCGAGACCGACCGCGCCGCCTTCGAGAAGCTCACTGCCTCGCTCATCGGCCAGTACAACGCCCTCGCCCCGGCGCAGGTGCCCGACAACCACGTCAACGGCGCCCTCACGATCGGCGAGAACATTGGCGACCTTGGCGGCCTCGGCATCGCCTGGAAGGCCTACCTGCTCTCGCTCGGCGGGGAGTCTCCGCCCGTGATCGATGGGATGTCCGGCGCCCAGCGCTTCTTCATCTCCTGGGCTCAGGCCTGGCAGATGAAGGCCCGCGACGAGGAGGTCGTGCGCCTGCTCACGATCGATCCGCACTCGCCGAACGAATTCCGCTGCAACCAGATCGTGCGCAACATCGACGAGTTTTACGAGACCTTCGGGGCCGGCGAATCCGACGAGCTCTGGCTTGCCCCGCACGAGCGCGTGACCATTTGGTGATGCCGACGAAAGACCGCCGCGAACGCATCCGCACGCCCCGGGTCGGTCGCCACCGCGGAGACGACGGGGCCGGCAACTTCGCGGCCGGGTTCGAGGCGCTCGGCGAGCTCGCCTATGCGGGCGCCCAGGTCTCGGCGAACGTCGTCGACTTGCAGAACGGCCAGTCGCTGATCTCCGTCGACGACCGCATCGTGCTGCCGACGGCGGGTGTCGGCAAGCTCCTGCTGCTCATCGAGGTGTCGGCCAGGATGACCGCGAAGGATGCCGCGGGATTCGGCATCGTCGATAAGTCGCCGTCCGACCGGATCTCCGGCTCTGGTCTCTGGCAGCATATGCAGGCCCCGGTGCTCCCGGTCATCGATCTGGCCGCGCTCGTCGGCGCGGTCAGCGACAACCTCGCCACGAACGCGCTTCTGCGCCAGGTCGGGCTCGATTCGGTGCGGGCGCGGGCAGAGTCACTCGGGCTCAGCAAGACCGCCCTGCTCGACATCGTGCGCGACACGAGGGGCCCGGACGACGCCCCGCATCTGTCGGTCGGCTCGACGGCCGAACTCACCTGGCTGGTCACCGCGCTGTGCCGCGGACAGATCGTCGATCACGTCACGAGCCAGCGTGTGCTCGACTGGATGAGCAACAACGCCGATCTGTCGATGGTCGCCGCCGGCTTCGGCCTCGACCCGCTCGACCACAGAACTGCCGACCACGGCATCCGGATCATCAACAAGACCGGGAGCGACCGGGGCGTGCGTAGCGAGGTCGGCCTGCTCAACGGTCCCCGGGCGGGCATCGCCTACGCGCTCACGGTCCAGTTCGCCGATACCTCGCTTGCGACCCGGCTCGCGGTGCACGACGCGATGCGCGTGTTCGGCCTCGACCTGCTCGAGTACGTGGCCTGAGCCCGCCGGACGGATGCCGTCAGCGGCGCTCCTCCGCAGTTCGCGCGCACCCGATGCAGAGCTCGGCCGCGGGCCGCGCCTCGAGGCGCGCGACGCCGATCGGGCTGCCACAGTTCAGACATCGGCCGTAGTCTCCGGCGTCGATCCGCCCCAGAGCACGGTTGATCGCGGCGAGGGTTCCGGTGAAGTCGGCGTCGAGGCCCGACACCCTCGACCACTCGCCAGAGAGGGTCGAGCCGTCCGGATCGTGCTCGTCGTCGGCCGTGCCATCGCTGCGGGCCGCGCGCAACTCGACGAGCGAGGAGCCGAGCTCGGCGATCGCCGCCAGGGTTGCGCTGCGCCGCAGCTGCAGCATCCCGCGGAACCGGGCCACATCCTCCGGCGTCATCGTGCGCTCCTCAGCCGACGATCGTGGATCGCGTCATCCACTCGGCGTCGAGAATCGCGTAGATGCCGGTGTCGGCCCAGTCGCCCCTGAACATCAGGTCCTTGACGAAGTAGGCCTCCTCGCGCATGCCCAGCCGGCGGCAGAGCGCGATCGAGGTGTCGTTGCGCGGGTCGAGTTCAGCGATCACGCGGTGCAGTCCGAGCTCGGCGAAGGCGCGACGCAGCACCGCGGATGCCGCTTCGGTCGCGTAGCCCCGGCCTCGGAAGTCGGGGTGGAACGTCCAGCCGATCTCCCCGGCCAGGTTCTCGCGGCTCTTGAGTGTGAGGTAGATGTCGCCGATGACCCGTTCGGCTTCGTGGGCGCTCGCGGGCAGCACGACAGCGATCTGCCAGTAGTCGCCATCGGCGGCGAGCACGGTCGAGGCCGCGTGGCGGGCGACCTGCTCCGCGACCTGCTCCCGCGTCCTCGCCTCGAAGAGGAGGTAGCGGCACACGTCAGCGCGACCCTGGTAGGCATGTACATCGTCGATGTCGTCCGTTGACATCATCCGCAGCAGGACGCGACCAGCTCGGACCGGCGGACCGAACTGGGCCGGGATCACGCGAGTCCCTGGCGCTCCCGGGCTAGGGAGTCGAGGGCGGTGATCGTCGCGGTCGTGCCCACGTCGATACCGAAGAGGGCGGCGAGGCCGTCAGTGAACGCCTGGGCTTCGCCGGCGCGGACGAGCTCGCGGGCCCTGACCGACGGCGTGTGCAGCAGCACGCTCGCAAGGTGGCGCAGTGCCGCCTCGGTCTGCGGGGACGAGTCGCCTCGGCCGCGCGCACGATCGATCTCGGCATCGAGCAGGTTGAAGATGTGTCGGCGCAGGGCGACGACGGCAGGGGCGAGGGACTGCTCGGCCTCGGCGGCGGCGAAGGCCGCGGCGGCCTGCCCGACAACGCTGCGAGCCTCGGTCGTCGCGTTGAGCTCTTCGAGCGGGGCATGCAAGCTGATCGTCTCGAGGTCGAGGAGCTCGATCCCCGAGAGCTCGGCGACGGCCGGGTCGACGTTGCGGGGGAGCCCGAGGTCGATCACCAGTGTGCGCTCCGAGCCGGCAAGCAGGTCGGCGGTGAGGATGTGGCCCTCGACGATCGTGCAGCTCACGATGACGTCGGCGCCGGCGATCGCGGCGGCCAGGTCTGTGGTCGGGCGGATGCCGCGGGAGAGAGCGAATTTCGCGGCGCGCCCCGACGGCGAGTACACGGTGATGTCGGCGGCGCCGCGGTCGCGCAGGGCGGCGTGCGAGGCGCCGGCGTAGGAGCCGGTGCCGATCATGAGCACGCGGGCCTGGCTCCAGTCGGTCACCCGGGTGGAGGCGAGTTCGAGGGCGAGTCGAACCAGCGAGCGGCCGGCGGTACCCACGGCGGTGGTGGTCTTAACAGTGCGCGAGGTGCTTGAGGCGCGCTGGAAGAGCTGCTCAAGCCCCGACGACGTCGTTCCGGCTGAGCGAGCCTGCTCGAGTGCCCGGCGAACCTGGCCGGAGATCTCGTCCTCGCCGATGACGACCGACTCGAGCCCGGCCGACACGGAGAAGAGGTGCTCGACGACCGCGTCGCCGGTGATAACGGTGACCGAATCGCGCAGCTCGGTGGCGCTGACGCCGCTCGCCGCGCTCATCGCATCGACGGTTGCGTCGACAGCGGAGGAATCAGCGGACACTACCGGTTCGTCGACCTCGAGATAGGCCTCGAAGCGATTGCAGGTCGCAAGCACGACGGCGCCGGAGACGGCTGTGGTCCCCGCGACGAGGTGGCCCGCGGCTGACGGTGCGCCCACGGAGAGCTTCTCGAGGAGGTCGAAGCTCGCGTTCCGGTGGTTGGCGGTCAGACAGAGAAGCACCCCACCATCGTAACGCTCGCCGCTGGGTGCAGAGAACGGGGGCTGGTGGCAGACTGAACGCTGTGAACCTGCCAGCTAATCACCCCCTCGTCGACGGCCGAACCCCCGCATCCGCCGTCATCCGCGCCTACCGGGGAGACCGGCCCGAGACGACCCCCGTCTGGTTCATGCGCCAGGCCGGAAGGTCGCTGCCCGAGTACCGCGCTCTGCGCGTCGGCACCGCGATGCTCGACGCATGCCTCGACCCCGAGCTGTCGAGCGAGATCACCCTCCAGCCCTGGCGCCGGCACGGCGTCGACGCCGCGATCTTCTTCAGCGACATCGTTGTACCGCTCAAACTCGCGGGCGTCGACGTCGACATCGTGCCCGGGCGGGGCCCGGTGCTCGGTGCCCCGATCCGCACGGCGGCGGATGTCGCGGCCCTCGCGCCGCTCGACCCCGCATCCCTCTCCCCCGTTACCGCTGGAGTCGCCCGCACGGTCGAGCAGCTCGACTCGACTCCGCTCATCGGCTTCGCCGGGGCGCCGTTCACCCTCGCCGCCTACCTCGTCGAGGGAGGACCGTCGAAGGACCACCTCCGCGCCCGCACCCTCATGCACGCCGATCCCGACACGTGGGCGGCGCTCATGACCTGGGCGGCCGACGTGACCGGCGCGTTCCTGCGCGCGCAGATCCTCGCCGGCGCGAGCGCGGCGCAGCTGTTCGACTCGTGGGCCGGCTCACTCTCGCTCGCCGACTACACCGCGCACGTCGCGCCGTACTCGCGCCGCGCGATCGCCCACGTGCAGGACCTCGGTATGCCGATCGTGCACTTCGGCGTCGGCACCGGTGAGCTCCTCGGCGCACTGCGCGACATCGGTGCGGATGTCGTGGGCATCGACGATCGGATTCCGCTCGACGAGGGCATCCGTCGTCTCGGTGGCACCGTCCCGGTGCAGGGCAACATCAACCCGGCGCTGCTCGCGGCCCCCTGGCCCGTGCTTGAGGCGCACGTGCTCGACGTGATCGAGCGCGGCAAAGCAGCGCCGGCCCACGTCGTGAATCTCGGCCACGGGGTTCCGCCGGAGACCGACCCCGACGTGCTTACCCGCATCGTCCAGCTCGTGCACTCGGCCCACTAGCCCGCTTTCATTATTCAAGAGTGGGGGTGGCGGCGGCGCCGACTCCGCTCCGGGGCGTGGGCTCGCCGCCGCGCAACACAGGAGATCCGGCGACACGCCGCGCCCGGGTGCCGCCGAATGCGGTGTGTCGCCCGAATCTCCTCGGGTAGCTCAACGGGCGACCCAGGTCGACCGCGGTCGCCGCGCCGTCGGCGACGTCCATCCACCGCCGCACGCTGAATAATGAAAGGGTGACCGCCGTGACCGACTCCCACATCATCGTCGTCGGCGGCGGCATCGCCGGACTCGTCATCGCCCGCGACCTCGTCGCCGGAGGCGCCCGCGTCACGGTCGTCGAAGCGAGCAACCGCCTCGGCGGCAAGGTCGCGCCCCACGCCCTCGGCGACATCGAGACGGATGCCGGAGCCGAAAGCTTCGCGACCCGGCGGGGCACCGTCGCCGATCTCGTCACCGAGCTGGGCCTCGCCGGCGCGCTGGTGCTTCCGAACACTGGCGGGGCGTGGCTCCAGCCGCGCACCGGCGCCGCTGTGCCGCTCCCCAAGGCCGGCCTGCTCGGCATTCCGTCCGTGCCGTTGGCGAGCGACGTCATCCGCATCGTAGGACTCCGCGGCGCCCTCCGCGCCCAGCTCGACGCCCTGCTGCCGGGATTCGTCGGCTCCCGGGAGCGCAGCCTCGGCGCCATGGTCCGCAAGCGGATGGGGCGCGCGGTGCTCGACCGGCTCGTCACCCCCGTCGCCGGCGCTATCCACTCGGCCCACCCGAACGACCTTGATGTCGACGTCGTCGCACCGCGTCTGCGTACCGCGATGCTCAGCGAGGGCTCCCTCGCGAAGGCAGTGCTGACCCTGCGCGAGGCCGCGCCGGCTGGCTCGGCGGTGCAGGGCCTCGCCGGCGGTCTCTTCCAGATTATCGACGCCCTGGCCCGCGACCTCGACGAGCGCGCCGAGATTCTCCTGTCCGTCGCCGTGGTCGAGGCGGATGCCGGGGGCGTCAGCCTCGCCGACGGCCGGCGCCTCACCGCCGACCGGGTCGTCGTCGCGGCCGAGCTGGGACCCCAGACCGGCACCCCGATCACCCTCGCGACCCTCGTCCTTCGCGCCCCCGCCCTCGACGCCGCTCCGCGCGGCACCGGCGTGCTCGTCGCCGCCGGGGCCCCTGGAGTCGGCGCTAAGGCTCTCACTCACGCCACCGCGAAGTGGGGCTGGCTCGAGGACCGCGCGGACGGCGCCCACGTCGTGCGGCTCTCCTACGAGGGGATGCCACCGGGGCACGACCTGCGCGAGCAGGCGAGGACGGATGCCGCGCGGCTTCTCGGCGTCGACCTCGCCGCCGACGCGGTGCTCGCGTACGACCGTATCGACTGGACCGGACCGGGCGAGGCCGAGGACGCCTCCGAAGGCGTTGTGCGGGTGGGGGAGCGCGTCTCCGGCGCGGGACTCGCGGCCGTCGTCAGCCAGGCGCGACAGGCCGCAGCCGATCTTCTCTCCGACCTCGGCCGAGAACCCGGGCTAGGGTTGATGGATCATTGAATTTTTGACAGCCTCGAAAACGGGCAACGACGGAAGTGGAGTCAACATGCGCGGAAAGCTGATGCTCGTTGCGGGACTGGCCGTTGGGTATGTGCTCGGCAGCAGAGCTGGCCGTGAGCGCTACAACCAGATCGCTCGGGCGGCCGACAGCTTCTGGCACTCCCGGCCCGTGCAGCGCCAGATGCACCAGGCCGGCGACCTGGCCAGGGACAAGGCTCCGGATGTCGTCGACTTTGTGAGCGACAACGTCAAGCGGGCCATGCGCAAGTCGCAGGCCAAGAAGCGCGCGGTGCGCTCGCGTCGGTCGTCCCCCGAGAGCGTCGCGCCGCAGCCGGCGTCCAACTAACCATTCGTGCGCGGAGAGGACAGGTCATGAGTGTTCCCATCGGCCAGGAAACCAAACAGAAGAAGCGGTCGCTCTTCGAGCTGATCGCTGACGTGCCCACGCTCGTCCGCGAGCTCGTCATGGGCGAGATCCAGCAGCTCAAGGCCGAGATGATCGGCAAGTTCAAGGCGTGGGGCATCGGCGGCGCCCTTATCGCGGTGGCCGTCGTATTCGTGCTGTATATGCTCGGCGTGCTCCTGACGGCCGCCGTGCTCGGACTGTCCTACGTGATGCCCGGCTGGCTCGCGGCGCTTCTTGTCGCCTTCGTGCTGCTCGTGATCGCGGCGATCTTCGCCCTGGTCGGCTACCGCAAGCTCAAGGACGGCCTGCCGCCGCAGCCCACCGCAACTATTGAGAGCGTCAAGCGCGACATCGACACCATCAAGGGGATGGCAAAGTGACAGATTCACGGAGCACCGCCGACATCCAGAGCAAGGTCGCGCAGACCCGCGCCCAGCTCGAGAGCACGCTCGACGAGATCGAGGACAAGCTCAACGTGCCCAAGCAGGTTGGAATCTTCGCGCAGAAGGCGCAGGCCAGCTACGAGGACAATCCGGTGCCGTGGGTTGCGGGAGTCACCGCCGCCGTCGCGATCGTCGGTGGACTCGTCGCCTGGGCGGTGCTGTCGCGGGACTGATCCGCGAGTGGTCTGCAACCGACCTGTGCGCGCTCGGCTGATTCACAGCCCGTTTTTGAGCATGCAGGTCGGCGAGAGACAATGGAGTCATGACTAACAGCGCTGATGCGCCACAACCAGACGCCACTCTCGGTTACACCCTCTGGGCGGTGTTTCGCCGCGCCGACACGGCGACGAGGCTCCCGGAGGCCGACGAGGAGGCCCTCGTCGGCAAGCTCGACGCCGCCGTGGCCAAGGTCGAGGCGACCGGTGTCACCGTGCGCGGGTTCTACGACGTGTCGTCGATCCGCGCCGACGCCGACCTCATGATCTGGTTGCACGGGCCGAACCCCGAAGACATCCAGGCCGCGCTGCGCATCCTCCGCCGCACGTCGCTCCTGTACCACCTGCACCCGGTGTGGAACGCGATGGGCGTGCACCGCGACGCGGAGTTCACCTCGAACCACCTTCCCGCGTTCATGAAGGGCAAAGAGCCGGAAACCTGGCTCACCGTGTATCCGTTCGTGCGCTCCTACGAGTGGTACCTCCTCCCCGAGGACGAGCGTCGGGCGATGCTCGGTGACCACGGCCGCAAGGGCAGCCAGTACCCGCAGGTGCTCGCGAACACCGTCGCCTCTTTCGCCCTCGGCGACTACGAATGGATTCTCGCCCTCGAGGCTCCGGAGCTCGTCGACCTCGTCGACCTCATGCGCCACCTGCGCCAGACGGAGGCGCGGATGCACGTGCGCGAGGAGGTCCCGTTCTATACGGGCCGCCGCGTTGCGACCGGCGCCCTCCCGGAGGTGCTCGCATGAGCGTCGCCGAGCAGACCGGGCCCGCCGAGCAGACCGAACAGTTCGTTCGCGCCGCGACCCCCGCCGCCGCATCCGGCCCCGAACACGTCACCGAGCCCACCGCGTACGACGCAATTCTGCTGGCGAGCTTCGGCGGTCCCGAGGGCCAGGACGACGTGATCCCGTTCCTGCGCAACGTCACGCGCGGCCGCGGCATCCCCGACGAGCGACTCGAAGAGGTCGCCCAGCACTACCGCCATTTCGGCGGTATCAGCCCGATCAACGACCAGAATCGTGAGCTCAAGGCCGCACTCGAGGCCGAGCTTGAGCGCCGCGGCATCGACCTCCCCGTGCTGTGGGGCAACCGCAACTGGGACCCCTACCTGCGCGAGGCGCTCGTCGAGGCGAACGAGCGTGGCTTCACCAAGCTCATCGCGATCGGCACGAGCGCCTACAGCTCCTACTCGAGCTGCCGCCAGTACCGCGAGGACTACGCGCGGGCGCTCGCCGATACCGGCCTCGACGGCGTCATCCAGATCGACAAGGTACGCCAGTTCTTCGATCACCCCGGCTTCGTCACCCCGTTCATCGAGGCGCTCGCCGGCGGGCTCGCCAAGGTCGACGCCGCGGGCATCCCGCGCGAGCAGACGCACGTGCTGTTCACGACCCACTCGATTCCGTCGACGGATGCCGCGAAGAGCGGCCCGGCCAGTCGCGGTTTCGGCGAGGGCGGCGCCTATGCGGCCCAGCACCTCGCGGTCGCCGAGGTCGTCATCACCGCCCAGGAGGCGGAGGCGCCCCTGAGCTGGTCGCTCGTCTACCAGTCCCGCTCCGGCCCGCCCACCCAGCCGTGGCTCGAGCCCGACATCAACGACGCCATCGACGACCTTGCCGCCGCCGGCACCCGCGCCGTTGTCATCGTGCCGCTGGGCTTTGTGAGCGACCACATGGAGGTGAAGTGGGACCTCGACACCGAGGCCATGGAGACCTCGGCGAAGCACGGCATCCTGGCGGTGCGCGTACCGACCCCCGGGGTGCACGCGGCCTACGTGAGCGGGCTCATCGACCTCGTAATCGAGCGGCGCGATGCGCTGCCTGTCGAGCAGCGCCCGTCGCTCACCGCCCTCGGGCCCTGGTACGACGTGTGCCGCCCGGGATGCTGCGAGAACGTGCGGCTCGGATTCAAACCGACCGTCGCCGGGCTGCAGCCGTGACGGTCGAGCTCATCCGGCTCGGCACCCGCGCGAGTGCGCTCGCGATGGCGCAGAGCCAGACCGTGGCGGACGCACTCGCGAAGGCATCCGGCCTGCCCGTCGAACTCGTCCCGATCACGACCGAGGGCGACCGATCGAAGCAGTCCCTGTCGACCCTCGGTGGCACCGGCGTCTTCGCGATCGGCCTGCGCGAGGCCCTGCGCGACGGCCGCTGCGATGTTGTCGTGCACTCGCTCAAAGACCTGCCGACGGCCCCCGCCGAGGGGCTCGTCATCGCCGCGATCCCGACGCGCGCCGACCCCCGCGACGCCGTGTGCGCAAGGGACGGCATGACCCTCGACACCCTCCCGCCGGGGGCGCGGATCGGCACAGGGTCGCCGCGCCGCGCCGCGCAGCTCCACCGTCGCCGCCCTGACCTCGAGGTGGTCGACATCCGCGGGAACGTCGACACGCGCCTCGGCAAGGTCGCGTCGGGTGACCTTGACGCGGTGATGCTTGCCGCGGCCGGGCTCGCCCGGCTCGGCCGGCTCGAGGCCGTCACCGAGTTCTGCACCCTCGATGGCTGGCCGACCGCGCCGGGCCAGGGCGCCCTCGCCGTCGAGACGGTGACGAAGCCCGCCCGCGTCGTGCGCTCGGCCGTCGCCTCGATCGAGCACCGGCCCACCCGGCTGACCGTGACCGCGGAGCGGGAGGTGCTGCGGATCCTCGAGGCGGGGTGCGCCGCGCCGATCGGCGCACACGCCCTCCTCGACGACGGCCTGATCTTTCTTTCGGCGCGCGTCTACAGCCCCGACGGAACCGAGCACATCACAAGCGCGCACGCGCTCTACCTCGACGACGACCCGAGTCCCGCCGAGACGGTCGCCGCCAACGTCGCCAGAGAGCTGCTCTCGCTGGGTGCCGCCGAGCTCGTCCCCGCCGGGTCGATCTCGTGACGTCCCGGCGACGAACTGCCCTCGCGGGCTGGCGAGTGCTCGTGCCGCGCGGAGGTGCGTGGGGCGACAGTGTCGCCGCCGCGCTGCGCGCGCACGCCGGCGTTCCCGTGATCGCGCCGCTCATCAACTTCGCCAGCACCGAGGATCCGCACGCGCTCGCGAGCGCGCTGGAAGAACTTGAGGGCGGCGGATTCGAGTGGCTTGTCGTTACGAGCGCGACGACCGTCGACGTTCTGATGAGTCAGCGCACCAAGGTTCCCGCGGCGACGAAGATCGCGGCCGTCGGCGAGACGACCGCGGCGGCCCTGAGTCTCGCCGGCTACCGGGTCGATTTCATTCCCGAAGGCGACAACTCCGCCAGGGGCCTGGTCAAGGAGTGGCCGCGCACCTCTGTCCGCGGACGCGTGCTCGTCCCGCAGTCGGAGATCGCCGAGCCGACCCTGGTCGCCGGCCTCACCAGTCTCGGCTTCGACACCAAGTTCGTCGCCGCCTACCGCACTGTCGGCGTTCCCGTCAGCGAACGGATCGCAGCTGACGTGGCCTCCGGCAGCATCCGGGCGATCCTCGTCACCTCCGGCAGCATCGCGCGACAGGTGTCGCTGCAGTTGGCGCCCATCCCGGAAGGCACCACGGTCGCCTGCATCGGTCCGCGGACTGCTTTCGACGCCCGCGCCGCCGGTCTCGCCGTGCATCTCATCGCCGAGAACCGCTCGGCCGAATCCCTCATCGAATCGCTCGTCGACTACGCGCTCGAGCTCGCCGGCGAGCCGAATGACCCGAATGACTGATCACTTCGCCCCGCGTGACCGGCCGCGGCGACTGAGGTCTACCCCCGCGATGCGTCGCCTCGTGGCCGAGACGCGGCTGCACCCAGCGGAGTTAGTGCTGCCAATGTTCGTGCGCGAGGGGGCCCCCGACGCGGTCGACATCTCGTCGATGCCCGGCGTGCAGCAGCACTCGCTCGACTCGTTCAAGCGGGCGCTGTCGGATGCCGCCGCCGCAGGCATCGGGGGAGTGATGCTCTTTGGCGTGCCCGAGCGCCGCGACGCCACCGGCTCGGGAGCCACCGACCCGGACGGCATCCTCAACGTCGCGACCCGCGCGGCCGTCGCCGAGGTCGGAGACGCTCTCGTCGTGCAAACCGACCTCTGCCTCGACGAGTTCACCGACCACGGCCACTGTGGCGTCCTCGACCACCGCGGTCGCGTCGACAACGACGCCACCCTTGTGCGCTATCGCGCTATGGCGATCGCGCAGGCGGAGTCGGGATCCCAGCTGCTCGGCCTCTCCGGAATGATGGACGGCCAGGTCGCCGCCGTGCGGGACGTGCTCGACGATGAGGGACACACTGACACCGCGATCCTCGCCTACTCGGCGAAGTACGCCTCCGCGTTCTACGGTCCGTTCCGCGAGGCGGTGCAGTCGACCCTCACGGGAGACCGCCGCAGCTACCAGCTCGACCCCGGTAACGCCCGCGAGGGTCTGCGGGAGACCATCCTCGATGCCGCCGAAGGCGCCGACATCGTTATGGTGAAGCCCGCGATGAGCTACCTCGACGTGCTCGCCGATACCGCCGCGCACAGTGATATTCCCGTTTGGGCATATCAGGTGTCCGGCGAGTACGCCATGATCGAGGCTGCCGCCGCGAACGGCTGGATCGACCGCCGGCGGGCGATCGAGGAGTCGGTCGTCGGCATCCGTCGCGCCGGAGCGGACGCCGTGCTCACCTACTGGGCCGTCGAACTTGCGAACTGGTTGGCCGAGCGATGACGACCACCACCACAAACGAAACCGAGGCCATGCACACCAACGAGCTCTACTTCACGCGGGCAAAGAACTCGATCCCCGGCGGGGTCAACTCGCCGGTACGCGCCTTCGGGTCGGTCGGCGGCACGCCCCGATTCATGGTCTCGGCGACGGGTCCCTACATTACGGATGCCGAGGGCCGCGAGTACGTCGACCTCGTCTGCTCCTGGGGCCCGGCGATCCTCGGCCACGCGCATCCGCAGGTCGTCGAGGCCGTGCAGGCCGCCGCGGCCCGCGGGCTCTCGTTCGGCGCGTCGACGCCCGCCGAGACCGAGCTCGCCGAGCTGGTCCGCGAGCGCGTCTCGGTGCCGGGCGTCGCAGGTGGCTCCGCGGCCGCCCCGATCGAGAAGCTGCGCCTGGTCTCAACCGGAACCGAGGCCACGATGACGGCGATCCGCCTCGCCCGCGGGTTCACCGGTCGCGAGCTGCTCGTCAAGTTCGCCGGGCACTATCACGGGCACTCCGACGCGCTGCTGGCCGAGGCCGGCTCCGGGCTCGCGACCCTGTCGATGCCCGGTTCGGCCGGGGTGACGGCCGCGACCGCGGCTCAGACCCTCGTTCTCCCCTATAACGACCTCGACGCCGTTCATGCGGTGTTCGCCGAGCACGGGCCGCGCATTGCCGCCGTGATCGTCGAGGCAGCATCCGCGAACATGGGGGTCGTGCCGCCCGAGCGCGGCTTCAACCGCGCCCTGTCGGCCATCGCCCGCGCGCACGGCGCGCTTCTCATCCTCGACGAGGTGCTGACCGGCTTCCGGGTCGGCCCCGCAGGCTGGTGGGGACTCGAGGCCGCCGGCGTGGTTCCCGACGGCGCCGACTGGATGCCCGACCTCATCGCCTTCGGCAAGGTCATCGGCGGCGGCATGCCGCTCGCGGGCCTCGGCGGTCGCGCCGACGTCATGGACTTCCTCGCCCCGCTCGGGCCGGTGTATCAGGCCGGCACCCTCAGCGGGAACCCGGTGGCCGTCGCCGCGGGCATCGCGACGCTCCGGCTCGCCGAGCCCGCCGTCTACGCGCGCCTGGACGCCGTGGCCAACACCTTGTCGACCGCCGTCTCCTCGGCGTTGGCGGCGGAGGGTGTCGAGCACTCGGTGCAGCGGGCTGGCAACCTGTTCTCGTTCGTGTTCAGCCCGGAGGCGCCCAAGGACTACGCCGCGGTCAAGATGCAGCAGTCGTTCCGGTATCCGCCGTTCTTCCATGCAATGCTGTCGGCCGGCGTCTCACTGCCGCCGTCGGTGTTCGAGTCGTGGTTTGTCACCGCCGCGCACGACGACGTCGCGATCGCGCGCATCCTCGACGCTGTGCCGGCTGCGGCCCGGGCGGCCGCTGCGGCGGTGCCCACGGCCTGAGGCCCGGCGCGCTGACTCCACGCTGTGTGAGCTGAACACTCTGGGAAGGAGAGCGCGATGCCGAGTGCAAGGAACAAGTTGTAGAAGCCCTGCTTGCAGGCCAGTGACCTGGTTACCTCGGCATCCGCACCTGTCACCAGGAGAAGGCTGCTCATGGGCGCAATGCTCCCACGCCGCCGCTGAACTTTCGTCATTCAGGAGTGGGCGGGCAGATCAGCATTCATCATTCAGGAGTGGCTGAGGTACCAGTGCCCAGAACCGGCGAAGTGAGCTCGAACCGGCCGCGAAAACCGCGGAATAGGTTCATTGAGTGGATGCCGTGGGCTGCCACTGCTGAATGATGAAAGCGGCCGGGCGCCGGAACTCCTGAATGATGAAAGCGATCAGGCGCGGACGTCGACCACGGTGCGCCCGCGGACGCGCCCGGCGAGGATGTCCTCGGCGATGCCCGGGGCGTCGCCGAGCGCGACCGTGGTGCTGAGCGAGTCCAGCAGGTCGCGGTCGAGGTCGCGCGCGAGGCGGCCCCACGCCTCCTCGCGCAGCGCACGGGGCGCCTGCACCGAGTTGATGCCGGCGAGCGTGACCGCCCGCAGGATGAACGGCATCACGGTCGTCGGGAGGTCCGACCCCTGGGCGAGCCCGCAGCTGGCGACGATGCCCCCGTAGTTCGTCTGCGCAAGCACGTTCGCGAGGGTGTGGCTGCCTGCAGAGTCGACAGCGGCCGCCCAGCGCTGGGACTGCAGCGGCTTGCCTTGCAGGCCCAGGAGGGCGCGGTCGATGACCTCGCTCGCCCCGAGCCTCGCGAGGTACCCGGTCTCGTCGAGCCTCCCGGTCGATGCGACCACGCGGTGGCCGAGGCCGGCGAGGAGGGCAATCGCGATCGATCCGACGCCACCGGCCGCTCCCGTGACGAGCACGTCGCCGTCGCCGATCCCGTGCCGCTCGAGCGCGAGCACGGCGAGCATCGAGGTGTACCCGGCGGTGCCGATCGCCGCGGCGTGGTGCGGCTCGAGGCCGTCGGGCAGGTGTACGAGCCACTCGCCGTTCACGCGCGCGCGCTCCGCAAGCCCACCGTGGTGCTTCTCGCCGATGCCCCACCCGTTGAGGATGACCCGGTCGCCCGGCATCCATTCCGCATTGTCGGATGCCGCGACGACGCCCACGAGATCGATCCCGGCCACCAGTGGATAGTTCTTGATCACGCCGGGGCGCCCGGAGAGGGCGAGGCCGTCCTTGAAGTTGATACTCGAGTACTCGACGTCCACCGTGACATCGCCCGGCATCAGGTCGGAGTCGTCGAGCTCGACGAGTGTCGCGGTGGCGGCGGCGGGATCGCTGGTGGGCTTCTCAACTCTGAGGGCGCGGAACATGCTTCTACGGTACCCCGGCGACGGATCGTCGAAAAAGACGGATGCCGTCCGCCCCACTATCCGAAGAG
>Ga0105048_10003005_pt1 | contig 27571 bp, 25 predicted proteins | sample MAT05_FD_78382 | JGI IMG/M metagenome (GOLD analysis project Ga0105048, IMG submission 78382) | Freshwater microbial communities from Lake Fryxell liftoff mats and glacier meltwater in Antarctica - MAT-05 | ecosystem: Environmental > Aquatic > Freshwater > Ice > Liftoff microbial mat | place...
AGCGTGCAAGTCAACATCGACGCCGGGCGGCTGCCGCGGCCGCACGAGAACGGGCTCCGCTATCTGACCGTCCCGCTGAACCTCAAGCAGAAGACGACGGACGACGGCGACCCGGCTTGAGCCCATCGCTTCAGCGCCTGTTGCAGATCGTTTCAGCTCAGCCGCAGACAGCCAATCGAGCTTGTGGCCGTGTCATCGAGCACCCCTGACTTGGAGCAACATCGAAATGGAGAACGCCATGAAGTCTTCGCTGTTCAGCAGCGCCGCGAGCCAGCAAGGCGGCTTTTGCGATATCGATCCCGTCGACGAGCTCGGCCATATTGGAGGCGCCGAGCTGGTGCCGCTTGCCACTGTCTCGAACGCCGCGCGCGACTGGTGCCGCGACCAAACGCGCGAACGCTCAAGCTCGCGGAGGCGTGGTTTGGCAACGCTTGACCTTGAGCGCGGTTCCCTCTGCCATCCTCACTCCCGGGGGTGGAGAGGCGAGAAGTACGTGGCGAGCAGCGCCGCGAGCCCGAGCCGCTCGGCACCCGCACGGACGTAGTCCATGTCGAGTGCTTCGAGATGCGCGTGCTTGATCGCCAGGATGTCGTCGATATCCTGAGGACGGTTCGCCTCGAGCTTCAGCAGCAAGAGATCTTCGAGCGACGCCACGGGCAGCTGACAGAAGCCCATGTCCACCGTCGTGGCGCGCTGGGCGGCCCGTTCCAGCTGCTCGCTATCAACGAAGATCAGATCGACGCCGAAGCGGTCGACGTCTTGCGAGGACCACAGCCGCAAGAGACCAGCCTCGGCGAGCTCCCGCGCTAGCGGTCCGTCCTCTTCCACGAAGCCGTGACTGCGGGCGACGGACAGGAGCGCCTCCAGCGACCCCGCCGGCACGGTGATGATCAGGTCGATGTCGTCCGTGAGGCGCGGCCTGACACGAGCCGTGATCGCGATGCCGCCGATGATCGCCGACGGGTGTGGCCAGGCCGCGAGCAGCTGCGCGACCCGCCGCAGAACGTCGCGAACGACCTCAGCGCCGGGCATCCGCCTCGCGAAGGTGCGCCCTCATCCGCCGCCAGTCCTCGACGGACTCGTCGCTGTTCGAGCGCTCCGCGGTCCCCAGGAGCGAGGCGAGCGTCATCAAGTCGAACATCCGCTCGATGCGCGTGGCGGGCGTAGCCATCGCCGAACGGCGCGTATCGGCGCGGCGCAGCTCCGCCAGCACGCGGGCTCTGCGGAGCGGGTCGACGGTCGGCCATCGCGACATCGATTCATCATCCCATCGCACGACGAGCACGTCGAGACTCGAGTCGCTCACCACCAACCACTCCTACGCGGAACTGATCCGCACCGGCGCGGTTGCCCTCCTCTCGGTATCGCGGAATAGCCCTTTCGTTGCTGTCGTGTTGCTGACCTTGAGCAGCGCGCTGGCGGCGTGCTCAGCAAGCGACGAAACTGGGGACGCATCGGGGGCTGCTGGGGCGGACGCTTATTCGGGCGGCGGCGGTGAGGGATGTACGAAGCTCGTCACGACGGGAGAGCTCAATTACCTCATGTCCGTCTTCTTCGGGAACGGGATGTACGCGCTCGTTACAACCCTCGACGCCCCCGAGTGGGACTACTTCGCGATCAAGTTGCGGATGGGCAACGGCTACCTCGACACGATCGAACCCTACGATCCGGTGCCAGGCCACTTCGATCTCGCCGACCCGTTCGAGAGGGACTACGCGACGTGCCGCGACTGCATGAACGAAGCGCTCCAGGTCTGCATTAGCGGGACGTGCGCGAACAAGTGAGTATCCGAAGAGCAGCTTGGGCTTCCTGGACACCGGGCACCTTAGAGCTTGTCCCAGACCAGCGACGAGCTTCGCCATGAGCACACTCCTAACAGGCTCCGTCCTCTTTCTTGGGTGAGGCTTCATCCGTGCGTTCCTGTCGCGCCGACCGGCGCGGAGGTGCCATTCACGTGGCCACTCCCAGCTTCGGCAGCAGCCACGTTTGCAATAAGACCCACACGGCGACGAAGCCGACCAGCAATAGCCAATCATTCATAGCGAGCTCGATTCCGCATTGCGAACAGGTTGGTCAAATATTTGGCCCAGAGGTCGCGAAGCCAGGAGCGCTTTTCGGTGTCTGGGGTGACGGCGGTCTTTGCCTTCGCGTCTTCGCGACAATGGCAGCGATCAGCTTTCGGAACATTGCCCAGTACTTGCTCCACGTGGGCGCCGCAACCGGCGAACGTGGGGCGATGGCATTGGGGGCACTCGACTCGGCTACACATCACACACCTCCTGAACTTCCGCTCTGATCGAGCTGACACTGTCGCTCCGGTCGCCAATGCGGCTCAGAAGCTTTCGGACGAGCGGGTCGGCGAATACCTCGCACTGACCCGCCCCTCACGCAGCACAATCACCTCACCTTCGGTGAGCGGGCTCCAAGCCTCATGGCTGAGAGCAACGCTCGCGATCAAGGCCACTTCTTGCTCGGTCTCCGGCCCGATCGCCACGCCGGCAAGCGCCGGCCGTTCGTGTTCGGAGCTGCAGCTCCGGCAGAGCAAGTGCAGCCCCGGCGCTCGGATGCTGCCGTCCTCGTGCTTGCGCCGGTGCCCGTGCGCGACGACGACATCGCCGTCGCTGTACAAGAAGTTCGCCGGGCCCAGACGGGCGAGCTCTGCCGCGAAGCCGAGGATCTCGTCAAGCCGATCGCGCTCCGGTGGCAACCCGTCCTCCCAAAGCGGTGCGAGGCGCTCGAGTAGCGCGCAGAAGGCGTGCTCGGAGTCGGTCTCGCCGATGCGGCGGAAGCGATGCGTAGGAAACAGGCCATTCGTCTCGATGCCGGGGAGCATCCCGTTGTGGGCAAACAGATGCATTCGGCCGCCCAGCTCCCGCGAGAAGGGCTGCGTGTTGCGCAGGACACGTGGCCCTTGCGTCGCTTTGCGCACGTGCGCGATGGCGATCGGCGCGCGCGGAGGGTGCTCCTGAATGAAGCGAACCCAGAGGCTTCCGTGGGCAGCGTCGGGCTCCCGGAAGAGCGACGCCTCTCCATCTTGCAGAAAAGCGATTCCCCAACCGTCGCGGTGCGGGCCAGTCCCACCTCCGTGGCATGCCAGCTCCTCGAAGGAGAGACGAATCGTTGTCGGGATCCGGGCCGACATCCCAAAGAGCTCACACATGGTGGTCGTTCAGCTCATGCCACGCGCAGGTTCGGTCCGCTCTCACACGAACGTTTGCTCGCGCAGGCTCGAGACCTAGCGGAGACGATGCAGCATGGGTGCCAACTCGGATAAGCCGCTTCGAGGAGCAGGCTGAACACAATTGAAACGCTCCGTGAAACAAGCGCAGCGGTCTGGAGAGCGCGCGCACACTCTCTCCCAAAGAAGCGGTCGCCAAAGCTTCGCTCGAGCGCGTCTCAGCGAGCCAACCAATGCAGCGTGCGTTCGGCGAGGTACTCGCCGCGATCTTCCTGCACGAAGTGACCGCCCCAAAAACGCTCATGGGGTTGCCCCTTTGCTCCAGGAACATGGGCTTGGAGCGGCTTGTCGCCGCGTCCGAGAATCGGGTCGTTCTTTCCGAACAAGGTGAGAAATGGCTTGTCCCAGCGCCCCAACGCGTGCCACGCAGCGCGGTTCGCGGAAACGGCCGGATCGGCGTCGCTGATCGGCACGAGACTCGGAAAGACACGCGCACCCGCTTTGTAAGCGCGCGAGGGAAACGGGGCGTCGTAGGCGGCGATGACCTCGGCTGACAGCTTGGTCACGCAGCCCGACGCGACAATGCGCCCAATCGGAAACAACGGCGAATAGGCGGCAAACGCGCGCCACAAAAGAAACGCAGGCGGAACGCTTTGCATTGCCGTCGGCAAGAACCCGTTCGCGACGACGATGCGCGCGAAGCGTTCTTCGTTCTCTGCCGCCATGCGCAGGCCGATAAGCGAGCCCCAATCCTGACAGATGAGCGTGACGTTGCGCAAGTCGAGCGCCTGGAGCCACTCGGTTACCCAGCGGACGTGGCGGGCATAGTTGTAGTCGCGCGCATCCGCTGGCTTGTCCGACCTCCCGAAGCCGATCAAGTCTGGCGCGAGCGCGCGAAAGCCAGCCTTCGCGAAGATCGGGATCATCTTGCGGTACAGGTAGCTCCAAGACGGCTCGCCATGCAGCATCAGGATGGGCGCGCCGTCTCTGGGTCCCTCGTCGACGAAATGGATGCGCAGCCCGTCGGCCAGATCGGCATACTGCGGCGAGAAGGGGTATCCCGGTAGATCACGGAAGCGCGCGTCGGGCGTGCGAAGAACGTTCATGGGCGACGATCGACTCCAGCGCGCCGACCGACGCGCGATCGACAGCAACGCAACGGTTGCCAGGGCTCTTCATTTGACACCGTTCCATCGTAGCGTCCCGCGCCTCGGCTCCCTCAGTAGATCAACGGTATGACCTTGTACGGCACGAGATTCCGGTAGGTCATCCACGCGCTGCCGTATTTGCTCTCGCAGCGTTTATCGTCGCGCCCGGCGCGGTCCAGCAAGAGCAGCGTGAGGAAGACGACGTAAACATAGGGCGCGAACAGCAGACCCGCGGGTAGCGTCCACGCCAGCGCGAGGCACACCTCCGGCACGTAGTGGAAGTGGCGAGCGAGCCCCCAGTAGCCGGAGACGAGCAACAGATTCTCGCGAGCGAGACCATCGCGGCCTCTATAGCTCGCGCGGATCACTCGGGGTGGCTCGCCCCAAACCTCGCATTGCCCCGCTGTCTGCCGGAAGAGCTGCCGCTGCGCGTCGGCCGCATAGTTCACCGCGATGGCAACCGCGCCGAGCAGGAGGCAACCGATCGCCGCGAGCGGGCTGATCTCTCGCGGGCTTGCGGTCAGGTAGAGCTGCGCCGATGGGTAGACGGCAGGCACCCAAGCCAACACGCCGCCGCAGATGTAGTAGCCGAAGCGATCGTGCATCACGTCGAGCGACGTGAAGTACCCCGTCTCCCACACGAAGAACTTAAGCAGGTAGGCGATCGCGATCGCCGAAGAGACGAGCAAGGCGGATGACAGCCCAGCCGGCGTCGACATCTGGTGGGCGCAGAACGCGACCACGATGGCGCTCCAGCCCATCATGGAGATGCGTGAGTTGACCAGCTGCTTGAGACTCGTTCCGAAGATGGTGGGGTGCAGCTCGATGCCCTGGAAGTAGTCGAACAGCCGATGTCCAGTGACGACGCGGTCGGGGCTGTTGGGCGCGTGGATGCCCTTGAAATAAAGGACTGCACACAGCGGGAACGCGAGCATCGCGAGCGTGGCCAGGAGCTCGCCGTAGTGCTGGTAGAACGTGGTTGCGGAGAGCACGCCGGAATAGAAGCCTGCCATCAGGAGCGCATGGCTGACCGCCCACGCTGCGAGGCCGTTCTTCTTGTAGGCCGGACGAGCACCGCTCGCCGTGAGCGGGCCCAGAAACTCGGAGCCAGGCAAGACGCGAAGCAGCGCCCATTGAAACGCGCACCAGCAAGCGATCAACGTGAGCGCCCAAGCGGAGGGTCGCGGGAGCTCGGAGAGCCAAGCCGACCAGGTTGCTTCGCTGAGCAAGCGGTGGAACGAGCCTCCATAGCGCGTGTTCGCGAGCCACAGTGTCAACGCAAGCGGCGGCGTTACCGCCATGAGCGCAAGGGGACCGATGATGCGGCGAAGCGGAGGGATGATTCTTGGCGGAAGCTCAGGTCGATCGGGCGACGCGCCCCCACTCGACGACAGTCCGTGGCGCATCACGCGCCGACTGCAACAATGAGCCCGCGTAAAATCGCCGGAAAAGGGTGCGGCTGGTCACCGAAACGCCCCAGGCTGAGGCGTTTCGCCACAGAGCGGGGCCGTTCGCTCGAGACAACAGCGCCCAGGTAGCCCACGTGGCGTTCTTCTCTCAGGCGCTGCCGCAGAAATGAGGAGGCCTGAGCCACAGCCGTCGCCGAGGCCCACAGTAGGCTCGGTTGGCGATGGGCGCCGCACGGGAAACTCCACATCACCTCGATCATGCGACAGGCATTCCCGGTGTTGACGTGCGGCTATGGTCGTACGCAGCGCGGCGCTAAGAGGCTCCTCGTGGAGCGCACCCGTCGATCGAGCTCGCCTGGGTGGAGCAAGGCTCGGTGACGCACCGAATCGGCTCGCCTGCGCGAGCGACTCGGCACTATCCAGAAAGCCGGTATTGCCCACGCCGCCTGCAACCAAGATCCGTTCTTCGCTTCCGAGCGCGGCCTCAACCAATAGCGCGCGAAACTCGAGCGATGGCTCGGTCTGCCAGGTGGCGCTTTCCGGGTCGAGCGACTCGACGACGTCGAGAGCCACGTTGGCGGCATTGCGCGCGGATACGTCCGACGAAGCGTGCGTCGCTGCCGACGGTCACGCCCAATGCTACGTGGTGTTTGCAGATGCGACTGTTGCCGGAGCCGCCTCCGCCGCTAGTCTGACCGATCCTCCGGTCGGGCGGCTGCAGCCCGCGAGGAACAGCGGCATGCAAACGGCCAAGGCGGGAGACGCATCGGCGGAGTGAAACTCGTCCCGCCCGGTTGTTCCTGGGCTCAGCGATGCGCTTCTTCCAACAGCTGCGATCCGGCGCGGTAATTCATCACGGCGATGAAAGCTCCGCCGACGATGAAAGCGGCCGCCATGAAGGACGAGAGCGGGATCGGCATCGCGATAAGCCAGGGCAGGGTACACGGCACCACGCGCTGTGCCTTGCTGCGCGCTTTCCGCCCGCACGATCTTCGATCCACGTGCCGAGCAGGATCCATCGTTTATCCAGCCCAAGCTCTCGGCTCAGTCGCGCGCGAACCAGGGCCAAAGCCGCGAGGTGCTGCGCTGGTATTCGGCGTAGCGTGGATACTTCGAGAGCGTGATCTGCTCGGTGAAATTCGTGGAGCCGTGGAAGAGCGCGCTGAGCACGATGGGGCCGACGATGCTCGGCTGGAGCCACGCGCCGTTGGCGGCGACTGCGAACAAATAGAACGACCACCAGATCGCCTGCTCGCAAAAGAAATTCGGATGGCGCGAGAAGCGAAACAGACCGACGCGACAAAAATCACTCTCGGGCTCTTTTTCGCGCGCGAGCGCTGACTGCTTCCTTCGATGAAAGCGCCACTGCTGTTCGTCTGCGATCGTCTCGCCGGCGAGGAACAGCAAGAACAGCGTGGCTGCGAGGCCGTCGATCGCGTTGAGCGGCACGCGGCTCTGCAGCGCGGCCCAGGCAGGCAGCGACAACAGAAACAAGATCACGTTCTGGATGCCCGCCACGAAGGCGAACGCGAACAGCTGCCACTGGAAGGGCGTCATTCTTCGTCGCAAAATGGGCCATCGATAGTCTTCGCCGCCTTTCGCGTAGCCGCCCTTGCGCGCGAAGTTGAACGTGAGGCGCGCCCCCCACGCGAACGCGAGCGCGGTCATCAACCAGAGGCGCGCGTCATGGAAGCCGCTCTGGCTCGCGAACCAGGCCACATAAGCGGGTGGCGCGAGCGACCACAGCCGATCTACCCAGGAGTGCTCGCGCGTCGCCACGCCCAACAGAAAACAGGTGAGAATCACGGCGGCGCAGCCGCAAATGCCGTACTTCAGCGCATCGTCCATGCGGGGCGACACAATCTAGCGCCTCCGGCCGTACAGGGTTCCTTTTACTCATCGAAACGCGCTAATTCAGCAGGAGGCTGAATTGCGCGAAGTGTCTGAATGTCCCTGTTCCAATCCCTGAAACGCCGCCTGCCTGATCTCCGCTACGACTCGGAGTTCTGGCGCCGCACGATGCGAGCCGGTGTGGTGCACGGCCCCGAGGCGTTCATTCGCTTGAGCCCGCCGCTGTTCGGTTGGGGGTTTGCGCTGGCGATGCCCGCCGTGCGGGAGCGTGTGGCCGCCAATCTGCGCATCGCCGGCAGAAAAGGCAGCGCGCTCGAGATCGCCGCCGTGTTCTCCAACTACGCGCTGAGCCTCACCGAGGCGTTCGCCGTCGGGGCCGGGCGCAGCGAGCGCATCTCTGCGTGCATCCGCGGTGATACGAATTTTCAGGAAGCGCGGGCGATGAAGCGCGGCGTGATCGTCGCGACCGCCCACACCAGCGGCTGGTACGCCGCGGGTCCCATTTTGGGCAGCGTGTACGACGACGAGGTGCTCTTGGTCATGCAGGACGAGCGCGACCCGCGCGCGCAACGCGTACAGCAGCAGTCTCGCGACGCGATGGGCTTGCGTGTGGTGCACGTGGGCACCGATCCGCTGGCTGCGATGCCGCTGCTCGCACATCTAAAGAAGGGGGGCATCGTTGCGCTGCAGGCAGATCGCGCGCCCAATGGCGTGCGCAACATCGAAGTGACCCTCGGTGGCGCGCCCTTCCATGTGCCTGAAGGCCCGCTCACGTTGGCGGCGCTATCTGGCGCACCGCTGGTCGTGGTGCTCGCGCGTCGTTGTTCATTTCTGCAATACGAGGTCGAGGTCGGCCCCGCGATCACCGTCGCTCGCAGGCCTTCGCGCCAAGATATGGAGGCTGCGGCCAAGGCGCTCTCCTCTGCAATCGAGAGCTTTGTGCGACGCCACCCCACCGATTGGTTTCACTTCGAGCGCTAAAACGTTCTCGGCTTGCGATCTGTTCGATGCAACGACTTCGTGACGGCACACATCATCGCACCGCTCAAAACGCGCCCAATCGAAGGCTGCGCGACTACCAATCTCAAAGCGCTCGCGCGCCCACCGCAGTTGCCCTGCTAGGGTCGCTGTCCGACTGACAGGGAGGGACACCATGACGAGAGACGAGACGAGCGACGCGCGCCGCCGGCGCCATTGCGGCGCTCGTAACAATCGGGTTGTTGCCACTCGCGTGTGAGCAGCCCTCGAGCGAGGTCGAGGAAGCAACCGCTCCGCTGCCGTTCGAGAAACGCTCGCAGCGCCACTTCAATGGCTTGAACGAGACCGTCACGGTTTGCACTGCCTAATGGATCAAAAGGGACTAGTCACATGCTCTACTTCCGCCTTGCGCTCGCGCTCCCATTGGCAGTCAGCTGCGAGAGCAGCAGCCACGTGGACTGTCCGGCGCTCGACCTGGATGCCTGCCTCGCCAATCGACCGGCGTGCCTCTGGGCGGGATTCCCCAGCGACGGCGACTGCCGCAACACGTGTGACTTGGCGGAGCCGGATTGTGAGGATGGGCTCAGCTGCGAGGACACGGACTACTACATTCCAGATCTGCTCGAACACACCAACCCCCCCCGGCCCCTGCCTGTTCTCCGGATTAGATCATGCTGATCGCGCAGGACGGGCATTGGTACGGTTCGTTTGCACGATGAGGTTTGGGCGTTGATGAGATCGATCTGCTTCCTCCTCGGTACGGCTCTTTCGTTCGGTTGCGGTAACGACTCGGGCGCGGGTGGCGCCGGGCCAACCGGGGGCACTGGGCGGCAGCGGCCCTGATGAGTGTATCGAGAGCACCTTCCCGTGCTCGTCCGAGGCCCTGTGTCAGGACGAATGCTGCTCCGGATTCGTCATCACCGGCCAAGGCGCCCCGTTCTGCGGCTGAACACGCAAAACGACAGAGCAACCGCGTCGACCCCCAGTTGCGGCGTGGGTCGTCGAAAGCCAAGATCGTCGGCACTTCGAGCGCTGAAGGGCGATCAGCGTTCTCGGCTCGCGATCTGTTCGATGGTTGCAGCGCGCGAACCAAGGTAAGGGGCGTCGATGGCTCGACTCCAGGTTGGCCTCCCCGACCTCGTCTCCGACATCGCGAAATACGCGAACAAATACGACATGGTCGAGCTGCGCCCCGAGCCCGGCGCCGTTCCCAAACCCGGCACCCTGCGCAACTGGCGCAAAGCGGTCAATCCGAGCTTCACGTTCAGCGTCGTGCTTCCGGAGATCGTCGGTCGCTTGGCGATGACCAAAGCGATGGATGTGGCGCTCGCCGAGGCGCTCGAGGTGGCGAAAGTCGTCGAAGCCCGCTGCATCGTGCTGTCGACTCCGGCCGAGGTGCGCCCGACCTCGGCCACTGCCGCCAAGTTGAAGACCGTGATCGACAAGCTGCCGCGGCCGGGTGTCGTGCTCTGCTGGGAGCCGCACGGCATTTGGGAGCGGCCCGAGGTGCTCACGCTCGCGAAACAGCTGGGGGTGCTCGCAGTGCTCGATGCGGCGCAGATGCCGGTGCCGCCTGGCCCGGTGGTGTACACGCGCCTGCGCGCGCTCGGAACACATGGCTCGGTCTCGCAAAAAGCCCTCGAGAGCATCAGCGTGCAGCTGGCCGGTCGACGCGACGCGTGGGTCGTGGTCGAGCACCGACCCAGCGCGCAACGCGTGCGCACCGAGCTCACGGCCGCGCTCGCGCGCAACATGGGCGTGCCTGGGCCCACGGTGGTGCGACCGGCGCCGGGTCGGCTGCGCGCCGACGATGAGGAGCAGTGAGGACCTCTTCTTGACCAGCAGCAAGTCCGCCGCGGGGGCATCGTTGCCTGCCGCTCGCGAGGCAGCAGAGCATGTGCTTGCAGCGCACGGCAGCGCGGCTGATGCGATCGTCGCTGCGTTTTTCGCGATTGCTGGCAGCGAGCCCGCAGGTCTGTTCGCCCCAACCGTAGCGCTGGTCGCCGGTGCGGCGGCTGTCGGCCGCGTGTTCGACGGTCGCGCAGCGCAGCCTGGCCTCGGCGTGGCTCGGCCGCGCGGCTTCACGGGCGAGGTCCCGCTGGCCGGGCGCGCTGCGGTTCCCCGTGCGCCGCATGCGATCTTGCTCGTCCACGCGACGTTCGGGCGCCGATCACTGCGCGAGGTGACGCGGCCCGGTCGTGACGTGGCGAAAGCGCTCGGCGCGACGAAGCGTGCTGCGTTCATCGAACGTTTCGGAGAGCTCGGCGCGCTCGCGCTTTCAGGCGAGCGAGAGGCGATCTTGCGCATCGCGGGTCCGCTCGCCTCGGGCCTCTTGACCGAAGCCGATCTGGCAGCGGTGCGTGTGCAAGATCAGGCTGCGCTGCTCGTCGATGCGCAATCGGAGAGCGGCGAATCGATGCGCATCGCGCTCGAGCCGTGGGAAGCAGGCGCTGTTTACAGCGACGCGCCGATCGTGGTCGCTGCCGCAGACGCGCGCGGGCAGATCGCGGCGCTCGCTGTGTTCGCCGCCGTCGATGGAGCGGCGTTGCTGGTCCCAGAGATCGAGGTCGCCTTGCCGCTCGTCGCCGAGCCTGTGCTGCGAGGTAAACAGCGCGTGGCGGCAGGCACGATCTTTCCCGTCCCCAAGACCCTGTGGACGGTCGATTGTGGCGCGGTGTTGCGAGCAGCAGGCGCAGCGGTGGCCGGCGGTTTGGGCGACCGTGACGCGAAGGCGATCGCAGCCGCCCTCGGCGAAAGGCCGCTGGAGGCAGGGCTCGCTCGGCTCGGCAGCAAGGGAGCACTGGTGGTGGCGCTGGCGACTTCTCATGAAGCGCGCGCGCTCGTCACGGGGGGCCCTTGATCCCGCCGTTTCGCATCGACGTGCCGGACCCTGCGATCGAGACAGCGGTGATCGTGGAGGTCCCGCACGCCGGCATTCACGTCGATGCCGCCTCTCTCGCACACATGATTGCGCCTGCTCGGGCGATCGGGCGCGACGCAGATTTGTTCGTCGATCTGCTGTTCGAGGGCGCAGCCCAGAGTGGCGCGAGCGTTCTTGCTGCAAACATCAGCCGTTACGTGGTGGATCTGAACCGCGGCCCGCTCGAGTACGACGGTCTGAGCGTCGATCGCGGTGGCCCTCAAAATCTACCGCGCGGCTTGATCTGGCGCATCGGTACAGAAGGTGACCCGATTTTGGCGAAGCGCCTCACCCAGGCCGAGCTCGACCGCCGGCTCGACTATTTGTATCGGCCGTACCACGCGGCGCTGAGTGAGCTGATCGATCAAAAGCGTCGCAAGTTCGGCGCCGCCATCGTCCTCTGTGCGCACTCGATGCCGAGTCAGGGCAGGCGGGGTCACGTGGACGTGGGTGTGGGCCGCGCCGACGTCGTGCCTGGCACGCGGGGACGCACCAGCGCGGCGGCGCCGGTGATCGACGCTGTCGACGAAGTCGCCCAGAGCCTCGACTTCAGCGTGAAACACGACGACCCGTACAAGGGCGGCTTCTCCACCGGGCACTACGGCCGCCCGAAAGAGGGCGTGCACGCCATCCAGATCGAGCTCGCCCGGCGCCTGTACATGGATGAGGACGCGCTTCACACGGTCGCGCCTGGCTTCGAGCGCACCAAAGCGCTCTGCCAGGCCCTGGTCGCTCGGCTCGGGCAGGTGAATCTCGAAAAGCTCAGCAATCCCTTGCTGAGCGAATCGTAGAGCTACTCCCCGACGCGCTGGTCGAGCCTACTGCTTGACAAGTGGCGCCCTGTCGGGCACTTTCCCGCCCCCTCTCGAGGCATTGTCATGGCGAAGAGCGATATCACCGGTAAGCGCAAGCTGCTTGCGCGCAACGTCTCCCACTCCAACATCAAGACGAAGCGCTGGCAGAATGTGAACATTCAGCAGCGTCGCGTGTATCTCCCGGAAGAGAACCGCTTCGTCACGTTGAAGCTCACGACCCGCGACATCCGCACCATCGACAAGATCGGCATCACGGAATACGCGCGTCGTTACGGCGTCTCGCTTTAAATCCAGCTCCGCAAGGAGTTGCTCCGCGAGAACCGTTTCGTGGCGCAAAACAATGCGCGGCTAGGGCTTTCAGCCCTACGCCGCGTTTGTCGTTCCCGCGGGGGCTCCGCCTGCTCGCTCTCACGCGCTGAACGGGTCGTGAACCACCACACCGCAGCCTGAAAAATCGCGAACGTTGCGCGTGACGACCGTGGCGCCGTGTTCGTACGCAGTTGCCGCGATCAGCATGTCAGCCTGAGAACGGACCTGACCCCGTCTGGCCTGAGCGGCACGCAGCTCTGCGCATCGCCGCGCGATCGCATCGGTGATCGGCAAGATCTGCGCGAAGGTGTCGAGCACTGCGGAGAGCTCACGCGCGATCCGCGCGCTCGGACGCAGGGACAGCCCGAACCTGACTTCTTCCAAGCTCACCACGCTGAAGTAGAAGGTTCGGTTGAGGCCGCTCCAGCTCAGGACGCCTCGATTCGGTCGCGCGCGCATCAGCTCGCTGATGACGTTGGTGTCCACCAGCTGTGTGTTCATTTGCCGGCCGACCTTGCCCGCCCGCTGCCCGCCTTCTTCGGCTGGCGTTCGGCGTCGATCAGGGCGGAGAAGGGGTTGTCACGATCCGTCCGCGCTGGGACTGCGAGCGTCCAGTCCTCGTCCTTCGCGATCTCGCGGATGCGCTCGAAGGCTTGGCTCAGCGCGTTCGAGGACAGCCGCTGCCACTCTTGAAAGCGCGCGAAGTCCGCTGCGCTGACGACGGCGGCGACCGCCTCGTCGCGGTTCTGCAAGATTTGCGGCTCGATCTGGGCCAGCCGAACAACTTTGGAGAGCTGCTGTTTTGCTTGGGCGATCTTCCAGTTCACACATTGACACTATCATGTCCTTAAAAAGAGACCAAGGTGTCCATGTTAGGAGGCGCGCTCGTTTTTCACTTTGCCGCACGCTCGTGCGACGCTCGGCGCGTGCTGCTCGACGGTGCCATCGACGCCTACCTCGACCATTTGCGGGTCGAGCGCGCGCTGGCGCACGCGACGACGGAGGCATACGGCAGCGATCTGGCTGCCTTCGCGACGCACCTGGCGACTCGCAAGATCGACGATCCGAAGGCGATCGATGACGCTGCGCTGACGAGCTACCTCGCCGAGCAGCGCGGCAGCGCCAAGAGCGCCGCGCGACGTTTGAGCGCCATCCGCGGCCTGTGCAAGTTCCTGGTGCGCGAACGCATCCTCGAGAAAGACCCGTCCGAGCTGGTCGATCGTCCCAAGATCGGCCGACGCTTGCCGAAGGTGTTCTCCACCGACGACGTGCTCGCGGTGATCGCGAAGGTGCCGTCCGAAGGCTTTCGCGGGCTGCGCGATCGCGCGATGCTGCTGCTCGCCTATTCGAGCGGCCTGCGGGTCAGTGAGCTGTGCGGGCTGCGCCTGCAAGACATCGATCGCGCGCGGGGCGTCGTCTCGCCGCTCGGCAAAGGTGACAAGCGCCGCTTGGTCCCCGTGGCCGGCGTCGCCCTCGACGCCATCGATATCTATCTCGGCGCCCGCGAGACACGCGGCATCCGCGGCGACGTGCTGTTCGTCGCGCGCGGCAACAAGCCGATCACGCGCCAAGCCGTGTTCAAGCTCCTGCGCCGCTACGCCCTCGGCGCAGGCGTCGGCCCAGCCATCTCCCCACACAAGCTGCGTCACTCTTTTGCGACGCACCTACTAGCCGGCGGCGCCGACCTCCGCAGCGTGCAAGCCATGCTCGGCCACGCCGACATCGCAACGACCCAGGTCTACACCCACGTCGCCGACGACCACGTCCGCCGCGTGCATCAGCGCACGCATCCCCGCGGCTGAGCGAGCGAGAGCAGATATTTACCGCAAAGGCGCCAAGGAGCTCATCCGGTCGAGGGGACGTTCACTGGCTCAAGAGTTTTTGCTTCTTCGCGTGTGGCGAACGTCGCTCGCGACGCAGCGGCCCACGCGAGCCCGCCAGAGCTGAACAAAAAAATCTCGCTGTCTTAGCAGTGAGCCAACCTATCGACACACTCGGATTCCTTGGCGCCTTTGCGGCAAATATCTTCTCTCCTCCGCCCCGGTAGAAACCCGTCATCGTGGCTCCCTGGCCACGCAGCGCGTCCAGGTGGCAACAGGCTTGTAAGTGAACCGACGTCCGCGTCGCTGACGGTGGCCCTTGCTGCCGGGGCCCCGTTGTTGCTGAGATGCGCTCGATGGCCTCCTCTTCTCGTCGCCGAGCGCGCAGCTTTGCAGCGATTCCGCTGTTTCTGACTGTGGTCGTGATCGCTTGTTTTCCGGGGCCCAAGGCGCCGGAGGTGCCGCCGAACGGCACGCTCGATCTGCGCGCGCTCGGCGAGAACGAAGACGACAAGGGGCCGCTCAAGGTCGTGTTCGCTTCGCCGAAGGGCAAGCTGGATGGGCCGAGCGAGATAACGGTGCTGTTCAACAAGCCGCTGCGATCGCTCGACCTCGCAGGAGTTGAGCCACCGTTCCCCGCCGAAGTCTTGCCGAAGATCGACGGCACTTGGCAGTGGGCGGGTACGCGGGCGGGTACGTTCGTGCCAGCGCGAGCCGGCGGCGGTGGCTCGTACCGCTTGCCGAAAGCGACGACGTTCTCGGTGAAGATCCCGAAGGGCACCAAGGCGCTCGACGGCGACGTGCTCGCGGCCGACTACGCCTTCACCTTCGAGACCGAGCGTCCGCGCGTGGTGCGCACGTCGCCGTATCAGCAGGCGCGGGGCTTGAAGCCCGATGCCACCTTCGAGCTCTACTTCGACCAATCGGTCGACGCTGCCGAGGTGCAGAAGAACATCTCGCTCACGGTCGGAAAAGATCAGAAGCCGTTCACCGCCGAGAAGAAAGACCCGACCAACGACAAGCTCTACCTGATCAAGCCAGCGGCACCGCTGGCGTTGGCGAGCCACATCACGATTCGCGTCAAAGAGGGCTTCAAGGGCAAAGAAGGGCCACTTCCGCTCGAGGCGGAGCAGTCGTTCGGCTTCGAGACGTACGGCCCGCTGACAGTCGAAGAGGTGCGCTGCGGTTACGAGCAAGCCAAGACGACCTGCAACGCGTCGGGCGGGCTGCGCGTCAGCTTCAGTAACCCGGCCAAGGCGAAGGACATCAAGAAGGCGATCAGCGTCGACGGTGGCCTCGCCATCAAATGGCCCAGCTAGGTCGAAGACAACGACGTGTACGAGTCGATCGATGTCGGCGGACGCTACCTGCCGGGCAAGGTGTCCACGCTCACCGTGCGCACGCCGCTCGTCGATGTGTACGGCCAAACGTTGGCGGCGCCGTTCACGAAGCGGCTCGAGTTCGGCGACGTACCCGCGCTCGCGCGCATCGGCGTGACCGACGGCGTGCTGGAAGCATCAGCCAAGCGTCAGGTGAACGTCGGACACATCAACGTCGCTGACCTCGAAGTCGGCACCATGAAGCTCGGTGAAGAGGACATTTTGGCGATCGAGGGCGCCGGTGTTGCCTTCGATACGCTGGTGAAGAGGCCCGGCCTCTCCAAGAAGAAGATCAAGCAAGGCCGCAAGAACGTGGTCGAGCAGCATGTGATCTCGCTCGACGACGTGCTGGGGGCCAAGGTCAAAGCACCGTTCTTGATCACACAGCAGTACACGTCAGGCACGGCGGCCGCAGTCGATCGCAGCGTCGTGCAGCTGACGGATCTCGCATTGAGCGCCAAGGTGTCGCGGCTCGGCACCATCGTTTACGTGACCAAGCTGGGCAGCGCCCAACCGGTGAAGGGCGCAGACGTCCGCATCCGACGGCCTACTGGCAAGACCGTCAGCAAGAAGACCGACGACCAAGGGTTGGCGACCTTCTCCGCTACTGATTTCACGCCGAATTTCGCGGACGAGAAGGCCTTCGTGTTCGTCTCGACGGACGACGACTTTGCCTACAAAGCAGTCTCCGACAACGTCGAGAACTGGGAGTTCGACCCCGGTGAAGACGGCTTCGTCGGTCTCGTGTTCGACGATCGGGGCATCTACCGGCCCGGTGAGACAGTGCATATCAAGGGCGTGCTGCGTGAGCCGATTGCCACCGGCACGAAGACACCAGCGACTGGCAAGCCGGTTCACTTGGAGGTGCAGGGACCGGATGGCGAGAAGGTCTCAGCCGTCGATACGGCGACCACGGCGTTCGGTACCTTCGCGACCGATGTGAAGCTGCCCATGACCGGGCGGCTCGGTTCCTATTCGATCCGCGTCTCATCGGGCGGCGACGCCATTGCCGACGACTCCTTCGAGGTGGCCGAGTTTCGCGCGGCCGAGTTCAAGGTCACGATCGAGAGCGACAAGCCAGCCTTCGTCCGTGGCGACAGCGCCAAGTGGACTGGGCGCGGTGACTTTCTGTATGGCGCGCCGATGAACGGCGCCAAGGCCGAAATTTCGGTCACCCGCAGCCCCAGCTACTTCTCCGTGCCAGGCGCCGAGACGTTCGAGATAAGCGACAGCGCCTACCAGTCCGACTTGCCGAACAAGAGCCCGCGCAGCAGCGACGTGGTCTCCAACGACGTGAGCCTGGACTCGAGCGGCGCTGCGTCTGCGAGCGCGAAGCTCGACATGCCCGGCCAAGTCGGCACCGAACAGCTGACCGCCAACGTCGACGTGACCGACGTCACGCGGCAGGTGATCTCCTCCGGCACGACCGCCATCGTCCACCCGGCCGAACACTACGCAGGCATCGAGTTGGAGAGTCGCTTCGTCGACGCCAAGACCAAGCTGTCGCCCAAGTTTGCTGCGCTTCGGCCGAAGGGCGAGCGCGTGGCGGGTGCCGCGCTCAAGGTCGAGCTCATCAAGCGCGTGTGGACTGTCGCCAAGCAGGGCTCGGGCCTGACGAGCGTGACGACTGTGTCGACCCCGGTGGACACAGTGGCGGCCAGCTGCGCCCTCGTCAGCGCCAAGACGCCGGTGGGCTGCGACCTGACGCCGCAAGAAGCAGGGCAATACATCGTGCGCGTCAGCAGCGAAGATCAGCGCAAGAACGCGGTGTCTGCATCCGTCCGCGTGTATGTCAGCGGTGAGTCCAGCTCTCAGCTGTCTGCTTTCTCCGAATCCGATCGCACCGAGGTGGAGCTGGTTACCGACAAGAAGTCGTACAAAGTGGGCGACAAGGCGCGCGTGCTGGTGAAGAGCCCCTGGCGTGGCGCAGACGCCATCGTCACCGTCGAGCGGGCGGGGGTGTTCTCGCAGCGCCGTATCAAGCTGTTCGGTGCTGCACCGGCGATCGATCTGCCTATCACTGAAGAGATGCGTCCGAACGCGTTCGTCTCCGTGGTGGTCCTGAAGGCGCGCGGCAAGGCGGCGCCGGCGAGCTTCGACAAACCCGATGTGGGCGCACCGAGCTTTCGTATGGGCTACACGAATTTGTTGATCGACCCCGAGTCGAAGCGGCTCACGGTCGAGGTCACGCCGCAGAAGACGGATCTGCGACCTGGCGACGAGGCGGTCGTCTCGTTCAAGGTGCGCGACGCGCAGGGCAAAGGCAAAAAGACGGAGCTCACGGTGATCGCCGCCGACGAGGGCGTGCTCTCGCTGGTCGGCTACCAGATCCCGGATCCGATCGCGACCTTCGGCGCACCGCGACCGCTACACGTCGCGACCCTCGAGTCGCGCGAGACACTCGCTGTGCGCTTCGACCCGCTCAGTGGGCTCGGTTTGGACAAGGGGCTCGACGGCGGCGGCGGCGACAGCAGCGGCGGGTCGTCGTCGGCTCGACGAGACTTTCGCGCGAGCGCGTTCTTCAGTCCCTCGATCGTGACGAACGACGATGGCGAAGCGGAGGTGAAGTTCAAGCTGCCTGACGGCCTCACGACGTACCGCGTGATGGCCGTGGCCGTCGCGGCTGACGATCGTTTCGGCCGCGGCGAGTCGCGCCTCACGACCAGCCGTGCGTTGATGGCCCGCCCCGCGTTGCCGCGCTTCTTGCGGGCGGGGGACTCCTTCGACGCCTCGGTGATCGTGTCCAGCAAGTCAGTGGCCACGCAAGAAGTGGACGTCAGCGCCAAGCTTGGTGGCGTCGTGATCGAAGGCGAGAGCAAGAAGCACGTGCGCGTCGAGCCCGGCAAGAGCGTCGAAGTGCGCTTCAAGGCCTCGGCCCCGCGTGTGGGGCCCGCGTCGTTCGCCTTCACCATCGACAGCGGATCCGAGAAAGACGCGGTGCAAGTCGAGCGCAAGGTAGCCATCCCGATGGCGCTGGAGTCAGTGGCGCTCTACGGCAGTACCTCCAGCGAGGCCGCCGAGAAGCTCGGCGACCTCTCGGCGATCCGCGACGACGTGGGTGAGCTTTCGGTCACGTCCTCTTCCACCGCGTTGGTGGGTCTCGACGCCGGCTCGACGCAGCTGCTCGAGTACCCGTACGGCTGCACCGAGCAGCTCACCAGCAAGCTCGTGCCGCTGGTGGGTCTGAAAGATCTGGCGAAAGACTTCCACCTCACGCTGCCAAAAAACATCGATGACGTCGTGGACAAAACGATCGCGAAGATGCTGACACACCAGCGCTACGACGGCGCCTTCGGGTTCTGGCAAGACTCCCCGAAGTCGAGCGCGTGGGCGACGACGTACGCCCTCTGGGGGCTCGATCAAGCCAAGAAGAAGGGCTACCGAGTGCCCGAGAGCGCGCTCGAGAACGCGACTCGGTACCTGTCGCGCGCGCTGGACAGCGAGCCGGGCGACTTTCGCGACAACGTGGGAGCCTTCACGCTGTACGTGCTGGCCGAGCTCGGCAAACCCGAGCCGGGGCGGGTGACGACGCTGGCAGAGAGCAAAGAGATGCCGCTCTATTCGAAGGCGCTGCTGCTCAGCGCAGCCGTGCTGTCCAAGAACGACCAGAGCACCATCGACAAGCTGATGACCAGCATCGAATCGAGTGTGCGCATCGAAGGCGAGATCGCCAGGACGACGGAAAATCTTGGCTCCGCCTACGCGGTGTATCTCGACTCGGACGTGCGCACTTCGGCGCTGGTTTTGCGCGCGCTGTTGCACGCAAAGCCGAGCCACCCGCTCGGCCAAAAGCTGGCGATGGGCTTGCTCAAAGACCGCGACGGCGGAACCTGGCGCACGACGCAAGAGTCGGCATGGGCGCTGCTCGCGCTCGGCGACTACCGCAAGGCGCAGGAGAAGGTCGAGCCCAACTTCATGGCGCGCACGTTCTTCGGCAGCGACATGGTCTCCGAGCACGCGTTCAAGGGCAAGAGCTTGGTCCCCGATGTCGAGACCTACCCGACTGCGCGTCTCTTGGGTCAAAGCGGCAGCGCGCTGTCTTTCACCGTCGAAGGGGAGGGCAAGTTGTTCTACGAAGCGCGCCTGCGTTACGCGCGCAAGAAGCTGCCGACCGACACCATCGATCGCGGCTTCTTCGTGCAGAAGCGTTATCGCAAGGTCACGGCGGCCACCTTGGAAGATGCGCTCGAGTCGGTGCCGGCCGCGTCGCTCACGACCTTCGATGCTGGCGATCTCGTGCTGGCGGACGTGCTGGTCGTGACGCCGCAGCCGCGACGCTACGTGGCCGTCGACGATCCGCTTCCCGCGGGCTTCGAGGCGGTCGACACGCGCCTGGCGACGACCTCGGATCGCTTGCGCGCGATCGACAACAAAGGGCGTCGCTTCGATCAGGACGACGACGCGATGGAGCGCTCGGAGTGGAGCTCGTACTACACGCGCGAAGTGCGGGACGACCGTGTGCTTTTCTTCGTCGATGGCATGGCGGCGGGCGTCTACCGCTACCGCTACCTCGCCCGCGCGACGGCGAGCGGCTCGTTCGTGACGCCGCCGATCTCGGCGCACGCCATGTACGCGCCGGAGGTCTTCGGACGCAGCGGCGCGGAGACCATCGTCGTCGCTCCGAAATGAACAAGCGGCTCTTGCGGCGCGGGCTCACCGGCGCTGGTGCCGCGCTGCTTCTGCCTTGGCTCGCGCTGTTCGGGCTCGCCGTGGCGATGCCGCTGCCGACCGAGCTCGCTCTGGCCACGGATGCGGGCGCGGCCCCCGCAACGAACAGTCTGCGCATCACCGACAGGAGCGGCGCGCTCTTGCTCGAGGTTCGCGACCAGGAGGGTGAGCGCCAGCGGCGCCTGTCGCTGGAGGAGTTTGGCCCGCTCTTGCCTCGCGCGGTGATCGCCGCAGAAGATGCGCGTTTCTACCAACACCCAGGCATCGACCCGATCGCCCTGACCCGCGCGTTGCTAGCCGCCAGCTTGTTCGGAGAGTCGCTGTCCGGAGCCTCGACCCTCACGCAGCAGCTCGCGCGGACGCTGTTGGCCGCGCCGCGCACCACGCGCGCGAAGATCGACGTGATGGCGCTCGCGCTGCGCATCGAAATGGCGCTCCCGAAAGACCGAATCATCGAGGCGTACCTCAACGAGATCGAGTTCGGTGCGAAGGTCCGCGGCGCCGAGGCGGCTGCCTGGACGGTGTTCGACAAACCCGCGCGCGATCTCTCGCTCGCGGAGGCGGCGACGCTGGCCAGTATTCCGCGCGGCACCTCGCTCTACGATCCGGTGCGACATCCGGAGAATCTCAAGCGACGCCGCGACCGTGTGCTTGATCGGCTCGAGCACCACGCGCTCGCCTCGACAGAGGATGTGCGCGTTGCCAAGGGCGAACCGATGGTGCTGGTAGCGAGGCTCTCCGGCGTGTCCGCACCGCACTTTGCGCATGCAGTGGCAGCGCGCAAGCTGAGCCGCGATCTGCCGCTGCACGCCGTCGAAGTCAGAACCACGCTCGTCGGTGAGCTGCAGCGCGAGATTGCAGAAGCGACGCGCTCCACGGTCTCGGACCTCGAGCCGCGCGGCGTCACAGCCGCGTCGGTCGTCGTGCTGGAGAACCGAACCGGTCACGTGCTGGCTTACGTCGGTTCGCCTGACGCTCATGACGCGAAGCGGCTCGGTGGTAACGACGGTGTGCGCGCGAAGCGGCAGCCAGGCTCCACCTTGAAGCCCTTCGTGTATGAGCTCGGCTTCGAGCGGCTGGGCATGTCGCCGGCGACGGTGCTGCCGGATGTCGAGCTGTCGTTTCCGACCGCGAGCGGCGACCCGTACCGCCCTCACAACTACGACGAGCGCTTTCATGGTCCGGTGCTGGTGCGGCAAGCGCTGGGCAACTCGTACAACGTGCCGGCCGTTTGGATCACCGAGCGGCTCGGTGCGGAGAACGTCCTCGATCGCTTACACGCGCTCGGCTTCGCGTCGCTCGACCGACCTGCCAGCGAGTACGGCTTGGCGCTCTCGCTGGGTGACGGCGAAGTGACCCTGCTCGAGCTCGCTGCGGCTTACGCGACCCTCGCGCGGGGAGGGAGCTACCTAGAGCCGAACAGCGTCATCGAGTGGCTGCTCGCAAATGGCGAGTCGCAGCGGCCTCCGCCGAGCCCAATGAGGCGCGTGCTTTCGCCAGCGAGCACGTCGCTGATCACGGACATCTTGAAGGACAAGAAGGCGCGTGCGGCTTCGTTTGGCGAGGAGACTGTCTTCGATCTGCCGTTCGAGGTGGCGGCGAAAACCGGCACTTCCAAGGGCTTCCGCGACAACTTCGCGCTGGGCTTCACGAGTGAAGTGACAGTCGCGGTATGGGTCGGCAATTTCGACGGCGCGCCGATGCGCGGGGTCTCGGGCATCACAGGAGCCGGCCCTCTCTTCAGCGCTTCGGTATCGGCTGCGTCGCGGTTCTACCCGCCGAGCGAGCTCGGTCTACCGGACGCGGACGAAGTCGAGATCTGCACGCTGTCAGGCAAACGAGCAGGGCCCAGCTGCGCCCGGCATCGCAAAGAGTGGGTCCCGCACGGAGCTCGGCTCGGCCAATGCGACATGCACGAGCTTGTCGTGATCGACAAGCTGAACGGCTTGCGAGCGGGCCCGACCTGCAGCACCGCGATCGAAGAGCGAGCCTTCGAAAAGTTCCCCGCGCTGTTCATGAGCTGGGCGGAGAGCAGCAATCGTGACCTCGCGCCGCCGCTGTTCTCGGCGCGCTGCCCGAGCGCCGAGATCGAGGCAAGCCAAGAGAGCGTGCGGATCTTCTACCCGGAGGACGGTGCGCGTTTCTTCCTGGAAACCGACAGAGGTGCCCATGTTCGCGCGCGTGCTGCGTTTCCGGCCGGCGCAGCCAGCCCCACTTTTTGGGTCGACGGCATGCCAGTAGCAGCAGATCGCTTTGGGCGAGCCGTGATCGAGCTCCGAAGCGGTCAGCACACGCTCGTCGCTCGGGCGGGCGGGCGCGAGAGCGGTACTGTGCACTTCAGCGTCGAGTGATCAGCACAATTCAACCGAAGGTTGAAACGGCAAAAGGCGATCAGGACCTGCCTGATCGCCTCCCACTCATTGGCCTCCCTCTGCAGGAGACTCTGTTGCTTCAGGCCTGGATCAGCTGAGCTCGATCAAGTCGACCAGCTTGGTGGCGTCCTCGGTGGTGGGCGCCATCTTCGCTGCGTCGCTCTCGAGGATGCCCGCGAGGCGTCGCATCGCGTTCTGCACATGGGCAGGTTTGATGGTGAGCTCACCGCCGCCGACGACGCCGGTGGCGGAGTCGACAGCGAGCGGCTCGTGGCCGTCGCTGCTGCCACCCTTGACGCCGGGCTTGATGGCTTTGCCATTGATCGCTCCGGCCACGATCATGCTCGTCACCGGCCAGTGATCCTTGCCGTTACCGTCGTTGTACATCGGCGTACGACCGAAGTCGGACGTGACGGTGACCAGCGTCTTGTCGTCGATGTCGAGGTCGGCAAGCACGTTTAGCGCGGCGGGGAAGCCCTCGGTCGCGCTGAACAGCTGACCGAGCGAGTTGGCGACGTTGGTGTCGACATCACCGTGATGATCCCAGCCTGCGCCGGAGTCGAGGTTACACGCCACCGCCAAGCCGGCCTTGTAGGCCGCGCCAGCCAGCTGAGTTGCACCGGCCAAACCGGGTAGCAGCTCGGACGGCAAGAAGGCGACCAGCTTCTTGAGCTCGTTCTGGCCGAGGCGTGAGAGGTACAGGGTGTTCATCGCCGTGCGAACACGCGGCAGACGTTGACCTGCGTACTTGCCCTTGAAGCGATCTTCGCGGGCTTTGGCGATCACAGCTGCCTGTGAGTCGCTGTAGTAGGTCTCTTCTTCGTTGTCCGTCGCGTATCGACGGTACGGGTATGCCAGGCGCTTGATGACCTCGGTGTTACCCATGCGAGTGACAGCCGCGAGGCCTGCCGTGCCTGAGTAACCACCGAAGGAGATGAAGCCCATCGGCGCGCTGGGGTTCAGCGCGGCGCTGGCGACAGCACCGAAGGCGGCCGAGTTTTCTGCGCCGTTGCCGGTGACAGAGGCTCGTTGACCGACGTCGTGGCTGTTGGTTTGATTGTCGATGCCGTTGATGATCAAGAGCTTGCTGGCGTTGTCGGCCATGAAGTTCTCGAACACGAGGGCGCTGTCGATCGCGTTCTGATTGTTCGCCAGATCCGGGCTCAGCGAGAGCGGCGCCCAGGAGACGCCATTGCTGGCGGTCTGGATCGCCGCGGTGGGATACTTGTTCATCCCATTCGCGTTGCCCTTGGGGTCGACGATGCTTGTTACGTCCCAGCCACCGTTGGCTGCGATGTTGATGAAGAAGTTTCCCTCGTAAGGGGCTGCTTCGGCTGTGTCACCGTCGAGCGATACGCCCGCGACGACAGTCAGGCCAGTCAGGCTGCAAAGCTTGATAAAGTCTCGGCGTTCCATGGCTGGTCCCTCTCTCACTGCTCGTAAACAAATGCGAAGTCAGTCAGCATGTAGGCCATGACAGCCGACCATGCGCGACCCGTGTAGAGCCCGTCCTCGGACCAGACTTGGTCTGCGGGGAACTGAGCGCCGCTCACGTAGTTGTAACCAACTCGGCACTCGCCGGGCATCTGGCTGCCGACCAGCCCACCGGCCATGTCAGCTTTGCCCTGATTCCACACGTCGACGAAGAGCTGGTAGGTGCGGTTGACCTCCGGGTCAGTGACCTGCAAGCGTTCACCCAACAGCTTCTGGTGGAGGAACTGGATGTCGGTCTTGATCGCGGCCACTGCGTCCGGCACTTCGTAGCCGTTGGCGTCGGCCGGCTCGATCGTGAGGTCGACGCTCTTCAACAGCTTGCGTTGCTCGGGGAGCAGCGAGAACTCTGCGTGGACGACATTGCAGCCGACCTCGAGGCCCATGCGCTCGACGACGTTCGCCATGATGCCGCTCGGCTCTTTCACGCGCACCGTGTTGCTCACCGAGTCGATACCGCCGAACAGGATTTGGTAGCCCTGGCTGCCGTTCTGGTTGAGCAGATTGGCGCGGCCGTACTGACCGTCTTCTGTCCAGCGCAGACCGAGCACGTTCTCCAGCTTGCGGTTCATCTGCTCCGGCGTCAGGAAGTGCGCCGTGCCAACACCCGTGAGGTGTTTCAGCTGGCCCGGGTCGATGTCCGCGGCGGTGTTCTTGGCGCGGAAGTAGGGGCTCATCACGAGCTCCTTCACCATGCTCTTGAAGTTGTAACCGCCATCGCGGAAGTTATTCGCGATGAGGCTGAACGTGTAGTACTGGCCGAGGAAGGCGGTGAGCTCTGCGTCGAAGTTCTCCGAGCCCTTGGTCGGCGGCTGTAGCGGGTCGTTGCCGGTGAGCGTGCGGTAGGCCATGAAGACCGCGCCGTACGCGAAGCCCGGGGACTTTGCCAGCTGGCCTCCGAGCCACTGCGTGCCGTTCGTCTTGCTGGACGCGGGCATCGCAGTGCCGAAGAAGCCAGTCTGAGCCATTTCCGGGAACCACTCGAAGTCGGGCCGGAACGTGTGCTGGGTGTCGTCGTTGTCCGTGTTCTGGAAGTTGCGGAATGTCCCTGCCAAGGGATCGAGTTGCTTGTGGCACACCGAGCACTGGTCGTTGTTGACCGTGGGGTTGTCGGCGAGGTTGTTCGCGTCGACCGAAACCGGGCGCTCTGCCGCTTTCAAGATGTCGTTTCCGAGCACCATGTAAAGGATCTCCTTTGCGCGGTGACGGTTCCGATTGGTGGGGGTCGTCGGGTGACGATTCAGCCAGATCGGGTCGCTCATGAAGCCAGCGTGCGGGTAGTCGCTCTCGTAGCCGCCGAGACGTGCTTCCACGAACTCGTTCGGATCTGAGTCGTTGGCGAACTTGGCGTCCGTGATGTTGTAAGCACGTGCCGAGAAGGGGTTCACCACCATGTAGTTGGCGCTGACGATGTCGGTGAACGGCTTGTCGTTCTTGGCGACGTACGAGATGAGCTCGATGCTGGCACGGGCGATACCGTACTGGGTCCAGCTCGCCATCTTCTCTCTCGCGTCGTCCCAGCTCTGGGCGCCGTACTTCTTGATGAGGTCCGGGTCCTCGCTGACGTTCTCCCACCACATGGGGTTGTAGCCGGGGCCCTCGCCGTCTTCGTCGCCTTGAATGACGTCGACGTCTTCGGCGAGGTAGAAGTCCGTCAACATGACGTCGTTGTACTTCTCCATCAGGCGCGCATAGAACGCGTCTTCTTGGAGCAGGGTGTTGAGCAGGCTGTCGACTGCGCCCCAGCCGCCAGCATCGACCGCCGCGATTTCTTCGTCGGTCAACAGGCGAGCGCCGAGCACGAGCGCTGCTTTGCGCGCAGTGCCGGAGGGGCCTTCCATCTCGATGCCGGCCAAGAAGCGGGCCTCTGTGTTGGGGCAGCTCTCCGGCTCGGACAGCTTGGCGACCAACGCCTCGAGCTCTTTGTAGCCGGGGTCGTCTTCTGAGTCGAAGATCTTACCACCTTCGTGAGCGATGCCGCCGGGGACGCCGTCGCCCAAGTTGAGGGGCTTCGCCAAAAGCATGCTCTTGCCGTCTTCACCACCGGTCACGGTCCCGGCGACCTTGCGCACGGTTGCCAGGTTGATGTCGAGGAAGCCTGCCTGCGATGACGGCAGCAGACGGAACTCGCTGACGGACCCGACCGAGCCCTCCGCGTGACACTCGGCACAGTTATCCGAAAGGACCTTGAAACTTGCGACAGCGAAGGCTTCCTCCGTCGATACGCAGGTGCTGCCTTCGATGCCACCCTCCGTATCATTTCCACAGCCAACGAGCCCGGCAGCTAGCGCAGCGGTTGCTGCGAGCGTGCCGCTCGTCCACAGGTGCGTCTTAGCTAGTCGGAACAGTCTCCGCATTGGGGGCCTCACAAGGTTAGCGGTCGCGTCCTCTAATGCAGCTGCCGTGCCGAGCCTTTCGGGGCTCGTCTATTCCCGGATCTGCCGAGTTTCGTTAAGCAGGGAGCCTCTCCTGGACGCCTCGGCCCTGAACGCAGTCCAGTCCAGGGGACGACACCGAGTCCCTCGCAGGCGCTCCCGCTGTCGTGTAGAAAGTCAGCCATGGCTGCCGACGCCACCCGCACCGCTGCGCTTCAATGGTTCGTACGAGGTGGGATGCTCACCGCTCCTGACGCACCTGCGGTGCGTATCAATGTCGAGCCCGTGTTCATCGGTCGCGACCCGAGCTGTCAGGTGGTGATCGACGATCCGGAGGTGAGCAGCATCCACTGTGAGCTGCGCGCCGAAGGGCAAGGCGTGCTGGTGAAAGACCTGGGCAGCCGCAACGGCACCTTCGTCGGCTCCGTGCGCATCAAAGAAGCAGTGCTCACCGCCGCCACCACGCTGCAAGTTGGCTCGACTCGTTTGGGCTTCGAGCCCGGCGGAAAGAAAGAGCGCGTGGATGTGGGCTTCGAAGACAGCTTCGGTCCGCTGGTCGGCGCCTCCCCGCGCATGCGCCATCTCTTCCGGATGCTGGCGGAGATCGCCAGCACCGATCTGTCGATGCTGATCAACGGCGAGACAGGCTGTGGCAAAGAGCTGGTCGCACATGCGGTGCACGAGAAAGGGCCGCGCGCAAAGGCGCCCTTCGTCGTCGTCGACTGCGGGTCGATCCCGGGGCCACTCGCGGAGAGCTTGCTCTTCGGTCACGAGAAAGGCGCCTTCACCGGCGCCAACGAGCGACGCGCAGGTGCGTTCCACGAGGCGAACAAAGGCACGCTGTTCCTGGACGAGCTA
>Ga0105048_10003006_pt1 | contig 27571 bp, 26 predicted proteins | sample MAT05_FD_78382 | JGI IMG/M metagenome (GOLD analysis project Ga0105048, IMG submission 78382) | Freshwater microbial communities from Lake Fryxell liftoff mats and glacier meltwater in Antarctica - MAT-05 | ecosystem: Environmental > Aquatic > Freshwater > Ice > Liftoff microbial mat | place...
ACGACCGAAACGACACGGGAATCCCGCACCGGACTCTTATGTCGGCATCAATCCACTAGGAGCCGTCTGCGCCCAGACTGGGTAGCTCCCGATCGGCGGCAAGTGGGAGTTCCGTAACGGCAAGTGAGGTCCGGAATCAGACGAGCCGCGAAGCTTGCGCTCCGCGGCTCGCCCTATCAGGCCCTGGGTTGGGGGGACGGGCCTGCCCTGTGAAGGCGGCCCTCAGCGCGCATCATTGCGCCGCGTGACCCGCCTAATCTCTTATCTTCCAGTCGCCATAATACGTATCGCGACAGACCTCAATGGGGCGGCGGACCTCCGAACCATCGGGCAGTATCGTGATCTGGACCGCGTCTTCGCAGTCCTCGCCACCGTAATCATCGTTACGTCTATAGTCGCGATCCGACCGGTCGTAAACATCGTCGCGATAGCGATCGCGCGCCGAGCCGTCCTGGCGGTAATAGCCGTCGTCAGCATACCGGGGCGAGGAGTACGCACCGGGATCAATCGGATACACGCTCGCCGGCGCCGGCCCGTAGCCATAGGACGGCGTTCTGTATGGTTCCGAACCATAGGCGGGCGAGCCGTACGGGGAATAGCCGTAGTCGTTATAGTTCGGGCCGCCGTAATTGGGGTTGGGATTGTACGACGAGCCCGACGGATAGCGGGGCGGGCCGCAGTTCACGCTGTCCTTGCCGACGCCCGATCCGACGATGCCGCCGAGCACGGCGCCAACGGCCGAGCCGTCGCTGCGGTGCCCAGATGCAGCGACCTGCGATCCGAGCACGCCACCGATGATGCTGCCCACGATCAGGCCGCCGATCTGGTTGTCGCCCTGCGCGCGCTGGCAGGCGCGGCCATAGTCCTGCGCAAAGGCGGGCATCGCCGTCGCAGCAAATGCAGAGACGAGAATGAGAGCCTTCAAACGCATGGGGACCTCCGACCAAAGTGGTTCAGGATCCAACATGGCGCCGCGAAGCTGAACGCAGGCTGAAGGGATTTTGGCAGTCGATTCAGAAGGCTAGGCGCCAACCTGACCGCGATGGCGCATCAGGTGGTCGGCCAGCACACACGCCAGCATGGCCTCGGCCACCGGCACGGCGCGGATGCCGACACAGGGATCGTGCCGGCCCTTGGTGCGGATGTCGGTGTCCTCACCCTGCTTGTTCACTGTCTTGCGCGGCGTGAGTATCGACGATGTCGGCTTCACGGCGATGCGCGCCACGACGGGCTGACCCGTCGAGATGCCGCCGAGCACGCCGCCATTGTTGTTCGACAGGAACTCCACGCCGTTTCCTGAGCGGCGCATCTCGTCGGCGTTCTCTTCCCCCGACAGCGCAGCCGACGCGAAGCCTGCTCCGATCTCAACGCCCTTCACGGCGTTGATGCTCATCATGGCCGCAGCGATGTCGCCATCCAGCTTGCCATAAATCGGCGCGCCCCAGCCCGGCGGCACACCTTCGGCGACAACCTCGATGATTGCGCCGCACGACGATCCCGCCTTGCGCGTCTCGTCGAGGAACGCTTCCCACTTCAGCGCCATGTCCGCATCCGGGCACCAGAACGGGTTCTGCTCGACAATGCTCCAGTCCCAGTTGGCGCGATTGATCGCGTGTGGTCCGATCTGCACCACAGCGCCGCGTATGCTGACGCCGGCGCCCAGCACCATCCGCGCGACAGCGCCCGCCGCCACGCGCGTCGCGGTCTCGCGTGCAGATGATCTGCCGCCGCCGCGATAATCACGCACGCCGTATTTCTGGTCATACGCAAAATCTGCATGGCCGGGCCGATAGCTGTCGCGGATCTCGCCATAGTCCTTGGAACGCTGATCCGTGTTCTCGATCATCAGCGAAATCGGCGTGCCTGTCGTCACCGGCCCACCGGTGCGGTCGTCCTCGAACACGCCGGACAGGATCTTCACCTTGTCCTCTTCCTGGCGCTGCGTGACGAAGCGCGATGTGCCCGGCCGCCGCTTGTCGAGGAAGTGCTGGATGTACTCCGGCGTGAGCTTCAGACCGGGCTGGCACCCATCCACCACACAGCCGATTGCCGGCCCATGGCTTTCGCCCCAGGTCGTCACGCGAAACAGATGGCCGAAGGTGTTGTGCGACATGCCTGCGGTTTAGTGGGCGCGGGCAGGGAATGCAAACGCCAGTGGGTTAACGGGCTGATCCGGGGCCGGGTATCCCGGAAAGGCGACGGGCCTTTCCGGGATGAGTCGCGCGCTCAGCCGATCCGCTTCCGGGTCAGCACCATGGAGAGAACGATCGAGCCGCCAACCAGCACGAGCGTCGCGATCAAGGACCAGTGCGGCTCAAGATAGGGAACCAGTTTCAGCTCTTTGCTGAGAAGGAAGTTCCAGATGATCTTGCCGCCGATCAGCACCAGCACGGCCGCGAGCCCGAGCTTGAGATATTTGAACCGGTCTGCGGCGGCGGCCAGCATGAAGTAAAGCGAGCGCAGGCCCAGGATGGCGAAGATGTTCGACGTGTAGACGATGAACGGATCTTGGGTGACCGCAAAGATCGCCGGCACGCTGTCGACGGCAAAGATGATGTCCGCCACCTCGACAGTCACGAGGGCGAGGAAGAGCGGCGTCGCGAACAACACCATGCGGCCTGTGCTGTCCGGCATCCGTACAAAGAAATTGTGATTCCGGATTTCCTTGGTCACGGGGATGAAACGTTCAACGAGGCGCACGATCCAGCCCGCATCGGGGGTCTCATGCGGTTTCGATGCCGACATCAGCATCTTGATGCCGCTGAAGGCGAGGATCGCGGCGAAGATGTATAGGACCCAGGTCAGCTGATTAACGATCGCAGCGCCGGCGCCTATGAAGATCGCGCGGAACACAATCGCTCCCAGGATCCCCCAGAACAACACGCGGTGCTGATAGGCCGGCGGGATCGCGAATAGTCCGAAGATCATGGCAATGACGAAGATGTTGTCGAAGGCCAGCGCCGTTTCGAGCAGGTACCCTGTCAGATACTGGACGGTCGCCTGCGAGTTGAGATCGTATGGCGACTGGTAAAAGGCAGGGTCCGGTTCGTAGACGAAGTATATGTATCCGGCGAAGATCAAGGCGCAGGCCGCAAAGCCGCTCCACATGAGCGCACTCTTGCGCGCTGAGACAATGCCGTCCTTGTTGTTGATGACAGCCAGGTCGAGCCACAGCACGAAGGCGACGAAAGAGAGAAAGGCGCACCACAGCCATACGGGCTGTCCGGCGAATTCGCCGAGCGCGTCGAGGTTCATGAGTAATCATCCGGTCCGATGCGCCGCGGCCGCGCAGGGAGGGCTTGTCGCCCGCCTGAGTCCGACATCGCGCAAACCGCCGTTTGCGCCAGAGGGGCCCGGACCAATTGTGCTGTCAAATTCGTTTGCGTTGCCGCGCTTTGCAAGTCTCCCCGCGTCGAAAATGCCGGCAAACATCGTTCAACACCACGCGAGCAGGACGGCCAGCATCGCACTGGTGAGTTTCCGCCAACTGGTGCAGCATGCCTGCACGGGGATCAGGGACGAACACGCATGACAGACATGGGCGCGACCGGCGCGGCGACGATTGTCGCCCGGCCCACGGCGAAGGTCATCGGCTTCTGGCAGTGCTGGGCCTTCTCGGTCGGCACAATGATCGGCACCGGCATCTTCATGATGCCCGCACTTCTCGCCCCTTATGGCGGGCTGAGCTTCGGCGGCTGGCTTTTGACCGCGGGCGGGTCGATCCTGATCGCGCTCTCCATCGGCCGCCTGGCGTCGTGTACAACGCGCTCTGGCGGCATGCAGATCTATGTACAGGATGCCTTCGGGCGACTGCCTGGCTTCCTCGTCGGATGGAGCAACTGGGTCGCCTGCGTGATCTCCACGTCTGCACTTGCCGTCGGCTTCGTTGGCTATCTCAACGCGATCGTGCCGGGCCTTTCGAACGAGCCTGGTTATCAAGCAGCCGTGGCGGTCGCCGTGATCTGGACGGTGACGCTGGGCCTCGTTCGTGTCGTAAAAGGAAGCGGGCTTCGTGCAGCTGCTGCTTACGATCCTGAAGCTCATCCCGCTTGCACTGATCGTTGTGTGGGGCTTGATTTCCGGCAAGGCAGAGAACCTGCCGCCAGTGAATCCCACCGGAGACGAGCCGCTCGCCATCCTGTCAGCGACTGCGCTGCTCACCATGTTTGCTTTCCTTGGGCTCGAAGTCGGCGCCATGCCGGCGGGCAACGTCAAGGACCCGACACGTACCCTGCCGCGAGCCGTCGTCTTCGGCACGCTGACGGCCGCCGTGATCTACATCCTCGCGACTGCGGCGGTGATGCTGCTGATCCCCGCGAGCCAGTTGGCCGCTTCAACCTCGCCATTCGCTGACGCCATGCGCGGCCTCGGCGAGTGGGCGCCTCCGCTGATCACCGTCGGCGCGCTTGTCTCGATCGCCGGGTCGCTCAATGGCAACATCTTCTGCACCGCCCAGCAATCCATGGCCGCCGGTCGCGAAGGCGTCGCGCCGAAAGTTCTGGCGAAGCTCAACAAGGGGGAGGCGCCCTGGGTGTCGCTGATCTTCAGCTCGGCGCTCGCGTCTGTCCTGCTGCTGCTCAACTACTCGCGCGGCCTCGTCGAGGCTTTCAGCTTCCTGATCGTGATGACGACCGTCGCGGCCCTTGTCGCCTACCTCATGTGCGCGCTGGCGGAGATCAAGCACTCATGGCGCAGCGCGCGTGCATGGGCGGCCGTCGCGCTCATCGCTGCGCTCTACGCTGCCTTCGCCATCTTTGGGGCGGGGCAGGAGTCGCTTATCTGGGGCGCGGTGCTCCTCGCGCTCGGCGTCCCGGTCTATTTCCTCGGCCGCCAGCGTGCCGCGGTCGAAGCCGTGCCCGCCTGATGCCGCTGGCGCATGCGCGCCTGCGCCGATAGTGTGCCCCGCAAATCGGAGCAGACGCCATGACCTACAATTTCAAGAGCAAGACCGCCGTCGTCACAGGGGCAAGTCGCGGCATCGGCGAGGCCATCGCCCGGACGCTGGCGAATGACGGCGCGAAGGTCGCGCTGATCGCCCGGTCCGTCGACAAGCTGAAGTCGCTCGCCGCAAGCCTGCCCAACGGCGCCGTGGCCATCGAGGCCGACATGTCGTCGCCCGATGGCTGGAAAGCCGCCGCCGCGAATGCACTCGCTGTGCTCGGCGACATCGATATCCTGGTCAACAATGCGGGCGTCAGCGCAGCGCAAGCGATGGGCAAGGTGACGGCAGACGGCCTCGACGAAACCTTCAACGTCAACGTCCGCAACCTGATCCTCCTCACCGACGCGCTCTCTGCCTCGCTGATCAAGCAGAAGGGCAACGTCGTGAACATCTCGTCCGTGTCGTCCTTCTCTGGCGGTCTCGGCCAGATCGCCTATGCCGCCTCGAAAGGCGCCGTGAACTCCTTCACCCGCAATGCCTCCATCGACCTCGGCCGCGCTGGCGTGCGCGTGAATGCAGTCGCCCCCGGCGTCATTGATGACGGCATGTGGTCCACCGCTTTCAACAAGGGCCTCGACCGCGAGAAGACGCTGGAGCGCATGGGCCGTCTCGTCCCGCTCGAAAAGCGCTGGGGCACGGCGCAGGAAATCGCCGACGCGGTGGCCTTCCTCGCCTCCGACAAGGCCGCCTACATCACTGGACAGGTGTTGCGCGTCGATGGCGGGATGATCGTCTGATGTCAGACAAGATCATCCCCGCCACGCCCTCTGCAGACGACTATGCCAAGGCCGCGGCCAACTCGCCGGACGATGGCGCCTGGTTCGCGCGCAACGATCCCTTTGCTCTCTTCGCCGAATGGCTTGAGGACGCAAAGAAGAAAGAGCCGAACGACGCCAACGCCATGGCGCTCGCTACCGCCGACGCGCATGGCGCGCCGGATGTCCGCATGGTCCTGCTGAAGGATGTCTCGGGCGACGGCTTCGTCTTCTACTCCAACGCCGAAAGCCGCAAGGGACAGCAGCTTGGGCAGAACGCACAGGCCGCGCTGTGCTTCCATTGGAAGTCGCTGCGCCGGCAGGTGAGGGTGTCGGGCCGTGTCGAGCCGGCGACAGAAGCAGAGGCCGACGCCTATTTTGCTTCGCGTGCGAAGGATAGCCAGATCGGCGCCTGGGCGTCCGAACAGTCGCGCCCAATGGATGGCCGCTTCGAGCTCGAAAAACGCATCGCACAGTTCGCGCTGAAGTATGGCCTTGGAAAAACGCCGCGTCCGCCGCAATGGCGTGGCTGGCGCATCGTGCCTGATCGCATCGAGTTCTGGCGCGATCGCCCTTTCCGCCTGCACGATCGGCTCGAATTTAACCGCGCTGGCGGCGGCGAGCCCTGGACGACACAAAGGCTTTACCCCTGAGGCGCCACCCTCCCGTTGGCGCGCGCGCCATCGCTATGGCAGTCTGATTCGATAGCGATTCAGCGGCGCCAGACCGCAGGGAGAGATTGCCATGGACTTCCTGAAGCGGATGCTGCTCGCGGTTGCGCTCTCGGCCTGCTCGGAGGGCGCCATCGCTCAGGAGGGCTCTAACAAGCAGCCCCAACCCACCGAAACATGGTGGGACAGCCCGTGGGGCGAGGCCGACCGCCTCGGCAACGTGAATAACCTCACGCCCGAAGGTGTGAAGCGCGCTTCAGACCTCGTGCGCACCGGAAAAGTCTACGCGCTCGGCATTCCCACCGCGCCTGAATCCGCCGCCTACGGTACGCGCAAATACCAGGTCGAGCGCACGCCGGGACCGAACGCAGACTTCACGCCCAGCGGCTCGCAGCGCGTCACCGCGTTCGACGAGCGCATCACCTCATCCATGGGCATCGGCACGCAGATCGACGGCTTCGGCCATCTCGGCGTCGATCACCACTACTATAACGGAATCACCGGCAAGGAAGTCGCCACCTCACGCGCCCTGCAGACGGCCGACATCCCGCCTCTCGTAACGCGCGGTGTGCTGATCGACATGACGAAACACTACGGCAAACCGTTCCTCGAGATCGGCGACAATTACGGCCGCACGGAAATCGAAACTGCAATGCGCGCGCAGGGCGTCACGGTGGGCAAGGGCGATGTCGTGCTGTTTCACACCGGCTGGATGGCCGCGAAGATGGCCAGCGAGAAGGACCTTTATCGCTCGCAAGAGCCGGGCATCACCGAAGACGGCGCAATCTTCCTCGCCGATATCGGCGTCGTCGCCATCGGCTCGGACACAGTCGCGCTCGAAGCCCTGCCATCGCCCCCGGGCAAGACCTTCATCGTCCACCAGACCTTGCTCGCCAAGCGCGGCGTCCACGTGCTGGAGACCATCGACACCAACCAGCTCGCCGCCGACGGCGTCCGCGAGTTCATGTTCGTCCTCGGCATCCCCCGCTTCGTCGGCACGGTGCAGATGGTGATCAACCCGGTCGCGATCACGTAAGACGGCAGATTACTCCGCCGCCTTCAGCGCCGGCGTCTCCGGCGTCCATTTCAGGCGGGGTGAGCGCGCCGCCCGCGTCTCGTCCAGGCGTCGCGCCGGCGCCAGGTGGGGCGCTGTCTTCAGCGACGGATCCTTCTGCACCGCGCGGCGCGCAATGGAGGCGAGGGCGTCGCAGAAGCGATCAAGTTCCGCCTTCGACTCCGTCTCGGTCGGCTCGATCAGCATCGCGCCATGAACGACGAGTGGGAAGTACATCGTCATCGGGTGATAGCCCTCGTCGATAAGGCCCTTGGCGATGTCGATGGTTTCGATGCCCGTGTCCTTCAGGAATGCATCCGAGAACAGCGCCTCATGCATGCAATATCCTTCGAAAGCCGGGCTCATCACCGGCTTCAAGCGCGCAAGGATGTAGTTGGCGTTCAGCACAGCGTCTTCCGCCACCTGCTTCAGGCCGTCCGCGCCGTGGCTGAGGATGTAGGCCAGCGCCCGCGTGAACATGCCCATCTGGCCGTGGAAGGCGCACATGCGGCCGAACGACTCCGGCGCCTCATCGTGGTGCTCCACAAAGCGCAGGCCGTCATCCGTCTTCACGATGAACGGCACAGGCGCATAAGGCGCGAGGGCCGCCGACAGCACAGTCGGCCCCGACCCCGGCCCGCCGCCGCCATGCGGCGTGGAGAACGTCTTGTGCAGGTTGATGTGCATCGCATCGACGCCAAGATCGCCCGGACGCACCCGGCCAACGATCGCGTTGAAGTTCGCGCCGTCGCAATAGAAGTAGCCGCCGGCCGCATGGATGATGTCGGCGATTTCCTTGATGTCACGCTCGAACAGCCCGCACGTATTCGGGTTGGTCAGCATGATGCCGGCCACGTCCGAGCTATCGACCAGCTTTGACTTCAGATCCTCAAGATCGACACGGCCATCGGCTGCTGCATTGATCTCGTCGATGATGAAGCCGCACTGCGCGGCCGTCGCCGGGTTCGTGCCATGCGCCGAAACCGGCACCAGTACACGCTTGCGCTTCTCGCCTTCGCCGCGCGCGATCAGCGCTGCGCGGATCGCCAGCATTCCCGCCAGTTCGCCATGCGCGCCGGCCTTCGGCGTCATCGCCACGGCCGGCATGTTGGTGAGCTTCATCAGCCAGTCCGCCAGCTCCTCGATCACTTCGAGAGCGCCCTGAACAGTCGACTGCGGCTGCATCGGGTGCACATCGGCAAAGCCGGGCAGGCGCGCCACTTTCTCGTTGAGGCGCGGATTGTGCTTCATCGTGCACGACCCAAGCGGAAACAGCCCAAGGTCGATGGCGTAGTTCTTCTGGCTCAGGCGCACATAATGGCGAACCGCTTCCGGCTCGGTCAGGCCGGGCAGGCCTGTGCCCTGTGCCCGCGTCACGCCGCCAAGCCGGCTCTTCGCGCCCTTGGCCTTCGGCAGATCAACGCCTGTCTTGTCAGTAGAGCCGACCTCGAAGATCAGCCCTTCCGCCTGCAACAGGCCCTTCGAGCCCGAAACAGTCACATCAGTTCCCGAACCGCCATTGGCGGTGATCGAGGTGGGGCGGCCGGTGGAGTTCATGGTCATTGGACGTCTCGATTGTGCGGTTTTATGTCGAAGAAGGCGGCGAGAGCGCTTCGTCCGTCTGGGTCATCAGGAAGCTGACTGTGCAGTGGCGTATCGAACACCTTCAGTCTGCCTGACTTGAAGTCTTCTGTGAGCGAGATGAAGAGCGGCGTGATGCCGATGGCCAGCATCACGGACTGCCACGAGTCCTCGCCAAACACTTTCTGTCTTTGCTCGAATCCGGGCCACGCGAGGTGCAGCTCGCAGAAATGGGCGCCGCGATCTTCCTGTGGCTGGTCCATGCGGACGAAGCCGCTACTGCCATCCACCAAGGTTACCTGGCGCTCTGCAATTACAGCGTTCATCCCAGCACCTCGGCCAGCGCTTGGGCATAAGCCTTGATGTCGGATTGCGTGCAGCACTCGGTGGCCGCCGCGACGATGACGTTGTCCATGCCCGCGCCCGGGAACAGACGTGAAGCACGCACGCCGCCGATGACGTCGTGCTTCTCCAGCGCAGCGAGGACCTGATCGGCGGGCTTTGTTGTCTCGAATGCGATCTCGTTGAAGTAGCGCGGAGTCAGAACCTTGACGCCCTTCACCGCTTCCAGCGCATCCGCAAGGTCGCAAGCCGCTTCGTGGTTCAGCGTGGCAAGGTGTGTGAGACCCTTATCGCCCAGCAGCGTCATGTGCGCCGTGAAGGCGAGCATGCAGAGGCCCGAGTTAGTACAGATGTTGGACGTCGCCTTGTCGCGACGGATGTGTTGCTCCCGTGTGGAGAGCGTCAGCACGAAACCGCGCTTGCCATCGGCGTCCACCGTCTCGCCGCAGAGGCGGCCTGGCATCTGGCGCATGAATTTCGACTTGCACGTGAACAGGCCGACATAAGGCCCGCCAAAGCCAAGCGGCACGCCGATCGACTGGCCTTCACCCACAGCTATATCCGCGCCCATTTCACCCGGCGTTTTCATCAGGCCGAGCGAGACGATTTCCGTGAACACCGTCACCAGCAGCGCGCCCTTCGCGTGGGCGGCGTCGCCCGCCGGGGTAAGGTCCGTCACCGTGCCGAACACGTTGGGCGTCTGGCCGATGACGCAAGCGACGGTGTCATCAACCGCCTTCGACAGCTCCAGCTCGCCACCGACGGCCGGCGCAAGCTGGATCACCTTGATCCCCGCCGCTTCGCACAGCGTGCGCGTCGTATCGGCATAGTGCGGATGCAGCCCGCCAGACATCACCACGGTGTTCCGCTTCGTCACGCGGCAGGCCATCACGGCCGCCTCGGCGCACGCGGTGGAGCCGTCGTACATCGAGGCATTCGCCACTTCCATTCCGGTCAAGGCCGCAACCTGCGTCTGGAACTCGAACATGCTCTGCAGCGTGCCCTGCGCGATTTCGGGCTGGTAGGGCGTGTAGGTAGTGAGAAATTCGGAGCGCTGGATGATGTGGTCCACGCTCGCCGGGATGTGGTGCTTGTAGGCGCCGCAACCGACGAAGAACGGGCCATCCGATGCAGCGCGGTTCTTCTTCGACAGCTTCGCCATGTGGCGCTCGACTTCCAGTTCGCCCTGGAAGTTCGGGAGGCCCGGCACCGGGCCTTTCAGCCGCGCGGACGCGGGCACATCCGTATAGAACTCGTCCACCGACTTGGCGCCGATGGTCTTCATCATCTCCGCGCGGTCATCCGCGGTGAGGGGGAGGTAGCGCATGATCTATGCTTCCGTCTTGTTCTGGATGCGGGTCATTTCGGTCGCGAGCTGCCTCGCGGCGTGGTCGCTGGAGTGCGTGAATCCGTTGAATACGCTCGCGCGGTCGGCGTCGGATCGGTTCTGCGACAGTTTGCGTATGCCCTCGATCGCGGTGATCGTCAGGCGCACGCCGGTGATGGCGTTCAGCATCTTCGCCACATAATCATCCGGCGCATCGCCCACCTTCCACGGAACAGCGGCAGGCTGTTCCATCGCGTCGGTGATGCGGTTGACCTGTTCATGCAGCGCGTCGGCGTCGTCAAACGCCTCGACCATGCCGGAGACATGCACGGCGAGATAATTCCAAGTCGGAACCACCTTTCCGTGCTCGCGCTTCGACAGGTAGAGCGAGGGCGTCACATAGGCGTCCGCGCCCGTGAAGATCGCCAGCGCGCGCACTGGCCGAGCAGCCGCAGCCGCCAGCGGATTGTTGCGCGCCACATGCCCTTCCAGTGACACTGGCGTTCCCGACGCGTCGCGATTGATGATCATCGGGATGTGCGCCGCCACCGGCCCATCTTCGCCGGATACGACCAGAGTCGCGAAATGGCGACCTTCTATGAAGGCTGCCAGCTCGGCCTGGTCGTCCATGCGGAATGCGGGGGCGGCGTGCATCTCAGCTCAGTGTTCCAGTTATCACTGCGTCGCGCAGAAGGCGTCGTAGGCGGCCTTGTCCATCAGGCCCGTGAGCTGGCCCTTGTCGGCGAGCTTGATTTTCACGAACCAGCCGGCGCCTTCCGGGTCCTCGTTGACCTTGGCGGGCTCGTCCACGATGGCGGCGTTACCTTCCACGATCTCGCCATTGACCGGCGCATAGACATCGGAAGCCGCTTTCACCGACTCGACCACCGCCATGTCTGCGTCTTTCTTCACCTGCTTGCCCGCGTCCGGCAGCTCGACGAACACAACGTCGCCCAGCTTTTCGGCGGCGAACTTTGTGATGCCCACAGTGCCAACGTCGCCTTCGACGCTGATCCACTCGTGTTCATTCGTGTAATAGGTCGTCATGAGATTCCCCTCTCGGTAATGCGCGTTAGCGTTTGTAGCGGGCCTGAACGAACGGCAGCGATGCGATCTCGGCATCAAGCGCCTTGCCCCGCACCAGCAGCTTCACAGGCGTTCCGGCCTTGGCGTAGCTCGTGTCGACATAACCCTGCGCGACCGGGCCGTTGACTGTGGGGCCGAAGCCGCCCGACGTGATCACGCCGATCACTTCGCCGTTGACGTTGTGCACTTCCGTGCCTTCGCGGGCAGGTGCGCGACCGAGCGGCTTGATGCCGACGCGCTTGGACGGCACGCCGTCCTTCAGTTCGGTCAGGATGCGTTGTGCGCCCGGAAAGTCACCACGCTCGCGTCGCGTCTTCGAGATCATCCAGTTAAGCGAGGCGGCCACAGGCGTCTTGGTCGTATCGAGATCGTGGCCATAGAGGCAAAGCCCGGCCTCAAGCCTGAGCGAGTCCCGCGCGCCAAGGCCGCTGGGCTGTACTCGGTGATCTTCCAGCAGGCGATTGGCAAACGCCTCGCCATGCTCCGCCGGGATCAGCATCTCGAAACCGTCCTCGCCGGTATAGCCGCAGCGCGTAATGAGCACGCGGCCATAGTCCGTGTCCTCAAGCCGAACGAAGTTCATGAAAGTGAGGCCGACCGCCTCGGGGAAAATGCCCGCGATCACTTCCTCGGCCTTCGGTCCCTGCAGGGCGATGAGCGCGCGGTCGTCCGCCGGGCGCAGTTCGGCCTGGCCTTCGGCGGCCTTGGCGATCAACGCGAAATCGTTCTCTTTCGTCCCGGCATTGACGACGATGTAGAGCATGCCCGCGCGCGTGGGGTCTGCCGGGCGGCCGATCATCAGATCGTCGATGATGCCGCCATTCTCGTTGAGGAGGACGGTGAGCTGGACCTTGCCCGGCGCCAGCCCGGCAATGTCCGACGGCACCAGCTTCTCGACCAGCGCGGAAACCTTGCGGTGGGCTTCGTCGCAGCCGCCGAGTTCCGGCAATAACAGGAAGCTGGGCCCCATGTGCGAAACATCGAACAGGCCGGCGTTGGTTCGCGTCCAGTTGTGCTCGGCCATGATGCCATCGGCGTACTGGATCGGCATGTCATAGCCGCCGAACTCGGCCATGCGCGCACCAAGGCGCGTATGCAAGCCGTGCAGAGGGGTCGTCTTCAGGGGGGTATTCGAGGATTCAGACATAACCACTCCGACAGCTGCGCAGCATCGCCTATGCGATTGCGCCCCCGCTGTCGGATGTGCCTGAGAGATTCACGTCACAGCCCTGTGGCAGGGCAGGCGCTTACTCCGTCGGCGGCGGGCCATCTCCCAAAACAAGAGAGTTCCCGCGCTTTCCAGCGATGTCGTCACTCCCGCGGCCCTTTTTGCCTGAGCGTTTCCGGGGCGGTTGCGCCTTCGGCGGCAGCCATCAGTCCAAGGCCTGGCTGCTCTCTCCCGCGGGGATCGATCGACTTGACCGTATGACAGCGCCTCCCGGCGGAACCAGACGTTGAGGCCATCTGCCCCTGTGGATGGCGACCCGTCAATGCCCGCCCTGCGCCAAGGCTGGGGATTGCGAAAACTGCTCAAAATGAAGCCCGCGCAAGCGGGCAGGCACAACTCAGATCGCCGTCATCCCGCCGTCGACCACGACTTCCGAGCCTGTCATGAAGGCCGAGGCGTCTGAGGCGAGGAAGAGCACAGCATTCGCAATGTCGGTGTCGCGGCCGACGCGGCCCAGCGGATGGCGGCGGGCCATGCGGGCGCGTTCGGCCTCCACGGCGGTTCCTGTCGCTTTCGAGATGATATTGATCGCGCCGTCCATCATCGGCGTGTCGATAATGCCGGGGTGGATGGAATTGACGCGGATCTTCAGCTTCAGGTCGGCACATTCCACGGCCGCGCCCTTGGTCATCAGACGCACGGCGCCCTTCGAGGCGTTGTAGGCGAGCGTATTCGCCGATCCGACAAGACCGGCAACTGAGGATATGTTGATGATCGAGCCGCCGCCATCCCATTGCTGTGCGCGCTCGGCGATCACCGGAATGGCGTGCTTGATACCCAAGAATACGCCCTCCACGTTTACCGCCTGCATGTGTCGAAAGTCTTCCAGCGTGGTCATCGCAATGGGGCGCACCCAGAAGATGCCGGCATTGTTGACGACGATATCGAGCCCGCCGAACGTCTTCTTCGTGAAGTCGATGGCCGCGATCCAGTCCGCCTCGTTCGTCACATCATGCTTCACATAGGCGCCGCCAATGCTGGCTGCAGTTTCGTTGCCATCGCCGATGTCGCTCACGACTACTTTCGCGCCTTCACCCGCCAGCGCGCGCGCCGCCGCAGCCCCAAGTCCACGCGCGCCGCCCGTCACCAGGGCTACGCGGCCCGCAAGCTTCGTCATGTTTGTCTCCGTCCCGATGAATTGCGCGCGTGGCTACAGCGACTTAAGCCACTCGATCAGCAGCCGGTTCGTCTCGGCCGGCTTCTCCTGCTGGTTCCAGTGGCCGGCGCCTTCGATCATGTGGAAGCCACGCAGGTCGGCGAAGTGCTCGCGCATCCTCGGCTCCACATCCCGGCCGAACATGCGGATGCCGACATCCTTGTTGCCCGCGATGAACAGGGCAGGCTGTTCGATCTTCTTGCCCGCGTAGCGCGACGCCACCGCATAGTCGCGATGAAAATTGCGATAACGGTTCAGCGGCCCACGGAAGCCAGAGCCTTCGAACTCCTTCACCAGATAGTCGATGTCCGCGTCATTGAGCCATGCCGGAAATTTCTCCGGATCGTCCATTCCCAGCAGGAAAGGCTCGCCATGCTTCTTGCCGAAGGGCCAGCCGCCCTCGGGCGCATCGCCAGACCATGAGAAGTAGATGCGCCGGATGGTGTCGCGAACGTCTGCCTCGAACTCGGCCTCCGCCACGCCCTCGTCCTGGAAATAGACCATGTAGAAGAACAGGCCGTTCTCGGTGAACATCTTGCGCGCAACGTCGATCATCGGCGCGGAGCCATGCCCCATGTGCGGGATCGACATGCCGCATACCGCCGTGAAGCGCTCGGTGTCTGCCCATGCCGTGTTCCAGACGATCGGCGCGCCCCAGTCGTGGCCGACGAGTATCGCCTTGCCGCCGCCCAGGGCATCGGCCACCGCCTGGTTGTCGGCGACGATGCTGGCCATGTCGTAGGCCTCGACCGGGTGGGGCTTCGACGAGCCGCCGTATCCGCGCACGTCAATCGCCGCCGCCGTGAAACCAGCCGCCGCCACCGGTCCCAATTGATGCCGCCATGAATACCAGCTTTCTGGAAAGCCATGGACCATCAGGACAAGCGGACCCGTGCCCTGCACGGCAACGCGGATCGTGCAGTCGCCAGACTGGACGTAGCGGAAGTCATGGGCCATATAACGGGCTCCTTACAGCGACCGTATGTATCGGTTGCGTTTCGGGGACTATGCCGGGCCGCCAGCCCGATTGGAATTGGCAGGCCGGGGCCGTCCTTATCCTTAACCAAGCTGGCGCGTGGGCCAAGGCGAAAGCCTGTGTCCCGGAGCGAGTCAGCCAAAAGGTGCGCAAACGCTTTACGGCAGGGAAATCCTATTCCGCTAACGCTTCGCGCGACGACCCGAACCGCCAACCTGTGGCGAGGACGGGCGAAGGAGGGAATTGCATGCTCCTCACCATGATGAAGGGCAAACTGCATCGCGCCGCGGTGACCCAATGCGACCTTCACTATGAAGGCTCGTGCTCCATCGACATCAACCTGCTCGAGTCGTCCAACATCCTGCCGCATGAGCGGGTGGATATCTGGAACATCACCAACGGCGCGCGCATCTCGACCTACGCAATCGAAGCGCCGCGCGGATCGAAGACCATCGGCATCAACGGCGCCGCCGCCCGCTATTTCCAGACAGGCGACCGCGTGATCATCGCGGCCTTCGCCCAGATGGACGAAACCGAAGCCAAACAATGGGCGCCGTCCGTCGTGCGCCTGAACGACAAGAACGAAGTCGTCACCGGCATCGCGTAACAGAATCTACGAGGCTTCCTCCCCAGAAGCAGAAACGCCGCCCGCTATCCACGGGCGGCGTTTCAATTTTCGATGCGAGGAAGACTACTTCGTCAGCTCGAACACCACGTTGACGGTCTGCGTCAGCGAGACTTCGCCAGCCGCAATCTGCGTCTCCGGCGCACCGCCGCCTGCATCCTGCATGCGCATCGCCATCATCGGTACGGGCTGCGGATAGAACTCCTGCTCGCTGATCGTGACGATACGCTTGACCTTGTAGCCGACGGCCTGGGCATAGAGTTCAGCCTTGGCCGAAGCGTCCTTGATCGCTTCGATGCGGGCATCGTTCTGGAACTTGTCCGGCTGGTCGATCGAGAACGAGATGCCATTGATCGTGTTGCCGCCGCCTTTCACGACCGCGTCCAGCGTCTTGCCCAACGTGTCGAGCTTGCGGACCTTGATCGTGATCTGGTTGTTGGCCTGATAGCCGGTGAGGCGCGGGCGCGCGTTGTTCGGATACTCGTACACCGGGTTGAGCGAGATGTTGCCCGTCTGCATGTCGCGGTCGGCGATGCCGGCGGCCTTCACGGCGTTGAACACGCCAGCCATCTGCGCTGCCTGTTGCTGCATCGCGTCTGCGGCTGTCTTGGCTTCGACGCTTACGCCGACGCTGATGATCGCGATGTCCGGCGCGTGGTCGACCGTGCCGATGCCGTTGAGCGTGATCGTGGTCTCGGGCTGGATCGAGGTCATGGCAGGCATCATGTGGGGTCCATTCGGGGCTGGCGCCTGGGCCATCGCCATGGGAGCGGCCGCACATCCCGCCATGGCGGTGACGGCTAACAAGGCGGGGGCAAGGCGTTTCATCGTGGTGACCTTTCCTGGGTCTCTGATCTCGGATCTCAGTCAATCCGGACATGGGAGCTAGGCCGGACGTGTAACGGATTCCTCCGCTCAAATAGGGCGGTGCTGTGGCATGGCGAGCCCGAACTGACGGCGCAGCATGGCGGGCTGGCGACAGAGCATCGCCGTTGCGTCAGCGCCGCTGCTCTATTTGAGCAGAATCGCGTTCAAGGCGAAATACCCGCCGACGATCAGAAGCGAGGCCAGCATGACGCGCGCGAGATCTCGCTCCAGCCGCATCTCGCGCTCGCGGCGCAGGCGTCCCTTCGGTCCCTCCAGCGTCGGCGTTGTCTCGATATAGTGGTCCGAGCGGAAGGCGATGGCTGGCCGCGCGATCAGCATCGCAAGCACGCCGCCCAGCACCAGTATGCCGACCAGCAGCCAGGCCATCAGGAATGACGAGACGCTCCACACGGTTGCGTGCCAGGCGTCCTTCTTCTCGCCGGGCGCTTCAAGCGCCATCGTCATCATGCCCATGCCGGCAAACGACAGGATATGAATATCGATGAGTGGGGGCGGCGGGATCATGAACGGCTTGATCGGCGCGTGGATCACGTCAGACACCACGCTCGACAACGCGCGATACCCCGTCACCAGCTGCTCAACGTCGGGCGCCATCGGGATTCCCCACTGGCGATGGATCAGGCTGATCAATGGCGGCGCGCTCAGCACGATGCCGAGCAGGTAGAGCAGCGTTGTGCTTCGTTTTACGGGCGCGGCCGCGATGGTCATGGCTGCAGTCTACCAGCGCGCCAGGCGGTTGGAGAAGTGCCTGCAGGGGGGCGCAACGGAGACGCTCGTTTCTGGGTACCCAGCTGCAACCTTGACTTTGCACAAGCCCCGCATGACCAAGCGACCCCGCCAGTCGCGGGTTTCCAGTTCTTCCGGAGCAGCGCCATGACACTGTCGATCGGCCTCGACTTCGGCACGACGAACACCGTCGCCACCATGGTCAATCCTGCTGGACAGGTCGAGGCCGTGCATTTTGCTCATGGCGGCGAGGCGTTCGATGCATTCCGTTCTGTCCTGTGTTTCTCGGAGCCGGATGACTCAGCCGGGGGGCGGACCATGATCGATGCGGGGCCGTGGGCCATCGACAGGTTCGTGGAGCTGGGCGGAGACTGCCGCTTCATCCAGTCGTTCAAGACATTCGCGGCGAGCCCGCTGTTCACCGACACGCTGATCTACAACCGTCGCCTGAAATTCGAGGACCTGCTGTCGAACTTCCTGAAGCAGGTGCGCGCCCATGCCGGTGTCGATTTTCCCAAACGCGTCGTGATTGGCCGCCCGGTCAGCTTTGCCGGCGCAGCGCCCGACGAAATGTTGGCGCGCGATCGGTACGAGGCGGCTTTGCGCGCGGTAGGGTTCGAGGAAATCCACCACGTTTATGAACCGGTCGCGGCCGCCTACTTCTTTGCGCAACGCCTGAATGCGGACGCGACAATCCTCGTCGCCGATTTTGGCGGCGGCACAAGCGACTTCTCGATCGTCAAATTCTCTGTCGGCAAGTCCGGCCTCGACTATGAACCGCTGGCGCACACGGGTGTCGGCGCCGCCGGTGACGCCTTCGACTTTCGTATCATCGACCACGTCGTGGCGCGCGCCTTCGGCAAGGGTTCGGAGTTCATGAGCTGGGGCAAGGTTCTTCCGGTGCCCAACTCCTACTTCCAGAAATTCAGCCGCTGGAACGAACTCTCCATGATGCGCCAGTCGCGCGACTATCGGGAGCTGCAAGAACTCGTTCGCGACAGTCTCGATCCTGATCGCATCCGCGCCTTCCTTGCCTTTCTGGATGCGGACGCGGGCTACGCGATGTATCGGGCTGTCTCGGCAGCCAAGATGCAGTTGTCGCATGCGGAGGAGGGCACGCTGTCGCTGCAGGTTGCCGGCGTTGATATCGAGAGAAAGATCAGGCGTGCCGAGTTTGAAACCTGGATCAAGCCCGAACTGGACGAGATCAACGCGTGCGTCGATCGTGCGTTGAAGCAGGCGGGCCTTGCCGAGAGCCAGATCGATCGCATCTTCCTGACGGGCGGGACGTCATTCGTGCCCGCAGTGCGCAAGCAGTTCGAGGACCGGTTCGGCGCCGCCAGGATCGAGACAGGCGATCAGCTGGTGTCGATTGCCTATGGCCTGTCGTTGATTGGACGCGAGCCGAACATAGCCCGCTGGGCAGTCTGACCTCGCTGCCGCGCTTGGGGCCATCAGCCGTCTGACGAAGCGTTCTGACTGAAACTTTGGCAGGCGGGGCGGATTCTAGTGGGGCGGATGCGTGTTCGCACTAGATCCGCAAGTACACGCCTGGATGGTGCGGCCAGACGGACCCGGGATAGCCGATGCGAGAGCGTATGAAGTTTGCCGTCGACCAACTCGTGATTGTCCCTGACGACATCGACCTATCGCGTTCTCCGCTCGCAGGTCATCTTGACGCCGAGACGTATGTGCTGGGCGCTTTCAATCCCGGGCTGACGCGATTGCCGAGCGGCAACCTGTTGATGGTTGTCCGGATTGCCGAGGCGCTGCGTCATCCGATTGAAGGCGGCTGTGTGCATGCCATTCGCTGGGAGGAGGGGCGGTATGTCCGCGACGCATGGCCGCTGGAGATGGCGGACACTTCTGATCCGCGGAAATTCATGATCCGTGGCGGCGGCTGGAAGATCATGGCGCTCACGTCGCTATCGTGGCTGCTGCCGGTAGAACTGACGCCGGATGGATTGCAGGTGGTTGCGTTTCACTATGACAAGGCCATAGCACCCCAGCACAGCTTCCAGTGCTATGGCGTGGAGGATGCGCGCGTGAGTCGTGTTGGCGACCGCTGGCTGATGACGACCTGTTCGGTCAGTCCCGAACGGCATTCTACCACGCTGTACTCGTCGTCCAATGGGCTGGACTGGAAGTTTGAGGACATCGTCCTCGATCACCAGAACAAGGACATGCTCATCTTCGAGGGCCTGATCGACGGCTCCTATTGGGCGCAGACAAGACCACTCGGCGATCTCTATTTCGCATACCCGCCGGGTAGCGAGTGGCGGGCTGGTCCCTCGATCAACCTCGCAACCTCTTCGGATGCGGTGCATTGGAAGCCGTTCCGCAAACCCGGATTGCGGCCCCATTCGGACACGGTCGCAACGGCGCGCATGGGTGGTGGTGCGCCACCGATACTCACGGATCGTGGGTGGCTGTCCTTGTGGCATGGCGTGGAGCCCAACGGGATCGTCGGCATTTACCGAACGTACTGGTCGCTGCTGGATAGCCAAGACCCGAGCGTGATCGTTCGATCCAGCCATACTGCGCTGCTCGAGCCAGAGCCGGAGCTGATCCGGCCCATTGAGCACCAACTGTACGTGCGCGACGTTGTATTCACGACTGGCATCGCAGACGGGGGCGATCACTTCGTTGTCGCGTCCGGCGAGGCGGATCTTGCCTGCCGCATAACGCATATACCGAAACACGTTTTCAACTGACAGCAGAAGCCGCGCACATGCCAAAGCCTTCCAGGATTTCCTCGTCGCACGTTGCCGAATTCGACGTGAAGCTAGGGAGCTTGTCGGCGACCGGTCGTGTGTCGATCACGACGGGTGGCCTTCTGGGTGTTGCGACCATGGTCGGCACAATTCTGGCCGGGACAGCGGGGATTGTGTGGGTCGCCACACAACCCGCTCGTCTCCGCGCCGGATGCTCAGCCGGGAAGTCGCCTAGTTCGCGCCAGTCCCCGAAACGCGCCAGATGACGTTGCCCACATCATCTGCCACCAGCACAGATCCATCCTTGCCGATGGCGACGCCCACCGGACGGCCGAACGCCACTTCCTTTTCAGCATCGATAAAGCCCGTGAGGACGTCGACCGCCTGGCCTGCGGGTTTGCCGCCCGCGAACGGCACGTAGATCACCTTGTAGCCGGAGAACGGATCACGGTTCCAGGAGCCGTGCTGTCCCACGAATGCGCCGCTGGCGTATTCAGAGCCCAGCTTTGCGCCCTCGGCAAAGGCCAGTCCGAGCGACGCCGTGTGTGCGCCAACAGAGTAGTCAGGCGCCAACGCCTTGGCGACCATCTCGGGGTTCTCCGGCTTCACGCGTGTGTCGACCGTCTGTCCAAAATAGCTCCACGGCCAGCCGTAGAACGCGCCGTCTTTCACCGAGGTGATGTAGTCGGGTACCAGATTGTGGCCGAGTTCGTCGCGCTCGTTCACTGCGGTCCAGAGAGCGCCGCTTTGCGGCTCCCAACCAAGCCCGTTGGGGTTGCGCAGTCCGGTTGCGAAAATGCGCTTCTGACCGGTCGCGCGGTCGATCTCAAAGATCGCGGCCCGGCCTTCTTCCTGGTCGAGACCGTTCTCGGCAATGTTCGAGTTCGAACCAACCGTGGCGTAGAGCTTCGATCCGTCTTTCGAGGCGATAAGCGACTTCGTCCAGTGATGGTTGAGCGTGCCGGCGGGCAGGTCGGTGAGGCGGACGGGGGCTTCTGAGCTCTTGGTCGCGCCATCGGTATAGGCGACGCTGACAACCGCATCAGTGTTGGCGATGTAGAGCCTGCCGCCTGCTACCGCCATGCCGAATGGGGAGTTGAGACCTGTCAGGAATTCGTGGCGGGTCTCGGCTGCGCCATCGCCATCAGTGTCGCGAAGCAGAGTGATGCGATTGGCCGAAGGCGTCACGGCGCCGGCCTTCTTCATGGCTTCGCCCTGGAAGAACCCGCGTATTCCCTTGCCCTGATCCGGGCGTTTCGGGGCATTGGCTTCCGCAACCAGTACATCGCCATTCGGTAGAACATAGATCCAACGCGGGTGGTCGAGACCCGTCGCGAACGCTTGCACCTGAAGTCCCTGCGCGGCGATCGGTTTCTGGCCCTCGGTCCAGCGCACGGCTTCTGCGATCTTTACGGTCGGGATGACTGAAGAATACGCCGCAGGCAGTGCCGGGTCGGCGCCCATGACCGACGTGACGGGCTGGTCTGCGGGAGCTGAACACGCTGCGGCCAGCGCCATCGCGCCTGAGGCGCACATGAGGAAAGTTCTGATCATCGCAAGCTCCGCGCAGGTCGACCCGCCAACCAAAACGACCGAGACTGCAGGGCGTTCCGAATGTTCCGAACTCGGGCCACGCACGCCTTCGGTTGGATATGATCAATACAAGCCGGGCAATCCTCGCATACGGGCGGCAGGCTATCTGGTTCCTCAGATCAACCGCTTGCGGAAATTTCGACTATTCTGCGCCGCTGCCTGATCCGGGCAGCGTCAACGAGCATGCGCCCCGCCCAGCGGTAGACGTTCTGCTCCCGCACCTGCTGGCGCATCAGCCGCATCCGTTCCGCCTGCTCGGCGGGAGGCATGCGTAGCGCGGCATCCAGCGCCCGCGCCATATCCTCACCGTCGTAAGGATTGACGATGAGGGCCTCTGACATTTCCCGCGAGGCTCCCGCGAAGCTGGACAGTATCAACACACCCTGATCGTCGTCGCGTGAGGCCACAAACTCCTTGGCGACCAGGTTCATGCCATCGTGCAGGCTGCTGACAATGCAAAGGTCCGCGCCGCGAAACAGTTCGAATACCTCTGCCGGCTCGTGGTGGCGTATAAGCAGCCTGATCGGTTGCCAGCCAGTTTTGCCATGACGGGCGTTGATTTCATCCGCGAGGGCAAGCGCCTCGCGTTGCAGGATTGAATAGGCAGGGAGCTTGCTTCGTGTTGGCGCGGCGACCTGGACGAACGTGAAACGCTCCTTCCACTCCGGGTGCCCGGACAGCAGCCGGTCAATGGACTGCATCCGGTCCAGGATGCCCTTGGTGTAGTCGAATCGCTCGATCCCCACAGCAATCTTGTGATCTGGCGCAAGGCCAAGGCGTCCGCGCACGCGCTGTCGGCAGGCGGCGATATCAGCCTGATGCTCCATCGCCTTCGGCGGCCACTCGATCGATATCGGGTAGGGTCGGATCAAGGTTTCATGGCCATTGAGCGTGACCGCCGAATGTTCCCTGTCGATACGGCTCTCGATGAAACGGTCGATTGTCTCGAAGAAATTGTTGCAGTGAAACTGCGTGTGAAATCCCATGATGCTGCTGCCCAGCAGGCCGTCGAGAATTTCTTCCTTCCAAGGGCAGATTCCGAACGTCTCCGCGTTAGGCCAGGGGATGTGCCAGAACGTTATGATGGTCGCCTTCGGCAGCAGCTTGCGGATCATCCGCGGCGCCAGCGCAAAATGATAATCCTGCACGAGGACGACGGGATCTTCGGTGCGCGCCTCGCGTGCGACCGCATCCGCGAAACGCTGGTTGATAAGCTTGTACGCTTGCCAGTCGCTGTCCCGGAATGTCGGACGAACAAATGCGACGTGGCAAAGTGGCCAAAGCCCTTCGTTCGCCAGGCCGTAATAGTATCCGTCCTGTTCTTCTTCGCTGACCCATACGCGTCGCAACTTGTAGGAGGGCGCGGCTGGAGGAACGTCCAGCCGGTCATGCTGGTCTACAGTCTCGTGGTCGGCGGTTCCGCTGCCGTGCGCAATCCAGGTGCCGCCACACGCCCGCATCACAGGCTCAAGGGCCGATACAAGTCCGCTGGCCGGCGTCTGCAGTTCGATGCCGTCTTCCGTGCGGTTGTGAATGTACGGCTCGCGGTTGGATATGATGATGACTTCGGCGCCGGGAAGGGCGCTGGCCAGCAGTTCGTGCAGTGACTCTGGCGTCCACTGCGTCTGGCTGGTTTCAGTCGGTGTGCGGCCAACGTCCAGGTCCTTCAGCAAACGCTGGATCTGCTCTGTCACAACGGACGTGTCACGCCGGCGCAATGATAACGGCCGTCCCGCGCGCACGGCCGCCACAGCCTGCCGGAGCGACGCCATCCAGGCTCGCAGAAACACCACACCCAGTATGCTTGCGATCGCCGCGATGATGATCGCCACGCCTGCAAGCGTGGCTACCAGAAATGCCTGCGCCTCTCCGGAGCGGGCGTCCACGAATGACAGATCGTTGAGAACAGCGAGATAGACGCGCGCGTCTCTGGTCGCGATCGGAAATGTGCCGACGAGAATTCGCCTGCCATCGCTTACGATGCTGGAGAAGCTCTCGGCCTCAGACCGCGCAACTCTTTCGCAGGCGAAGTTTCGCGGCAGAAGACGTGTGGCGCTCTGCAGCACGCCGTCCTCGCCGCAAAGGCCCACCCCGAGGATGCGCTCGTCCGCCGCGACGCCCTCAAGGATCGTGCCGAGGCGGGACATGTCGCCGTCAGCGAGAGCGCGACTGATCGGGCCATTGATCGACGTGTAGGCGAGCCGCGAACGCATCTCGACGTCCTGACGCGCCCACTGCTCCACCAGCGACTTCGAGAACGGCGCCACGACAAGCGTGAGTGCGCCGAGCAGGGCGATCGCCAGCAAGCCGTATTTGGCCAGACCGCGGAGACTTGCGCTCATCGTACGGCGCTCCACGGCCGGCTCAAAAGCACCGCGCAGTTGATAAGACCGACCAGCGAATATGTCTGCGGATAGTTGCCCCACAGCTCGCCGGTTGCGGGGTCGATATCTTCCGACAGCAGGCCAGCCGCGGTCCGGCGAGACAGCATCTCCTCGAACAGCATGCGCGCGTCTGCGCTGCGCCCGATGAAGTGAAGCGCCTCGATCAACCAGAAAGTGCACACATTGAATGCGGTGGCGGGAAGCCCGAAATCATCCTCGGTCGCATAGCGCAACATATGCGAACCGCGTCGCAGGCCGGCCTCGACAGCAGCCATCGTGCCCAGAAAGCGCGGATCGTCAGGGGCGAAGAAGCGCAGGTCCAGCAATTGTATCAGGCTGGCGTCGAGCTGGTCGCCGGTGAACGTCGCCGACATCGTCTGCGTTTCGGGTCTCCAAGCGGACTGCTCGATCCGCTCCCGGATATGCGCGGCGCGTTCTGCCCACATGGCCCTGCGATCTTCAAAGCCAAGGTTCTCCGCGGCGTTCGCGAGGCGATCACATGCGGCCCAGCACATCGCAGCCGAATATGTGTGCACCGACTGGCGCGTGCGCAGCTCCCACAGTCCGGCGTCCGGCTTGTCGTGCAGCAGCCAAGCGTGCTCGCCGACTTTCTCCAGGGCTTCGAAGTCTTCGCGACCTGCGGGCCTTAGAAGACGCGCATCAAAGAAGGCCTGCACGTTCGACAGGACGATTTGACCATAGGCGTCGTGCTGGACCTGCGTGTAGGCCTCGTTGCCGACACGTACCGGTCCCATGCCGCGATAACCGGGAAGAGCAGGCGCGACCCGCTCCTCAAGCGTGACTTCTCCGAGCACGCCGTACAGCGGCTGGATTACTCCGCCTTGCGCTGCATCAACGATGTTGCGGAGATAGCCCAGATACCCTTCCAGAACGTCTAGTGCGCCAAGCCGGTTCAATGCCTGCACGGTGTAGTAGGCGTCGCGTATCCAGCAGTAGCGATAGTCCCAGTTGCGCTGAGAGCCTGCGTGTTCCGGTATCGACGTGGTCAAGGCCGCGACGATCGCGCCCGTTTCTTCATGCTGGCACAGCTTGAGGCTGATGGCGGCGCGGATCACGGCGTCCTGCCAATCGACCGGGGTCGCAAGGCCTCGCACCCAGAGCATCCAGTCGGCCATCGTGTCGGCCAACATCTGCTCCACCGAAGCGGCGAGATCTCCCGCGAAGGTCTCGTCCGGGCCCAGGAAGAAGTAGAGCGGCTTCTCGACCCGAAAGGCCCGTTCTTCGTGCACGAGACTGACCGGCGCATTGGTCGTAAGGCGGAGGCTGAACGGTTTCAGCGGGAAGCGGATATGGTTCGATCCGCACGTGCGCCCAGCGCCGGCTATACCAAACTCCTGAGTGGGTCGCAGGCGCATGCGAATGCGCGGGCTGCCCGCTACCGGTCGGACGATCCTGACGAATGCAACAGGCCGATAGGTCCGATCAGCCCGGTTCACCCGCGGACAGAAGTCGATCACATCGACCGCATTGCCAGCCGCATCTGTGTGTCGCGTCGTGAGGATGGGGGTATTGCGGCAATACTGTTGATCGGTGGTTACGCCATCAACCAGGTCGATCGACCAAAGGCCATTGCCATCTTCGGTCGGCGCGTCGCTGAGCAGCGCCGAGAATACAGGATCGCCATCAACACGTGGCACGCAGCCCCAGACGAAAGAACCTGTGCGGTCGACCAGCGCACTCACCTGGCAATTGCCGATCAGCCAGAGGTCCAGAGAGGGCTTCATCGTGCACCGCCAGTTGAGGATGCAAGCCACGCAAGCGTTGCGGTGACATCAGGCAGACGGTAGGTCGCTGCAGTCACGCGCGGATCGCCTACGAGAATTCCTGCCCCGCCAAGTTCAGCCACAGCGGTGAAACCCGCTTCGTCTGTTATGTCGTCGCCGATGAAGATTGGTCGCGTGCCAGCCATGTCCGCGCCTGCCATGAGAAACCTTACAGCCGATCCCTTGTCGGCCCACGGCGCCTTCAGTTCGAATACCTTGTTGCCTGCCTGCAGGTGAAGGCCGGTGCGCTCTTCCAGGGACCGCGCCAGTTCGCGGCACGCCTGTTCGGCATGTGGCGCCATGCGGAAATGCAGCGCTGCGCCGAACGGCTTGCGCTCGACCAGGACGCCGGGAAACTGCGATGCGAGTTGATCCATCTCGGTCTCGACGAGCGTAAGCTGCTCGGGCCGCGGCACGCTCAACAAGCGACCGTCAGGCCAGCGGATCTCCAGCCCATGACTACCGGCCACCGCAAACGAGGCTGATCCGAACAGGCCACTCACCTGTTCAGCAGGGCGACCGCTGATGATCGCCAGACGACCGGCGAGCTGGTCCACCAGACGCCCAATCAGCGTGTCTAGCGTCTCGCCGACAACCACCGCCTCGGGGCTATTGGCAAATTCCACGAGGGTGCCGTCGAAATCTAGAAAGAGAGTGGCTCCGGAAAGAAGGTCCGTAGGCGGCAAATCCAGGGTGTGTGGCGTCGGTGTCATGTTTTCCAGGGTGTAGGTGCAGCGGTCCCCGTACAATGTAGCTCCCTTGCCCCCCGGACAACCCGCATGGCCGGTGCAGCCAGGTCAGGCGCCTGTTGTCGCGCATGCCGGACAAGCGCACGTTTGCAGCGCGGTCTGCCTGATTCACGCGGTACAAAAGGATCTGGTGGGCCCGGCAGGACCGACATTGCTCAAAAATCGCTATGATTTACTGGGGCCTGCAGCTCAACGGTTCTGCGCGTACCCACAGTCGTACCCACATATTTGGCGACCCCCGCTGACTCGACTTGAACTGTTGGCCGGACTGGAGTTCCCCCTGCTCGATTGGTTTTGCGCTCATTGTGCGAACAGGCACCGGAAGCCGACCCCTCGGACGGCTACGAAATTAATCGCGTCGCGCGCCTATCTGCACCCGGTCCTCACACCGCTTCACAACTACTGAGCAGCGACCTGTTTGAAAAGCGGCGAAGGCTGATGCAAACGTGGGCGGACTTTTCTTTTCCGTTGCCAGGCGTGGAAGCCCAACAATGAAGCCTCACGAGCTGTTTAGTCTCGTCAATGATCAACCAGACGTGGAGCTGACGGCGAAAGTTTCGTCGGCCTCAAAAAAGTTGCTCTTCGCAATGTTGAGAGAAAAAAGCCCTTCGCGCGCCGTCGCCGCCCAGGCCGCTGCGGGGCTCATAGTCCTCACCGCAAACACAGTGTTTGATCTCGTCTATTGCGGCGGGGATGATGCCGTAATCCGCGATTTGCAGTCGAACGCGAAGACAGCTGGCACCAAGATTGCGGCGGCGATGAGCGCTTTGGACAGTATGATCAAGAGGGAGGATGCCGCCGAGTCGAAGATTACGGGCGCGGTGCGTCGCGGCTCGATTTGGGAAATGGTTCTCAAGGAGGCGTGTCGGAATAGTGGTCGCGTTGTAACGACACCAGCCTTCGTGGCTGACATGGCAGTGATGACTAAGGGTGAATAGCCCCGAGTTTTCTAGACGCCTTCGGCTCTCACGTTCTGCTGCCGTTCGAACT
>Ga0105048_10003007_pt1 | contig 27557 bp, 29 predicted proteins | sample MAT05_FD_78382 | JGI IMG/M metagenome (GOLD analysis project Ga0105048, IMG submission 78382) | Freshwater microbial communities from Lake Fryxell liftoff mats and glacier meltwater in Antarctica - MAT-05 | ecosystem: Environmental > Aquatic > Freshwater > Ice > Liftoff microbial mat | place...
ATCACCTGGGGGCGTGACGCACGTCTTGGCCTTTGACCATGAAGACAACCATCTCGGCGATGTTGGTCGCGTGGTCGGCGATGCGCTCCAGGTAGCGGGCGAGTGACTGCAGCCTGGTCGCCCGCTCGATATTTTCGTTGCTCTTCATCATGCACGCCACCATCGAGTGAAAGATTCGCGCGAAGCTCGTGTCGACCGCCTCGTCCCGCGCGAGCACTTCTCGCGCGAGCGTGGCGTCACCGGTAGCAAACGCGTTCAACGCGTCCTGCAACATCCGGATCACCTCCACGCCGAGCGTGGTGATTTCTTCTTGTTCGACCATCGTGGGCTCTTGGCAAAGCTCGACCACTCGCTCACAGATGTTGACGGCGAGATCGCCGATGCGCTCGAGATCCGTCACCATCTTCAGAACCGACGCGATGAAGCGGAGATCTTTCGCGACTGGTTGACGACGAGCCAGAATCATCAGGGCGAGGTCGTCGATGCGCACCTCCAGCTGGTCGATTTGCGCGTCCAACGGAATCAGCTCGCGGGCTACCTCGACTTCACGCGAGGCAAGCGCGGCCAAGGCTCGCGTTACCACCTCTTGGCATTTTGCGCCCATCAGCAGCACGGATTCCCGCAGCTTGGAGAGCTCGCTTTCATAGAGGCTATCGGTATGCAACATCGGCATTGGTTCCCTGGAGTCAGCCGAAACGGCCGGTGATGTAGTCCTCTGTTCGAGGATCACTCGGGTTGGTGAAGATGACGTTGGCTCGATCGTGCTCGACGAGCCTTCCTTCGTGAAAAAACGCTGTCGTGTCCGCCACGCGGGCCGCCTGCTGCAAGTTGTGCGTCACGATCAGCATCGTCACGTGTGAACGCAGCTCGTTCAAAAGCTCTTCGATGCGGGCTGTCGCGCTCGGGTCGAGCGATGAGCAGGGCTCGTCCATCAACAAGACATCCGGACGCAACGCCAGCGCACGCGCGATACACAGTCGCTGCTGTTGACCCGACGACAGCGAGGTCCCCGGTTTACCGAGCCTGTCCTTCACGTCGTTCCACAGGGCGACGCGCCGGAGCATCGTCTCGATCAGCTCGTCGCGGCGCTCGATGTACTCACCCGCCAGCGTCAAGCCCGCGACGACGTTCTCTCCAATCGACAACATCGGGAGCGGGTTGGGTCGCTGAAAGACCAAGCCGACGCGCCGTCGGACCCAAACGGGATCGATTGTCCTGGCGTGGATGTCGACGCCGTCGAGCTTCACTTTCCCGGACATGGTCGCCCCTGGCCGGGTCTCGTGCATGCGGTTGAGGCAGCGAAGAAAGGTCGATTTGCCTGCCCCGGAGGGCCCGATGATGGCGAGCACTTCGTTCGCGGCGACCGCGATCGAGATGCCACGCAGCGCCTCGACGGTGCCGATCACCGCCTTCAGATCGGTCACTGATAGCTTGGGGATCGTCATCGGTTGACGCTCCGCAAGAGACGGCTGCAGCCGCTCGAAACCGAAACGAGCAAGAGAAGGGTGAGGGTCATCGCTGCGGCTCGACCTTGGCTGTCGGCCGATGGAGACTGCACCGCGACGAAGATCTCGAGGGGCAAGGGCGAAGCAGCAGTCGGCGCCGAAGCGCCCAGCCACCGGCTCGAGCCTGCGGTGAACAAGAGAGCGCCGACCTCGCCGAGCGCACGAGCGAAAGTGAGCGCCACCACGGACGCCACCCCGGGCAACACAGCGCGCAAAAGCACCAAGAACAACGCGCGATGCCTGGGCAAGCCCAGCCCGAGGGTGGCCTCACGAATCGACGGAGAAACGAGCCGCAAAAGCTCGGCGGAGGACAGCGCAATGGTCGGGATTGCGGAGAGTGCCAGCGCGACCGCGCCAGCAAACAGCGAAAACCCGCCGAGCGGGAGCACCACGACCGCGTACACGAACATGCCCAGCACGATCGGCGGAATGCTCGCCAAGGTATCGTGGCCGAGCACGACCCAGCGGACGGCTTGCGGGCCGGCAAGCTCCGCGATGAACATGCCCGCGATGACGCCCACAGGCAGGGCGATCGCAACCGTGATCAGCGACAGCTGGAGGGAAGCTAGCAGCGCGGAGGCGCAGGCTCCCACGATCGCGGCTGAAAGGCGTACCGTCGCCAATGCATGCGCAACCATCGCGGCAAATGGCGCGAGCGCCAGAACCATGCTCGCGAGCGCGACCATCGACATCGCGCGCTCGAGCGCGCGTCGCCGGCCGAGTGAGCTTGCTTGTTGGGTCGATAGCATCATGCGCGCACCGCGTCCCCACGTGACAGTACGCGCGCACCTGCGCTGGTCAGCGCCCCGAAAACGAGCAGCACCAGCGCAAGCGCGGCGAGCGCAGCAATGTGGTTTGGATGGGTAGCGTCCAGAACCTCGTCCACCAATACGGACGAAACGGTCGCCGAAGGCGCTCCCCAGCTAGGCAACAAAGAGGGTCGACCGCCAATCACCATCGAGACGGCGATGGTCTCCCCCAACGCGCGACCGAAGCCCAGCGCGGCAGCCGCCAAGAGACCCCGACGCGCCGACGGCAGGAGCACGCTGCGGATCGTCTCCCATTGGGTGGCACCCAGCGCCATCGGCCCCTCGCGAAGCTCGTTCGGTAAGGCGCGCAGAATCGCTCGGCTGACCGTCGCAATGGTGGGGATCGTCATCGTGGCCAACACCAGGCTGGCGGCGACGATACCGAAGCCGTGGCCCTCGGGCGCGCTGCCGACGAGGCGAGAGAGGTCATTCAGCTCCGGCACCAGAACCGAACGGCCCCAGAGACCGACGACTACCGCCGGCGTGGCCGCCACCAGCTCGAGCAAGACCGCGCCCACTCGGGCGACCTTCGGCGCGGCGACCTCCGCGAGATACACTGCGGCGAGAACGCCAATCGGCAATGCAATCGCCATAGCGACGGTGGCCGTCACGACGGTGCCCATCAAGAACGGGAGCACGCCAAAATGACCACGCGCCGGGTTCCACGATGTCGACAAGAACGCGCTTCCCTCCGCGTCGGCAATCACCACCGATGCGAGGTTCGCGATGATGGCGAGCACGACGACGGGAGCCACGAATCCGAAAACGTTGCCGAACAGCGACAGCGCGCGATCCGGCAGGTTGATGGACCTCTGCAAACGAGCCGCAGAGACGTCGGGGGGGTGGCTCGGGCGGCTCACGTCAATCGATCGCCAAGAGGCGCGTCGCGCCGGAGGTCAACTGGCCGAGCTCGGCTCGCGCAAAGGCAGCCAATGGCGCGGGCAGCGGAAGGAGCGACGCCGCCAGCTCCTCCGCCGCACCGCCATCGAGCGACGCTTGCCCGGCCGTGACCACCCAATAGGAAAACCTCGCCATCGCAGCGCCCTTGGCTGGGTCGCTCCACTTTTTCGGAACCACCAAGTAGGTCGGCGACGATAGCGGATAGCCGCGCTCGATGGGTTCGCGCGCTTGGCAGGCCACGAGCACAGCGGCGCGCGTTGGCGCGACAAAACCGCCGTGTCCGTCGTCCAACGCAGCCACCGGTAGACCCGCACGCAAGGCGTGCACGACCTCGACGTAGCCGACCGCGCCCGGAATGTTCGCGACCAAATCGACGACGCCATCGCTGCCGCGCGCACCGATGCCGACCGAGAAGCGAGCTCCGCGCCCAACACCCACACGTTCCCGCAGCGCGCTGCTCTCGCTCGCGAGGCGCGACGTGAACAGCGCGGTGCTGCCTCCGCCATCGGCGCGAAACACGGGCGCGATTGGCAAATTCGGCAGGTTTATTCCGGGGTTCTCGGCGAGAATGGCAGCGTCGCGCCAGCTCGTGATCTCGCCCACGTAGATCGCGGCACAGACTCGGCGCGACAGTCGCAAGCCTTCGACGCCACCGAGGTTGTAACAAACTCCGACCGCGATAATCGCGGTCGGAAGCGAGATCACCTCGCGAGCAAGGAGCGTTCGCTCGCTCGGATCGATCTCCACGTCGCTGGCGCCGAAATCGACGGTTCCGTGTGCCAACTGCCGAATTCCACCGCCGGACCCGATCGGCAGGTAGGCGATACGGACCTGCGGTGCCTCTACGGCGTAGGCAGCCAGCCAAGCGGCGTACTGCTGCGCGGGCAGCGTCGCGCCGGAGCCAAACAGCTCGATCGTGCGTGAGCAGGCACCGATGAGGCCGGTGGAGGCGGCGACGAGCAGACGGCGGCGAGTCAGCTCAAACATCGACCGCCTGCGGCGGAGGAATCTGCGGCGGAGGAATCTGCGGCGGAGGAAGGGGTGTGAGCGTCCGCGCTAGCAGGCTGCTCTCCCAGACCGCAAGCTCCACCGTGAAGGTCGTGCCGCGGCCAACCTCGCTGGCGACGGCGACGGTGCCACCCATCGCTTCGACGAGGTGCTTCACGATCGAAAGACCCAGACCGGTACCGCCCAAGCTGCGGGAGCGACCCGCGTCCACCCGGTAGAAGCGCTCGAACAAGCGCTGCAAGTGTTTCTGTTCGATGCCAGGCCCGCTATCGGCGACCTGTAGCCGCACACACCGCTCGCCGCTCACGGCGCGAATCGTGATTGTTGCGCCGGGACAATATTTCACTGCGTTGTCGAGCAGGTTTTGCAGCACTTGCTCGAGCGCACCAATGTCCGCGCGCACCTCCGGCAGGTCGGCATCGATGACGGTCACCAACTTGGTGCCTGATTGCGCTGCTCGTTCGGATGCCAGCTCGACGACGCGTTCGACGGCGTCCGCGAGCTCGAGTGGGTCTTGAGACAGACTGAGCTCGCGCGACTCGATCTTCGACAGATCGAGCAGGTCGTCGATCAGATGTTGAAGCCGCTCCGCGTTGCGCTCGATGATCGCCAAGAAGCGCTGTGTCGCGACTTGATCGGTCGGGGAAATGCCGATCACCGTCTCGGCCGCAGAACGAATGGAGGTCACCGGTGTGCGCAGCTCGTGCGACGCATTGGCCACGAAATCACGGCGCAAGCTCTCCAGTCGGCGCAAATCCGTGACGTCGTAGAAAACAACCAAGAGCCCGCCCGGTTGCACGGCGAGAAGCTCGGCTCGCACCAAGAGGCGCCTGGGCTTCAGCCCGCGAACCTCGATCTCTCCCTGAGCCGCCCGCTGGGTGCGCCGCACGGTGTCTACCAGCTCGTGCAGCGCGGCGTCGCGGATCACCTCGAGGGGCAACTTGCCGACATCGCTATCGCTCAGCAGCAACATCTCGCGGAGGGCGGAATTGATCAGCGCAACTTTGCCGTCTCGGTCCACCATGAGCACGCCTTCGCGCATGCTGGTCAGGATGCCGGACGAGACGTCGCGTTCGGTGACCAGCTCGTGCAACGTCTTGCGCAAGCCCTCGGCGAGCTGCTCGAGGGAACGGCCAAGGTCGGCAAGGTGGTCTCCCTCGACCGGGCGTGCACGCACCTCGAGATCGCCTCCCGCCATCCGCTTCGCCAGACCCGCGAGCTCACGCACACCCTGCGACGCCAGTCGCGCAGCCAGACCCGATAGCGCGACTGCTACCAGCATGGCGACAGCACCGCCGACCAGCGTCGCGCGCGCGAGCACCGCCAACGCAGCCTGCACAGGCGCTTCGGACAGACCCACTCGTGCAGCGCCAATCACCCTGCCGTCGCTCTCGAGCGGCACGGCCGCGAAGATGAGAGGCTCTTGTGAGGTGGTCGAGAAGCGCTCGAACAACGCGGGAGTGCCCGCCAACGCAGAGACGGCTTCGACGCTCACGACCGGCTCTCTCAAGTCGCGCAAAACGGCTAGGTCGAGGGTCGAATCGCCCACCACCACGCCGCGCTGGTCGAACAAGGTCACGCGGGCGTCGGCCGCAAAACCCAAGCGATCAGCCAGCGCATCGGCAGTACCGCTCTCGAGCGAGAGCGAATCGGGGTGCTCGGCCGCCTGCAGTGCGACCAGCCTCACGCGCGACAGCGCTTCACCATTCAATCGGTCGACGGCCGCTCGCTCGATCCGAGTTGAGAGGAGTAAATAGGTGAACAGCGTGCCGAGCGCGATCATCCCCGCCGAGGCGGCGAGCAGCTTCTCTCGCAGACCGAATCGAAGCGCCACAGAACCCCAGGCAGGGCGCTAGCGCCCCGCCTCCTCGGGTGAAGCCACGAAGCGGTAGCCGACGCCACGAACGGTCTCGACATAGTCGCGTGCAGGCCCGAGCTTTTCGCGCAATCGCTTGACGTGTGTATCGACGGTGCGGGTGGTGAGCTCGGCCTGGATGTCCCAGACATCGTCCAGCAGCGAGGCTCGCGTTTGCACGCGATTTTTGCGTTCGTACAACGTGAGCAAGAGCCGAAACTCCAGCGGCGTGAAATCGACCTCTTCGCCGTGAATCCAGACCTTGTGCGCCGCGCGATCGATCTTGAGCGCGCCAAACTCGACAGCGGTATCCGTCTTCGGCGCATCAGCGCGGCGAAGTACCGCGTTGATGCGAAGCAGGAGCTCGCGCACGCTGAAGGGTTTGACGACATAGTCATCGGCCCCCAGCTCGAAACCGACGACCCGGTCGATCTCCTCGCCTTTGGCGGTGGCCATCACGATGGCGACGCCCTGCGTTTCGGGAGATTGCTTCAAGATACGGCACACGTCGGTGCCCATCATGTCAGGCAACATCAAGTCGAGCAGCACCAGCTCGGGGCGTTGCTCTTTGGCGATGCGCAGCGCCTCTGCGCCCCGCGTCGCGAGCAGCACCTCGTGCCCTGCTTGGCGCAGGTTGTATTCGAGGACTTGCTGCAGGTCCGTTTCATCTTCCACGACCAGAATGCGAGCCATGGCGACACCTTTGTTGGAGCTGCGGGCGACTGTAGTCACCGTCGACGACGGCGGCTGTGACAGGTGCGTGACGGAAACCCCTATTATTTGGCCGAAACTACCCGACGGATCCACTTCCTTTGCGAACGTGCGCGGTTTTGAGCAGAATCAGGCCCGATGTCAGCCGCCTGGACTTTGATAGCCGCCAGTTTCGTAACCTTGTGCTTCGCTGGCTGCGAGGATGAGGTGGTAGTCGGTGGGCCGGCGAGCTCCGGCGCTGCCCCCCCCGCGCCCTCGGCCACCTTCGCGCCGCCTCCGAAAAAATCGTCCAACGCGAGCACCCCGAGCAGCGCCAAGGCAGCGGTCAGCATCGATGCCCCCTCGGGCCCGCTGAAGTGGGCAGATTTCGGTGGCCCCGCCCTGAAGAGCGAGCTCGCGCCGCAGAGCAGGGCGTGGGCGGTGTTGCCGGTCAGCGCCAGTTGGGAGACAGTCAAGGTCGCGGTCGTCGACGTCGATCGAGTCGACGGAGACAACATCGTCACCAAACAAGGCAGCGACAAACGAGAGGTATTCGTACCCACGGCATTCACGCTCGCCACCAAGACGGCCGAGGGCCTGGTGCGCGGTGATGCGGTGGTGGTCGCCGCAAAAGGCAGTCGCGCTTTTGCACGTGTCACTTCGATGGAAGGCGGCAAGGTCAAGGTTCGCTTCCGCTACGCCGGCGACATTCAGGAGATCGAAGCCGACCCCAGCGAGGTCATCGAGCTGGACGGTACGCTGCGCTTCGGCTCGGTCGCGGCTTACAGCGAGACGAAAGAGATTGGGACCGAGAAGAAGACCATCTGGCACTCTGGTCAGTTCGTGCAGAGCATGGAAGAAAAGACGTGGATCATCTCGTCGACCGGCAAGCCGGAGCGTGTGCCTGCAGCTTCTGTCCGTGCACTCGCAGTTCACGTTGCACACAAGGCGGGCGACAGAGTCTGGGTGGTGCGCAACGACGAGCTGGCCCCAGGCCAGGTGCTCACGGTGGAAGACGACGGCCTCCGTTACAAAGTAAAGCTCGACACCGGCGAAGAGGCCAGCGCGCCATTCGAAACGGTCACCACGCCAATCAGCAAATGACCGAAGTGGCGGCCCGGCGAAAAATCTGGGGCTGGGGTCGCGAGGACGAGGGCCCCGGCGAACGCGCGCTCGCATTCGCGGAGATGAGTCTGTCGGCGCTGTTCGGCGGCGGGGGCTCACGTCGAGAGCCGCCAGCAGTCGACGCCATCGCGCTGCCGGCTTCGCGCGTGTCGGCGCCAGCGACGCTCGCTTCGCTGTTCGACAGCTCGCCGCACGAGCGACTGGTGCACAGTCTCGGGCGCTCCTATCGCGATATCGCGCGAGCGGTGGCAGGCGACTTCCCTCACCCGCCCGATCTCGTCGCATTTCCGCGCACCGAAGAGGACGTTGCTCGCTTGCTGGACCATGCCCACAGCGAGGGCATCGCAGTGATCCCATTCGGCGGTGGCACCAGCGTGTGTGGCGGCGTCGAACCGTACGGCTGTGAAGGCTACGCCGGCACGCTGAGTCTCGACATGAAAGCGCTCAGCGGTGTGGTCGAGATCGATCGTCGGAGCCTGGCTGCCAATGTGCTCGGCGGAACGTTCGGGCCTGATCTGGAGAGCGAGCTGAAAGCGGCCGGCTTGACGCTTCGGCACTTTCCCCAGTCATTCGAGAAATCTACCGCGGGGGGTTGGATCGCCACCCGCGCGGGCGGCCATTTCGCGACGGGACCTACCCACATCGACGAGTTGGTCGAGAGCGTGCGCATGGTGTCGCCGTCCGGCTTGTTCGAGACGCGCAGGTTGCCTGGCTCGGGGGCCGGGCCAGATCCCAATCGCTTGGTGATCGGCTCCGAAGGAGCGCTCGGTGTGATCACCAGCGCATGGTTGCGCGTATTCGAGCGACCCACGCAGCGGGCCAGCCGCACCGTGGCATTCAGCTCATTCGAGGCGGGGCTCGAGGCACTACGGGTGATCGTGCAGAGCGGTCTGTTGCCGAGCAATGCCCGCTTGGTCGACGGCGCTGAAGCGATCATGAGCGGGGCTGGAGCGGGTGACGCCTGCCTGCTGCTGCTCGCATTCGAGTCGGCGACGTTCGAGCAGGCATCGGCGCTGGCGTTGGCGGTCGAGCTGGCAAGCAGCCACGGTGGCAGCGTCGCCGAGGCGGCCAAGCGCAGCGAGGGTCGAGACGTGGCCGCGGACACTTACAAGCGCGCCTTTTTCCGCGCGCCTCACCTGCGCGACGAGCTCATCTTGCGCGGCTTCTTCGTCGAGACGTTCGAAACCGCTGCCCCCTGGTCCCGTATCGAGGGGCTCGACCTGGCAGTCCGCGAGGCAGTCGAGCGCTTGCAGCTCGGCCCCCACCTGTTCGCGCGGCGCATCACTCACGCGTACCGAGACGGTTGCGCCCCCTATTACACAGTCATCGCCAGGGCTCGTGCCGGCGCAGAAGATGCGATGTGGTGGGACGTGAAGGCGGCGATCACGGATGCGATCATCACCGCCGGCGGCACCAGCACACATCACCACGCAGTCGGGCGGGACGTCATGCGCTGGTACGATCGCGAGCGCCCCGAGCTGTTCCGCCGTGCGCTGACTGCCGCTAAAAAGGAGCTCGACCCCAACGGGGTGATGAACCCTGGTGTTTTAGTGAACAGCTCGCGCTGAGCGCGAGCGCTCACACAGTCTTCTCTGGAGGCTCGCGTGGGAGAACACCCGACATCAACCCGTCGACCAGCGAGCTCAGCCAGGTCTTCGTGATCGGTGCGTGCTCCAACATCACGCGATGCATGCTCGCCCCGACCATCATGAAAATGACCTGCTCACCTTTCGCGCCGGCGCGCCACTCCCCGCGTGCCCGAGCGCGAGTCACCAGAATCTTGACCGGATCGGAAGCATGTCTCGCTAGACGCTCGGCCGCCATTGCGGCGATCGTCGAGGCTGCGCCCTCTGCAAGCGCAGCACGCATGAGCGCACGACCCACTGGCTGCTCCAGCAGCTGAACAAGCGGCTGCAGCAGCAGAATGAGGTCTGCGCGCAAGGATCCCGTGTCGGGGAGCTGCGCGGTGACGCGACCGAGTAGTCCTTCGAGCGCGGCCGCCACAAAGCCTCCTTCGTCCGCCAGCGCCGGTAAACGCTCGTCTTGTTGACCTGCGCCGCCCGCGCAATTCGTTCGACACTCAGCCCCTCCAAGCCGACGACAGCAAGCTCCTCCAGTGTCTTCGTGAGCACCGCGTCGGTGATCGGTGTGCCCCGGGCACGCCCCGCGTCGCGCCGCTGCGTGCCTTTCTCCGCCTTCATGCAACGAAGGGTTGCATTGCAGAATGCGGTCGTCTGGCTTTGCTCTATTGCAACTACTCGTTGCAATCTGGCAAAGTCACTTCGATAGAAAGAATCCAACGCGATGAAAGCTCGTGAGTCGAACATCGTTCCGTTTTTCAGAGCGCCGGCCGTCGGCGAAAAGCCTCATGCGCGGACGATTTCCGAGGCGCATTCGCTGAATACTCTTCAACGCGCAGGGGCGTTCAGCGCAATCAAATCGGTTGTCGAAGCAAGCATCTCGACGGACCAGCGAGACGCCGTTCTTGCATTCGCCGCCGCGACGCTGGAGATCGACGCAGCCAACGCAACGCACGTGGCTACCGACGAGCTTGCCGTTGCATTCACGACCGCCTGCATGGGAGGCAAGGTGACGCTGGAGGGCGAGACACGTGTGAAGACGATCGTTCTCGCGCTGGGGGTACAATCGCACTAGGCCTTGAAGGTAAGCCCGGCCGCCGTCACGCCAACTGTGGGGGCATTCGAACCGCAGCTCGTCGACGCCTATCTGCGTGGTCGGCGTCTGCAACTCGACGTTATGGGTGCGTCGGACTATTGGGCCTTCATGCCATTGTCAGTTGACGAAGCTCGGCAGCGGTTGGGGATCACAGATCATTCGAAAAGCGAAGAGAATCATGCGTCTCAATCCATCAAAATGTGTCGATCCGACGGCAAAAAATAGACCTGGCACAGCTGACGCGCGGCTCAGCGCTTCGTATCGCCCAGCGGCGAGATGGCGAACAACGCTTTCACATGTGGCCGTGTCAGCGACCAAATTGCATAAATGGCGTACGGAATACCAATGCAGCTCAAGATGGAGAGCCCTGCGTAGATCAAGGTCGAGATGCGACCGAAGCGTCGGCGCGTAAGCAGCGCCCAGGCATTGAATGGGGCCCAAACGACCCCGAGCACGACCCAACCCGCACCGATGATGATCGACATGACCAGGCCTGCGCCCATCATCAAGTCCAGCGTGGACGGGTCGGAGGGCGTGGTTCGGGTGGTCTCGCCCACAGTCGCGGCCGCCGCGGGAGCGTCGGCGCGCCGAACCCACGCAATCAAGACAGCCAGGTGCGCGACAGTGGCCACCCCTTGAATGGTTGCATTGATGCGCACGTGCAAGAGCTCGTCTGCGTGGGACGCATGGTGCAGCGCTGCCAACAGCGCGCGCATGGTCGGGTACCGATGTTCGGGCTGCAGTGACAGGGCGCGCAGCAGCACGGGTGCGAGACCAGCGCCCAGGCCGCGGATTGAGGGCGGTGGCCTGGCGCGAGCCGTCGCGTAGACCCACCGCATGCGGTCGATCGGTCCTCGTTCGAATGGCGGAATGCCATAGAGCGCCTCGTAGAGTGAGGCCGCAAACGCAAACTGATCTGCACGCCCATCCACTGGGTGACCGAAGATCTGCTCGGGGGCAGCGTACGCGGGTGTGCCCGCCACTTCGCGATGGCCAGCGCCAGGCAGCGCGGCAATAGCCAACCCGAAGTCGGTGATACGCGGACGCGAGTCCAGCCCCACCAGCACGTTGTCCGGCTTGAAGTCGCGGTGAACGACACCGAAGGCGTGGGCCGCCTCGAGTCCCTCGCCAACTTCGAGGAACATGCGCAGCACTTCGCGCGGCTTCCGCCCTTGGGCGAGCCACACGCGCAGGGTCGTGCCCGGCACAAGCTCCATCACCAAGAACACGACGCGATCGACCGACTGCACCTCGAAGATCGGAACGACGTTGGGGTGGGCGACCTGCGCCATCGCGCGGGCCTCGCGCAACAGGCGCGCCTGGAGCTTGTCAGCAGCCGCCGGGTCGCGCGCGAGGTCGTGTCGAACCACCTTGACGGCGACAGCCCGACCGAGCTCTGGGTCGCGGGCACGATAGACGGTGCCCCAACCGCCCGAGCCGAGAATATCTTCCAGCTCATACCGACCGGCGCGATCAGGCCGCGCGTCGATCGCCGAGCGAGGCAAGCCAAGCGCGTCGGCTGACGGCGTCACCATCACGCGGCCGAGCTCCGCCACGAGCAGCGTGCACGACTCGCAAACATCCAGGTGATCGGCAACGCTTCGGTAAGAAGGCGGGTCGAGCCCACCTCGGACGTAGCCCGCAATCAGGTTCTCGTCCGGGCAAGCCATGGGACCTCTTCGATAACGGGATTGCGAGCAATCCGCGAGCGGCGATTTCGCCTTGGGCCCACTTCGGGTAGGAGATTCGTGATGAACGCGCGAGCCAATTTTACCAGCGCGTTCGCCGCATTCGGTCTCGAGCCAGAGCTCGGTGAGCTCGCGGTCGACGTGACCCTGCGCGCTCACGCTGCCCACCCGACGATCGCGGTCGACCTCGTGGCGTTCGGCCAGAAGCTGGTGCAGCAGGCCTCGCACGACGGCTCGCTGCAACCCGCGCTCTTGGTGTCGCTGCGAACGCAAGATCTGTGGCTCGCTTTCGGCTGCAGCCTGGGAGACAAGGCCGCGCTCGCAGTGTTCGACTCGATATTTCACAGCGAGTTCGAGATCGTATTTCGGCGGGTCAGGCCGAGGGGCATCGACCGCGACGACTTCGCGCAAACGGCGCGCGAGAAGCTGTTCGCCAAAGATCCGCCGAAGATCGCCGAATATTCGGGGCAAGGCGATCTCCGCAACTGGCTGCGCGTGATGCTCACGCGAACGCTGCTCGACATGAGCAAGAAGCGACGCGAAGACGTCGAGAGCGATCCAGGTTCGGGGCAAGGTTTTCAGCTGCCCGCCGCTGGGGCCGACCCCGAGGTCGACTTCATGCAGGCCCACTACAAGGACGCGTTTCGCCGCGCTTTCGAGCGGGCTGCGGGCTCACTCGACACCGATGATCGCAATCTCTTGCGACAACATTTCGTCCACGGCCTGGGTATCGATCAGCTGTCTACCGTCCTCGGCGTCCATCGCGCAACCGCCGCGCGGCGCATCACGCGCGCCCGTGACGAGCTGATGGGGCGCACCCGCGCAGAGCTGATGCTCGAGCTCAAGCTGAGCCCCGCCGAGCTCGACAGCGTGATGCGCTTCGTCGAGAGCCAGGTGCATCTGACCGTCGAGCGTGTGCTCGGCCCGACGGTCGAGGGGTGATCAAACCCCGCGGTGCGTTGCCATCGTCGGCAAAACACCGACGGCAGCTGGAGCCGCGACCTTTTTCTCCGGCGCGATCAGCGCAACCACGCCAGCCAGAAAGATGCCGCAGGACGAGACGAAGAAGAGCCAGTATCCGATGGCTGCGTCGACGCTCACGTCCAGGCCTTTGGCCGACTGCGCGGCAGAGCCGATGTCGCTGTACTTCACGAGACCCATGAACACCGCCAACAGACCCCCGATCAATGACAGCACGCCCATCCCCCGGCCAAAGCGCTTGCTGATGCCGATCACGGCAGCAAGCAGCGGTAACGCGAGAAAGAACAAGAAGATCGGGCCGCCATTGTCCATCCCGCTGAGCGGCATCTTGTCCGCAAAAGCTGCGGCGTTCTTTCCGCCCACGGCGATCCAGTCCATGAATACGGAGGCCATGCCGATGATGGTGAGGCCCAGCACGGCAAACTTGGTGGCTTTCATGATCTCACACGCGTCCTTTCGGGGCGGGCTCGATCGCCCGCTCCCTATCGACGCCGCGAGCCCTGCGTTGTCGCGCTCCAACCGACCGATTTTCGATGGCCGCGCCCTCTGACTCGATCGCAGACCTCTTCGCGCGGGCGGCTACCCTGTCGGGCTCGACGGTGGCCGAGCTTGCCGCGAGGCTCGGCCGCCCCTGCCCGGGCGGCGGGGTACATACCAAGGGCCGCGTGGGCGAGCTGGTCGAGCTGGCACTGGGTGCGTCCGGCGGCTCGCGGCGCCTGGTCGACTTTCCCAGCACGGGGGTGGAGCTCAAGACGATTCCAGTCAACATCGCCAAGAAGCCTCACGAATCGACCTTCGTGTGCGCCGTGAATCTCGATGAAGAGGTCGACTGGGCCGACTCTTGGGCCAAAGCAAAGCTCTCGCTGGTGTTGTTCGTACCCATCGTCGGCGAGCGCGACGAGCCATTGCCGGGTCGGCGCTTCGACGCGCCCATGTTGTGGCGACCGACGCCCAGCCAAGATCGTCAGCTCAACGCGGACTTCGACGACATCATGGGCCTCGTCGGCGTGGGGCGCATCGAAGACGTGACCGCGCACTTGGGCCGCTACCTCCAGCTTCGCCCCAAGGCGAAGGACGGCTCGGTCAGAACACTCGCGCGCGGCGCAGAAGGCGAACGTTTCGGAACGGTGCCACGTGGCTTCTACCTGCGGCCGTCGTTCACGGGTGCGCTACTGCGCGACCCGGCCGCGCTGCCTTGAGCAACCTAGCGAGCTCAGTTCCCGCCGGGGTTCGTTTGCTGGCCGCTCGGGCGGGGCTGCGTTGAGCTGCTTCTCGAGCTGGCAAAGCCCGGGAAGCCCCGAGGGTGCGCGCGTCGAACGAGGACGCGTCGCCCGCCAAAAACGAACGGCTTGCCCTAATCGAACGGGCATAGCCCACACGGAGCGCCCTCTGCGCTTCGCTGAGCCCCGCCTCCATGCGTGCAAAGCCTACCAGCCCGGCGGGCGCTGGGCGCCCTCTCTGGGCTAGCTTTCGAGGGTGACCTCGCGCGAAGTTTTGCAGGCTGCTCTGGCTCTTCCGGCGGAGGAGCGCATCGAGCTGATCGAGGAGCTCGAGGCGAGCTTGCCCGCGCAGATGGCGCCTAGCACGCTCGCGCTCATCAACGAGCGCGGCGCGCGAGCGCGCGCCGGTGAGCCTGGGATTCCAGGCGAGGAAGTGTTCGCCGAAGCCCGTCGTCGATGAACTTCGAGCTCAGCGTCGATGCGCGGCTGGATCTCTTCGCTGCTCAGGATCACCACGAAGCCGAGCGAGAGGGACCTGGCTCGAGTTCATCGCCGAGATGGAGCGGATCGCTCACAAGATCGCAGCCCGTCCATTCCGCTTCCCGACGATTGGGGACGACGGTGCCCGGCGCGCGCTCGGCAAGCGCTTTCACTACTTCCTGGCGTTCTTCGTGCTCGAGGATCGCGTGCGCATCGTTGCCGTGATGCACCAACGTCAGCACCCAGACGGCTGGAAGGCCCGTTCCCAACCAGCAGCGCGCTCGTCGCCGGCGTCGTCCTCAGCGGCTAGGGAAGAAAGGAGCTCGTCTTCACTGGGAACGTCGCGCGCGAGCTCGTGTGGGGCGGCTCGCCCGCTCGCACGTTGCGCCGACTTCGCGCCCGAATGCGTGGCGCGTGCACCTGCTTCAGATGCCGAATCGAGACCCACGCTCGGAGTAGTTGCGGATGCGCTGGTGCTCGAGAAAAAGCACCCAATGAAAGGCGCGCCCGATGGGTGCTGTGACCCTGCGGACCGAGAACGAGGCATGGCCGTAGCGAGTGGTTCGATCAGGGGATTTGGAGGCCAAAATCCTCTCGCCCCGATGCCAGTTTGCAGGCTCATGCAGCCACCTGAAGGCCGATTTTTGCAGGGTCATGCAGCCACCGCATTTGCAGCCTGATGCGGCCACCAGCACGAGGGGCTGAACGAAGTTTTGCAGGGTCATGCAGCCAGGTTGAGGACCCTTTTTGCAGGGTCATGCAGCCAGGCGGCGGGTCGAGCGACCGAGCAGTGAGAGGGTTCGTTCCGAGGACGGCGCTGGCCGCCGTCGGAAGGAATTCATGTCCTACCGGGAGCTATCCATGATCGATGTGAAAGAGCTGCTTCGCCGCTGGGCGGCTGGGCACAGCAACAGAAAGATCGCGCGCGAGACGGGCACCGACCGAGGTACCGCGACTCGCTACATCGCGGTGGCCGAGCAGCTGGCGCTGCCGCGCGATCGCGAGCTTGACGAGGCGGAGATCCACGAGGTTGCGCAGCGCGTTCAGGCGCGACCCCAGCCTGACCCGAGCGCCGAGCGCAGGGCGGTCGCCGAGCACAAGCCGCACATCCTCGAGTGGCTCGGCAAGAAGCGGCCTCTGCGGCTCCGGTAGATCCACACGCTGCTCGTGCGCGACCACGATCTCGTTGCGAGCTACGACACGCTGCGCCGCTACGCGATGGAGGAGCTCGGCTGGCAGAAGAAGGAGCCGACGATCCTCCTCGAAGACCCGCCGCCGGGCCAGGAGGCTCAGGTCGACTTCGGCAGGATGGGAATGCTGCTCGACACTGCGACGGGACGCATGCGCGCGCTCTGGGTGCTCATCGTCACACTCTCGTTCAGTCGCTATCAATTCGTCTGGCCGACGTTCGTGCAGACGACCGATGCCGTGTGCGATGGTCTCGACCGCGCATGGTGGTTCTTCGGCGCGATGAGCCGGACGATCGTGCCCGACAACATGTCCTCGGTCATCAAGAAGTCCGACGCGCTCAATCCCGCGATCGTCGCGTCTTTCCTCGACTACGTGCAGGCGCGCGGCATCTTCGTCGACCCCGCGCGCGTCCGTTCGCCGAAGGATAGGCCTCGGGTCGAAAACCAGGTGGCCTACGTGCGCGAGAGCTGGTGGGACGGCGAGACGTTCACCGACCTCGACGACACTCAGCGAAGCGCCGAACGTTGGTCGCGCGACATCGCCGGCATGCGCGTGCGCGGCAGCACGCGGAAGGTGCCGCGCGACGCCTTCGACGAGACGGAAAAGTCCTTGATGCTCGCGCCGCCGACCGAGCCGTTCGACGTGCCGCTCTGGGCCGAGCACGCCGGGGTGCATCCCGATCATCACATCCAGATCGCGCGTGCGCTCTACTCCGTACCGACGCTCTACCGCAGCAAGCATGTCCGCGCACGTGCCGACAAGACGACGGTGAAGATCTACTTCGGCACGGATCTCATCAAGCTCCACGCGCGCAAACCGCCGGGCGGGCGCTGGACCGACACGAGCGATTACCCCGTCGGAAAGGCCGCATACGCACTTCGCAGCGTCGACGGGCTCGTCGCGAAAGCCAAGCGCAAGGGCCTGCACGTCGGCATCTACGCCGAGCGCCTGCTCGGAGGTCCACTGCCGTGGACGCGCATGCGTCAGGCGTATGCGCTGCTTCGCCTCTGTGAGAAGTACGGCGACGGCCGCGTCGAGGCCGTCTGTCAAAGCGCGCTCGCGTTCGACGCCGTCGACGTCGAACGCATTACACGCATGCTCAAGAGAGCGACGAAGCCGGCGTCGCCGGAGCACGTGGGCGACAACAAAGTCGTGCAGCTACCGCTGCCGCGCTTCGCTCGTCCCGAGCAGCACTTCGAGACGCGTACGACCAAGAAGAAAGAGGGGCTCTGATGTCCCGTCTCTGCTCGACCGTTCTCAACTCGGAGCTCGTCGTCGCGCTCAAGCGGCTCAAGCTCGGACGCATCCTCGATACGCTTCCCGAGCGTCTCGTGCTCGCCGACAAGCAGGAGATGTCGTTCGACGATCTCCTCTTGCTCATTCTCACCGACGAGATCGCGCGACGCGACAATACCGCTGCCGAGGTCCGTGCCCGCGAGGCGCGTCTCGATCCGGAAATGCGCATCGAGGTCTGGGACAAAACTTCGAAGGTGAGCTTCGACAAGCGAATGCTCGCCGAGCTGACGAGCCTGCGCTTTCTCGAAACGCATCGTCACGTCGTCGTGCGCGGGCCCGTCGGCGTCGGCAAGACCTTCGTCTCGCAGGCCCTCGGCCACATCGCTTGCCGGCACGGCTATCATGTGCGCTTTACACGCGCCGATGAGATGCTGCGCACGCTGCGACAGAGCCGCCTCGACAATTCGCGCGACGCCGAGATGATCGCGCTCACCTCCGTCGACATGCTCATCGTTGACGACTTTGCGCTCGAGCCGATGACCAAGGAGGAGAGCAGGGACGTCTACCAGCTCTTCCTCGAACGCACAGGACGAGGCTCGATCATCGTTACGAGCAATCGCGACACCGCTGAGTGGCTCGCGATGTTCGACGATGTGCTGCTCGCGCAGAGCGCCGTCGACCGCTTCAAGAACGCGGCCTACGATTTCGTCATGGAGGGTGAGTCGTACAGGCCAAGATTGAAACCGAAGCTCGACTCGGGCGATCTTCCGACCACCTCCCCAGCGCACAAGCCACGGACCCACCCGCGCGCTACGCGCCGACGCTGACCTGAACCCACCGACCGGACGTGACCCTCTCGGCCGCGTCCGGTCGCGCGTGGCTGCATGCCCCTGCAAAAATGTTCCGGACACGGGATGTTGGGAACACGAAAAATGGAGATCGACACCGAGATCGATACAGGGCACTTTCACGCCGGTCGCTCGACCCCGTCCCTCTGGCTGCATGACCCTGCAAATAGGGTGGCTGCATGAGGCTGCAAACTGGCACATAAGCCCTCACGCGGCTGTCCACCGCATAGAAAAGGACTCCAGCAGGCGAAGCAGCTGGCTGCCGCGCTTGTGGGGTCAAGGGTGTGAGGCCGCTCTTATGGCAGGGCTTTCAAGCTCCGAAACATCACCATCTTGAGCGTCGAGCACCTCGGCGTTCAGCGCTTCGGTCTCTTCGCGACGAGTCCAGCGTGCCGCATCGACGACCCGCCCGAAACCAATCCCGCGTGGTGCGTACCCTCAATCGTGGCCGCGTTGACAGTCGACGATTGTTGGTGGGACGGTGCCCTGACTGGGCACGCCTCGATGCACCGCACCCCGAAGACCGCTACGCGCCTCGATGCGCTCGCCCGCGCGGGTGCAGACGGGCGAGCTTCGCCTTCCGCGTACGCCGGACTGAACGCGGCGATGGAGAGGTACGCGGACGGCGACGACGCTGCCTTCGCGGCCCTGTACGAAGGCCTCGCTCCCCGTCTCGCGAGTTTTCTGCTTCGAATGACCGGCAACGTTCAGCTCGCGAGCGACCTCAGCCAGGAAGCATTCCTCCGCGTTCACCGCTCACGGGGGCATTTCGAGCGCGGATCCGCGGTCGTGCCCTGGGCGCTAGCGATCGCGCGAAACGGGTACCGAGACCACCTCCGCCGGACCGCGGTCTCCTTCCCGGCCGATCTGGCCGAGAGCGCCGATCCAGGCGCCGATCCGGTCGAGCGCGCCGCTTCCGACACAGGCCACGCGGAGGATCACCTCTCCGCGCGGGAAACGGCGCGGATCATTCGCGACGCGATGTCGGCCCTGCCCGCCTCGCAGCGCGAGGCGTTCGTGTTGCTGCGGTTCGAGGGTCTCACGTTGGCAGAGGCCGCGGAGGTCCTCGGAACGACCGAGACGGCGGTCAAATTGCGCAAGTTCCGCGCGTACGAGGCGATCCGCCGGGCGCTCGCGAGCGCGAGCGCCGACACGAAGGAGCCGCAATGAGCGCCCGAGAGCCACGCGATCCCCTGGCCGAGGTCGAGGACCCGTTCGCCGCCGAGCTTCGCACGATGGCGCTCACGGAGCGGCACAGACCCGTCGAGTCGTGGTCTCCGTCCCCAACACGCGCCGCGGTGAGCCGGCGTCACTGGGGTGCGCTCGTCGCTGCGTTGCTCGTCGATTCGGCCCTCCTGCTCGCGATGGGGGTCCGGCCGGATCTCGGAGCGGTCTCGCACCCCGCGCTCGGGCTCGCCATCGGCGCGCCGCTCGCGGGCGCCGTGATTGCGCTGCGAGCTTCATCTGCGCGAGGCGGGCTGGGCGTAGGCACCTCGCCTTCTTGGGTGCTCGGCTCTCTCCTGCTCGCACTCGGCGCTTTCGCGCTCAGCGCGTTGCCGCATGCGCACATGGTTCAGGAGCCAGGCGCCCATTTCGTCGATGCGACCGCCGCGTGCATCATGGGCACGGCGCTGCTGACAGTCGGTCCGCTCACGCTCGGCGTCGCGGCGTTCCGGCGCGCGTTCGCCTCCAGCGCGCTCTTGCGCACGGCAGCGCTCGGCGCGGCGAGCGGAGCGTTCGCCGCAGCCGCGATGGCGCTACGCTGCGGCATCGACGGGCGCGCGCACGTTTGGATCGGACACGGCACCTTCATCGTGGCGGGCGCAGGCATCGGCGCCGTACTCTCGCGATGGACGCGCGCGTGACGAGCTGCAAAGAGGTGTCCGCGCATCCAGCACGGAACGCTCGGCCGCGGCTCGCGTATCCTGTCGGATGATCCATCTCCGAGGCTCCATCCTTTCGGTCGCGGCGTCAGTCGCGCTCCTGGCATGTGAAACGGCGGATACCAATACGCCGAGCGGCGGTACCAGCACGGGGTCCGGCGGAGCCGAGGCACAAGGTGGAGGGGGCAGTTCGGCGGTGTCGACCTTCACGGTCCCCAACGTCGGAAACCCGGAGCTCGAGGGCCACACTCCACGCGGCTTTCAGGGCATGGGGACGGGCCTCTTCGCGGGCGACAATCTCAACCCGAATTTCCCAGAGGGCGACGGCGTTCAGCTCTTTCTCACCTTCGATCTCGCGGCCATGTCCGTCCCCCCCGGTACGGTCACGCGCGCCGAGCTGAGGACGACGCACGCGGACGTCAGCGGCCAGCCGTACGCCACGCTCGGGTCGCTTCGTGCGGCGGAGATGCGATTCGACGCCTTCAGCTCTTCGTTGTGGGATCAAGCGCCGGAGCCTGCTGGTGTCGACTGCGAATTCGCTTCGTCGGAGGCCGGGCCGTTCGCATGCGACTTCGCAGCGGCCGTACAGCGGTCGATCGACGAAGGCCGGCCGTACGTCCAGGTTCGAATTCGCTTCGACGAGCCGGGCGACGGCGACGGCCAGCAGGATTTGGCGCTCTTTTTCATCACCGATTCGAACACGAACGAGCCTGGGATCTTCGAGCTCGTGGTCGACGTGTCGCCGGAGTAACGCGCCGAGGGGCGCACCCGCGTCCGCGATCGCGTGCCCTCGTGGTCAGGTGCATTCGCGTGCCTAACCTCCACCCTTGTCGAGTCCACCGCGGCTGGCGTTGCGCTCTTGAGCGTGGCTGCCACCGGACGGGCTGATCTTGGCCGCGCCGACGACGAAAGGGCGAAGGGATGGCTTCGCCACTACAGCCGAGGTCGGCCAAGATCCCAGAGACGGCAGCGAGCGCGATTCGGGTCGGCGAAGCACGGATGGTCGATGAGGCCTATCGCCGCGGGCTCAGTCGGTGGAGCGCTGCACGCGGGGCAAAACATGCTGCATGAGAGATGGCTCGGGGGGGTTGCAGCCGCTATGCGGGGCCTCCCCGCCAAGCTCGAGCCGAGCGACGCCGCGCCCGAGCGGGTCGAGCTCTACCGGCACCTCGTGCGCGGGCGCCTCCTCGGTGCGCTCCAGGCCTCGATCCCAAGGACGCTCGCCCGCCTGGGCCCGTCGCGGGTGTCGAAGGACCTTGGCCACTTTCTGAGGCTCGGAGGCGCCACCTCGCCCTACGTCCGCGACGTCGCAGGGGACTTCGTCGACTGGCTCGCCGACGAATGGCGCCGGCATCCGACCGTGCCCGACTACGTGGTGGATCTCGCGCGGCACGAGCTGCTCGCGATCGCGGTCGCGTCCGCCGACGATGCACCCGTTGTCGACCCGCCCGAAGCGGTGACCGCTCAGTCCCGGATCTGCCTGGGGCCCGCCACTCGCATGGCCTCGTACGACTACGCGGTTCACCGACTGCCGGAAGACGATTCGGACACGTCCACCCCACTCGACGAGCCCACCTCGCTCCTCGCCTACCGAGACGCCGAGCTCCGCGTTCGCTACCTCGAGCTCAGCGCATTGGGGGCCGCGCTATTGGGCTACCTCGCCAAAGGCGAGCCGCTGGCCGAGGCCGCTCTACGCGCCCTTGCAGACACGGGCACCGCTAGCAATGACTCGACGCTCGCAGGGATCGCCGCGTTTCTCCAGGACCTCGAGGACCGCGGCGTGCTTGCTTGCGAAGACTGACGGCGCACCGATTTTCGACCCGAAAGGACCTCTTCTCATGCCGCACGACCGAGTCCGACGCCCCGCCTCGCTCATTGCCGTGCTCACCGCCGGGCTCGTCTCCGGGTGCGGCGACAACGAGACCGCTCCGACGCGGGTCGCCCCACCGAGCGCTGCCGCAAGCGGATCCCCAGTCGCCGGGGCGAGGGCGTTCGCCATCGCCGGGGCAAACAAGGCGACCTTCTTGATCGACGCCCCGCTCGAGAAGATCAAGGGCGAGACGACCAAAGCCCGCGGTACCTTGCAGGTCACTCCAAAGAGCCTCAGCGCAACGCGGGGTCAGGTCGAGATCGATCTGGAGACGCTCAAGACGGAGACCTTCGATGAGGTCGAGAAGAACGCCACGCAGACCGAGCACGCTCACAACTGGCTCGAGCTGGGGCCAGACGTCGACGCCAAGCAGCGCGCCGAGAACCAGTGGGTGCGCTTCACGATTCGTGAGGTCACCAAGGTCGGCGTCGACGACCTCTCGGCCGCAAAGGAAGAGGCAGGCAAACGGGTCGTTGAGGTCACGGCGGCCGGCGACCTGTGGCTTCATGGCGTCAGCAAGCCGAAGACCGCGCGCCTCTCCGTCACGTTCGAGGGACCGCCGGAGGCGCCCACGGCGATCCGGATCAAGACGCTCGACCCGATCCCGATCTCGCTGAAGGAGCACGACGTCAAGCCTCGCGACGTCGCAGGCAAGCTCCTGCAAGGGGCCCTCGAGAAGGTCGGCGAGAAGATCGACGACAAGGTGCAGATCTCGATCGATGTCACCGCCAAAGCCGCGCCCTGAGCGCTTGCGAGTGCGCCCGGACCGAAACCGCGCAGGCCCCGCCGCGTTCCCTCCACATGGCTCTCCGACACGCGACTAGCCTCCTCGGGCTTGGACTCATGCTGGGCTCGTGCAGCACCGAGCCACTCCCCGGGGCGGGGCCGCCCGAGGTGGGGCCGCCCGTGGCGCAGCGAGGCGACGCCTTCTCGTCCAATGCGGCTCCGGACCCCGAGGCCACCGGCGACCCTGCGCAGGTCGTTCGCCTGGTCGTCATCAAGGCGTCGTGGTGCCCCACGTGCCGGCAGATCGCTCCAGTCGTCGAGGCCGCCGTAGCGCACTACGCGCGGCCGGTCGACCTCGTCGTGCTCGACGTGAGCGATCAGGAGGCGGTGACGCGGTCGCGCACCGAGGCGGAGGCTCACGGCGTCGGCGACGTATTCAGCGCCTGGGACGGCGCGACGCCGACCATCGCCGTGGTGGGGCCGAGCGGCCGGTGGGGAGGTGTCCATGGGCGGCTCGGCGATGAGCGGACGTACGCCGCGGCCCTCGACGCCGCTGCGAGCTGGTGATCGTCAAGCGAGCTGAATCGCCGAGAAGTAGCCGCGGCGCGTCCACTCTCGGAACCACTCGCCGAGGTTCGTGGTCGCCGCTTCGGCCGCGCTCTCCTCGGAGTGCGCTGGTCTCGCCGACGCGGTCCACGAGACCAGCGCTGCTTCGAGGCTCGCACCGTCCGCGAGCGCTTCGATGAGGGCCATCATCGAAGCGCTGATCTCGGAGCGGTGCACGCCCGCGCACGCCGGTCAGCCGTCGCTCACGACGTCTTACAACCACCTTTGGCTTTGCACTCGTTCTGCCCCTTGCAGCCGTTTGCGTTGGTCTTGCAGCCGCCTTGGTTCTTGCACTCGTTCTGTCCTTTGCAGCCGTGCTTCGCCATGGGCATCGCCTGGGAGCCGGACATGTTCGACATCCCCGGCTCTCCGGCCGGCTTCATGTCTGATCCACAGCCGGCGGTTCCTGCAATCACGCCGCCGACGGCGGCCAACAAGAGTGAGTTCGCAATTTTCATCGAGGTCTCCGAGTTTTTGGATCGCGACCGTCGCGCCCGTCTAGTCGGACAGCCATCAGTCGCCGCTTTCGGTACGCGGCTCTCTCAGCGACGTTTCGGTTCCGCTAGGGCTAGGCGCCGACCTCGTGGATGACGCGGAGCTCGCGCATCTAGAAGTTGCAGAACGGGCACCAAACGCCGCGGTAGAGGACGAGCATGAGCGCACCGTGCCTCTCGCGGAGGCCGCGACCCTAGCGCCACATCCGACCGAGCTTCGTCGCGAGCTTGGCCGTCGATCCGCCGACGAACGCGTCGATGGTCACCTCGGAGGCGAGCTCTTGCACGAGCATCGAGTAGGTCGGGTACGGGTGCACGGTCGCGGCCAGCTCCGCGAGCGTGCTTCCGGCGTTCATGGCCAGGGTGAGCTCGGTGATCATCTCTCCTGCGCGCGGCGCGACGATGGTCGCGCCGAGGACTCGCCCCGAGCGGTTCACCACGATCTCGATGAAGCCCTCGGTCTCGCCGTCACAGACCGCGCGGTCCGTCCGGTCGAGCGCGCGGCGATGCACCACGGATGCGGGCGGGTTGGCCGCGCCGAGGCCCACCTGCGCGACCTCCGGATCGGTGAACGTGACGCGGGGCAAGTGGGCGGGCTGTCCCGCGGCGTTTCCCGGCAAGAGGGCGTTGCGCACTGCCTGGAAACACTGCCACCCAGCGAGGTGCGTGAACTGAGGGCCCCCGATCACGTCGCCGGCCGCGTACACGCCGCGCGCGGTGGTCCGGAGGTAGCTGTCGACGTGGATGCCCTCGGGTCCGTACTCCACGCCGGCGCGCTCGAGCCCGAGCCCCTCGACGTTCGGCCTGCGTCCTGTTGCGACGAGGAGCCGGTCCCCGGTCACCTCTCCCGCGCTCGTGTGCACCGTGACGCGCTCCCGGTCCGATCGGACCGCGTCCGCGCGACCTCGAAGGCTTCGGACCCCCTCGCCGAGGAGCACGCGCTCGAGGACCTCCCGCACAGCCGCCGACTCTCGGGGGAGCCAGGTCTCGGCGACGATCGTGACCTCGGCGCCGAGCCGTCGATAGGCCTGCGCGAGCTCGAGGCCGATGGGGCCGCCGCCGAGCACGACGAGGTGCTCGGGCAATCGGTCGTTGTCGAAGAAGGTCTCGTGCGTGAGAAACGGCGCGTCGGCGAGGCCGTCGATAGCGGGGACCCGCGGCTTGGCTCCCGTCGCGACGACGACCCTGTCCGCGGAGAGCAGGCGCTCCCCGACCCGGACGGTCTTCGCGTCCAGGAGCTCGGCGGCGCCCGCGACGACCTCGACGCCGTGCTCGAGCTGCACGGCCGGGGTCTCGCGCGAATAGACCTCCTCGACGGCCGCGCGAACGAACGCGCGGACGCGTCCCATGTCGCACGGCGTGTCCGAGACCTCGATCCCGAGCTCGCGCGCCCGCCGGGCGTCGTGCACGAGCTTGGCGGCCTTGATCAGCGCCTTGCTCGGGACGCACCCGGTCCACGTGCAATCGCCGCCGACCCGGGCTTTCTCGACCAGCGCCACGCGCGCGCCGAGCTTCGCCGCGAACGACGAGCCGGTCAGGCCGGCCGAGCCGGCGCCGATGATGACGAGATCGAAGTGTTCAGGCGGATCATTCATCGGCTCGGCTCGAGACCGCGGCGTCCACCCGCTCGGCGATCAGCGCCGTGTAGCGAATGGTGCCCGCGTCGACCGCGGCCTCGGCCTCGCGCAGGACGCCCCTCGCGTATTTCATGTCGATCTTCACGCCGTCGCCCAGGTTCCCGCTCGCGGCCGCGAAGGCCGCGCCGACGAGGTTACGCTTGATTCGACGGAGGATCTCTCGAAGCCCGTCCGAGGCGTCCCATTGGTCGACGACCCGGAGGCCGGCGTCCTCCAGCGCGCGCGCGTAGGCGGTGCTCGTCATGGCTCGCGAGAGGCACGTCCCGGTATGCACCCATTCCTTCAAGGCGTCGGGGATCTCGGCCTCGACCGCCATGTCGGTGATCGCGACGCGACCGCCCGGGCGGAGCACCCGGCGCATCTCGCGGAGCGCCGTGGGCTGATCCCCGAACGTGGAGAGGGCGCACTCGCAGATCAGCGCGTCGAAGCCGGCGTCCTGAAACGGGATCGCGTGCGCGTCCCCGCGCAGGAGCTCGAGCCCCGGGGCGTCGGCGGGGCGCAGCTGGGCGTCCATCCCCGTCCCTTCGACGCCCCACTTCGCTCGCAGCGCGGCGAGGCTCGTGCCCTTTCCGCACGCCACGTCGAGCACGCGCTTTCCCGGCCCGAGGCCGAGCTTCTCGCCCACAGCGAGGGTCAGCTCGACGCCGCCCGGATGCCACGAGTCGCCGAGCAAGGCGCGCACGTCGGAGCGGTCGTAGAAGGCCGCGCAGCACGATGCGTCGTCGGAGGTGCCGCAGCGAAAGGCGTAGCGGTGGGTCGGCGTCGGGCGCGCGGGGCGGAAGGCCTCGAGCTCGGACCACTCGACCAAAGCGGGCGCGGCGGCCGAAGCGAGCGCGGCCTCGAGCGCGGCGACCAGCGCCTCGGGGTCCATCGCGACGCGCGCGTTCACGAGCCAGCTCGCTTCGCGGACGCTTGGCGCGGAGTCGTCGAAATCGACGCTCGGCGCGTCGCCCTGGCGCACGACCGCTGCGCGCCCGCCGCCAGGCTCGAGGCTGGTCAGCTTCACGTGCGCGACCGGGTACCGGGCCATGGCCTCGAGAAACCGCTGCGCGATCGGGCCGGGTTGAAATGGCGCCGACCCGGAGATCTTCACGCGCGCGTTCGCCCAGCCGAGCAGCGCTTCGGCCGCGGCGTAGCGATCATAATCGATGAGCAAGGGCTTCGCCGGCGCGCCGGGCTTACACGCGAGCCACGCGTCGAGGCCCTGCGAGAGCGGCCCCGAGACCGCGAGAATGGTCGTGCCGGGACGAATGGCCCCCACGGCCTCTCGAACGTCCGGGGGATCGAGATCGGCGCGCGACAAGAGCACGACGTCGGCCTCCTCGATCTGCTTGTTGAAGAGGTACGCGACGTCCTCGTGCACGCGACCGAGGGCCACCTCGTGGACCCGCCACGGATCGACGACGACGGCGAGCGGCGCGAGCTGGAGCCGCGAGGGATGCCGGTCGGCGAGCGGCGCGAGCACCGTGGCGATCAGATCCGTGCAGCTGCCGACCGCCTCGGCAATGGCGTACGTCGCCCCGTCGCGCTCGGCCGCGAGGAGCGCCTCTTCCAGATCGTCGTAGCGACAGCAGAAGCACCCGCCGACGATCTCCTGGACCTGGGCCGAGCCTGCGCGGCAGAGCGAAGTGTCGACGAGCGCGTGGCCCTGGTCGTTCGTGATGAGCGCGACGCGCTCGCCGCGTCTTCCGAGCTCGTCGGCCAATGCGCGGGCGAGCGAGGTCTTGCCCGCGCCGAGGAAGCCCCCGAGGACGTGGACACGCATCAGAGCAACCCCTTCGGCCTTCGGAGCGTGTTGTATTCGCAGAGCGAGACGGGGACGCCGGCCCGATCGACCACGTGGACGCAGCATCGGTCGACGCGATCTTGATCGTAGGTGTGTGCGTCCATGAACGGCTTGATCCCGACGAGCACGAAATTCTTGTAGTCCGCCCAGTTCGCCGTCTCGTCGCTCTCTGCCATCAGATCGAGCAGGGAGTCGAGCAGATCGTCCTCGGCCAGCGCCTCGAGCATGTGCTGCGGCATGCGGTCGGTGAAGCGCTCGATGGTCGCCGCGACGGCTGGATCGGCCCAGGTGTCGAACTTCGGGAAGTACCGGGAGATCGGGATGATCTTGCCGTCGCGCATGA
>Ga0105048_10003012_pt1 | contig 27532 bp, 22 predicted proteins | sample MAT05_FD_78382 | JGI IMG/M metagenome (GOLD analysis project Ga0105048, IMG submission 78382) | Freshwater microbial communities from Lake Fryxell liftoff mats and glacier meltwater in Antarctica - MAT-05 | ecosystem: Environmental > Aquatic > Freshwater > Ice > Liftoff microbial mat | place...
ATGTACGAGCAGACCTTCATCACCAGCGCGACGTCGTGTTCGACGAGCAGGATCGCCGTGCCCTGTTCGCACAGATGAAGGAGCAGTTCGCCGAACTCCTCGGTCTCCTGCTCGTCCTGCCCGGATGCGGGCTCGTCGAGCAACAAGATCTTGGGGCGGGTCATCAGTGCGCGCCCCATCTCGACCCGGCGGGCCATGCCCGTAGGGATCTCGGCGACCTCGCGATCGGCGAGTGCCGTGAGACCGAGCAACTCGATGACCCGATCTGCTTCTTTGGCTGGGTCACCCTTGGACCCGCCCCAGCGATTGCGGATCTCGCCGGCGACCCGGATGTTGTCGCGCACGCTGAGCGACGTGAACAACTCGAGCCGTTGGAACGTGCGGGCAACACCTTTGCGGGCTCGCTTGAACGGCGGAAGGTCGCTGATCTCGTGGCCTTCGAGCAGGACGACACCGCTCGTCGGCTCGAGCAGACCCGTGATGCAGTTGAACAGGGTGGTCTTGCCTGCGCCGTTCGGACCAATCAGGCCGGTGATCGCGCCGGCATCGGCCTGGACGTCGACAGTGGTCAGCGCCATTGCTCCGCCGAACTTCATGCTCACGCCGCGACACTCAAGCAGGGACATGAGCGTCCTCCCGCCTGTTGGTCGAGCGCACGTTGGATTCGACGCCCGAAACGGCCAATCGATGTTCGAGTGCATCAGGCGCGACGACGCCGAGCGCCGTGTCGAACGTCGCCCGGTCGGACCGACGGAACGGACGCGCGAGGCCGACCAGATCGAGGTCTTCACCGTGGCGTGCCAGTTGGTCCTCGGCGAAACGATCGGCGTGGACCCTCTTGATGATCATCGGCACGATGATCATCGACGCGATCACCGCCAGCGCGAACGTCCAGTTGCCGATGATCTGCTGCCACGCGAGCACCCAGAGCCCGACGAGACCAGCGACCCAGACCCCGACGGCGACCGGTGTACGACGCAGCGGTCGGAAGCCGGCCATCACCTGTTCGGCGATGCCGCTCGGGTTCTTGCCGAGGCCGATTCCCACGAGCGCCGGTCCAACGAAGTGGGTGAAGTTGCCGAGACCTGACGAGAACAGCCAATTGAGCGACGGGTAGTCGGCGCCGAGCTTGTTCCAGATGCTCGGCATCACCACGCTGAGCACGCTGAGGAACATGCCGGCCAGCAGTGCGCCACTGACGTATCCGATGCCGCCGACCACCGCGATCATGAACAGGGTCAGGCTCTGGAACCCGTCGAACCCGTTGTTGTTGGCGAGCGTGCGCTGCTGACAGGCCCACATCAATCCGCCGAGTCCCGAGATTCCCGAGGACAACATGAACACGCCGAGCTTGAGCCGAGTGACGTTGAGGCCGAGCGTTGCGCAGGCAGCCGGGCTGTCCTTCATGGCAATGATCATCCGCCCGTAGTTGCTGCGCCGCAGTGCGATGAGGCCGATACCCAGCACGGCGAACATCACCGTCATCAACATCAAGAAGCTGCGCTGGTCGGTGAAGTCGATGCCGAACCAGTTCGGCCTCGGCATCGTCAGCGAACCCGTGGAGAAGAAGTTGATCTGGAAGTCCCAGCCGAAGAGGCTGCCGTTCAGCGGCTGAGTCTGGAGGAAGACGAGTTGGTACACGACGATGCCGAACGCGAACGTCGACAAGCCGAGGTACAGCCCGCGCAGCCGGAGGGCCGGCAGCGCGATCAGGCCGCCGACGATTGCGCACACGCACACCGCCATCATGATCGCCGGCACCGACAGCGACGTCTGCGTCGCGAGTCCGCCGGGACCGACATCGAACTGCCACGCCGCGATCAGGGCGATCCCGGCGAACGTGAAGATCGCCAGGTTGATCTCACCGGCATACCCGGTGAGCAGCACCAACGAGATGGCGAGCAGCGACAGCGCCATGCCGTTCGACAGGCTGATCACCGACGCCCCGGACATCAGCTTCTGGAGCATGTACACGACGACGACGAGCACGATGCCCCACGCGACCGACTGCTTCATGGTCGGCACTCGGAACCGTTCTCGCGTTCGGCTGACAATGGCGCCCCGCAATCGGTCTTGCGGCAACAACAGCAACGCGGCGAACAACAGCAGCGCCGGCAACGCACTGCGCATGTTCTTCAACGCCAACCACCGCTGGCCGGCGTCGGACAGCCAGTCGAAGTACAGCTTCGACAGGCCCAACACCATTGCACCGATGTAGGTCAGCGGCACGCTGCGCAATCGACCGGCGATCGCAGCGGGGTAGGCATCGAAGATCAACAGGGTGAGCGCGAAGATCTGCAGTGCCCCCTGTTGCGGCGACAGGAGCACACCGGCCAGAGCGGCGAGCGACGCGCCCATTGCCCAACTGGCAAGGCTGGCCCGGTCTGGTCGACCGCCATTGAGCATCAGCAGGGTGCGGTCGTCGACGGTGGCCCGCATGGTCACACCAGCGCGCGTCTTGAACATCAGCACGTAGAGAGCCCCAGCGATGACAACAGCCAACACCACGCCGATGATCTGGTGGTAGAAGACCGCTTGGCCGAGGATCTTGACGTTGCTGCCGCCGAAGAACTTCTTCGGCACGATGTTTCGTGGATCCCCGCTGAACCAGATCCAGGTGGCCACGCCGTTGACACCGAGCAGCAACGCGATCGGGGTGACGAGTCGAGTGACCTCACTGGTGCCGCGTAAGCCGCGGATCACCACCACTTCGAGGAACATGCCGAGCAGCGGCGCGAAGACGAAGATGGTCAGGATCAGCGCGATCGGCGCCGGCACGCCCCAGTCCATCCGCAGTTGCCAGTAGACGAGCGCGCTCATCGTCGCAACGGCGCCGTGGGCGATGTTGAATACGCCCGAGGTGGAATACGTGACGACGAGTCCAGTCGCCGCGATGGCATAGACGGACCCGAGGCACAGTCCGAGCACGGTATAAGCGAGAAAGTCCTGCATGGTCAGTCACCCATCTCGATCGACGCCCCCGTGCCGATCAATCCCCGGTCGGATCGTAGCCAGCCACTGCGAGGCGAGCGGTTCGATCCGACCGGGTTCATGATGTTGGTTCCCGGAGATTCCTAGTTGCCCGTGAACTGCTGGGAGATGCGGTTCTCGTCGAGCAGCGCTGCTGCGAGTGCCGGCACACCGGCGACGCTCGCGATCCACGTGTCGTCGCAGGCGAACGTGCCCCGCTCGGTCGGAGCGGCCCGCACGTACTCACTGCCCTGCAGGTGCAGCAGCAGGTTGCACGACGGCGGGTGGTTGCCGCCCGGATCGGTCTCGGCGTGCAAACCGTGGCCGGTCCAGGAGGTGGTGTTCTTGAGGTTCTCGAGCGTGCAGGCCCGGGTCAGCTGGGCTCCACAATCCGATGCTGCCGTCGCCCAGAGCAGGAACGACGAGGTCGCCTGCGCACCGAGCAGCGAGATGTCGCCGCCGGCACCCTCGACGATGTCGACGTAGGCGGCGGTGGCCGGGTTGACGTCGGCTTCCTCGAACGGAATGAACGCCATCCGTGTGTAGAGGTTGTCGAGCGCACCGTCGGTGTTGGCGGCTGCGCACGTCTGCTCGTAGTGGTTGGCGTCGGTGATGATCGGCACGTCGAACCCGTTTGCGATCGCAGACTGGGCAAAGAGCTGCAGGTTCGGCAGGCACGAGCCCGACCACGACACAGCCGTGGCGCCGGCGTCTTGCAGTTGCTTGACGAACGGGGTCCAGTCGGCCTCGCCGCTGATGCCGTACTCGAGCGTGGTGTTGACAAAGCTCCAGCCGAATTCGGGAGCAACGGCGACCACCTTGTCACGGGTCTCCTGCGTGGCGGAGTAGTTGCCGACGAGTGTGCCGACCTTGAGCACTGCGTCGCCGAGCACGTCAGAGGCTTGGGCGAACACGCCAGCCGGTGTCTCGTCGGCCGGGTTGGGCAAGCCCTGGAAGACGTCCTTGCCCATCGCGAATGCAGCGCTCACGCTGTAGGCGGGAACGGCCGGCAGGCCGCAGGCGAGCCGGGTCTCTTCCTGGTTGCCGTCGAAGGCCCAACCTTGCCCGACGAGGAAGAAGTTGTTGCCGTCGCAGGCGCCCTGGATGGCGAGACCAACATCGAGCAACTTGGCGTCGAAGTAGTTGAGCGTGATCTGACGGCCGTGAATGCCACCGAGCGCATTGCACTCGTCGACGAGCGCCTTCATCGCGTCCGTGATCTGGTGGTTGAGGCCTGGAGCACCGGCGTAGCCGGCATCGTCGCCGGAGGCGATGCTGATCGAATCCGCCGTGACGCCGACCTCGCTGCCATCGTCGGTGTTGCTGCCGTCGCCCTCGCTGCACGGCCATGGCGAATCGCCGAACATCGGTGCCTCGGGTTCCGGTGGCAGCGTGGTTTCGGCGGCAGCGGTGGTGTCGGTGCCGCCGTCGGTGGTCTCGGTCTCGACCGCCGTGGTCACGGCTGCGGCCGTGGTCTCGGTCGCCTCCGGTGTCGTCGTGGCCGCTGCACTGCTCTGCGTCGGCGCTGTTGTCGTGGCTGTTTCGTCGCGATCTTTACCGCACGCCGCAGCGAGCAGTGTGAACGCAGCAACGGCCGCAACGAATCGAACAGGTTTGTGTCGCATCAAGAATCCCCCCGGATGACTGATTGGTGGCGTCACCATAACACCAATCTGACGATGCGTCAGATTCGTGCTCCGACGAGCTCAGCCGCCAGCAAACTGTTGTGAAATGCGGTTCTCGTCGAGGAGCGCGGCGACGACCGCCGGGGTGTCACCGACGTCGGCGACCCAGCTGTCATCGCACTGGTAGGTGCCTGGTTCGGTGGGGATGACACGCTCGTATGTGGTGCCGACGAGGCGAAGCATGATGTTGCACTTTGCTGGATGGTTGCCGCCCGGGTCCGTCTCCGCATGCAGGCCGTGTCCGGTCCACTGGTGGACGTTCGCAAGGTTCTCCAGAGTGCAAGCCCGGGTCAGCTCAGCTCCGCACGCCGATGCGGCGGTCGCCCACAGCAGGAACGAAGACGCAGTCTGGGTGCCGAGCAACGCCACGTCACCCCCGCTTTCGGACAGCAGATCGAGGTACTGCTGCGTCGCTGGATTGAGCGATGCTTCCTCGAACGGGATCGAGGCGACTCGTACGTACAGGTTGTCGAGCGATCCATCGGTGTTCGCGTCGGCGCATTGTCGCGAGTAGTGGTTGGCGTCGGTGATGATCGGAACGTCGTAGCCGTTGGCGATCGCCGCCTGGGCGAACAACTGCAATCCCGGCAAGCATGTGCCGGTCCAGTACACAAGCTTGGCGCCGGCGTTCTGGAGCTGCTTGACGAACGGCGTCCAGTCGCTCTCTCCGGCAGCGTTGTACTCGATGGTCGACGACGCGAACGACCAGCCGAATTGTGGAGACACCGCAACGACCTTGTCGCGCGATTCCTGGGTAGCGGCGAAGCCGGCAGCGAGCGTGCCCACCGCAGTGACCTCGTCGGGGAACAACTCGGCAACTTGGGCGAACCACCCGGCCGTCGTCTCGTCGGACGGATTGGGCACGCCGACGAAGACGTCCTTGCCGTGTGCGAACGCTGCGCTGACCGAGTACGTCGGCACCGCCGGGAGACCACAACCGAGGCGTGTCTCTTCCTGATTGACGTCGAATGCCCATCCTTGTCCGACGAGGAAGAAGGTGCCGGCATCGCAGGCGCCCTGGATCGCCGGGCCGACATCGAACAGCTTGGCGTCGTAGTAGTCGAGCTCGATCTGGCGACCGTTGATGCCGCCGAGCGCGTTGCAGGAGGCGACGAAGGCGTTCATTGCATCGGTCATCTCGTGGTTGAGGCCTGGGGAACCGGCGTAGCCAGCGTCGTCGCCGGTCGCGATTCGAATCGATTCGGCCGTGACGCCGGGCTCGCTGCCGGTGTCGGTGTTCGCTCCATCACCCCCGCTGCACGGCCACGGAGCATCACCGAATGACGGCACATCCGGTGCCGGCTCGGTGGCCGGTGTGGTCACTTCGACGGTGGTGTCCGAACCCGAATCGCCGGCGGTGGATTCCGTCGACCGGTCGATCGTGTCCGCCACGGTGTCGACCGGAGCGGCGATCGTCGTCTCGGCCACCGATGGTGCGGTGGTCGTCTCGGCCGACTCCTCTCGATCCTTGCCGCAGGCAGCAGCCACCATCACCAAGGCCACCAAAACAGCCACCGCGCGAGTGTTGCTACGCCGCATCAAATCCCCCCAGAGTCGAGTTGCTCGCGGCACCGTACACCACTTCCATCTTCAGCTCGACGCGGATCTGACGTTCCATCAGATCGTTCGGCGGACGGATCAGCCAATGGCGATGGGATTGACGGGCGAGCCCGTGGCACCGGTGACGAGCAGGCCGCCGACGGCGAGCAACACGTCGTAGCAACCGTCGGCGGCGAGATCCGCGAGCCAGAGATGTTCGATGAGGGTGATGCCCCGCTGATGCAACAGCTCGATGTGCACGCCGAGGAATTGGTTGCGGTCGAACGGGATCGGCTCGATCGCCGAGTTGTCGCTGCCGACCACGCTGATGCCGTGGTCGCTGATGAACTCGACGCTGTCGAAGCCGAGCCCGGCTTGCATCCACGCCTGTTCCGGCGGCAGATGGCTGTTGCGGTGTTCGAGCCAACCGGTGCGCACGAGCAGGATGTCGCCCACCTCGATCGTCGTGTCCTGTTTGGCGCGGCATGCCTCGAGCAGCGCAGAGTCGATCACCTGGCCGGTCGCCAGACCGGAGCCCGTCGTTGCTTCGAGGTGACCCTGCACGTCGAGCAACTTGGCCGGGCCGGCAAAGCTGCCGGTGTGCTCGATTCCGCACTTCGCGGCGCCGCCGCGGGGCGTGAACGAGTCGGCTGGAAAGCCGTTGTACAACGTGGACGCCGACGTCACGTGCGACAGCGCGTCCATGTGGGTGCCGATGTGACTCGGCATCACGAGCACGTCCTCGTTGGCACCGACGCCCTCACCGATCTCGAAGAACGGCGGCACCCGGCCGATGTCGGCCACGCTCGACAACGTGTACCGCTCCGGAGCCGGCCGATCGTGAACGGCCGGAACCGTCGCCTTGCTGAGTTGGATTGCGAGCGAATAGACCTTGCCCGTGACGCGTCGCAGCGCAGCTGCCTTCACCGCTTCCGGCGTGATCAGGTTGAGCGCGCCACGTTGATCGTGCTCACCCCATCGGCCCCAGTTGTTCGTCGACATCATGATCCCCCGGTCGTTGTCCCACATTCGTCGTTGTCCCACACTCGTATCACACGCGACGCTCGCGCCGATTGGGCGGAGGGTTCGTGCGGTTCACCCGGCGGCTGCTACGAAAGTCGACATGACCGCACCCAGCGCTGCAACACCTCGTCAGACCATCGCCGGAGGGCTCGGTGGGATGGCCGTCCTGATCACCGGCGGAGGAACAGGAATCGGCCGCGCCTGTGCCGAACGGCTCGCGGCCGACGGGGCTGCGGTCACGATCTCCGGTCGCACCGAGTCTTCGCTCGCGTCTGCAGCCGAACTCATCGCTGCGGCGGCCAGCGCTGGTGGCCACGGTGGCAGCGTTCAGTACATCGCCGGCGACGTCACCGAGGAAGTCGACGTGCAACAGATGGTGGCCAAGGCGCTCGAACCAACCGGTTCGCTCAATGGCTGCATCGCCAATGCTGGTGGATCGAGGGGCCTCGGGCCTTACCACCTCACCGACACCAAGGCGTTCATCGAGACGCTCCACCTCAACGTGGTCGGCACGATGTTGTGCCTCAAGCACACCGTGGCGCACATGGTGGCTGCAGGCGGCGGCTCGTTCATCGGCATGTCGTCGATTGCTGGCTACGTCACCCACCCCCACTTCGGTGCGTACACGGTGTCGAAGGCCGGCATCGAACAGATGATGCGCAACGCCGCCGACGAGTACGGGCCGGTCGGCGTGCGCTGCAATGCGATCCGGCCCGGCTTCATCGCCACCGAGATCATGGAGGGCATCCCCCGCGACAGCCCCACCTACGACAGCTACATCTCGAACACACCAATGAACGGCACCGGTGAACCCGAAGATGTCGCGGCGCTCGCCCGGTTCCTCATCGGCTCGGATTCCCGTTGGATCACCGGAGTGTCCATCGCCGTCGACGGCGGTAACGGATTGCGCCGTGGGCCGGATTACGGACCGTTCCTCGAGCCGTTCCTCGGCGCCGACGTCATGCTGGCCAAGCGCCCGTTCGAGCCGTGACTCGGACGAGCGGTCAGGCCGGTCACATCAGGATACGGTGAGCTTGCCGGGCAGAAAGATCAACCACGGCGCCTTGTAGCCAACGCGCACGACCTGACCGGGCTGCACGGCGACGGACTGGACGCCCTTGCCGGCTTCCTTGATGATCAAGTAAGGGAAGTGAACCTGCACTTGATGGGTTCCGGGAGCAGTCGGAAAGAACGTCGGGGCCTTCCACTTACCTTTCACGGCTTGGCCATCGATCGTGAAGACCGGCTTGAAGAAGTTGAGGATGAAGGCCAGGACGAAGAACTTGGCGGTGATTTCGATGCCCGTGTTGCCGGCGGATGGGGGTGGTGCGGAGGTGCTCATGCGCGTCACCATAGGGCGGATCTGATCGGCCGCGATGGATGCGCCCCGGCCGCACCTAGCTGAAGGTGACCGTCACGGTCAGGTCGCCGGCGCCGCGGACGACTCCGAGTTCGACCGTGTCGGTCGTGAGCTGAGCGAGGCCATCGGCGAGTGTGTCGATCGACGTCAGCTCCGTTTCGCCGAGGCGCACGAGCAGATCGCCGACGAGTACGCCGGCGGATGCCGCTGGACCGGATTCCTCGACGCCCCGGACCAACAGCCCCGTGCGCTCATCGAGGCCCACTGCCTTGCGCAGTTCGGCCGCAACTTTCGGGGGTGCGATCGCAACGCCGAGCGCGCGTCGCTGGGCAGAGCGGCCGTCGATCAGTTCGGCGATGCGGGTCTGCAGCGCTGCGTCGGTGGCCCGAGCGAGGTAGAACCCGTCGCCGACGCGGTGGGTGTTGATGCCCACCACGTTGCCCGCTGCGTTGAACACGGGTCCGCCGGAGGAACCACGAGCGAGTGGGGCGGTGTGCTCGATACTGCCGTGCACGACCCGGCCGCGGGGTCCGCGAAACGCCTGATCCTGTGCGCTGACGAAACCGAGCGTTGCTCGGGCTCGGTGCCCGCCACGACTGAGGGCGACGACCGCGCCTCCTACTTCGGGAGCCGCCTCGGCGAACCTGAGCGCCGACAGTTCGTTGGTCGGCACGCTGACGACAACGACGTCGCCGTCGGTATCGACGCCGTGCACCGATGCCTGTGCGGACCGGCCGTCCGCAAACGTGACGGCGACCGTCTGATCACGCAGGTTGTGGGCGCTGGTGAGTACTCGGTCCTGGCCGACGACAAAGCCGGTGCCCCGCCCGTTGCGACCGATGCTGACGATGGATGCGCTGGCCGCAGCAGCGACCGTGCGGATGGTGGTTTCGATGGTTTCGATCATTGGAGGATCTCTCTTCATGAGGTGACCTGAGGTCACTTGTGATTTGCAAGTGACTATACACCGACCAAGGCGATCCGCACCGGGCACACTGGAACCATGATCTCCTCCTCCCTGCAACGTGCCACCGAAGTGGCCGGAGACCGATGGGTCCTGCTGGTGCTCGCTGCGCTCGGCGATGGTCCACGCCGGTTCGGGGACCTGGTCGCCGATCTCGCAGGTGGTCGCGGATCGATCGCTCCGAACGTGCTCACCGACCGCCTGCGCCGGATGGAGCGCGACGGCCTGATCGATGCAACGCTGTACACCGCGCGGCCGCGGCGCTACGTGTACGCACTGACCGAATCCGGCCACGAGTTGTCCGCCATCGTGCCCGCCTTGACGGCCTGGGCAGCGCGCCAAGCGGGAGGCGAACCGCTCCTCCACGATCTGTGCGGCTCGCCGCTGCAGACCCGGGTCTGGTGCCCGACGTGTTCACGAACGGTCGATCGGGCCGAGCACGTCGAGACCGACAACGAGCACGCCTTGCGGTGGGTCTGAGGAGGGGCGAACCGGGCCCGACGCCACGGCTGCGTCAGGACGTTTCGGCCGCAGTTGGACCGGTGACGATGACGGGGGCAACCGGTGTCATCACCGGGGCGGGAAACCTCGTTGCCGGATCTTGCCGGTAGAAGCCGGACAACACCTCATACAGGTCGGGTTTGCGGGTCTTCATGTCGACCGGTCGCGAGAAGAACATCTCGGTGGCTACTGCGAAGAACTCACCAGGATCGGTACCCCCGTAGGCACGCAGCAACTCGCCGTCGCCGTCGGATCCGTCGCGGATGGCGTTGTATTCGCAGGTGCAGACCTCGATCCAGCGTTCGCGAGATTCGCCGATGACCAAAGGCGGCGTGCCGTCGATGACGCCGTCGAGCATGTCGAGCTTGTGGGCGAACTCGTGGTAGACGACATTGAGCCCACGGCCGGGATGGCGAGCATCGATCGACACAGCATCCCAGGCCACGATGACCGGTCCACCGAAATGCGCCTGACCGTCGATTCGAGTCGGTGCATTCGTCTCCAATCCGCCGGACCCCGTTGCTCGCGGGCCGCTGAGCACGACGGTCGAGGGATGGACGATGATCGTGCTGACGCCCCTACTCGCGACCCTCATGTAGTAGTCGCCCGGCTCGTTGGTGTCGTCGCCGAGTTCGAGCACGAGCAGACAGGCCTGGGCGGCGATGAGCACCTTCATGATGTCGGTGATGTCGAAGTTGTTCGCCGCTTCCCAGCGGATGTCGTAGACGAACTGCTGGATCAGGGGCTCCATCCGCGACCGCTCGTCGTCGTTCAGCCGTGACCACATTGGCCACCGACGACCGAGCAGCGTGCGCCACTCGTCGGGGAAGGACTGGTCGAGAGCTTCCCGGCGACGTCGGCTACGCCGAGACTCGAATCGCATAGGTGAGACGCTATCGGTCTACACCCGACCGGGACGGTCGCGCGACGATCGCGCGATCTCGGGCGGATGTGCGGAACTGTCGGCCGTTGGTGGCTGCCGTCTTGGGCGTGCGGAACTGTCGGCAGCCGCTCACGCCACGCCCGCCAGGGCTCCGTCGGAGAACTGGGTGCGGCTCAGGGAGGCGTACAGACCGTCGAGTGCGAGCAGTTGCTCGTGGGTCCCTCGCTCGACCACCTGCCCTCCGTCGACGACGATGATCTCGTCGGCGGCGCGCACCGTGGCAAGGCGGTGGGCGATCACGATCGATGTGCGGCCGTCGAGGGCAAGGCCCAGCGCTCGTTGAACCGCGGCTTCTGACGCAGAGTCGAGGTGTGCTGTTGCTTCGTCGAGCACGACGATGGCTGGATCCTTGAGCAACAGCCGGGCGATCGCGATCCGCTGCTTCTCGCCGCCGGAGAGGCGATGGCCGCGGTCGCCAACGACTGTGTCGAGGCCATCGGGAAGGCGGTCGATGACATCCCAGATCTGGGCCGATCGCAATGACTGGACCAGTTCGTCGTCCGACGCGTCCGGCTTGGCGTAGATCAGGTTGGCCCGCAGCGTGTCATGGAACAGATGGGCATCTTGCGAGACGACGCCCACGGTGGCGCGGATGGATGCCGAGGTCGCCTCGCGCAGGTCGGTGCCACCGATGCGGACCGCACCACCGGTCGGATCGTAGAGCCGCGAGACGAGGCCGGCGATCGTGGTCTTGCCGGCGCCCGACGGCCCAACGATGGCCAGCATCCGACCCGGTTGGACCCGAAGCGAGACGCCGTGGAGGATCTGATCCAACGACTGGGTGTCGAGCCGGGCGACGCCTTCGAGCGATGCCAGCGACACCTCCGATGCAGTGGGATAGCGGAAGTCGACGGCGTCGAACTCCACCCCGACCGGCCCGCTCGGGAGAGCAACGGCGTCGGGCGCGTCGGCGACCATTGGGTGCAGGTCGAGCACTTCGAGCACTCGCTCGAAGCTGACGAGCGTGGTCATCACATCCACCTGCACGTTCGACAGCGAGGTCAACGGTCCGTACAGCTGGCCGAGGTACGCAGTGAGCGCCACGACCGTGCCGACTCCGAGTGTGCCCCCGATGGCCATGACGCCACCGATGCCGTACGCGACCGCCGTCGCCAGCGAGGCGAGCAGTCCGAGCGACGACATGAAGACCCTCGAATACATTGCCTGGGTGACGCCGATGTCACGGACCCGTCCGGCACGAGCGGAGAACGCTTCCGACTCGGCCTCCGGGTGGCCGAACAGCTTGACGAGCAGGGCCCCGGACACATTGAACCGTTCGGTCATCGTCTGGCCCATCTCACCGTTGAGTTGGTAACGCTCACGCGTGATGTCGGCCAGCTTGCGCCCGACGAACTTGGCCGGCAGCACGAACAGCGGGAGCAGTACGAGCGACAACAGGGTGATCTGCCACGACAGCACGAACATCGCGACGAGGGTGGCCGTGACACCGACGACGTTGCCGACCACGTTCGACAGCGTGGAGGTGAAGGCCTGTTGGGCACCCTGCACGTCACTGTTGAGGCGGGTGACGAGCGCACCGGTCTGGGCTCGGGTGAAGAATCCGATCGGCATCGTCTGGACGTGATCGAACACCTGTGTGCGGAGATCGAAGATCAGGCCTTCGCCGATCCGGCTCGAGAACCAGCGTTGCGCGAGACCAAGCCCCGCCGACACGATCGCCAAGAACGCGACGAGTCCGGCGAGGGCGAGCACCAGCCCGGTCCGCTTCTCGGCGATGCCGTCGTCGATGATGGCGCGGAGCACGAGCGGTCCCGCTGCGCCGACGAGCGCATCGACGATGATCAAGCCGAGGAACGCAACCAGCCATCTCCGGTACGGACGGGCGAAGCCGATGACTCGCCGGATGGTGCCGGGGGCGAGTTTGTGGGATGTGACGGAGGCGTCTTTGGTGAAGGATTGAAGGGGTCTTGGCATTCGGTGAATCTCGGATTTCTACTGGTGATCTGAACTCATGGTGATCTAAACTCACTATATGGGTCGTTCTATTCCCACCAACTCGAAGCACCCGTCACGGGCTGAGACCGCGGCACAGGTCGGCGACCTGTTCCATCAGGTCAACCACCGGATCCGGCGAGTGGCGGCATCCGAGTTCGAACCGCTCGGGATCACCAACTCGCAGATGCGCGCGCTCCGCACGATCCAGGTCCACGACGGCCCGGTCCGGATGAGCGCGCTCGCCGACTCGCTCGGCATCGTGCGGCGGTCGGCGACGTCGGTGGTCGACGATCTCGAACAGCGAGGCTTGGTCGAGCGGATCGACGATCCGCATGACCGGCGGGCAGTCGGCGTGCAACTCACCGGCGCTGGGCGCGCCGCGATCTCAGCGGCGCGCGGGCGTCGGCTGAGCGCGGCCGGCCAGATCCTGCAACCGTTGAACACCGACGAACTGCTCACCCTGCGTGCACTCCTCCAACGGCTCTGCTGCTGACGGTACGATTCGCGGGTGTCCGATACCACTGCCACCCTTGACAACCGTGACCGGGCCGATACCGGTCTCACTGCCGGCGAGGTGGCCGAGCGGGTTGCTCGGGGCGAGGTCAACAACGTTCCCGATGCGCCCTCGCGAACCATCAGCGAGATCATCCGGGCCAACCTGTTCACCAGGTTCAACGCGCTGATCGGCACCCTGTTCGCGATCGTGATGATTTGCGGCGCATACCGCGACGGCTTGTTCGGCGGCGTCATCATCGCCAACACCCTGATCGGCATCATCCAGGAACTGCGCGCCAAGCGCACCCTCGACAAGCTCACCGTCATCAACGCACCAAAGGTGAGTGCCATACGCGATGGCGAGCTCACGCCCATGGCGGTCAACGAACTGGTGTTGGGCGACGTCATGGATCTGCTGCCCGGCCAGCAGATCGTCGCCGACTCGAAGCTGCTGACCGGTTCCAGCCTCGAAGTCGACGAGTCCTTGCTGACGGGCGAATCCGATCCGGTCGTCAAGCAACCCGGTGACGGGTTGCTCGCAGGCAGCTTCGTGGTGGCCGGTAACGGCCGGGCCGAGGTCGACAAGGTCGGTGCCGATGCCTACGCGACCAAACTCGCCGAGGAGGCCCGCAAGTTCTCGCTCGTGCACAGCGAGCTCCGGGCATCCATCGATCGCATCGTCACACTCGTCACCTACGCACTCGTGCCGACCGGCATTGGTCTGTTCATCAGCCAGCTCAACCGCGAGAACGAGAGCGTCAAGGATGGCCTCGTCTCGGCGGTCGGTGGCGTGGTGGCAATGGTGCCGGAAGGTCTGATCCTGCTGACCAGCGTCGCGTTCACGGTCGGCGTCGTTCGTCTGGCTCGTCAGCGCACGCTCGTGCAGGAACTGCCCGCGATCGAGGTGCTGGCCCGTGTCGACGTGATCTGTATCGACAAGACCGGCACGATCACGTCCGGCGAGATGAATCTCGCCAACGTCGAGCTGTTCGGTCAGGGCGGCCCCGGTCAGGACGCAGTCGACACCGCGCTCGCGGCGATCGCATGGTCGGATCCCAACCCGAACGCCACGCAGAAGGCACTCCAAGGCACGTACGACAAATCCCCCGGCTGGCAGGCGACGGCCAACGTCGCGTTCTCGTCGGCTCGCAAATGGAGCGCGTCGTCGTTCGGCGACAAGGGAACGTGGGTGTTCGGCGCACCGGAGATGGTGCTCGCCGGTCAGGACTTCGAATCGATCGCACACAAGGTCGATGCTGCCGCCGACGCCGGCAAGCGGGTATTGCTGCTTGCCTCCAGCCAGCAGCAACTCTCCGGCGAGACCCTCCCCGACGACTTGACCCCCGTTGCCCTGGTGATGCTCGAAGACCAGATCCGCCCCGATGCGGAGGAGACGCTCGCGTACTTCGCCAAGCAGGGTGTGATGCTCAAGGTCATCTCCGGCGACAACCCGCGCACCGTCGGGGCGGTTGGTCGACGGGTGGGCTTGCAGGGAGCTGAGAACATCGTCGATGCCCGCAACCTGCCCGACGACGTCGAAGGCCTGGCCGATGCGATCGACCGCTCCACCGTGTTCGGGCGAGTGACGCCGCACCAGAAACGCGCCATGGTGCAGGCGTTGCAGTCGCGTGGCCACGTCGTTGCGATGACCGGTGACGGCGTCAACGACGTGCTCGCGCTGAAGGACTCCGACTGCGGTATCGCGATGGCGAGCGGGTCCGAGGCCACCCGCGCTGTCGCTCAGTTGGTGTTGCTCGACAGCACGTTCAGCTCGCTGCCTTCGGTACTGTCCGAAGGTCGCCGGGTGATCAACAACATCGAGCGGGTAGCGAGCCTGTTCCTCGTCAAGACCACCTACGCCTTGTTCTTCGCACTCGGCACCATTTTCAGCGGCGCAGCGTTCCCGTTCCTGCCCCGCCACCTCACGCTCGTCGGCACCTTTACGATCGGCGCGCCGGCGTTCTTCCTCGCTCTCGCCCCCAACGACGCTCCGGTTCGCGCCGGATTCCTGGGACGGGTGTTACGTGTTGCCCTCCCGGGCGGGTTGCTCGCCTCGATCTCGACCTTCGTTGCCTACACGATTGCTCGGCACACGTCGGATCTCGGTTCGGATCCCAAGGTGCGCCTGTCGATGGAGCGCACCACGGCGACGATCGTGCTCGCCTCGTGCGCCATCCTCATTCTCGCCCGGGTTGCTCGCCCGCTCGCAGCGTGGAAGATCGCCATGATCGCAGTGATGACTGCATTCCTCGCGCTCACGCTGATCTTCGATCCGTTGCGCGACTACTTCGAACTCGTCGATCCCCCACGAGGCACGTTGATCATGATGGGCATCGTGATCGCGATCACGGCGGTGCTGTTGCCGGTTGTGTGGAAAGTCGGTGAGCGAGCGGTCGGTTGGGGCGAGGCGATCATCGATCGCCGCAATGAACGCAATGCTGGCGGGCAAGCCCAAAAATAGTCCGTCGTTGCCCGCAAGGCGTAGCAAATAAACCTCATCCGGCAACTCCGGCGGTGACGAACTACGGGTGATGGTTTCCCCCGAACCACACCCGAAAGGACGTCACATGAGTGTCGACGAACAACGGCTCCAACTCCTGATCGAAGAATCACAGGATCAGCAGTCGGACGCAATGCGAGATGCAAAGGCCGTGATTCCCGCTCTGCGGGACATCGCCAACGACCGTCGCAAGAGCGCCCTCATCACCCCGGACGAGATTCGGGCCCTCGAAGCGTCACGGGCAAGCACCCGAGCCAAGCTCGGCATGCTGGCCGGCGCCGGCGCCATCAGCATTGCGGTCTCTAGCATCCTCGCCAAGCCGGTTGCGGCTGATGAGGCGCTGGACATCCAGATCCTCCAGACCGCGTCGTCGCTCGAGATCCTCGCGGTCGCAACGTACGGCGCTGCCCTCACGCTGCCGTTCATCGCCGACGGCAACGCCGTCGTCAAGGCCTTCGCCGAGATGACGATGCAGCAGCACGACGAGCACCGTCAGGCCTTCCAGGCCCAGACCAAGGCACTCGGCGGCACCGTCCAGGAGAACCCGAATCCCAAGTACCAGCCGGTCGTCGATGCCGCCATGCCGACCCTGACCGACCCCGCCAAGGTCGTCGACCTGGCCGCCACGCTCGAGCAAGTCGCAACCGAGACGTACCTGGCTTCATTGAACCTGTTCGACGACAAGACCTCGCTCGGCCTGATGGCCAGCGTCATGGGCGTCGAGTCACAGCACCTCGCCGTGCTGCGGGCCGTCGCTGCACTGCTCGCTGGTGGTGGAGAAGCGTTGATCGCTCTACCGACCGACGTCGCCGCTCTTCCGGCTGCTGCCGGCAGCGTTGCATTCCCCGACGCCTTCCAAGGCACCACGATGGCCAGCCCGCCCGAAGAAGGAGCACTCTGATGAAGACCCCTTTCCAATCGACCTCCAACCCCACCACTGATCCATCCCTCGCCGCGCTGGCGCAGGGCCCGTTCAGCCGTCGCCGGCTGCTCGCCGGTGCTGGATTCATCGGCGCCGCATTGGTCGCCGCCGCTTGTGGTTCAGACGACGCTGCGACCACGACAGCACCCACAACGGGAGACACCACCGCCGCAACGACTGCCTCGACGACCGCCGACACCACGGCGCCGACAACGGCTGACACGATGGCTCCGGACACCACCACCGCCGACACCGAAGGCCCGGACACCACAATGGCCGAGGACGACGGTGCGGCGACCGACGGCAAGATCGCCACGCTCGCGGCCGGGCTCGAGGTGCTCGCCGTCAACACCTATGGCGCCGCCCTCGATGCAGCTGGCTCGGGCGCCCTCGGCACCGTGCCGCCCGCTGTGGCCGAGTTCGTCACCGTGGCAATGGCGCATCACCAGGAGCATCTCGACAAGTGGAACGAAGTCCTCGCAGCCGCTGGAGCCCCCGAGGTCACCGAACCCAACGCCGACCTCGATCCCGTCGTCGCCGCTGAGTTTGCCAAGGTCACCGACGTCGTCGGCGCAGCCAAGCTGGCATTGATGCTCGAGCAGATCGCTGCGGCGACCTACCAGAGCGCCCTGCCGGTGTTGACGAGCAAGGACGCGATCCTGCTGGCCGGGTCGATCCAGATCATTGACTTCCAGCATGCAGCGATTCTCAACTTCGTGCTCGGCAACTACCCGGTTCCGGACACCTTCGGCAAGCTGGACCAGGCCGTCGCGGCCTGATCTCCCCCCAGCTCGATCGAGCCGTTCCCCCTCCCTGGCGGCTCGCTCGGGTGCAACCCGTGTGTCCCATCCGAATGGGGCGGTATCTCACCGATGCCGCCCCATTCGGCGTGTTCGTGGCTGCAGCTAGCCTCTGCTCGAACAACAACATTCCGAATCGGATTCGTGACGGAGAAACAGCATGACGATCAGTCTCCACAAATTCGAAGAACACGGTGGCCGGCTGAAAACCGACGACATCGACTTCGAGTCGTTCCGCACCCAGCCGTTGTCACCCGACGTCCTCCGCTGCATCTCGTACATGCACGACATCGAGTACCAGACCGTGTTGTACACCCGCGAACTTATGATGATGCCGGCGTGGAAGGATCCTCAGTTCACCGGGTTCCTCACGCTGTGGAACTACGAGGAGTATTGGCACGGCAATGCACTCGGCCGGGTGCTGGAAGCACACGACTGGCCGGCACACGACACCCGCCTCACCGAGATGCGCCGGTTCAACAAGCGCTATCTGTTCTGGAGCCCCGCCATCTTCTGGCTGCTCGGCCACGGCATCCGCAAGTTCCCTGCCGTGCACATGACGTGGGGGGCGATCAACGAGTGGACCGCCAACGCCGCGTACAACCGACTGGCGGCGATCGCCGATCATCCGGCGCTGACCGAGTTGCTGGGACGGATCATGCGCCAAGAGGGTCGCCACGCCGGCTACTACGCCAGCTTCGCCCGCGACATGCTCACCGACGACCGCAAGGCCCAGCGGGTCACCTCGTGGTTCCTCCGCCATCAATGGGCGCCCGTCGGCAACGGCGACGTACCCAAGATCGAGACCTCGTTCGCGACCGCCTATCTGTTCGGCACCGGTGACGGCATGGAACTGATCGACCGGATCGAGGAGCGCGTCGATGCGCTCCCCGGACTGAAGGGGCTGAATCTCGTGCGCACCGGAATTTCCGACGCCTACGACCATGTGATCGAGGTCGAGGGATTCCTGCCTCAGCCCGCTGCTCGCGAGGGCGGCGAACGCAAGTCGCTGGCCGACGACGAAGCCGAGCTCACCGGCCTCACCCTCGACTGAGGCGTGTCACCAACCACTGTCACCAACCACTGGCGCCGACCGCTGGTCACCAACCACGAAGGTCGATCGGCCAGCGTTCCAGGACGTCGTCGCCCCGAACCAGCCAAGCCGCCTCGTGTTGAGACATCGTTGGATCGATGTGGGCCGGGATGACCCGGATCCGGTCGCCGACCAACAACGGTTCGGCGGGAACGAACGTGACGTGTTCGTCGCTGCAGAACAACACGCGGGCACCGACAATCTCCGGATCGCCGTGATCCATGCCCAGCGCCTTGAGCCCGACGTCGGCGACGGCAAAGTCGGGTCGAACCGCGATCACCGTTCCGACGACCGCACATGCCTGGCGGAAGGGCATCTGCAGCCGTTGGTAGTGCGTGTCCATCAGCGCGTAACTGCCCGCCTGCACCTCGACGTCGTGGCCGTGAATGTCGTGAGTACCGCTGCCTCCCGTGGAGATGATCTCACCGCCGACGTCGGTCGCGGCGCGACGCAGGATCTCGATCGCGGCCTCGGTGCGGCGGCGCTGATCGACGCGGTCCGGCAGCTGCATCAGGTGGCCCTCATAGCCCATCGTGCCGCGCACGGTCATCCCGCTGCGCCGGGCGAGGTCGGCCAGCCGGCCGGCATCGTCGGGGTCACATCCACAGCGGGGCAGGCCGATGTTGACGTCGATCAACACGTGAGCGATACCGGCAGCTGCTGCGGCGGCGATGGTTGCTTCGGAGTCGACGGCGATCGTCACCACGGCGTGCTCCTGGGCAGCCGCCATCGCTCGCAGCCGCAGCGGATCGAGCGATTCGTTGGCCAGCAGCAGATCCTCGCCAACACCAGCAGCAGCCATCCCGACCAGCTCGCGGGGCGTCGCGCACGTGAAACGAACGTGACCGTGGCGCACTTGTTCAGCGGCGAGCGATGTGCATTTGTGCGCTTTCACATGCGGCCGCAACTCGGCGCCCGGCCGCGCCGTAGCCATCGTCGAGAGGTTGTGATCGAGTGCGTCGGCATCGATCACCAACGCAGGGGTGTGCAGGTCGTTGGTCTTCATACGGCACCCATTGAAGCCCGATTGGATCGGTATGGTCGACCCGATGGAACCGAAGATCGTCATCGTCCACTACAGCTCGACCGGCAACCTCTACCGGCTCGCCGAGGCCATGCAGTCCGGAGCGATCGCAGCCGGCGCCGAGGTCAGACTGCGGAGGGTGGCCGAACTGGCGTCGCCGGAAGCCATGGCGTACAACCCGAAGTGGGTCGAGCACGCTGCATTCGCAGCAGCCAATGTGGCGCTCGCGACGCTCGACGATCTCGCCTGGGCCGACGGAATCGCGCGTCGACCACCCATGGCGGCCTGGAGTCGACGATTCTGGCCACCCTCAATGTTGCTTACCACTGGGGTTCCATCATCCTGCCGGTGGGCTACACCCACCCAGCTTTTCACGCGAGGGGCAATCCGTACGGCGCGAGCCACGTTGCGGTCAAGGGATCCGAACCCGACGAGATCGCCGTGGCGGCAGCACACCAGCAGGGACATCGGCTCGCAACCGTGGCGCGCTGGGCAGCCGCTGGGCGAGCCGGATCACCTGACGTTTGAATCAGTGGTGAGCCGACCGCCGATCATCGCCACCGCCGAGGTCACGATCCACACATCGCCGGCCGTCAGGCCCAGCCGCTGGAACAGCCCGGTCGGCAACCCGGTGAGGCTCAGGACGAGCGAAGCACCGGCCGCTGCGCCAGCGAGCACACCCAATCGGGCGAGCGCGCCGTGGCCCGCTCGGCGAAGGGGCTTGGCAGCCAGCAGGGGGGTCGCAGCGAGGGTGAGATAGCCGAGGCCGGCAAAGACGCCGTGCACCGTATCGACGGCCGACGAATGGTCGAGCGGCGCGAGCGCGACACCGATCGTGCTCAGTCCCGTCGCGGCAGCGGTGATCCAAGCCGGTCCGGCGACCACGCGCCTCAATGCCGACGCGTAGACCGGCAGGGCGATGCCGAATGCGACAAAGCCTGCGGTCATCAACGGGCGGGTGTTCGCTCCGATCGCAGCGAGCTGGCTGATTGCATCGTCGATCGGTGACAGATCGTCGGCAACGAGTGCCCCGGCCGCCCAGGCGCCGATGAACGCCGCTGGGCCGAAGACCCCGCCCCAGGCCAGAAGCGATGTGGAGCGACGTGTCACTTGAGGAAGTAGATCACAGCGACGACCAGGCCGAAGGTGATGACAAAGGCCCGCATCTTCTTGGCCGGCACGATCCGCGCGACCCGGCCACCGAGGTTGCCACCGAGCAGCGCCATTGGTGCCATCACCAGCGCGACGGTCCATTCGACCTTGCCAGAGAACGACAGAAAGACCGCAGCGGCGAGGTTCGCCATGAATGCGAGCAACAACTTGATCGCGTTCAGCCGCGCGAACGCGAGGTCGGAGAACAGGCCGAGCACGGCGATCAGCATGATGCCGAGCCCAGCGCCGAAATAGCCGCCGTACACCGAGGCCAGAAACACCGAACCGACCTGCAGCACCGGGTGAGCCTGATGGGTCTGTCCCGGCTTGAAGATCCAGCCGCGGATCTTGTCCTGGCCCGCCATCAACAGACAGGCCGACAGGATCAGGAACGGAACGACGGCCCGGAAGGCGGACTCGCTGGTGACGATCAGCAACACCGAACCTGTGAGCCCGCCGAGCAGTGCGGCAGTCATCTGCGGCTTGATCGTCGCGGTCAGGCCTTTGAGGTCGTCGCGCTGCGCGACCACTCCGCCCATGTAGCCGGGCAGCAGCGCAACGGTGTTGGTCGCGTTGGCGCTCACGGCCGGAATGCCGATCGCCGTCAACACCGGGAAGGTGATCAAGGTGCCGCCGCCAGCGACAGCGTTGACCAGGCCGCCACCGACGGCTGCGGCTGCCGCAGCGACATGGCCCCACACGGAGATGTCGGTCATCGGAATCGCTCGGTCAGTGGGTACGGCACGTGCCCCACCGTCGCAGGGCGTCGCCACACGGTGCAACTCCACCGCAAGATCGTCACGGGCCAGATGCCACGCCGCAGCGCAGCCACGTCGACGTCGGCGCATTCATCTGACGGTCAGGCTCGTCGGCGAAGCGGCGTCTATGGTGGGTCGGTGCCTACGTCGGCTGTCCGCATCCTGTTCCCGAGCCGAGCTGCCACTCCCCTGCGCTCGCTCGGGCTGCGAATCGCCGTCGCGCTCGGGTTGCTGCTGACGGTGGCTGCAATCACCTACGTTGGCCGGTCCGGCTACCGGGATGCGGATGGCAACGCGGTGAGCGTGCTCGACGCGGTCTACTACGCGAGCATCAGCGTGACCACCACCGGATACGGCGACATCACGCCGATCAGCCCCACCGCGCGAGCGTGGACATCGCTGGTCGTCACGCCGGCCCGGATCCTGTTCCTGATCGTGCTCGTCGGCACGACGATCGAAGTGCTCACCGAGCGATTCCGCGAGGCAGTCGCCATCTCACGTTGGAGGAAGCGCGTGACGAACCATGTCATCGTCGTCGGATACGGCACGAAGGGTCGCGGCGCGATTCAGTCGCTGCTCGGCAAAGGATCGGTGTCACCCCGGGATGTGATCGTCATCGACGTCTCCGAGACTGCGGTCGACGAAGCACGCCAGGCCGGATTCGTGGTCATCCTCGGCGATGCCACGCGGACGATCGTGCTGCATCAAGCCCAAGTCGAACAGGCGCGGGCCGTCATCGTCACGTGCAACCGCGACGACACCGCAACCCTCGTCACGCTCACCGCCCGCGAACTCAATGCGACAGCGGTGATCGCAGCAGCGGTCAGAGAGTCCGAGAACGCCCACCTGCTCAGCCGCTCGGGTGCGAGCACGGTGATCGTTTCCGCGGAGGCCACCGGCCGGCTGCTCGGCCTCGCGACGCAACAACCGGCAGCCGTGTCGGTGCTCGAGGATCTGCTCGTCGCGGGGCGGGGGATGGAGTTGAGTCAGCGGCCGGTGGCGCCGGATGAAGTCGGCGGCCCACCGACAATGCGCAATGCGTGCCTGCCGATCGCAATCCAGCGCGGTGACGCTCGAATCGCGTTCGACGAACGAGCCTTCCTGAGGACCCAGGCCGGCGATGTCATCGTTGGTATCAACAGTGAATTCCTCTGACATCGAATCCTGCTCTCCGATCCCATCCCCTCGCGTCGGTCGGTTCACGACCGTGGCCATTGCGACCAGCTGGTTCGTCACCGACGGCGACGCAACCTGCGCTGCAGCTCAGCGAGCGTCGCGCCAGGCGATCCACTCCTTGACCAGACCCATGTCGTAGTCGGGTCCGCCGGTGCCGATGGTGAACAGGGTGACGCCCGCTGCAACGAGCGAATCGGCGACCTTGTCGGGCGACTCGGAGACGCCGGTGGACTTCTCGATCTCGTCGGGGGCGCGGTCGATGTCTGCGCACCACTGCTCGAGGAACGACGACTTGTGAGCAATCACTTCGGCGTCGCCGAAGCAGTGCCAGATGTCGGCATGCTCGGCAACCACCTTCAACGTCTTCTGTTCGCCTCCGCCGCCGATCAGGATCGGGATGTCGCGGATCGGTGCCGGGTTGAGCTTGGTCCATCGACTGCGGATGCGGGGCAGGGCCGCGGAGAGATCGGCGATCCGGCCGCCGGCGGTACCGAACTCGTAGCCATATTCGGAATAGTCACGTTCGAACCATCCAGCGCCGATCCCGAGGATCAGACGGCCGTTGCTGATGTGGTCGACGGTGCGGGCCATGTCGGCGAGCAATTCCGGATTGCGGTAGGTGTTGCACGAGACAAGAGCACCGATCTCGACCCGCTCTGTCGCCTCAGCCCATGCGCCGAGCATGGTCCAGCACTCGAAGTGCTGGCCATCGGGCTCGCCGTAGAGCGGGAAGAAGTGGTCCCAGTTGAAGACGATGTCGACTCCGGCCTCCTCGGCGGCAGCGACGGCAGCGCGAATCTGGCGATAGTCGGCGTGCTGGGGTTGGATCTGGACTCCGATGCGAATGGCGCTCATGGTCCGCACCATAGCGAGGTCGACGGCGAGCGTCGACGGCGAGCGTCGACGGCGAGCGTCGTGGCGAGCGTCGTGGCGAGCTACTGCCCAGCAGGATTGGTCGGCGGGGTCGTTGGCTCGGTGGACGGCGGCGTGGTCTCGGCGGGGACGACACCCGTCAGCGCAGCGAGTTCCTCCGAGACCAGGCGCACGATCAGGTCGTCGAGCGCGAGCTCTTCGTAGTCGGTGCTGCCGATGTCGGTGTTGGATCCGGTTGCCGCTCCGCTCGCTCCCCCTGACAAGAAGACGAACCGGGCGCCCGTCGCTGCGGCGAGCTGCCGGAACACGGCCTCGGCCTGATCGTCGCTCTCCGACGACGCAATCGGGAACACCTTGATGCCGCGGCCGACGGCGTCGGCGATCGATTGCACGTAGGTGACATCGACCTGCCGGCCAACCTGCGGTGGAGCATCCGCGACGAGGAACACGAGCTGCACCGTGCTTGCGGGATCCCGCCAGCTCGGGGCGCCGAGTGCCTCGGCGAGTCCCTCGTCGAGCGCCTCCGGATAGTCGTCGCCGCCCTCGGCGACGACCTGGTCGAGCGCAGAGCGGAACTCGGTGATATCGCCGGTGAAGTCGTAGGTGGTGGTGACGAAGCTGTCGGCGAGATCGCGGTAGAGCGTCATTCCGAATCGCACATCGGGCGTGGTGTCGAGCGCAGCGATCCGTCCGGCGACCGAATCGATCGTGATCTTCAAACGGTCGATCTCATCGCCCATCGAGCCGGTCGCGTCGAGCAGGAACAGCACGTCGAGGGCAACTGACGCGTCAGCCTGTGTTGCTCCGTCCACGGCCAACTCGACTGTGGTGTCCGGCGCGCTCGTGCGGCTCGTCCCGGCAGCGGCGAACGTGTACTCGGCGAGCGGCTCACCGTACAGCCGGGGCAGGAACCTCGCCGTACCGTCAGCGGTGGTCCGGATGGTGGCGACCGACGCCCCGTCCGCCGCGGTCACGGCCACCTCGACCCCTGCCGCCGGCAGCCCATTGGTTCTGGTCACGGTCACGACGATCCGTCCGGTCGGGTCGAATTGACGAGTGGTGATACCGAGACCCGAGATCCGGTCGAGATAGTCGAGAAAGGCAGCGAAGTCAGCGTTGTCGTCGACGTTGCCGGCTCGCAACGCATCCGTCGCGTCAGGCTGGGCGGGAGCGGCCGCTCCGGACTCGGCCATCTCCACCGGTGGCTCGGCCTTGTCCGCGGTCGATCCCATCGCCGGGGCTGCGGCATCGCCGGTCGCGCTTTCGGAGGAACTCGCCGACGTCCACTCCGGTTCACCCTCGATCCATCCGCCGCCACCGCCGATCGGTGTGGTCGTCGCGGCGGTCGGTGTGGTGGTCGCGGTGGTCGGCGTTGTGGGGTCGACGGTCGGGTCGAGGCTCGTTGGACTGTCGGAGGCGCACGCCCCCAGCAGCAGCACGACCGGAACGCCGGCGAGCAGGAATCGGGTCACGGTGGATGGTCGGCGCATGTCGAGTTGGACGGCAAGACGCGATCATCTGGTTCCCGTCAGTTCGTCGCGTCGAATTCGACGCGCATGTGTGATCATGAGGTCGATGCCCACTGGAGCGCAATGGGTTTTCCCGGACAGCGCGGGTCTGACGATCAGCCGAGGAAGAGTCGGTAAACGGGGTTGTTCGTCTCTTCCGTGAACGGATAGGCGAGATGATCGAGAAATTCGGCCAGCGCGGCAACGTCGTTTGCCGGGACCTGCAACCCAACCAGCACCCGTCCGTCGTCTGCGCCCTGATTGCGGTAGTGGAACAGGCTGATGTTCCAATCCGGGTGCATGTTGGAGAGAAACCGCATCAGTGCACCGGGGCGTTCGGGGAACACGAACCGGAACAGTCGCTCGTCGTTGGCCAGCACGCTGCGCCCGCCCACCATGTGCCGCACGTGTTCCTTGGCCAGGTCGTCGTTGGTCAGGTCGATCGCCGCAAATCCGTTGGCTCCGAACTGGGCGGCGATCGCACCGGACTCGCTGCGGTCGGCGATCGATATTCCGACGAAGACATGTGCCTGATCGCTGTGGGAGATGCGGTAGTTGAACTCGGTGACCGATCGCGCCCCGACGAGTTCGGAGAAGCGGCGAAAGCTGCCGAGCTGCTCCGGGATCGTCACTGCGAACAGCGCCTCGCGCTCTTCGGCCCGCTCGGCGACGAAACGCAACCGGTCGAAGTTCATGTTCGCCCCACACGTGATCGCGATCAGCGTCTGGTCGTGGAGATCGTGGAGATCGACATAGTGCTTCAACCCGGCCAGCCCGAGCGCTCCGGCCGGCTCGAGGATGCTTCGGGTGTCCTGGAAGACATCTTTGATCGCAGCGCAAACGGCGTCGGTGTCGACCACCACGAACTCGTCGACGTAGGTGCTCGCCATCCGGAACGTCTCCTCGCCGACCAACTTGACGGCGGTGCCGTCGCAGAACAGGCCGACATCGTCGAGTTGCACTCGATGTCCGGCGGCAAGCGATTGCACCATTGCGTCGGAGTCGTCGATCTGGACACCGATCACCTTGATGTCTGGCCGCACCGCCTTGATGTAGGCAGCGACCCCCGAGATCAGTCCGCCACCGCCGACAGCGACGAACACGGCGTCGATCGTGCTCTGCCGCTGGCGGAGGATCTCCATCCCGATCGTGCCCTGGCCGGCGATCACGTCGGGATCGTCGAACGGATGCACGAACGTCAGCCCGTCGCGCTGCTGGATGTCGGTCGCGTGTGCAAAGGCGTCGGAGTAGCTGTCGCCGAACAGCACGACGTCGGCGCCGAGCGACCGCACGGCGTCGACCTTCACCTGCGGTGTCGTCACCGGCATCACGACGACTGCATTGCACCCGAGTCGGGCAGCGCTCATCGCGACCCCTTGAGCGTGGTTGCCAGCGGAGGCGCAGATGACGCCACGATCGCGCTGCTCCGCCGTGAGGTTGACCATCTTGTTGTAGGCACCGCGCAGCTTGAAGCTGAACACCGGCTGGGTGTCTTCCCGCTTGAGCAACACGGTGTTGCCGATTCGTGCGGACAGGATCGGGGCGAGATCGAGCGGGGTCTCCACGGCAACGTCGTAGACCCGCGCCGTGAGGATCTTCTGCAGGTAGTCGCCGAGCGTCAGCGGCACGGCGGCGATCGATTCGGAAGGCACGGTGCAGCCTATGTGCGGCGGTCGTTACCCGACCCGTGGCGGGGTGTTTGCTGCCCGGCGGGTCGGTCACGAAACAGCCGGCATCGTCGGTGCGGGGTGTTTGCTGCCCGGCGGGTCGGTCACGAAACAGCCGGCATCGTCGGTGCAGGGTGTTTGCTGCCCGGCGGGTCGGAGGGTCCCGTTGGTGTCCCGATCCGAGACCGGTCGACCAACACATGCGCCGGACTCCGATACGTTACGTCGATGGGTCTGTTCTCCGGGATGAAGCAGTCGATGGCCGCCGCCAAGGACGCGCTGAAGGCGGCCGAGGAACAGGCTCGCAATGCCGCCGCCGGCTCCGCTCGATCGAGCCAGCAACCGGACGTGTCGATGGGCGTCGGCAGCGCCCAAACGAACTGGCCACCGACGTCGACCCCGATTCCCGCAGCAGGGCCAGCCCCCGCCGAACCTCTGCAGAGCTGGGCGACCGCTGGAGCGAACACGCCGTACGTCTCACCACAGCCGACACAATTCGTTCCGCCACCGACGAGCAACTCGTCCGCCTACCCCGGGTCGGCCTTCGGTGGCGGCTACCCGACCGCGCCGGCCTCGTCGTCGCCGACTCAGGCAATGATCGCCGAGCAGATGCGCGAGGCGTC
>Ga0105048_10003014_pt1 | contig 27525 bp, 22 predicted proteins | sample MAT05_FD_78382 | JGI IMG/M metagenome (GOLD analysis project Ga0105048, IMG submission 78382) | Freshwater microbial communities from Lake Fryxell liftoff mats and glacier meltwater in Antarctica - MAT-05 | ecosystem: Environmental > Aquatic > Freshwater > Ice > Liftoff microbial mat | place...
GGAGGTATCAGGCAAGTTTCTACTTCAGAGATGAAAAAGGGCTTCAAATAAAAGATGCTCCGATTGGGGAATCCAGGATTTACCTTTTTGAGGCGCAAGACGTAGCGACGCACCAATTCCCGTTTGAACTACGAGATATCCCGATGCTGAACTCAGGCTTTCCCGTAGAAACGAGCGAAACATCAACCGGAGACAACACGCCATGAAGGGTGTGATTGGAAGTGCTGAGAAAAACCCGGTGAAGCCGACGCAAGGGGAGCGCCTGCGACCCGCGGGCAGTCTTTGGCGACTCGCCAAAGACTGCGAAAGCCCAATGCGAAGCATCACGTCTTTGGAAATCACGCCTAAAAAGATGGAGGCTACGCCTTATGGTTTGGATGTTTTCGGCGGGGTCGCCAAAAACTGCATGCGGGTCGCACGCGCTCCCCTTTCGGCTTCGCCGGAATTATATTCCTTCGCCCGCAGCCTCTCTTTCACCACTTCCAATCACAACACCCCATGAACACCACCCTCCTGCTCCATCTCATTCGTAAAGATTTTAGTGCTTTCCGGGGACCATTGATTCTTTTGTGGCTGTCGGTCGCGGCTGTGGTGGTGACTCCATTGAGCGCCGACAAGGGGACGGCGACCCTAGTGTTCGGCATGATGGTGGCGGCTTACGTATTGCTGGCGCTGATCCAAGCATTGCTCATCCAGCTCGATCCCGCGCGCGGCGTGGATCATTTTCTGGCGACGCGTCCCGTGGCAAAATCCACGCTGCTCGGCAGTAAGCTGATCTTGTTTTTGGGCGCGGGGATTGCACCGATTCTACTGGGCGGCCTTATCCTACTGGCGAGGGCAAATATTGATGCACCTGCTGCGGCATACGCCTGGAGCGCGATCAAAGGCATCATGTTATTGATCGGGGCGGCTGGAATATTCGCACTGGTGGCTGCTTACACCACCACGATTCCGATGTTTATCTTCTGCACTATGGGAACGGCATTCCTTCTTTGGCTGCCTCTCGCCTCCCATATTTATTTTGTGAATCTAATCCCCGTTACAGTTCCCAAAGATCCATGCCTTTTTCTCACCAGAAGCTTTCTGTTTTTACTGTGCTGTGGAGTGACCGCTTATGTGTTGGTCGCTGCACGTTACATTCGTAGCGGATGGATGAAACATGGGCTGATTCTGTGCGGCGGCTATGCGCTTGCTGTAATTACCTATCAATATTGGCCGATCAATTTCGTTCCTGCTCAAAAGCCACCAGTGGTGCCTTCCTCCGATGTGGCGGAAGTCATCAAGCAAGTGAAGATACAAGTTCAACCTGAACGCATTATCGAAAACTATAACACGTATAAAGGCACCCAGTATCCCGGCCTGCTTGTTGCGGAAACGATAGAGAACGTGCCGAATCAATATTTCGTCACCAGAAGGAGCAGTCGCTCGGTAGGTCACCTTCCCAATGGTGAGGTTGTCCCATCCGAATACTTTCTTCCCGGGAATGCCATCACTCCGCAGGCTTCCATGGGAAGCATCGCTGCTTCGCTCAATGTTTCCACGGAAGGAGTTTCGTTGTACGCGAAATCAAGCTACGGAGTTTTCAATTATAAACCTTCAAAGACGCTTCCAAATTTAGAAGGCGTAAAAATTCATATTCAGAACGAATACGATGTCTTCGAGCCGGTAGTCGTGGCGGAGTTGCCTTTGAAAGTCGGAAGCGCATTTGCAAGAGACGGAGTAAGACTGGAAGTCGCCGGAGTGGATAAGACGAGCGGCACAGCAACGCTCAAGACACTTGCCACGAACTACACGCCGCTTGCGATAACAGATAGGACGGTTTGTGCAAATGATTACCTATTTCTTGTGGAAATTCCTGAGATAAAGTCCCTGATTTCACCGACACTTCAGGCAATTTCGCGCCGTGGGAGCAACAATATACTTGAGAATATCAGCATCGAAAATTACCGGGTATCTTTTGAGAATTATGAAGTCCTTAGAATGCAAACGCCGATCCCACCGGAATGGATTCAAGACACCAAGGTTTACGTGATTCACTGTAAACGCGTCGGCACTTTCTCTCGATCCTTTGAGATTGCTGCGGAGACTGAAAAATCCGCGCAATGAAGAGAGTTCACTGATTGGGAGGGTTGGCATTCTGCCGACCTGAGTTTCGCCGGGTGTGTTGGGAGTGGTGAGAAAAAGAGCAAGACAGGGGAGGATAAAGCGAAACAAGGGTGCGCGAGCGGGGCACAGTACGTCCCGGCTGTGGGGCCGCCGGGCGTCCCGCCTGGCGAAACTGGGGTTTGAGTACCCAGTGACAATATCCTCTTGTTCGCATGTCTCTCGGCTTTGTTGAATTCTTGAATCATCAGGCGGGACGCCCGATGGCCCCACAGCCGGGACGGACTGTGCCCCGTCGTGTTGGCTTCGCCGACTAATTCAGCGGCACGGATTGTCGCTGGCCGCACAGGATTCAATCCCGTGCTCCTCGCATTGCAGTAAGCCGCTAATTTTAACGGGATATTGAGGTTAGACCGTGGAGCGTTTCCTCACTAGAATCATCCCATGAGTTTTCATCCACCAGATCCTGAACATCACTTCCTTGGACGCCGCGATTTTTTGCGGCGTTGCGGGATGGGCATGGGCATGGTGGCAATGAGTGGGCTTTTTGGGGAGACGGGAATCTTCGGGCCGACCGGAGCTCAGGCGGTAGATACGATCAACCCGCTGGCGCCGCATCCGCCGCTACACTTCGCGCCGAAGGCAAAGCAGGTCATCCATATCTTCCTTAATGGCGGGTTGTCGCATGTGGACACGTTCGATCCCAAGCCAGCGCTGGATAAATGGCACGAGAAAGAAATCCCGATTCATCTACCCACCGAACGCAAGACGAGCTCGGCTTTCAAATCGCCGTTTAAATTTCAGAAATATGGAAAGAGCGGGATTGAGGTCTCCGAGCTTTTTGCCAAAACCGCCCAGCACGTGGACGACATGTGCATCATTCGCTCGATGAAAGCCGATGTGCCGAATCACGAGCCGTCGTTGCTTCTGATGAATTGCGGAGACGCCCGGCTCCCGCGCCCTTCCGTCGGTTCGTGGATCAATTATGGTCTCGGAAGTCTGAACCAAAATCTGCCCGGTTTCGTGGCGTTGTGTCCGGGCTTTCCCATTCAGGAATCGCAAAACTGGCAGGGCGGATTTTTGCCGGGCGTTTTTCAAGGCGCGCATGTAGATACCCGGAAAGAGACCGTGGAGGAACTCATTGAAAACATTCGTAGCGACCGGCTTTCGATGAAGGATCAACGCGCCCAGTTGGATCTTTTGCAAAAGCTCAACGCCGAGCATCTCGCCAAACGCCAGAAGGACGCCCAGCTTGAAGCACGCGTGCAATCGTTCGAGCTCGCCTACCGGATGCAGATGGAATCGGCAGAGGCGTTTGACACCAGTCTCGAACCGCAACACGTGCGCGATATGTATGGTCCGGGCTTGCAGGCACGTCAGCTTCTCATGGCGCGACGTCTAGTGGAGCGCGGCGTGCGCTTTGTGCAGCTGTGGCATGGCGACGGACAGCCTTGGGATAATCACGACAAAATCGAAGTCGAACATCGCAGGCTGGCGGGTGAGTGTGATCAGGGCATTGCGGCGCTGCTGGAAGATTTAAAACGGACCGGATTGTTGGAGGATACGCTGGTGATTTGCAGCGGCGAATTTGGCCGCACACCCACTGCGGAACTGCCGAACTCTAGCGGACGCGATCATAATCATTATGGGTTCAGTCTATGGATGGCTGGTGGCGGAGTGAAAGGCGGTCATGTCTATGGCGCAACGGATGAGTTTGGATTCCAGGCGGTGGAAAATCCGGTGCATATCCACGATCTTCACGCGACGATTTTGCGCCTGATGGGATTTGACCACGAGCGCTTCACCTATCGTCACGCCGGACGCGACTTCCGCCTTACCGACGTACACGGGAATGTCATCCAGGACATCATCGCGTAATTACTGAGGAAACAGCAGCGCAAGCGACTCCAATCCGCAATCCTTCCCCTTGTGCAATCCTGAGGAAAAAGGTTACTGAGCAGGCTTGCACCTCATGAGTTTTCATCCCAACAAATCGAGAAAGAGCATGCAATACGCGATTGGTCTGCTTGGGTTGTTGCTTGGAGTGGCTGCGGATCTTCCAACTTTGAAGGCTGAGCAGGCGGCTCCTATGGAGTGTCGCTGGGCGGACGGTGACATCACGATTGATGGCAAAGCGGAGGAGGATGTATGGAAAGGTGCGCAGCTGGTTGAGGGTTTTGTCGAAGCAGGATGGAATGAGGGTTCGGATATTCCAAAGTCACCTACATCGGCGAAGCTGATGTGGGATCGGGAGTATCTCTATTTTTATGCGGAGATTGAAGACGATGACCTTACGGCAAAAGGCACGCGGAAAGATGGTGCGGATGGCAATGTGGATGCGTTCGGGATTTTCCTGAAACCGAAGACCGGTAAAACCGGCTTCTATGCGTTTCAGGCCAATGTGCGTGGCGGACAACTGAGAACCTTTTACCCGCAGCCTGATGAAAAAATGCCTGATCTCCCAAAGGGTAGCGATGCTTATAGCGCGCAGGTCAAAGTGATTTTGAAAGGATCGCTGAATGCGAAAGGCAAGGACATGGGCTGGTCGGTAGAAGGCAAAATTCCCTGGCTGAGTTTTCTGCCGACAGGAGGACGCCCGGATTTAAATGACGCCTGGAGCTTTGCGTTTGTCCGGTTTGATCAGGCGTCTGGTTTCGATAAAATGGGTCTTTCCTCAAACGTGATATTTCCGGATCCGGCTAACCTGCATGCCCACGAGCGATACGCCACACTGCGATTTGTCGGTCAGCCACGCACTCCTGAAATGCCGCCTTACGGTCTTGAAAAACGTGTTCCCTTCACGACCTCAAAAGTGACCGGAACGCCCGAGCCGCCGCCGCCTTACTGCGCTGTGAAAGCGTTTCCGAAACTGAAGATTCCTTACCCGATGAATGTGTATCATCAGCCGGGGAGTAATCTGCTGCTGGCGATTAGTCATGTTCGCAACTACGCCTACACCTCCGTGGTGCGTTTTGAAGACAATGCTGATGTGGACAAATTCGAGACGCTACTGGAGGCGGACTGGATGTTTTGGGACATCGCGTTTCACCCCGATTTCGCAAAGAACGGACAGATATTCATCAGTGCCAAGGGACCGATGTCGGTGGAATCCAGCAAGCGTAAGGTGCGGGTGACGCGTTACACGATGCAGACTGCAGCCCCATATAAACTCGATTCGAAAAGTGCGAAGCCGATCATTGACTGGCTGTCCGACGGGCACGACGGCGCGGCGATGGCGTTTGGTGCAGACGGTATGCTTTATCTTACTTCGGGAGATGGAACGACGGACTCAGACCGGAATATCGTGGGACAAAATCTCGGTGTGCTACAGGCGAAGGTGTTGAGGCTTGATGTCGATCATCCCGATCGAGGAAAGGCTTACGGAGTGCCGAAAGATAATCCATTTGTGAACACACCGGGGGCGCGTCCGGAGACGTGGACATATGGAATGCGTAACCCGTGGCGGATGAGTTTCGATCATGAGAGCGGTCAGATGTGGGTGGGACAAAACGGGCAGGATTTGTGGGAGCAGGTTTATATTTTAGAGAAGGGCGCGAACTACGGCTGGAGCGTGCAGGAAGGGAGCTATCCGTTTCTGCAAGGGCGAAAAGCGGGGCCCACTCCCATTCTGCCGCCGCTACTGGAGCATTCGCATCTGGACTTTCGCTCGCTCACCGGTGGGTTAATTTATCGCGGCGAAAAGCTGCCTGAGCTGCACGGCACTTATATCTATGGTGACTACGTGACAGGGCGGATTTGGGGCGCGCGACATGACGGAAAAAAAGTCACGTTTAATGAAGAACTCACGGATACGCCGTATCAAATCACCGGCTTCGGGACGGATTCGCGCGGCGAGCTTCTGGTCACGGATTTCAACACAGCGGAAAAAGGGGGATTCTATTACCTCGAGCCGACACCGAAGGATTCGGCTCCCGCCAACTTCCCAAAAAAGCTGAGCGAGATCGGGCTTTTTGAGTCGGTGAAGGGTCACATCATGCAACCGGGTATCATTCCTTACGATGTCACCGCGCCAGTCTGGCATGATGGCGCACACATGGAACGCTTTCTCGCGCTACCGGGTGATTCCAAGATCGGATTCACTACATGGCGCGGCTGGAATTTTTCAGACGGAGCGGTGATTGTACAATCCCTCGCCTTGGAGATGGAGGAGGGGAATCCGGCGTCGCGTCGGTGGATCGAAACACGTCTTCTTACCAAGCAGGGAGCGGACTGGCAGGGGTATTCCTATTTGTGGAACGAAGAGCAGACGGAGGCGACACTGGTGGAATCGACAGGAGCGGATCGGGAGTTTGAGATCAAAGTGCCAAAGCGCGATCAGGAACCGGAAACGGTGCGCAAGCAGACCTGGCATTACCCCAGCCGTTCCGAATGTATGACCTGCCACACCCGCGCTGCCAATTATGTGCTCGGGCTCAATGTGCAGCAGATGAATCGTGATTTTTCTTACAGCAGCGGCGTCACGGATAATCAACTTCGCACGCTCAATCACCTGGGCATCCTGACCGAGGAATGGGGGCGTCAGACTCTTGAATCAATGGGTTGGGCGATGCGTGCAAAAAACAAGACGGAGAAGGAAATCAATGACCTCCTCACCTTGCTCGAACCCAGGCCGGTGCAGGGTGAGATCAAACCGGTGTCAGCGCTGGTCGGAAAACCCGAAGACTATCCGCGCATGGTGAATCCTTACGACGAAAAGGCCGGCATCGACGACCGGGCGCGCTCCTATTTGCAGGCGAACTGTTCACACTGCCACATCGAGAATGGCGGTGGAAATTCCGGGTTTAATTTGGAGTTCACCACCAAGCTGCATGAGATGAAGCTGGTGGACGAGCCGCCGATGCACAACACCTTCGGACTGCCCGATGCGTGTGTGGTGGCAGCCGGACATCCCGAGCGTTCGGTGATGTTTATGCGAATCCTGCATCGTTCCACGGGGCATATGCCGCCGCTAGGAACTCTCGTGCCTGACAGCAAGGGTGTGGATTTGTTACGCGACTGGATGTTGCAGCTACAGCCCGTTCAGAAACATCGGAATCGAAAGTAACCGGAGCGGTTGCGCCCCGCCTTACTTTGTCATCATGTCCTGCGAGTTGATACTATAGCTTAAAAGCGTGCAGGCTTCTCCGGAGACGACATACGTGAAAGATTCCACACCCCTGCCCTGTTCAAAATCCGTGTCCCGGGTGATCGTGGCGGTAGTCTTCATATTGACGGAATTCACACCCCATCTTGCCTCGGTGGACTTCACTTGTTTGCCAAGCTTGCGCTGAACGGCTTCAAGTAATTTTAGAAAGTCCTCCTCTTTTGAGGCACCCTTAAAGTCTGCATGTGCCGCAGCGTAAATTTCGGAATACTTCTGTTCGTTGAATTTTTTGTGAAAGTCCACAATGGCGGTATTGGCCATGCCTTTGGCGTTGGTCATATCCTTGCACGAAGTGAGCGTGGCGAGAGACAGGAGGCCAAGGAGTAGTGCGATGAGAGTGCGGGGATTCATAGGTGAATCAGAATAACTAAATCTATCTTTCCTCCCAAACAGTAATGTCAGAAATTTACCTTAAATGGTTCACGCCGACGCCACGCATTAAAGAAAGGCGAACATTCAGGCTTAGAATTAATAGCAACGCGCCCGCTCCAGCCATCAGCCACAAGCCCAGAGTGAAACTGGCAGGCTGATAACGGTAGATAATCGTGCTGGTGCCAGCAGGAACAGAGACTCCCCGCAGGACGTGGTTGATGCGATGAATACTCACCTCTTTGCCGTCCACCCACGCGCGCCAGCCCGGATACCATTGATCGGCCAGCACAACCACGCCGGGCGTTTCCATGGTGGCACGCAATGTGACCTCATCGGAAACTTCGGATACGACAGCGGCCTTTCCCACGGCTTCGCTCACATCAGTGGTTCCATCCACGTAGGAAATCGCAGCCGCATCAAAATCTTTTGCAGCGATCAACGAAAGCGTCGTCTGTTCGCCGGCAGCAGGTTTGATAGATCGTGGAACAAACGCCCGCGGGAGTGCAGCTACATTTTCCACCACCCAACACGTGCCGTTCCGGAAGATTGGATCAACTCTGGGAGGAATGGCACCACGAAAGATCAACCAGCGAAGATTTAACATATTTAACCCTGGATGCAGTCGAACCTGTGCCGGTCCGACAAAATCGAACATGGGAACATAGTACATGGTTCGCGCTGATTTTTGCGTCATTTTGTAATCTGAATCCTGCCCGACGCGCATCACTTCGATCATGCGCGCCGGATCAACGCCGTCATAACCGCGGATATCTCGTAATCCATACATGGAAAGGATATTTGGAGGCCAGTCCTGCACTCCAATCACGCGCCCTTGCTGCTTTTGCAAAAATGAAAACATGGGGCGAGCTGGATAGTAAAGCGCCGGATCAGTCTGCGCATTGAATGGTATGGCAAAACGGAGATATTCAAATGCCATCACCAGCAGCAACAAAGGGATGTTCCACCATCGCGCCCGGATTTGTTTGAAAACGTAAAGCCAACACATCAGTCCGAATATGCAGACCACCACCCCGCTCATGTAAACGCTGCGAAAGTTGCCGAGAATGCGATCAAGCGCATTCGCGTTCGTTACTTTAAAAAGCTCCGGAGGAGGTGTCTGCCAGCGCCATGCGCACCAAATAAGCAGACTGATCAAAATGAGCGGGCATATGAACCACCAATGACGCACAGATTTTGGCCATGACGGTGTGGGGACTGGGGCTTCCTGCGAGGATGTTGGGGCGCGCATTTTTAGCAGCGCCTCAAGTCCCATGGCTGCAAGCACCAGCAAGGCAAAGCTGCTGGCGAAGACAAAGCGATTGTGCGACATCATGTTGAGCACGGGCAGGCGCAGAAACGTAACAAAACCAGGAATGTTCAACGTCCAGCTCGCTGCAAAAAACACCAGCCCGAGCCAGAAAAAACTTTCGCGCCAACGGGCCTTGTTGCACCAGGCAAGCGGCACTAGGAAAAGAGTGAGAATCATTCCAGTAAAACCCGCCGCCGCACTTTCCGGGACGTTCACTTTTCCTAAAAACATCCAACCGGCACGCGTGGTACCATAGAAATCGGGGATTAATAATTGTGGCAATGCGGACAGCCCAACCGGCGGACGGGCTTCAACTCCGGTTGCGCGTTCCATCATTCGCACCCCGCTCGGAATGTATTCAAACAATGGCAAAAGAAAAGGGGCCGCAAGCATGAAGCCAACGAGCCATCCGGCCGTGCAGCGCATTGCGGAATAAAACATCATTCTTGAGCCCTTCGCCTTCGTCCCAGCTATCAACCATAAAGCATAAATGCCTGAAATCAACATGGCCTGGAGCGCGATATCAATCTGCCCACACACCAGGGTGAATCCCGTCACGCAAGCTAGTCCAATGATTCCTCGTTCTGCCCGGGGTGCATTGATTGCTGCATGGGTGGCCAAAAGAATCCACGGAAGAAACGCAGCGGTGTGAGTCGCGTAAAACGACTGCCAGACTGTGTAGAAGCCTGTCAAAGGCAGACACCACGATGCAATTGCCGCAGGCCAAAATTTCACCTGTATCGCACGCCGTAAAAACAGATAGGCGCCAAGTCCCGCGAACAATGTCTTCAACAATTGAACCCACACCAGACAATGGGGAGACGGCCAGAACAAATAGACCAGATGAAACGGGGAGAAACCCGGGAAACTAAAGGGAGCGCCCCCGTAATTATCGGGCGTCCACAATGGCCAGCGTCCGTCGGAAACTTCGTCGGTGAAATAACGCCTCCACGGCTCAAAGGTGGTTACAGGGTCCGATATCACCGGGTCATTCACCTCCACGCCTCTCACATCATAAGCCCTGGCCAGGAAATCGAGCGGGAGCAGCACTTTGCCGTCAAAAAATGACGGGGCATAGATGATCAACTGAGGGATGATCAATCCAATGAATAAAATACCGATGTATCGCCAGCGCTTACACCACGCTAATATCTTTCCCGTAAGGTCACTTTTCATATCAGAGATTTGGAAGCGAGCCCGGTTGCGCAAACCCTCGTAGGTGCCAGAGCGCTACACAGAACAAAATCCCATGCTTTCAACACACTGCATTCCTGGAAAAATTGCTTTTGCAGCGGGTTCATTGCGCGCGGAGTATCTGTCTCAAAATGGGCATAGCAACGCTTTTTTCAACTGCGCGTGTGGGTCGGTTTGGGTCGGTTTCGAGCGCTCTCATTTTGCAGATTCGACAGTGCAATACAGCAGCGAAAAGTTGCCCATCTTCATTATGGAAATTATGGGTGGGGCGCCTAGGATGCGTACCGTGCACGCCCGTTTTTTAACCTTATTGGCTTTTCTGATATGCTTGGCTGGTCGCGTTTCCGCCCAGGAACTCTCTGCGATGGCGGCGCTACAGTTGCTGCCGAAAACCGCCTTTGCGGATCTTGCGCGCATCGAGGCTTATGATGGCGATCCGGTTCCTGATCGTTGGTATTTCCTTGTGTATGATGCTGCCGCGCCTGTCGGTCTGCGCGAATATACTGTGGAAAGAGGACGGCTCGTTTCTGATCGCACTATTTCGCAGCTCGCCAACAGCTTGAAGCCGGCGGATGTTATTGGAACCAAAGGCGTAATCGCGGACTCCGATTACGCATTAAAAGTGTGCGAGCGCTTTCTCGTCGCGAATAACATCAAGCCGGGCGTTTTTGATTACAAGCTGGTGAATAATGAGTCTCCCGCAGCGCCTGTATGGCAGGTCACCTGCATTGATACGCGGGGGGATCAGACCGGTACCGTGATCGTGAATGCGCTGGATGGCACGCTTGTGGTTCACACAGGTTTTGCGGTCGCGCCCGATTTGTCGGATCTGGCAGCGCCGGGTTCTTCCGCTCCCGTTGAGGTCACAACTATCCCGCCTCCTACCAAGCCCTTTCTATCCACGAACCGAAACACAGCGAAGCGAACGAATCCGTCTTCCAAGCCAAAGTCTGAGGAAAAACCTGCCGGTTTAAATAAGCTGAAGGGCTCGGTGAAAAAACTATTCGGCGGGGACTAACAGGCATGTCGTCATACGTCACTAAACTCAAAAAGCTGCTTGGAACAGACGTGGTAAAAACGCAGCCCGATGTGTTGAGGGTGCATGCGACGGATAAATGGTTTGCGAGTCATGATCCGGATGTCGTGGTTCTTGCAAAAACCACCGAGCACGTGGTGAAGACACTCGCCTTTGCACAGAAGCACGGCATTCCAGTTACGCCACGCGGAGCGGGCGTCGGATATGTCGGCGGGTGCGTGCCTTCATGCGGAGGCATCGCGCTTTCGGTCGCGAACATGAAGCGCATCAAAGAGATTCATGTTGCAGACGGTGTTGCCGTGGTGGAGCCGGGGGTGATCACTGGTCATTTACAGAACGAGGTGCGCAAACGCGGGATGTTTTATCCGCCCGATCCTGCATCGTTGAAAGAATGCAGCATCGGCGGTAATATCGCGACTAATGCGGGAGGGCCACGTTGTTTGAAATACGGGGTGACACGCCACTATATCTTGGGACTAGAGGTCGTGCTTGCAGGAGGACGCGTCCTGCGTTGCGGCGGTCGCACCCACAAAAACAAAACTGGCTTCGATCTCGTGGGGCTTTTCACCGGCAGTGAAGGGCTGCTCGGTGTCGTGACAGAGGCTACTTTGCGACTACTTCCGCTGCCTCCGGCGCGTGCGACCCTGGCGGCTAGCTTCCGCACCTTCCGCGCTGCAGCCGAAGCGGTGCAGCGCATTTTTAAGGCTGGGTTTCTACCGAGCGCTCTGGAGATCGCGGATCCGTTTACTTTGAAAAGCGCCCGGGAATATCTCGGACGGGAAATCGCGCCCGGCGCAAAGTCGCTCGTATTGGTGGAGCTGGATGGACAGATCGCTTCCGTGAAAAGCGAAAGTAATGCGGTGGCTGCTTTGCTCAAAAAGCTGAAGGCGATTAGTGTGATTAAGGCATTCGGAGAAGAGCAATGTGAGAGCTTGTGGGGACTGCGTCGCGCCTATTCGCAGTCACTCAAGGCCACCGGACTTACCAAGCTGAACGAGGACATTGTCGTGCCGCGCGGCAAGCTGATCGAGCTCGCGGAATTTGGAGAGCGCCTCGCAAAAAAGTACGGCTTCGACGTCGCAAGTTTTGGTCACGCGGGCGATGGCAATATTCATGTCAACATCATGGCTGCAAATTATCACACAGACCGCAAGGTGAAGACCACGGTGGACAAAGGGCTGGATGAGCTTTTCGCGTGGGTGCTGTCAAATGGCGGGGTGATTACCGGCGAGCACGGAATCGGTCTCGCGAAGAAGCCATGGTGGAAACAGGCTGTCTCACAAACCGGGCGAGACGTTCACGTGGCGCTTAAAGCTGCGCTCGATCCCAAGGGCATTATGAATCCTGGAAAATTTGTGGGTTTGGAGACTGTTTAATTAAATACTCAGCGGTGCATTTCGCCGGGATGAAATCTTTCTCTCTGACTCAGTGCCCGCGTCTGTCTCGATGCGTTCGGCTGTCTTGTTCTTGATCCTATACCAATTCGTGATTGAGAACAAAGCATCGGTGTAGCGGCGTCGCTGTAATCAGCACTACCCACAAGTTCTCATGCTCTGCGTTGAGCCCCAACGGCCCAACGGGGTGGGTTGCGTTTTAAGTATCCGTAGGTGCCGCCTGCTGGGCTCAACCTACCGCGTTTATAGTTCGGTTGCCCATTTCCACTTCTCAAGATTACCCCAGCTCACCTTTTACTTCTTGGTGCCGCCGACTGACACACCAGCCATTTTTGCGGCGAGCCGAATTTCGGCGAGGTTGGCACTTAGCTGGCGGATTTCCCGCTGGGCGTTGTCGAGCTTTGCACCGATCTCGATGACATCGAGGCGCTGCTGTTCGGAGAGCATTTTAACTTCGTGATATTCCGACAACTTTGGCGCTGCGGCTTCCAGCTCGCGTTTTAAATTGGTGATCTCTGCAAGCTGATCGCTCAACTGTGCATCCATATCCATATTGCCTTCCTCTGAACGGGCACGCAGGGCGTCGCGCTCGAGCATGACTGCCTGAATATCGTTGCGGGATTCCAGTAACTGGTTTTTCAAAATCTCGAGTTCGCCTTCGATTGCTGGATTACCGGCGCTTCTCGCTTCCTCGATTTCCTTTCGGAGCGCTTCGATTTCACCCATCAGCACATTTTTCGCCGCCTCAAACTCCTGCTGCATTAGCTCGCTGCCCTCACCCCTGGCTTGAGCTTCCGAGAGTTGCTTCATCAAGAGCTCCTGCGCCGCCTCTTGCGCCATTTTCGCTTTATCAAAATCCTGCTGAATTTTTTCCAGTGCTTCGGTGTCGGGAGCTTTGGATTGCGCTTCAGCGAGTTCATTTCGGAGCGCCTCCATTTCGGCTTCCTTCTCATTAAGCGCCTCTTGAGCTTTTGCTGCATGTCCCGCTTCTTCCGTCAGCTTGGCGTTTACTCCCCGTTGGGCTTCCAATTCCGCCGTCAGTTCCTCGATTTTCTTCGCATCGCTTTCATTCAACCCACCCCCCGCTTGAAGTTGCTTTCTCAGGTCGTCTATTTCCTTCACCGACTTCTCCGCTGATTTTAAAGCGATATCGCGATCATAAACGATATTTGCCATCTCATCATCCTTCTCCACGATTTTCTCTCTGAGTTCAGAAACTTGGGCCGCTGCGTTGTCACGCGCCTGTCGGATGGATGCGAGTTGGTGATCGAGATCGTGATTGGAGGCCTCCAATTCCTTGATTTGCTTCTGGAGATCTTGGGTCAGCCGCACGGAAAGATCTCTTTGCCGGAGCGCGTCGGCCTTTTGCTTTTCAGTAGCTTCGATCTTGGCCTTGAGTTCGCTGTCAGCCGGATCTGACATATATTCACTTCCACTGCCGCGCGCCTGCTCGAGCTGGCTTTCCATTTGCGCGATTTTACCGAGAAGTCTGTCCTTTTCCTCTTCTGCAACTTGCTGACGGATTCTTGCTTCGCGCACTGCATCCTGAAGCTGTTCAGCCAGTCCACGAATATCGCCATTGGAGTCTGCACCTGGAAAGGTAGCTATTTTGGATGATGCGTTTGCCATAATAAAAACACCCGGGTTACCTTTTATAGAAACCTAAGCGAGGCAAGAAAAGCAACGCATATGCCTGCCAGTTGCGATAATAAAATTACTGTGCGACATCTTGGACTCCGACTACACGAAAACCTTCTTTTTCGAGGAATTCACGGATTTTTGAGGGGTGATTCCCTTGAATTTCGATCTCGCGCTCCCTCACAGTGCCTCCGCAACCTAGTGAATTTTTCAAATTACGCCCGATATTCTCAATATCGAGAGTTGAAATTCCAGGGGGAAAGTCGTGCACAATAATCACCGTTTTTCCGCCGCGATGTGCGGTTTCTTTACGAAGCACGACGCGCCCACGTTTAGACTTCTTTTCAGGCTCGGCAGGTTTGACCGCTAACTTGGGCGCCAATGGCGTTTCAGGAGTAGCAGCTTCCGGCAGGGACAGGTTTAGGTCGGCAAAAGCAGCACCCAGACTGGCTAGTCCAGATTGCTCAGGATTGATTTCGATCTTCTTTTTCTCCTGTCGCATGGCGACTACATGAGGTTGGCAGCTACCTCGGCCATCTCACTGCGCTCTCCCTTAAAGAGATTGATGTGCGCCATCCAAGGCTGGCTTTGCAGACGGTTGCGGGCGTAAACGAGACCGTTGGTGTGCGCGTCCACGTAAGGGTTATCAATCTGCCCCAGATCGCCGATCAGGATGATTTTACTCCCTTTTCCCATACGGGTAATCAGCGTTTTGGCCTCGTGCGGCGTGAGCTGCTGTGATTCATCCACGATGAAAATCGAATTAGGAATACTGCGACCGCGAATGTGGGTGATCGCTTCTACTTCCAGCACGCCGCTTTGCATCAGCGGTTCCCATGGGCGCATCGGTTTGGCCTGACCTTGGTTGCTTTGAAACGAAGGTGTGGGCTGCTGCGGCGGAGGCTGTTGTCCCGGACGCTGTTGTGATTTCCGCTGACTTTGTTTCTTGTGATCAAAATGCTCGGGTTTGCGTGAGCGGGTGAGCAATACTTCCAGGGCGTCGAATGCAGGCTGCACCCAAGGGGCCATTTTCTCTTCGATACGTCCTGGCAAAAAGCCGATGTCTTTTCCTGTCGGCATGATCACGCGGGTGATGAGGATTTTCTGGTAATCGCCCGTTTGTACCTGCTCCAGCGATGCGCCGACCGTTAAGAGCGTCTTTCCGGTGCCGGCCTTTCCATACACGGTGATGAGGGTGATGTTCGGATCATAAAGCGCGTCGAGCAGGAAGCGCTGGCCGAGATTTAACGCCGTAAGCGTCTTGCCGCCACGGATGACGATATGATCCCGGTGCAGCTTGCGAAGCTCACCATCGGCAACGTGCACGGCGGGAATCGCATGGGTCGGCTCCTCCTGATTACGCAGCAGCAGATAATGGTTGTTTGGGAGTTTGGCCGCGCTTTCGATCACCATGCTCTCCTGGCTCGCAAACGCCTGCAAAGTGTGAGCGGGAATGTCCAGCGACTCGTATTCCTCCTCGGTCCGTCGGATCGTGCGACGGATGTCTCCATCCTCCACACGGTCAGTGCGGTAATCCTGTGCGTCAAGCCCGAGCGCACGGGCTTTGAGCATGAGATTGATGTCCTTGGTGACCAATATAACTGGGCCTTCCTCTGCATCCGCAACAGCGACGGCAGCAGCGAGGATGCGGTTATCGGCGGAAGACATATCAGGGAACAGATCGCGTAACGTCTGGAAGCGCTTGGATTCCGAGACGAGATGCCAGCCCTCGCCATCGAAACGCGCGACCGGGCTTACGCAAACGCGAAGCCAGCCGCCATTTTCAAGACGCACGCCCTTTTCCATCTCCAGCGGCGTATGAAAGCGCTCGGATAATTGACGATGCACATCGCGTGCATGAGCTCCCCGTGTGGTGCTCTCGCCTTTAAAACGGTCTAGTTCTTCAAATACCGTTATTGGAATCCAAACGACATTTTCCTGAAACTGAAACGGCGACTGGGGGTCGTGAATCAGGACATTCGTGTCCAAGATGTAATGTTTGGCTGTGGAGGCGGGCGCGGTGGACGCAGGTTTCGCAGACATTATAAGAAAAAGATAGGTAAGCTAGAGAGCTGGGGACGATGGACATGCACGCCTTTCGGTGCAAGTCGCTAAATTCGCTAAATTGGCGGTGTCGATTAGAAGGAAGAGGACGAAGGACAAAGGTCGTTTGATCAGTCCTCTTGATCCTTTTTCCGCTTTCCTTCTTCCTTTCCTTCTTCCTTTCCCTCCGGCTCGTCCGCTGCCTCCCAGGCATCCTCCACCTCGTCCCTCGCATACTCGCTGTCGCTTTGAAACACCTGCTCCAAGTTGCGGATATGGAGCCGGGCAAGGGATGCGTATTCCTCATCACTGCCGCTAAACCGTGCGAACTCCCGGACCGACTCCTCGTCGTGCTTTTTGAAAATCTGAGCCGCCCGGTGCGCCCGTTTTGCGTGCAGCCCAAGCGCCCGCAAGGCTTCTTCCCCCATATCCAGCGCACTCCCCAGTGTTTCGCGATACACATCATTCACCCCGGCGCGCAAGAGATCATACGCATGCTGACGCCCGTTTGCGCGCGCCAGGATCCTGAGGTTTGGAAAATGTTCTTGCACGGTTTTTACGATATGGAGTGATTTCTCCTCCTCGCGAAGCGCCAGGATGAAAAGCTTCGCCTGCGCAGCGCCGGCGCTATGAAGAAGGTCAATACGGGTGGCGTCTCCGTAAAAGCATTTCAGCCCGAAGCGGCGCAACATTTCTACCTGTTCCGGATCGTGATCCAACACCGTGCACGTAAAACCGTTTACACTCAGCAGACGCCCGACGATGTGACCGAAACGCCCAAATCCGGCGAGAATGACGGGGTTGTCGTGCACATCGATTTCATCTGGCTCGCGCTCCACCAATCCGCCGCTAAAGCAGGGCTGCACGAGCTTTTCATTGAGCATTAACAGCAGCGGGGCAAGCGCCATACTGGCGGCAACCGTGGCCATCATCAGCTTGGATGTCTCAGATGTGAAAACGGAGTGTTGCTGCGCGAAAGAAATGAGCACAAAGGCGAATTCCCCACCCTGCGCCAAAGCGAATGCAAAAAGTAGTGCGTTGCAGGCCTTGAGCTTAAAGAAGCGCCCCACGACAAACAAAACGGCGAATTTCACCACCACCAAGGCAACGAGCAGCAGCGCAATAAGCCCCGCCTTCTGCGACATCAACGCGAAGTCAATCGTCACTCCCACAGAGATGAAAAACAAACCGAGCAGCAATCCTTTGAATGGCTCCACGTCGGCTTCGAGCTGATGCCGGTATTCGCTGTCCGCAAGCACCACCCCGCCTAGAAATGCGCCGAGCGCAGGGGAGAGCCCGACTTGTTGCATCAGCAACGAGATGCTCATCACCAGCAACAACGCCGTCGCCGTGAACATCTCGCGCAGCCGCGTCGCCGCGATATACCGGAAAATCGGGCGCAGCAGATAACGTCCGCAAATAATGACGATCAACACCGCACCAATAATCAACCCGCCTTGCTGCCAGCCCGGCAGGCTGCCCATTCCCTGTGCGTGCCCGGAGGCACCGCTGCCAGCTTGCTCGGGAAGTGTCGCGAGTAGCGGTAGCAGCGCGAGCATGGGAATGACCGCAATGTCTTGAAACAACAGGACTGAAAAGGATGCCTGACCGCCCGGCGTCTTGATCAGCCCCTTTTCGTTGAGTGACTGAAGCGCGATTGCCGTGGAAGACATCGCAAAGATCAACCCAGCCGCCAGCGCGATCTGCCATGGCATCCCCACCAACAGGCCGATCAGCAGCCCGGCCCCGGTGGTTCCGGCAACCTGCAAGCCACCCATCCCCAAAATCGAGCCGCGCATTTTCCACAGCATGGATGGGCGCAATTCCAGTCCGATGAGGAAGAGCATCATCACCACTCCAAACTCGGCGGTGTGCATCACGTCCTGCCCATCTGTCCCTACAAACCCGAGGCAACTCGGGCCAATGATCATCCCTGCGACGAGATAGCCCAGCACGGAGCCAAAGCCGAGTCGCTTCACAATCGGCACCGCGATGACGGCCGCACAGAGGTAGATAAATGCACTGATAAAACTCATGACAACCCGCCTTTGATGTCACCCCCGCGTGCGGAATGCAACGCACTGGATTTTAGCCGTAGCTCTTCGCTCAATCACCATAATTTGAAAGAAACCTCTTCAATTTCACCGTATTTCTGGAAATATAAAGAGGGTGAAGACTTCGACTTTTCATGGTTTGCTTAAAAGATCATTGATCTGGCTTCTGCTTCCCGCCCTCCTGGTGGTAAAGCCTGTAGCCCAAGCCAATATCGTTTTTGAATACGACTATTCATTCGATGGCGGTTTCTTCTCAGGCGCAAATTCAAGCCGCCGGGCAGTCTTCGAGGCGGCAGGCAATTCAATCAGTTCCCGGTTGGGCGATACTTTTACCGCAATCACGCCGGGTGGTGGAAACAGTTGGGATATCGAGTTTACGAATCCCGGAACGGGTGGCTTTCAATCAATCTCAAACCCCACCATCGCGGCCAATACCATCCGCTTTTACGCAGGGGGCCACAATCTCTCGGGTTCGGCTTTGGGACAGGGTGGGCCAGGTGGATTTTCCGGCTCCGGTAACGACGCGTTTTTTGATAACATTCTCAGCCGTGGTGAACCGGGAATTACAGACGGCTTTGGGTTTGATCTAATGACACAGACTGATTTTGCACCGTGGGGTGGTTCCATTGAGTTCGATTCCTCGGCGACCTGGCATTTTAACCCGCTGACCGATCCCGCAAACGGGGTGAATGATTTTTTTTCCGTGGCACTGCATGAGATCGCCCACGTTCTCGGGATGGGCACGGCGATCTCATGGGAGAGTTTGATCAATGGCTTCGGTGAATTCACCGGTCCATCGTCATTTACCCTCAACGGTGGCAATAATGTACCGCTTCATGGCGATCTCGGTCACTGGGCAGAAGACACCATGAGCATGCTCCCGCTCGGTGGTTTGCAGGAGGTTGCGATGGATCCCGATCTTACCGTGGGCGACAAAAAGTTCTTCACAAACATGGATTACGCCGGTCTGGATGACATCGGTTGGGAAATCATTCCCATTCCCGAGCCATCCAGCGCTCTACTTGCCCTAGCAGGGTGCGGTGCAGTCGCCTTCACAAGGAAACGACAGAGGCGCGGTTAATCCTGACTTAAGCTAAAGCTTTTCTCTTTTCGTGTTAGAGCAATTGCCACAAAAAGTTTTTGGATAAAGCCGGAGCGCGACGTGTCCATAGTATCAATCGCAGTCACCTGGGCGGTAGAGAAGACTTTAGAGAGTTTGGTAGATGCGTAATCATACTCCGATTGCTGCGGCTGGTTTTCAACACAGCCGCGCTCCGTTTGTACCCCTCGTAGCCAGAAGTTATTTTTGCCAATCGCTATAAGAGCCCACTTCTGAAGCTATTCCAGTATGTGGAATGCAATGCACTGGATTTTAGCCGTGGATTAAACAGGGCGCGCAGTTAACAACGTGCGCTTATCGCATGAAAACACTCCGGCCATTTGTCGTCCTCCTCGCCTGTCTCTTCGGACCGCTGACCTCCTCCCACGTAGAGGAGCTCCCGTTTCTGCACCCGCTCTTTTCCGATGGCGCCGTGCTTCAGCGCGACATCGCCTGGCCGGTCTGGGGCTGGTGCAAGCCGGGAGTGTCGGTCACCGTTTCTATCGGCAAATCGAAGGCTGCTGCTGTCGCGGATGTAAACGGACGCTGGCAGGCGGTGCTTCCACCTACGGCAGCGGGCGGACCTTTCGAAATGAGCGTCTCCGGGCCTTCCGGTGCAACTGTGAAGAATATCCTCTTTGGCGATGTATGGCTGTGTTCAGGACAGTCGCCAGCAAGCTGCCCAACGCCGCACTGGTGGTCACGATCGATATCGGACACCCAACAGACATTCATCCACCGATCAAAAAGGAAGTGGGACGCCGTTCCGCGCTTGCGGCACTCGGCAATGTCTATGGAAGTGACATTGTCTACTCGGGCCCGGTTTATCGCAGCATGACCGCCAAAGGATCCCGGCTTCATCTGGAGTTTGATCACGTCGGAAAAGGTCTGACTGCAAATGGCGGCGGAGCATTAAAAGGCTTTGCGATCGCCGGAGTAGACAAACTTTTTGTAAGTGCTGAAGCCCGCGTCGAAGGCAATCAATTGGTGGTGTGGTCCGACGCCGTCCAAAAACCCACCGCCGTCCGCTACAACTGGGCGCTCAATCCTTATGGCAATTTCACCAACAGCTCAGGTCTGCCCGCGACACCATTTCGGACGGATCAATAAGCATACTGCTTGGACGGTAGGATAGACAACAAGCGCACACGCAATGCATGCGTTTTGACAGCATGGAAACGCCGAAGGTTTTTGAGTGCGGTGAGGAGCGCAGCGAAGCACCGCTTTGGCTTATTGTGGGATTCGGGCCAGCCACGGTACAATGGACACCCTGCTTCCAGCAGCCCAAATGTAACTTCGGCGGTTTCTCTTGAAAATGACCTACCTTCCAAAGCGGTGCTGCACACCGCACTCCACGAACCTCACGGTTTTCACAGGCCGCTTCTCCCTTTCCAAGGTACCCCCTCGTTAAATCCTGAATGGAAATAACCGCGCGAGACGAAGCCCCTCCGCTGGAGCATCGGCGATTTCTTAATGGTGGAGACAAGAAACCAATGTGCTGGAAGGCAGGTTAGATGCTAGATCGGCAGGCTGCTCCTTACAAACCTTTGACAGGTTTTTTACAACAAACTGACAGCCTGAGACCGGCCGTCGCATACGAATGAAATATGGAAACTGATAACCTTAATAATACTGAAGTGGAAAGCGCGGAAGAATACCAAGGCGAGGAAACGCCGCCTCAACCGACATCGCAAGGCGGAGATATCTACGTCCTGTTGTGTCATGTTGCGGCCCCTATTATCTGGCCATGGAAGCGCAAGCTGAGTCAGGCGGTCGATCTTCACGGTAGAGCCGCGTTGAATCATATGATCTCGTGCGTCGGGCTTTTTATCGTCGTAAACATCATCCTTTGGGCGTTGCTGAAAATCGGTTTGATCTCCAGTCACATCGCCACCCTCATCCGGCTGCCCATTCTGCTCGGGTCCATAGGCTATTCGATTTTCGGACTGATCAAAGCCGAGAGCGGCGCGCTCATTCGCTATCCATTTCCGTTTCGCTGGGTGGAACGCCTCTTCAACCTGACTGAAATCCAACAAGAAGATCGATCCGCGTCGGACACCTCCAGCGAGCTGGATGATTAGTAGGCAAGGTAATCTGGGTGCGTTCGATCTTTGTATTTGCCGTCCTGGATGTAGCGATCCCAGTATTCTCTTTGCCACAGGTGTTTGGTATCTGGGATGTTCAGGCGTAATTTCTCATTATGCGCCAAGGACCAGCGCGCGGTGAAGGACTTCCATCCCTGCACGATCTGGCAATCGGCGCCACGGTTTCCAGCAGCACGTGCATATGATTCGGCATGATGCACCAAGCGATGAGCGTGTATCGCTCATTATGGAAATGCAGCAAAGCGTCTTGCACCTGCTTGGCCAGTTCAGGGTGTCGCAACGCACGGCAACCCATGCCGGAGTCTAGCCATGTTTTGATCTTTTTGCGGTGCTCCACTTCACGGTGTGTATCAGGAAGCAAGCGCAGTGCATCTTCCAGTTGGGTTAGCCTTTCCTTCGGCAGGCTGTCCGCCAGCCGAAACGTCACTGCTTGCAACAAGCCGCTCGGATCTCGATGCGGCAGGTAGCCGCGAGAATACCATTCGCTGGGAGCGCCGACGTCCTCGTCGGCAGCTTCGATTATCGCGTCGGCAGCTTCACCTTCCTTCGGTTTAGTTTTACGATGATTCATACTTTTGGCGGTTTGCGGGGCTTCTTGCCGACGAGGACGTCGGCGCTCCCAGGAGCCCGCCATATTTATCAATTCGCGAGTTCCAATATTTTGAAACGGCGGAGCCTTTGAGCAGACCTACGACTAGCCACTCACAACCCGTAGTTTGGATTGCTCTTGCTGAAGACGCGCAGCATGGGCCACTGACGATGCATTTTCACGTCGCGCTCCTGTCCTGGAGCGATCTTCAGTTTCACATTCCATTCCGGGGAATCGGCAAAAGGCCACGCTAGGAAGACCATCACGAGATCTCCACCGTCTTCCCATTTAAAACAGATGGGTTGTTTTTTCTCCGTCTTTTCCAGGAGATCACGGCGCTCGTTACCCACCGGAGTCACCCACGATTTTCCGGCGTCCATACTATATTCCACGACGCTGCGCGACATGGTGAGGAAGTTCTCGTATTGCTTTAGGCGATACTCCGCGAGCTTGCTGTAAGGAAGGTTGTAGCGGGGTTCACGCGGATAAAGCGCGCCGTGCTCGGTGGTGCCGCCGAAGATGAACGGGGGCTTGTCCGGACCGCCCGCATCCGGCTCCCAAGTGTAAGGGCCCGCTCCGTAAAAGCCGATGTCCGTAGGCTCAGGACGCCGCTTGTTGTTGGTGCCCTCCGGCGCGCCGTCATGCCACCAGTGGAATCCGTCCCCAAACAAATGACCGATGTAAGTCGCCGTCATGACCCACCACGGAGACGGTAGGATGCGGTTGGAATAACCCAGCCAGCCACCCTCCATTTTAATATACTGGCGATACCGGATGTCGTTGTCCGTGCCGAACCAGGCGAAAGCCAAAATCGTGGAGTCCGCCGGAGTGATGAGCTTGGCGTTGATCGTATCGAAGAGGCCGCAATAGATCTGATAAATAGCTGAGCTGCGACGGTCGGGGAAGATGTTGCTCTTAAGATACCAATCAATCGTGAAAACCCTGCACACCTCACGCATGGAACGCTGGGTGCCATCGAAGTATGTAAAGGAACGAAATGCCGCGGCGGTGTTTTTCTCCGGATCCACGGTCTGCTCCATGAATTGCGGACTGAGCGGACGAGCTTCTCCCTGATCGAAAAACGAGTTATTCCATTTGATCGGACGGTAGTAGTCACCATTCTTCCGCACGGGGTTCATCCGGTTCATTTCATCGAACAGGAAATAGTAGTTCTGGAGAATCTTTTCGTCGAGGAGATCTGTGCTCCAGTAAGTGTCCGTGCCATGCCAGCCGACCTGTTTCTCCCAATCGGTGACATAAAATGCGAGAGGAGGTGCCTTGGACGCGATTTCTGTGATTTCTTCCTTACTCAGCGCCATGAAGCCTTGCTGGCCCATCGCATCAACCGGTTCGACCATCGTGTAGAGCGTTGCTTTGTCTCCCTCAGGCCCGGATGACCCTGCGGTGTGACTTGCTCCACGACTAAGAATATCGTCCCAAGTTTGATCGTCATTGTAGCGGTAGGAAGGCGACGCTTTTCCTAGGATCGGTTCAAACTTTGGGATGACTTTGTGCTGCTGGTCGCGCCAGTCGTCCGTATCAATCGCGAAAGCGGGCGGAATGAACAGCTCGCCTGCGACACCGAGCGGACCGGGTTTGATCACCCATTGCGTGGCCACCTGACCATCTTGTAAATCCCACACATCCTTTCCGTCCTTCCATCGCTTGCACTGGATTTGGTAAATGCCGCCGCGCTCCGGCAACGGATAACCCTTCTCCAATGAAGGGCCGATATTTTCCATATCCACGTAGTAGAAGCGTCGCGGACGCGGATCTTTATAATCGGCCTTCTTGATTTTATCCCGGACGTAATAGCGCCCCTTCTCCTGATAAATCTCGATGTCCATGAAGCCGGGGAATGCCTTCGAATACACGATCTTCGCGGGGACATTCCACGCTGGGATTTTGGTGTTCACTGGAGGAGGCGGAGCCCCACCGGCTTTGAGTGTAGCTTCCGCAAAGGTGGATTTACCAATGGCATTATAGGCGCTTGCGCGGTAGGTATAGATGGTTCCGGCAGCCACGGTGGTGTCTTTGTAAGTGTTGGCTTTCACACCGCGCGCGATCTCCGCAAACTTCGCTTTGGGCTGGTTCGTTTTCCGTTCGATCACAAAACCGTCTTCGTTTTCGGAGCGGTCAGTCCATTGAATGATGATCTCCCTGCCCGACGGAGAAGAGGCGAGCATTCCGCGCGGTTCGGGTGGCGGAATGAGTGAAATTCGCGTCTCTATGACTGCCGAATTACCAGCTTTAGAGACGGCGGAGACCTGATATATATAGGTTTTTCCAGCAGTGAGCCCTTTATCCTGAAAGCTCGTTGTGTTGGCGGGAAGGGTGGCAGCGGACTCAAATTTTCCGCCACTGATCCTCCGTTCGATTTTGAAAGACTCCTCGTCACTGGAGTTGTCCTTCCACGAGAGTTTCACTTCGCTGGAAGAGGCGGCGCTGATGGCAAGATTCGTTGGCGCATTGGCAGCAGAGGCTAGCGAAGAGAGGTAGATGAGCAGAAAAATAGTACGGATGGAGAGTGGGAGCATGGATAAGTGGGGTAGTGTCGTGTTGAATTTTAATATGAATCTATCCCCTTACAACGTGCGCAAATACGCCTATTGGCAGGATGCTTTTATAATCCCAGAAAAAGCGCTCAAACAGCAAGGGTCAAAGTTTGAAGCGAAACAGGGTGTATCTGATCGCCTTCCTGATGCAGCGTCCGAACACTCGAGCCAAATGAAATGCTATATCATGCTGTCTTGACAGCATTTAAAGTGATGCAATGATGCCTATATGAGAACCACGGTGACGATTGACCCTGACACGGAGTCACTTTTACGTGCTGAGATTCAACGCACTGGTCTTTCCTTCAAGCAGGTGCTCAATGAGTCAATCCGACGCTCGCTTATGGCTAAAATAAAGCCCATGCAGCCTATTCAAGTCGTTCCGCTTTTTAGCGCACCATTTCCAACGGAATTCTCAGGTATCAGCTTCAACCATCTTGTGGATGAACTGGATGATGAAACGACCCACCGTGAACTGGGCGCATGATTCTCCCCGATCTTAATCTTCTGCTCTACGCCTATAATCCTTATGCGCCTCAGCACGAGGCAGCCGCAAGATGGTGGGAAAAAGTGATGAATGGCGACGAATTGATCGGCATGCCCTACGAAGTCAGTCTGGGCTTCATACGCATAGCCACCAATCCACGACTGGGAGCTGCGGTGGTGACAGTGGAACAAGCGCTTCGGGTGGTGGAAGCCTGGATGGAACTCCCCAACATTCGCACGCTCACCCCTCCGGCCGATCATTTCAATAAAGTCATGGACTTGGTCACCCTGGTTATGGGCTCGGGCACTCTCATTTCCGATGCCGTGCTGGCTTCTTACGCCATTGAAAACCGCGCCTGTCTTTGCACAAACGACGCGGATTTTTCACGTTTTCCAGAGTTGGACTGGTGCAATCCCCTCCTTCCGTTTCAATAAACGAGCCTTCTAAATGCCCGACAGTTGCGAAGTCACCTCGCCAGCAATGACCGTCCGGCGGGTGCCATCAGCCTGGCGTAGGATGAGATTGCCTTCTGCGTTGAGTGATTCGGCCTCGCCTTCGAGTAAACTGTCTCCTTGCTGAAGCTGTATCCAATTTCCAAGCAACGCGCTCATATGGCTTGCCGACGCGATGATCTTTTCAAAATCGCCACCTGTCATTTTTAGATGGTGATCGATACTGCGTAAAATATCGGCGGCAAGCTGCGGGCGGTCCACACTATGACCGAGCTCCTTCGCGAGGGAGGTGGCGCGTGTGGTGATTTCTTCAGGAAAATCGGTCTGATTCACATTCACGCCGACGCCAATTACCGCAAATGGTCTTCCAGCTTCGTCGGTGGATGTCTCGATAAGAATGCCCGCGACTTTGCGTCCACCGAGCAGGACGTCGTTTGGCCATTTGAGCGTGGGAGACAGGTCGTTGGTTTCAGAGAGCGCCTTTGCAATCGCCACGCCGGTTGCGGTGGTAAGCCGGGGCCAGTGTTCTAGCGGCAATGAGGGATGGAGCAAAATTGAAAACCATAAGCCGACATGCGCCGCCGATTCCCAGCGCCGGGAAAAACGCCCGCGTCCTGCAGTCTGGCGTTCGGCGAAGACAACCACGTTGCCGGGATGCCCCTCGCGCCCCATGCGCATCGCGATGTCGTTGGTGGAGGCGGTTTCTTCGAAGACGACAATTTCACGCGCAATAGAACACGGGGCGATGAGCCGGGAGAGGAGATCATCGGCGATCAGACGATCCGGCGAGGCGATCAACCGGCAGCCAAAGCCGGGCTTGTTTTCGATCTCGAATCCGGCGGTCTGTAGTCCGGCGATCGTTTGTTCCACTTCGGATACTGTCGTTTGAACGAGCTCCGCAGTTTCCTCCAAAAGCAGATGCCGCCCTGAAGTGCGGAGACAACGGAGCAGGGAAACATCAAGCGCGCTCATTGCCGGTTCACTCCTGTAAAAGTTTGCCACCGAACACACGGAAGAACACGGAATAAAAGACAGGCGACAAGGAGCGAATAGAATGCTGTAGCGGCTTGTCTGCGACCACTGAGCAATGGTGCAGGGGCTTCCAGCTTACAACACTCTGCATGAACAAGCTGGAAGCATGTTCTACCATATTGCCGCAAGCTTCGCTTGCAGCCGAGCATCTTCCGTGTGCTTCCGTGAATTCCATGGACAACTGCATCTCGTCTTTTCGTGTTTTCAGTGTTTTTCGTGGATCTGATTTGACTCGGTGCGGATTAGCTCCAGCGAAAAATCCACGGCGACCGCAGAGTGGGTGAGCGCTCCAGCCGAGATGAAATCAACTCCCGTCGCGGCGATAGCGTGCACTCTTTTCAAACTCACACCGCCGCTCGCCTCCAGCAAAACGGGCTTGTCGCCGCGAAGCTTCACGGCTTCGCAGAGCGATCCCAGGCTCATATTGTCCAGCAAGATCACATCCACCCCGTTCAACGCGAGAAAGGCTGCCGCCTGTTGCAGTGTGTCGGCTTCCAGCTCAATGCGAATGTCGGGATGCTCCGTCTTAAAGCGATTAATCCGTTCCTGCAAATCCGCGGCCGCCTTGCTGGTGTTCACGCCGTTCATCGCGAGGTGATTATCCTTCACCATCACCATGTCATAGAGTCCGATCCGGTGATTCGTTCCGCCGCCTGCAACCACGGCGGCTTTTTCCAGCTGACGCAATCCCGGCGTGGTTTTCCGTGTATCGAGAATCTTCGCCTTGGTTCCTTCTGTCTCCTGGACAAATCGTCGCGTGAGTGTGGCGACGCCGCTGAGTTGCTGGATGAAATTTAACGCCACGCGCTCGCCCGTCAGAATGCTTCGCGCCGATCCGGCGACCGAGATAACGACATCCCCTTTTTTAACTTCCACTCCGTCGTTGCAGACGATCTGCA
>Ga0105048_10003015_pt1 | contig 27524 bp, 24 predicted proteins | sample MAT05_FD_78382 | JGI IMG/M metagenome (GOLD analysis project Ga0105048, IMG submission 78382) | Freshwater microbial communities from Lake Fryxell liftoff mats and glacier meltwater in Antarctica - MAT-05 | ecosystem: Environmental > Aquatic > Freshwater > Ice > Liftoff microbial mat | place...
AGCTTCATTTGCTGCTTATCGCTAGGCGCCAAGCCGTCGACGAAGGAGCTCAGATAGATCGCAAAGTTGAGTGCGGGCTCGCTTACTTCGCTGAAGCCAAAGGCATCGGCCGAATCGGCAAACTCGTTTAGCGCGTCATAAACAACTGCTGCTTGATCAGCGTTGAAGCCTTGCGCAATGGCGCTCCAGCTTTTCAACACCTTGTGCCCGCGTAGACACAGCGAGCGTTTTACTGCGTCGCGTTCACGCTCTCCCGTTTGAGATTTGAGCAGCGCCGACATGCGGGCAATGACTCAGTTCAACTGAGCTCAAGGCCATTGGAGTCGCGCTCCGCTAAAGCGCTCGCGTCTGCATCCTCTTGTTCTTTGGAATGCTTCAATCGCTCCACGATGGCATCTAGTGCACGATCAAACAGCGGCACGTCCTGCAAGATCTGCGCAGTGCCGCGCTTGACCTCAGCGGCCAAGCCGAAAATCGTTTTGTCGGCCACTTTCAAGCCTTTGCGATTGACGAAAAGATATTTTGACGAAATTGGGGAGATCCACGACAGCTTGGCGCGCTCGGCGTGTCCGCTTGCATCGGTGAACTCAAACCACTGGCCCACTTTGCACGCACGCACCTGCGCGAGATAGATCTCATCGGATTCAACCGAGTCGATTTCCTCCATCTCAGCGCGCGTACTCAAAACCACTTCTTCGACAAAATCCGTCACCGACGCGGATGCCGGCAACGCAGCCGGACGCGTAAGTTCGAAAGGCATTGGCATGGCTTCGGGCAGGACCACTTCACTGAGCGCCAAGCTCTGTGCGCGCGCTGTAGAAACCGCGCTGCTTGAGGCCTGCATGCGGCTCGGGGCGAATAGCGTTTGGTAGCACTTGCTGAGCTCAGCCAGCAGCTGATTGATATCCGCGTCGTTGTAGGCAACCAACGACAAGCCTTGCCGAAGCTGCTGGCTCAATGGCGGCACCAGCGCTTTTAAGCGCACGCGGTCGGCCTCGGTGGGATTGCTCAACGAGCCGCTCCAAGCCAATTCCTCGGCAACCTTCAGTGCACCCTTAAAAGCGGGGGTGTTTTCGCCATGGCGCAATTGCATCAGCACCAGCACGTTGGCCCACGGCTTGGTCAGGATGTTCTTGATGATCTCCGGCAGTTGGCGCCCTTGGGTGCGTGCCAGGATTTCCTTTGCGGCATGTTTGCGTGCCGCTTGCAGCTTTTCGCGGCCTTTGGTGGCTTCCGTGGTGCGCTGCTCGGTGACATCCGCACGGCGTTTGTTGCCCGATAAAAATGCCGCCAGGTTCGCCACTTCGCGATCAAAAATGCCCAAATCTTCGTTGAAATCTTTGAGAATCACCTCGACCACGCGCTGTAACTCATCCAACAGCTTGCGGTCTTTGTCGCCGTCGTCGGTCCATGTGACCCCGGCTTGCGCCAGTTGATCAAGCAGGCGTCGCGCGGGGTGTGATTTCTGCGCAAACAGGTGCTTGTCGAGAATGGCCACCTTGAGATACGGGATTTGCAGGCGGCTCAACACCGCTTGCACCGGTGCGGGCAAATTACGATCCTGCAAAATAAACTCAAACAGCATGCCAACCAGATCGATGGTGTCTTCATCGGCCGAGTTGACGCGCACTTCCTTGCTGTGATCGGTGAGCTTGCGCACCTGCTCGATCAGCTCATCTTTAACCTGTTGCACGGTCGATTGGTTGGGCTGCGCGCGTCCCAGAGGCTGACTGAGCGCATGGGCATGCGACATCATCAGCTCACTTTGTAAAATGCCGAGCGCGTTGAGCAAATCGCTGCTGGCCATCAGTGGCCCGGTGGGTTGGCTGGGCTGCGATCCGCCCATATTCATACCCATCGGCAGCATGCCGCGGCGCTGAGCCAGCAGGCCTTGGATCGTGCGAAACATCTCGGTTTGGACGAGCGTTTCGTTCGGGTCCGGATAGCCGCCGTAGCCCGCACCGTAAGGCACCGCTTGGTTGCCGTCGTGCATCATCTCAGCGCCGGGCACGCTCGGCTGCATACCCGATGACATCCCCGCGGCGCCCGCCAACATCGGCTGCCCGCGTCGATGCGTTGGAATACCGGTTTTTAGCTGCGGCAACACGCCCGCTTCAATCAGGTGCGCGTTGCTTTGGTCATAAAGCTGGTCGAGCGCCGATAGGACATGCTTATCAAACAGTTTGAAGATAATCAGCTTGACCTGAACGTCAATCTCAAACTCGGTACACGCCGATTGAAAGGCAAAACACAGCTGTCCCGGGCCGATCGGGTTGTCCTCGCCTTCTAACTTGCCGCCGCCGCCGTTGACTACTGCGAGACGCTGCGCCACGGCAAACAAATGCCGTGAGAGACGGTTTTCGCATTTGGCAATCATGTTGTTGACTGCCAGGGTTTCTTCTAGGTCTTCGGTGCCTACCAGGCTCAGCGTGCTCTCACCGCTTTCGTTAACGGTTGAGCCGGTGTCGCTTACGGATTTCTTCAACGGCCGTTTGTGGGCGAAATCTTGAAAAGCCCGCGAAACTTGCTCGTGAAACAGCCTTTCTACAAGTGGGCGCTTTTTGCGCACCTCGCGCATGCCATCGAAGAAATGCGATTGGCGCGAGTTGTTCTCGGCTTTTTCAGCGAGATCAAACAGCGCGTCATCGACATTTTCGAATAAAGAATTCAAAAATTGGGTCAGGCGTTTGCCCGCTAGAGCGCGCACTGATTTAAGCAACTCGCCCAAGCGCTCGGGTGACGCTTCGGGCGGATTCAGGCGCGCGGTAAGGTTAACCACTTTCTTGTGGGAACCATCGGCTGCGGTCATCTCGTCATCTCCACTCATTGGACCGATCGACTTTGCAGCTTAACGATCGCCGAAGCGCCGGTATGTGAGGAATTGCGCATGAGCCTTGAAAATGCCGGTGCGCTTTAGTTGAGGCCGACCGACAGAGCAGCAATTGCACGCTCTGGAAGCAGCACCGGAATATCGTCGTCGATCAAATAAAGCGAGCGGCGATCTTTAGTGATGAGCGCAGCGGAGACAGCCGCCGCCACGGATTCCCCATCGATATACGACAGGGTGCCGGCCTCAATTTGAGCGTTGAGCAGCGCTAGGTCCGCTTTTCCAAGCAAATCGAGCGGCACTTTGCTGGTGGGGCAACACAGAATTTCGAGTAATCGACGATCAATTGCCATCACACAAGCGACCTTGGACATTGAAGTTGAAGTGAAGTGTAACTCCGCCAACCTCATTTTTTCACGGGCGCGTCGGCTAAACTCGGGTTCAGTTTGACCACACTCAAGACGCATGAAAACGCAGATCGGCATTGTGATGGGATCTAAATCGGATTGGGAAACGATGCGCCACGCGGCAGAGATGCTCGAGCGCCTGCGAATTGGCCACGAAGTTCGCGTGGTCTCGGCACATCGCACCCCGGATTTATTGTTTGAATATGCCGAAGCAGCGCGTGATCGCGGCTTGCGCGCGATCATCGCAGGCGCCGGCGGCGCGGCACATTTGCCGGGTATGTTGGCCGCCAAAACGGCGGTGCCCATTTTGGGCGTACCGGTCAAATCAACCGCACTAAACGGCATTGACTCTCTGCTATCGATTTTGCAGATGCCCCGAGGCGTGCCGGTTGCGACCTTTGCGATTGGAGCGCCGGGTGCTGCGAATGCCGCACTATTTTCTGCGGCCCTGCTCGCCTGGGACAACCCGCTTGTTGCTGAAGCGCTTGATGCATTTCGCCAAGAGCAAACGCTTGGCGTGCTCGCCGAGCCAGACCCGAGCCTGTGAAAGTCGGCGTGCTCGGCGCAGGCCAGCTGGCAAGGATGCTGGCGCTCGCGGCGCATCCGCTCGGGTTGAAGGTCGCGGCTTATGATCCGGCTTTAGAGAGCTGTGCGACAGCCGTGTGCGCCGTCACCAGGGCTGCGTTCGAGGACGCAGTGCAGTTGCAGGCTTTTTGCGCCGCCCACGACGTAGTGACCTTTGATTTTGAGAATGTGCCGGTCGCGGCGCTTGCAGTGCTCAATAATCAAAGCGCATTGCGACCCAATCTTCAGGCGCTTGAGGCCGCGCAGGACCGTATCAGTGAGAAGCAGCTGTTTGAGCGGTTAGGCATTCCAACACCGCGTTACTTTGAGATTTCAACAGTTGCGCAGCTCAGATCGGCGATCGTTCAGCTCAACGGCTGCGGCATCTTGAAAACCCGGCGTCTAGGCTACGACGGGCGTGGCCAAGTGCGCATTGAGCCTTCCAGCGACGCGGCACTTGCGTTTTCATCCATTGCCTGTGCGCCCGCAATTCTTGAGCAGTTTGTGCCGTTTAGCTATGAAGTCTCCCAAATCGCGGTGCGCGCCATCAGCGGGGAGATTCGCTTTTACCCGCTGATTGCCAACGTGCATCGCGCGGGCGTGCTGCACTTAAGCTGCTCACCGTGGGCTTCAACCAAACTCAGCGGCCAAGCACAAGCGCACGTTGCGAAACTGCTGCTTGAACTCGATTACGTCGGCGTGCTGGCCGTTGAATTTTTTGTGGTCGAAGGCGAATTGGTCGCCAATGAGATGGCGCCGCGCGTGCACAACTCGGGTCATTTGACGATCGAGGGCAATGTCACCAGCCAGTTTGAAAATCACCTGCGCGCAATTGCTGATCTACCGCTCGGTAGCACCGATGCGCGCGGCATGAGCTGCATGCTGAATTTTCTCGGAGAGATGCCTGATCCGCGAGCATTCTTAAGCGGTTCGGGCGCACATTGGCACGACTACGGCAAAACAGCGCGTAGTGGCCGCAAAGTGGGCCACGTAACGATCTGTGCGTCGAACAAGACCGAGCTTTTAGAACGCGCGGAAGCGCTAGGCGTCAACGCCCTGCACGCCCTGCTTGAGCAAGCTGAAAATGCTTAAAACTTTACTTGCGCTGCTATTCGTGAGCTCGTTGGCGCAGGCACAGGGCGCGCGCTTGGCGATCTATGCGCCGATCGATTTTGCGCCTGAGGTGTTTGAAAGTGCGAACGACACGCTCGCGCGCTCGGACCTGCCCGGCTACGCGTCGGTGCGCGAACAGATCACCCTTGATCTTGCACGCGGCGTTAACTCGGTGCGCTTTGATCAGATGCCACGCAAGCTGGATGCCTCAAGCGTCACACTTTCGCCGCTGAATCCGCCAAAAACGCTAAAGATTCTTTCGCAGCAGTTTGAAAACGACGTGGTCAATCCGAGTCGACTGCTGGATTTGTACATCGGGCGGCGCATCCAGCTCGATACCGGTGGCAGTGCTTCCGAGCGCCTGGTCGGCACGCTGCTGGGCGTATCGGACGGGGTCACGTTGCAAACCGACTCAGGCCAGGTGCGCACGATTCGCGAATACGCGGGGATTACCTTCGCTGACATTCCCGGCGGGCTGGTCACGCGTCCCTCGTTGATTTGGCAAATCGATTCGCCCGAAGTGACCTTTCAAGCCGCCGAGCTGACCTACCTTACTGCGGGAATGAGCTGGTGGGCGGATTACACCATCACTTTGAAGGCCGGCACTGAATGCAACGCGCGATTAGGCGCTTGGGCGAACATCGCCAACGCTTCTGGCCGCAGTTTTACCAACGCAACCATCGAGCTGGTGCAAGCGCGCAACAATTTGACGATGGCGCGCGTCGATGCCTCGCCCGCACGCACCTATTCTCTGGAGCGCAGCACCGATTTGCCAACCGGCAGCGTCAAGCAGTTGCCGCTGCTGCCCCCGCAACGCGAATACCCGTGTGAGCGCGTGTTTGCGCTGGAATGTTCACCCACCTGGAAAGCAAGCGCACCGATCACCGATGCGCCAACCGGCGATAGCACCAGCGCCGGGGCACAGCTTCAGCTGAGAGTGATGCGCCTCAATGCCGATGGACCGAACGTCATGCTGCCCGGTGGGCGTATTCGCGTCCAACAAGAAGGTAGCGTGGGTACGCTGAATCTGATCGCTTGGGAGCGCGTCAAGCAAAGCAGTCGCGCAAATATGCTGAGCGTTGATTTGGGCCTGAATGATGACATCCAGATTCGCCGCCGCGTCAATGATTTTGCGCATGATGAAGCCGGCGCTGCGCTTGAGGAAGCTATCGCGCTGGAAGTCACCAATTCAAGCGATGCGCGCGCTGAGGTGCGCGTGCGCGAAAATTTATACCGCTGGCGGACGTGGTCGATCACGGAATCGTCCCTGCCGTTTGAACGCGTCAGCGCTAGCGCGATTGAATTTAAAGTCAGCCTCAAACCCAATGAGCGCCAAGAGATTCGCTTTGTGGTGCGCTACCGCTGGACCCCTTCCTCGTAACTTTTTTCGGAGCTAAACGATGATCAATGTAACGCACCTTGGCGCAATCGCTCGTATTGAGCTGGCGCGAGCGCCGGTTAACGCGCTGAATCCGGCGCTGCTTGCTGCGCTGCGCGAAGCGCTCGACAGCGCGCAACGCGATGAGAGGATCGCGGGCGTGTGCTTGATCGGCAAACCGGGCATGTTCTCGGCGGGGCTTGATGTGCCGGAACTGCTGGCGCTTGATCGCACGGCGCTTAAAGCCGCGTGGACGGATTTTTTCGCAATCATGGAGGGCCTCTCGCGGTCTGATAAACCCACCGTGGCTGCGATTACCGGGCATAGCCCAGCCGGCGGCGCGGTGATTGCGCTGTTTTGCGACTACCGCGTGATGGCCGAGGGTCCGTTTAAGATTGGCTTAAACGAGGTGCAAGTGGGCTTGGCCGTGCCTGCTCCGATCGTCAAAGCGTTTCAGCGCCTGCTCGGTGCGCATCGCGCGGAGCGATTGGTAGTGGCAGGCAGCATGCTGGATGCCAGCGCCGCGCTGGCCGTCGGCTTGGTCGATGAGCTAGCAGCGCTGGAAGCCGTTGAGGCTCACGCGCTGCAATGGCTGCAAACGCAGCTGGCGTCGCCACCGTTGGCGATGCGGGCGACGCGGCGTAACGCGCGCACTGATATCGCTGATTTATTCAATGGCGATACACAAGCGCAGCTTGAGACGCTCCTAGATGGCTGGTTCGGGGCGGAAACGCAATCGGTGATGCATGCGCTGGTGGCCAAGCTTAAAGCGAGGAAGTAGCCACCGCGCGCGTCGGATCGGCAATCCAGCCGCTCCACGAATCTGCATACAGTTTGGCCCGAGGCAATCCCGCGTGCGCACGCGCCAACAAATGGTGGCACGCGGTCACGCCGGAGCCGCACATGACCGCCAGGGTTTGATCCGCGGCGCTCGCGTCAATTTCCGACCATTCCGCGCGCAACTCTGCAACCGATTTGAAGGTGCCGTCGGGCCGCAAGTTGTCATTGAATGGGCGATTCAGCGCGCCAGGAACGTGCCCCGCTACCGGGTCGATTGGCTCAACCTCACCGCGAAATCGCGGCGCGCCACGCGCATCGATCAACGCTATCTCGCGCCTAGCAAGCAAACGAGCGACCTCGTTGCTTTCAAGAATCCAGGCGCTATTGACCTCGGAAAGCCAGCCAGTTGAAGGCGTGAGCAGCGGTAACGCAGTGCTTCGTTTGTAGCCAAGCGCGGTCCAGGCAGCGTAGCCGCCGTCAAGCACGCAGCCGCCCGCGTGACCCAGCCATTGCAGCAAGAACCACAAACGCGCAGCAAACATGCCCTCGCGCGCGTCGTAGGCAACCACACGCGTGCGCTCACCGACGCCGTGCATTTGAAAAAATAGGCGCAGCTGATCGGGGTTAGGCAGCGGGTGGCGTCCGTGCCCGGCGCGGCTCATGTCCGACAAATCGCGATTTAAATCGGCGTATACCGCGCCAGGAATATGCGCTTGGGCGTACGCCTCGCGGCCAGCTTGCGGATCGGCTAAATCGAAGCGACAGTCAAAAATAACGGTGTGCGGATCTTCGCTCAAAGCCAACAATTGCGGCGCTGAAATCAGAACTTGCATGCTCACACCAAGCGTTGGCAGAAAGCGCGCAGCATGCCTGCGGTGGCACCCCAGATCCAGTGCTGACCAAACTGATAGCCGTAATACCGTCGCTGGACGCCCAGATACGGCGCGTGGCGTTCCTCTAAACGCAGCGGATCGAGGAAAAAGCGCAGCGGCACGGCGAACACTTCTTCGACCTCATCAGGCGCGGCAACGGCGATGAACGGGCTTTTAACGATTGCGACAACCGGCGTCACGCGAAAGCCGGTAATCGTGTCGTAGCTATCCAAAACACCCAACACTTCTAGGTTGGCAGGCGCAAGGCCAATTTCTTCAAATCCCTCGCGCAGCGCCGCGGCGATCGGGTCAAGATCCGCGGCGTCCACCCGTCCACCGGGAAAGCTGATTTGCCCGGCATGATTTTTTAGCTTCAAAGTGCGCTGCGTAAAATACAGATCGAAGCCGTCCGCGCTGGGCTCCAGCGCGAGCAGCACGCCCGCATGTGCGCTTGGCTCGCGCAGACCGGGCAAATCGCCCTGTCGCGCGAGCGCTGGGTCCAGCGAGCGCCATCCCTCCGGCAGCGGCGCGACCGCGCTAGCGATCAAGTCGCGATCAATTCGCAAAACTGATCTCGTCGAGCGCCGCCATGATCGACGCACGTTCGGCGTCTGAATAGCTCGACCAGTGCGCAATCATCTCGCTGGATCGCTTGCATCCTATGCAAATTGAGAAATCGTCCAACTCACAAATGCCCACACACGGTGATGCTATCGCTGCCTTGATAGGAGTCAGGTTGACGATTGAAGTAAAAATTATGCGATGCTCGCTCATTAACACTTTACCTGAGGAGGCAGCGCTAAATGCTTGCACTCGCTACAAAAGTTGTTTCAAATTACGGTCGGGTGCTGGGTGCGCTGGAAGCCAACCCAATGGGACTTCCGCAATCGTTACTCCCCTATTCTAAAACTCAGATCCGCGAAGCTTTGGTGTTTTTGCTTGGCGAGTTGCCCAAGGACGAACGCGATATTCGCGAAGGACTGCAACGGGGCTACGTGTATCTCGCTCAATTTAGGCCAGATGTTGAACTGCAACGCCTTGCCGCGGCAAACGATCCGTTCGCACCAATGCGCGCAATGTCGCAAGTAAAACTAGCAATGGAAGCGGCGTTGGACGAGCTTCGCCTGCTTTAGCTTGCCCACACTCGCTTGGCTAAAACCAGCCTGCTGCCAGAGGCGCTTGTTCGACCTCTGACAGCAGTTAAAAACAAAGCGTCTGACTACTTGACGCTGACCAGCTTGATATCAAACACCAGCACTTCGTTCGGACCAATGCCGCGGCTTCCGCGCTCGCCGTAGGCTTGTTCTGGCGGAAGGTACACTTCCCAACGATCGCCGGTTTTCATCAGCGGCAGCACTTCTTGCCAGCCTTTCAACACTTCGTCGACTTTAAAGCTGACCGGCTGATTGCGCGAATACGACGAGTCAAATTCAAAGCCGTCCATCAACTGACCGCGATAATGCACGGTTACTTCCGAAGTTTTGGTCGGACGCGCGCCGTTACCTTCGTCGATCACGCGATACAAAATGCCGCTAGGCAGCGCCATCACGCCTTTTTTGGCTTTCGCTTGCGCCATGAACGACGCGCTCTTGGTTTTGTTCTCACCCGCTACTTTGGTGAACTCAGCCAACGCTTGTTCGCGCATTTTGTTGCCAAGCAAATCTAATTGACCGGCCATATCTTCTTTGCTGACGGTTGGCGCTTTCTTGGAGAAGCCTTCCTGCAGCCCGCGAATCACGGTGTTGATATCCACATCGACTTTGCGTCCGGAAATTTCCGAACCGAGCTGAAAACCCATCGCGTAACTGAGCTTGTTCTTATCCGGCGCGACGGCCGGTCGAGCCGCAGCAGCGGGGGCTTGCGCTGGTTGCGCGGCGGGAGTTTGGGCATTGGCGAGGACGCTTAAGGACAAGCCCAAGCAATATCCGATTAGGTGACGCTGCATTCGATAACTCCGGGTGGGTATAAGTTTTGAAACTTGATAGAGGCGCGAAAAGATCGGCGCGGAAAAAATTGCGCAAATCGCGAGCGGAAAATGGGCGGCGGAGTGTAGCTCAAACTGGGCTTGCCTTAGCTTGACGGCATTTCTGGGCGCTGCACGTGGAGTTGCTGAAGTTGGGAAAGTTCCTGAGCGGCTTGATGCTCAAGCAGCACCCGCGCCCACCACATTTCAACGCACAGTGTGAGCCAAAGCACTGCTTCGTCGGATTCGCAGTGTCGCTCACCGAGGCGACCGGCGTGCACGAAATCCGATTGAATGAAACGCCGCCAAATCGCGCCCTCGCGCTCAAAAATGCTTTTCACAAACGCCGCTTCTCGATGCAGCACGCCGCGCCTGTAAACGTCGATCAACGATGTTTTGCGCACGCGCAGCCGTGTGAACTCCGGCAATTTGCCGCGCATCGCGTGGCGCGCGTAAGCCTTTTTGATACCGCCACGCCACGCATAATGGCCGGGCACGCGCAGTGCGAATTCAACCAGTCGCTGGTCGCGAAAAGGATTGCGCCACTGCAAGCCTTCATGCTCGGAGAAAAACGCTTCACCCGAGCAATCCTGGGCGGCTACGAGCCCGGTGGCCAAGCGTCGATGCCCCGCGTGGCCGGCGAGCAGCAAGGAATAAGGATCAATATGCGCAAGCGCCGACGCGGTGAGCCACGGCGGCTCGAAGCGCTTGGGGCGGTCACTGAGCAGAAATCGCCGCGCCGCGCGGCGCACGCCCGCGCTCATCCAAAACCGCCCGCGTTCAACGGCGAGATCCGCGCACAGCGCGCGTGCGGCGGTACCCCACTGTCCTTGTGCGAGCGCATCTTCAAGCCAAGTGTGCACCGCCGGAAACAAGTGATCGCCAAACGTGCCGGTCAACACGACTTGCGCACCGGCATCGCGTGCGGCCTGATTTACCGCACTTTTAATCAAGCCATAGGGATTGAATATCGGCACATTGGCGCTGTGCGGGAAACTAAGCCCACCGCGCAGTGGCCACAGCTCGTCGGCTGGTAGTTGCAGCGCGGGCACCGAGCTTGCATCCCTGCTGGCCATCGCATAGGCGCGCTCATCGGCACTCGGAATGTCGTCAAACACATAGCTCAGCGTGCATTGAGCTGGCGCGTACCCGCCAAGCGATGCGACTACCGATCCTGAATCCATGCCGCCGCTCAGTGTGAGTGCGTAGCGATCCACGCCGCGCAAGCAGCCGCCGACCGCCGCATGCAAACGCTCTCGGTATTCCACAGCGTAGTCGTCGAGCGAGCGACCGTGGTCTAGCTCAATCGGCGCGGACCAGTACTTTTCCAGGCGCGGCACTTGGCCGAAATCGAGAATTAGCGCGTGAGCGGGCGGCAGCTCGCACACGGACTTAAATCCACTTTGATTGGCAATTCCCGCGCGCAATGCCAGCTGATGCGCGATAAACGCCTCATTGAGCTCGGGTGGGTTTGCGTCGGCGACCACGAGCGCCATTGGCTCAGAAGCAACCTCAATGCCGTGCGCGCTTAACCGGTAAAACAGGGTGCGCACACCGAGTGCGTCGCGCGCCAGAATCAAACGGCGGCGCGCCGGATCAAACAGTGCAAGGGCAAAACTGCCGCGCAGGAGCTTAAGCGCATCGATACCGCGAACCTCCAGCGCGCGCGCAACCAAGTTTGCATCTGACAGCGACTCACCGCGCACATCGAGAAGGCTCTCGAGGGCTTCAGTTTCACTGAGCCATCCCTCAAAAAAGAAATTGGGGTCAGTTGAATCTAGGGCTTTCGAATTGGGTTCAAAGTGCGCTCGAACCTGGCATAAATACGCGCTTTGGACGACTTGCAAACCACCTTTTGCGCGCCGTGTCAGCCAGCGCGCCAGCCGCGCAAAACGCAGCTGATCGATTGGTGCGTCGCCGAAAGACAGGCTAAAGCCGAACGCACTCATGGCTTGAATGCGCGGCTTAGAAAATTGAGGGCGCGTCGCACTCCGAGTCGCACGCCGTGTGTGGCTCGCGAGCCGTAGCGCTGGCGCACGTATGCGGGTGGCGGTAACGCTAAATCGCGCAGCCACGCAATTCGCCCACGCCAAGTGGGCTGCGCCTGAAGATCGAGCAGCAGCTCCCGCAGCGGGCCTCGATAGTGGCGCAACAGCGCGCTACTTTCGGAGGCTGCCTGGCAATTGAGCGCGCGCAGGTGATCGGCATGCACTGGCGTCGCCATCCGTGCGTTTGCTCGATCAAGCGCCGCTGCGCACAGCGCGCCAACGCCTTTTTCAAGAGCGCGTTTGATAACCGTGTCGCGCTCGATGTCTGAAAAAAAGCTCCACATGCGACTGATATCAATCAGCCAGATCATGCGTGGCGCCTGGTCGCGCTGGTGCCCATAAAGATGAATAACCGCCAACAAAAACTGATCGACCGGCTCAGGTACGCACAGTGCGCTCTCGCCATTCCAAGGCGTTGCGCGGCTGCGCAACTCGGCCAAACTCAAGCATTCGCGCAGTCGCGGGTGAGAATTGATGCGCCAATGCACGTCCATCACGTGTTTTACGCCTAGAGCATCCGTCCAAAACGCGCTGCGCTCGGCCAATACAAGGCCCGAGTTGGCGCTTACCAGCGTGCGATAGCCCAGGCCTTCTAGCGCGGAAAAAGTGGCTTCGATATGCGGATCGGCGATGAGCAAATCGGTGTCGCTGCGCGTACGCAAATACCCAGGGCGGTAAAGCCAAGTGGCCAATGCCGCTCCTTTGAACACCAGCGCGACCACACCCTGCGCTTTAAACGCCTGCGCCACGCGCACGAGCTCGCGGTCACGGGAAAGTTGCGCCAAAGCGAGCTGCGCCAAACATCCCGTTACCTCACTGGCATCGCCAAATCCGAGCTCGCTAAGCAAGCCCAAAACGCCGTGCGCCTGTGCCTGAGCTTGCCAACCCGGTGGCGGAAGCGCAGAGCTGCCGGCCAATGCCGACCAAGCCCAAACCTCGAATTGCTCCTGCAAAATCGCCTGGGCCACGGTCAAAACCCGTCAAAATCGAACGCAATTGTCATAGGGTCTTGCTTGGCACAGTCAAGTTGAATCCACTATGATCCGGCCATCGCAGCCCGTTGGGGCCGTATGTTGCACCGGTTGGCGGATTCGCCAGTGAGGATAGTATGAAGAAACCACTACTTACGCTGATTTCCTTAATCGGGGTCTCCTCGCTCGCATTCGCCGATATTGCAGCGGACTATGCAGCTACCGGCAGTACTTTTAGTACCGCACAGGAAGCGAAAACCGCACAAGTCGGGGCCTCTGAGGCAGTTAAACAGCTCATCGCGGCCGGTGCAGACCCGGTCTCCAGCGTGCAAAGCGTGGTTCGTGTCTATGGTGGCTGCGACAACAGTTTTGAAGCTGTTCGCGCGGGCGCCGAAAGTGCGCCCGATCGCGCAGCCGACATCGTAGGCGCGGTCAGTGGTTCACAGGCATGCGGTTGCTCCGGAGCATCTTCGTGGGCGCAGTCGCGACTTGAGCGGCGCCTGAGGGTTGATGCGGCGCGCACGCTGTTTAATTTGGACCAAGTTTGTGGCTGCACGGCAATGTCGGTGGAAGCCGCCATTCAAGGCGCGCCAGACCGCGATAAAGACATCGTGGACGCAGCATTACGCGCTGGCGAAAGCACCAAAACTGTCGTCGACTCGATCGGTCAAGTGGGTACTTCACCCGGTTCAGCATGGGGCTCAACGCTCACGACCAAGTCAGCACTGCGCCGTCAAGCTAGCGTCTGCCAGGGCGATACCAACACCCGCGACCTGTTTGATCCGTCGACCGAATGGGAAACTGGTGCCAAGATCGGTGAAATCGGCGATCACAATGCGAGTTGCACGGCGGATAGCGACGGCGACAAAAAGAATGCGCGCGATCTCATCATCTCCGAATACATTTCCAGCGACGGCAATAACCGCGTGCTTGAGCTCTACAACGGCATGGGTTCAGACGTCGATTTGAGCGCTGGCAACTATCAAGTTGAAGTGTTCTTTGATGGTGCCGATACCGCCGGCCAAGTGGTGCGCTTGGATGGTGTGATCAAGGCGGGCGAAGCCATGGTGATCGGCAATTCCGCAGCGGCCGACGTGGCTCGCGACAAAGTGAACAACACGGTGGCCGGTTTGGGCTTCTCGGCACCCGACGCGTTGGTCCTGCGCCGCGACTTAGCCGCGCCGGATTGCGGCTGTGCCTCGACTGCCTTAGCCGCGTCGATTAACGCACAGACTGGCGACAAAGGTGCGTATCGCGACGGCTTGTTGGCACGCTATCAAAACACCGGCTCCGGGCTTGCGTGCGGTGCATCAGTCAGCGCGCTGACCGGCGAGCCACCGTACATCTTCGTCCAAGGTGCCATTTTGGACCCTGTTGAAGACCCAGCCGGCGGTGAGGCTGCAAGCCCAAATTAACGCAGATTCGGCGTCGCTGAGCGCTTTGATTGCATCGGCGGCTTGAAGCAGCAGTTGCTCGTAATCGTGGCCCTTCGAGGGCCACTTTCGTTTTCAGCGTGAGCCGACGACCGATTGCCGCTTGGCATTCTTTTCAACCAGTAAAAATTACTTATGAAAATTACAATCTTCGGGACCGGCTATGTCGGCCTCGTCACCGGCACCTGCTTGGCTGATATCGGCAACGACGTGCTTTGTGTAGATGTCGATTCCGCAAAAATCGAAGGACTCAAGCGTGGCGAAATGCCGATCTTTGAACCAGGCTTGGAGGAGTTGGTGCGCGCCAATGCGGCCTCTGGACGCTTGCGATTTACCACCGATGCAGCGCTAGCCGTTGAGTTTGGTGAGATCCAGTTCATCGCCGTGGGTACGCCGCCAGACGAGGACGGTTCCGCTGATTTGAAATATGTGCTCGCGGTCGCGCGCACGATCGGTGAGCACATGGCTGCTCACAAGGTGGTCGTCAATAAGTCGACTGTGCCGGTTGGCACCGCTGATAAAGTCCGCGAACAAATCGATCAAGCGCTGCTCAAGCGCGCCGAGTCGATCAGCTTTGACGTCGTGTCGAATCCTGAATTTCTCAAAGAAGGCGCGGCAATCGACGATTGCATGAAGCCCGACCGGATTGTGATCGGCTCCAGCAACGCGCAGTCGATCGCGAAAATGAAAGCGCTGTACGCACCGTTGAATCGCAATCACGAGCGCGTGGTGGTGATGGATGTGCGGTCGGCTGAGCTGACCAAATACGCAGCAAACGCCATGCTCGCGACCAAAATCAGCTTTATGAACGAAATAGCCAATATTGCTGAGCGCGTTGGCGCGGATGTTGAATCGGTGCGCCTCGGGATCGGCGCCGATCCACGCATTGGCTACCATTTTATTTATCCCGGCATTGGTTACGGCGGCAGCTGTTTTCCTAAAGATGTGCAAGCACTTGAGCGCACCGCCGGGCAGTACGGCTATGAAGCGCGGATTCTAGGCGCGGTCGAGGCGGTCAATCGCGATCAAAAAAGCGCGCTCATTCGCAAGATGATCGCGCACTACGGTTCACTGGTTGGCCGGACCTTTGCGATCTGGGGCCTGGCGTTTAAACCCAACACCGACGACCTGCGCGAGGCGCCGAGCCGCGTGATTATCGAGGCGCTGTTGGCCGCCGGCGCGAGTGTCCGCGCCTACGACCCGGAAGCCGCCCACGAGGCGAAAAGGCTTTTTGAAAATCACAGTGCGGTGCGCATCTGTGAGCGCGCTTTTGAAGCGGTGAGCGGGGCCGACGCGCTGCTCATCGTCACGGAGTGGAAAGAGTTTTGGACGCCTGATTTCGCAAAATTGAAGGCCGAATTAAAAGACGGCGTGATCTTTGATGGTCGCAATATCTTCAAGCCCGAGGTTGTACGGGCAGCCGGATTAACCTATTTCGGCATCGGCCGACTGTGAGGGTGCAGCGTGCGTGATCTAACCCGCAAGCGTGTGTTGGTGACCGGCGGCGCCGGATTTTTAGGCTCACATCTATGTGACCGGCTGATTGAGTCCGGCGCTGATGTGCTGTGCGTCGATAACTTTTTTACCGGTTCAAAAGACAACATCCGCCATCTGATTGGCCACAAAAGCTTCGAGCTGATGCGCCATGACGTGACCTTTCCGCTGTATGTAGAAGTAGATGAGATTTTTAATCTCGCCTGCCCGGCGTCACCCGTGCATTACCAGCACGACCCGGTGCAGACCACCAAAACCTCAGTGCACGGGGCAATCAACATGTTAGGCCTCGCCAAACGTGTTGGTGCCAAGATCATGCAGGCCTCGACTAGCGAAGTGTATGGCGATCCGACCGTGCATCCGCAAACAGAGAGCTATTGGGGCAACGTCAATCCCATCGGCTTGCGCTCGTGTTACGACGAAGGCAAACGCTGCGCTGAAACCCTGTTTTTTGACTACTATCGTCAGCACGCTTTGCGCATCAAAGTAGCGCGTATCTTTAATACTTACGGACCGCGCATGCATCCGAATGACGGGCGCGTGGTGTCGAACTTTATTGTGCAAGCGCTGACCAATCAGCCTATTACGATTTACGGCGAAGGCCAGCAGACGCGTTCGTTTTGCTATGTCGACGATCTGGTTGAAGCGTTTTTGCGCCTGATGGCTTCCAGCGATGACATTACCGGCCCGATCAATACGGGCAATCCGGGCGAGTTTACAATCCGGCAGCTAGCCGAACTGGTGATCGAGATGACGGGATCGCGCTCACAGCTAGCCTTCAAGCCGTTGCCCGCCGATGACCCGACGCAACGCCGCCCAAACATTGAGCTGGCGCAAGAGAAGCTGGGTTGGCAGCCACAAATTCAGCTGCGTGACGGCTTAGTGCGCACGATCAGCTACTTCGATGAGCTACTCAAGCGCCAGGCAGCGCCAGCCTAATATGTCGCAACGTTGCGTTTTGGTGACCGGTGGAGCGGGCTATATTGGCTCGCACACTGCCAAAGCGTTGCAGGCGGCCGGATTTGAGCCCGTTGTATTCGATGATTTAAGCCGAGGGCATCGCGAAATGGTGCGCTTTGGTCCCCTTGAAGTGGGATCGATTCTCGACCAAAGCCGTCTGCGTGAGGTCATTGAGCGCTACGACCCGGTAGGCGTCATTCACTTTGCCGCACTCGCCTATGTGGGCGAATCGGTGCTTGAGCCGGCGCGCTACTTCAGCACCAATGTAGCTGGGTCGGCGGCGTTGATCAATGAACTGGTCCACGCAAAGCCGCTGCCGCTGGTGTTTTCCAGCACCTGCGCGGTGTACGGCAACCCACTGGTAGTGCCGGTTAACGAGCGGGCTGCCATCGCACCATTGAGCCCGTATGGCGAATCTAAAGCGATGGTTGAGCGCATGTTGCACGCCAGCCACCTAGCGCATGCATTGCCCTATATCGCGCTACGTTATTTCAACGCCGCGGGCGCAGATCCTGACGGTGAGTTGGGTGAATGGCATGAGCCGGAACCGCATTTGATTCCGCGTGTGATTGCCGCTGCGCTCGCGCACGAAACGGTCGAGATCCATGGCGGTGATTGGCCTACTTTAGATGGCAGCTGCGTGCGTGATTATGTGCACGTTAGCGATCTTGCCGATGCGCACGTGTTGGCGCTTGAATCATTGCTCGCGGGCGGCGATTCAGGTGCCTTTAACCTGAGCTCTGGATTAGGCTTTTCGGTACGCGAGGTCATTCGCGCGGTCGAGGCCGCGTGTGGGCATAGCATCCGCGTTGCTGTCGGCGAGCGGCGCGCGGGTGATCCGGCGACAGTAGTGGGTATCGCCGAGCGCGCAATGGCGCGTTTTGGCTGGCAAGCACGACGCTCAACGTTAACTCAGATCATCGAAGACGCTTGGCGCTGGCATTCCTCCCGCAAACGTGAGTTAAAGGCTCGTTAGGTGACAGCTTCCCCAGCCCCTGTGCGGATCGGCGTTATCGGGTTGGGCTATGTTGGCCTGCCATTAGCGGTGGCTTTTTCGCGACATTTCCCAACGCTTGGCTTCGACATCAATGTTGATCGGCTGCGGGCGCTTAAGCATGGAACCGATAGCACCGGTGAAATGAGCGCGGAAGAGCTTCAATCTGGGCGATTGGAATTTAGCGCTGACCGTCAAAGCTTAAGCACTTGCAATGTGTTCATCATCACCGTGCCGACACCGGTCGATGCCAACAAAATGCCCGATCTGAACCCGCTTAAGTCAGCGTCGGCGCTGGTTGCGGGCGCGCTGCATTTGGGCGATTTGGTGATCTACGAGTCGACCGTGTATCCGGGCTGTACCGAAGAAGTGTGCGTCCCGATTTTAGTGCGCGAATCGGGGCTTACCTACAACGTCGATTTCTTTGTGGGCTACTCGCCCGAACGCATCAATCCGGGGGACAAAGCGCGTCGCTTGAGCGACATCGTAAAGGTCACTTCCGGCTCGACGCCAGCCGCTGCCGAGCGCGTGGATGCGCTGTACCGAACGATCATTGCAGCGGGCACCCATTTAGCTCCCGGCATTCGCATCGCTGAGGCGGCGAAGGCCATTGAGAACACCCAGCGCGACGTCAACATCGCGCTGATGAACGAGCTGGCGATGCTGTTTCAACGCCTCAATCTGGACACCCAAGCGGTGTTGGACGCAGCCGGCAGCAAGTGGAACTTTCAGCGTTTCAAGCCGGGCCTGGTCGGCGGTCACTGCATTGGCGTGGACCCTTATTATTTGATCCACAAGGCGCATCAAGCGGGCTACCATCCGGAAATAATCGTAGCCGCTCGGCGCATTAATGATGGGATGAGCGGATATTTGAGCGCTCAGGTACTGAAGCTAATGGCGCTCAAGCAGATCAATATTGTCGGCGCGCGGGTACTGATCTTGGGCGTGAGCTTCAAGGAAAACTGTCCCGATTTGCGCAACACCCGGGTGGTCGAAATTTTCAACGAATTGCGCAGTTACCATGCACAGGTTGATGTGCACGACCCCTGGGTTGATCCGACTGAATGCCAAGCCGAATACGGCATTGAGCTGATCACCGAGCCTAAACCGCGGCATTACGATTGCGTAATCATTGCTGTGGCGCATCGGCAATTTCGTGAACTAGGCGCTGCGGGTATCAAACTATTTGCCAAGCCACATGCGGTGCTATTTGACATCCAATATGTGCTTGATCGGCAAGATGTGGATGGGCGAATTTGAGCCGCGCCAACGCCGACCGCGATTTAGCGCTGGATGGCCTACGCGGCATTGCGGCGATGGCCGTGGTGATCCATCACCTGGTTGGTAGGCAAGGCCTATACGCAAACCCAGACGTCGAAGGTTGGCTGGCGCTTGGCTCGCTGGGCGTTGATGTTTTTTTCGTGATTTCCGGCTTCATCATTCCATCGTTATTGCTTAAAACGCAGCCCGGCGCGCGCTTGAGCCTGCGTTTTTTGTTGCGCCGATTGGTCCGCCTGTTGCCGCCGTATTGGCTTGCGGTGGTGTTTAGCGCGTTGAGTTTGTATGTGGCCGGCAGCGCGCTATCAGCGGGCGTCGCGGAACCCGCTGTGTGGCTGTGCCATCTCAGTCAAAGCTGCGGTTCGCTGAAGATAACCTGGTGGAACGGCGTGTTTTGGTCACTGCCCGTTGAGATCCAGTTCTATGCCATTGCCGCTGTGGCAGTGCCCATAGCGCTCACGCTGACGCGCCCGTGGCGATTTGCGATCGGGGCACTGATGCTTCTGGCTGCGGTGCGCTCACCCGATAGTTTGGCCTTTCAGTATGCGCCGCTGTTTATGGCGGGAATCGTCGCACTGGCATGGCGCGAGGGCGGTCTAAAAGGCTGGCAGCTGGTCGCCTCGCTCGGGTTGATCGTGCTTTCGCATACGCTCGCTTTTGGCTTACGCCCAAGCTCGCTGTTAGTAACGCTGGCAACCGTTGCAATCCTGATCTGGAGTCCACGCGGTTTGCGGGTGCTGGCGCCGCTGGGGGTTATCTCCTATTCGCTGTACTTGCTACACGTGCCGGTTGGCTATCGGCTGCTGGATTGGGGTACGCAGGCCTATCCGCTGCGCGACAACCTAGGCAGCACGCTGATCGCGCTGTCAGCGATTGGCGCATCCCTCGTGATGGCAATTGGGTTCTATTTCCTGATCGAGCACCCTTCGATACGCTGGGCGCGCAAGGTCAAACTGTAAATGTGCGGCATTGGCGGCATCTTCGCGTATCACTTAAGCGCGCCTGAAGTTGACCGCTCGGAGCTAACGCAATTGAGCGCGAAACTCGCCGCGCGCGGCCCTGACGGCGCAGGCGAGTGGTTCGACGCACGGGTCGGCTTGGTGCATCGGCGCTTGGCCATCATCGACCTGAACGAACGCGCCAACCAGCCCATGCTCAGCGCCAGCGGCCGCTTTGCGCTGGTGTTCAATGGCGAGATCTACAACTTCCGCGAACTGCGTGCGCGAGTGCTTGCCGCGGGCGTGAAACTGCGCACGGAATCCGACACTGAGGTACTGCTTGAACTGCTGGAATTTAGCGGAATTGCGGCGCTCGATGAGGTGATCGGCATGTATGCCTTCGCTCTTTACGATCGTCAAGAGCGCACGCTGAAACTGGTGCGTGACCCTTACGGGATCAAACCGCTGTACTACAGCGACGATGGCTGGACGCTGCGCTTTGCCTCGTCGGTCAAGGCGCTAGCAGCCTGTGCAATCGACACCAGAATTGATCCGGCGGCGGCGGTTGGATTTGCGCTGTTTGGTTCGGTGCCTGAGCCGTTCAGCTGGCTTGAATCGGTGCGCCAAGTGCCCGCCGGCAGTGTCGTGTGCGTTAATGATCAATTAGGCGCACGCAGCGCTCGCCCTTTCTTCAGCTTTGCGCAAGCGCTGCATAGCGCGTCGCGCACCCCGCTTGATGAGCAACCCTCCGCGCGCGATGCCTTTTGCGCAAGCGTCGATCGTCATTTGGTCGCCGACGTCCCCGTCGGCATTTTCTTATCGGCTGGGGTTGATTCGGGCGCGCTCGCGGGCCTAATGGCTGAGCGCGCCAGTTCTAGGGTGTGCGCGGTTACGTTGAGCTTTGCTGAATTTGCCGGAAGCCGCGAAGACGAAGCGCCACTGGCCGCCTCGATTGCCGCGCACTATGGGCTAGAGCACCTCGTTGCACGCATCAGCGAGACCGAATTTAGCGATGATTTGGACGCTGCATTGCGCGCCATGGACCAGCCATCAATCGATGGTTTCAATACCTACTGGGTATCTAAAGCTGCACGCAAGCAGGGCTTGAAAGTAGCGATTTCCGGGCTGGGTGGCGATGAGCTGCTGGGCGGTTATCCGAGTTTTCGCGACATTCCGCGCTGGCATCGTTGGCTCAACCTGCCCGCCAAAGTGCCGCTGCTCGGCAAAGTGGCGCGCGTCGTGAGCTATCCAATCCTCAAATCTAAGCATCCGAAGCTGGCAGGCATGTTAGAGCTCGGCGGCTCCTGGGCGGGTTTGTACCAGCTCAAACGAGGACTGTTCATGCCTTGGGAATTGAGCCAACTGCTGCCGCAAGAAATGATCCGCGATGGCCTCGAGCGCTTGCAAACGCAATCCCGCATTGAAGCGTTGAATGCCGACGTGCATCCGTTGCAGCGCGTGGCCCTGCTCGAATCGGGCTGGTACATGCGCCATCAGCTGCTGCGCGATAGCGACTGGGCGAGCATGGCGCATGGCCTTGAAGTGCGCGTGCCACTGGTGGATGTGGCGCTGTTTAAAGCGCTGGCGCCGCGACTTGCGAGCCTGGCGCCCGGAGCGGGCAAGCGCCTGTTGGCCCATGCGCCAAACCTTGCGTTACCCGACGCAATCGTCAATCGACCTAAAACGGGCTTTCAAACGCCGGTCGGTGGGTGGATCGAGCGCAGCGAGCGTTTTGCCGCGGTGCGTTCGCGATTTTCAGCGCAGCTGCGCCGTCAGCATTGGTCACGCCGACTGTGCGTCGCGCTGCTCGACGATGCGGGCGTGAGTGTCCGCTAAATGCGCGTGCTAGCCCTGCTAACCGACGGCTACGGCGCGCACGGCGGCATCGCACAATTCAATCGCGACTGGATGGAGGCGATCAGCGCGATGCCCGAACTGCAATCCCTGCAGGCGCTAGTGCGCCACGGCAAGCAATTCGACCAGGCCGTGCTCAAACAGCACGTCCACCCGAGCCGCTTAGGTTTCGTGTTTGCCGCGTTTCGAGCTGCGATAAAGCTGCGTCCAAACTTGATTTTTTGCGGACATCTGAATTTAGCGCCCTTAAGCGCGCTGCTAGCCTGGTTGATAGGCGCACGCTTAATCCTGCAAACCCACGGCATTGATGCTTGGTCACGCCCAAGCGCGCTTAAAAGACTCGCCACGCAGCGCTGCACGATGGTGCAAAGCGTCAGTCGATTTACGCGACGCGAAGTGCTGCGCTGGTCGGGGCTCGACCCTGAACGCGTGCGCGTCTTGCCCAATACGGTGAGGAGTGCTGTGTCGGTTGAGCAATCTGACCTAGCCACTGCGCGCGCGCGACTTAACCTAAGCGCAACAACGCGTTTGCTCATCACCGTGAGCCGTATGGATTCCCGCGAGCGCTACAAAGGTCACGAATCGGTGCTGCGCGCGTGCGCTGAGTTGCCGCCAACGCTTGACTGGCACTACGCGGTTGCAGGTTCGGGTGACGATTGCGCACATCTGCAACAGCTATCCACGCAGCTAGCCCTTGGAAATCGCGTGCAATTTTTGGGACAAATCAGCGATTCGGAGCGCAATGTGCTGCTGCATTTGGCTGACGTATTGGTCATGCCGAGCAGTGCAGAGGGCTTCGGCATCGTCTATCTTGAAGCACTTCTCGCCGGCACGCCGGTGATTGGCAGCCCCTTTGGCGGCGCGCCTGACCCGATCAGCGCAAGCAGGTATGCTCTTGCGCCATCTTCGGACGCACTCTCGGCTACTTTGCTGAAGTGTTTAAGTTCGCCTAAACCCGAACTTGAAGCGGTCCGCGCAGGTGTCGCTGAACGGTTTGGCCCTCACATTTTTGCAAGGAACTCAAGCGCACTGCTGCGCTACGCCTTAATTTCCAATGATTGATCGCATTCGTATTTATCTCAGCGAGTTTTGGTTTGTACTGGGCGCCGGGCGGCGACGCTTGCCGCTGATTGCGCTCGTGACCCTGTTGTCGGCCGCATTGGATATTTTGGGCGTCGGCTTGATCGGCCCGCTGGTTTTAGCGCTGGTGCCAGGCGGCCCGGTAAGTTTGGGGAGTGAAGGCAACCAGCCTGCTATTTTTTACGCGATGGCCATTGGCGTGATGCTGGTCTTTATGGTCAAGGGCATTGTCAGCTTTCAGCTAATCCGCATGATCACGCGTTTTTCGGAGCGCCACCGCGCTTATCTGATGTCGCGGCTGATGCGTGCCTACCAGCAGCAACCCTGGGAGTTTCACCTCAACCGCAACAGCGCCAGCATGATCAACTCGGTGGTGATGTTTACCGGCAATTTTTCCGGCAACACGCTCACTGCCTCGCTGCGCCTGATTACCGATGTGATTGTCTTTGTTGCGATCGGCACGCTGTTGGCCTTCCAAGATCCGATCGCGGTGATGACGTTGGTCGCGATCATGACTGTAGTGTTTTTGGTGGTGACGCGCTGGGTGCGGCGAGGCCTGATTGCCAATGCGCGGCTGTCCGCTGAGAAAACCGGCGTCACTATTGACTGTGTGAATCAAGCCTTGGGTGGCTACAAAGAGATCCGCGTCTTTGGCACCGACGCGTATTTCGCACGCAAATTGACCAGCAATACCTCGATCCTGGCCGAAGCCATGGCCGAGACCTCGGCCTATCAGCAAATGCCGCGCTACGTGGTGGAAGTGGCGATGGTGTGGTTTTTGGCGGTGCTGGCAATCGTGACTTTTGCGCAGCGCGGCTCGGTTGAGGCGTTGATTGCCACGCTGGGCACCTTTGGGGTCGCGGCGATCCGCTTAATGCCCGCAACCAACTCAATCCTAACTTGCTTCAACGCGCTGCGTTCGTCGCGCTTTATCCTGAGCCAACTAGCCGCCGACTTGCGCACGCTGGGAATCAATACTTCCGATGGGCTCGATGTAATCGAGGAACGCTCGAGCCCGCGCAGCACGCAACGCTTCGACAGCCTTGAACTAGCCGACGTCAGTTTCAGCTACCGGGGCTCAAGCGAGCCCGCACTGAGCGCGGTGAGCCTGAAGGTAACGACGGGTGAAGTGATTGGCATCGTGGGTAAGTCCGGCGCCGGCAAAAGCACGCTTGCCGATGTGATTTTGGGCTTCTTAAAGCCGCAAACCGGTAGCGTTAAGTTCAATGGCGAGGATATCCACAGCGACTTGCGCAAATGGCTTGATCGCGTGGCCTACATTCCACAATCGATCTATTTGCTAGACGACACCGTGCGCCGCAACGTGGTGTTTGGCGTTGATGACCGCGACATCGACGAGGCGCGCGTGGTGCAAGCCATCGAGCAATCACAGCTGCGCGAAGTCATTGAGCACCTCCCACACGGACTTGACACGCTGGTCGGCGAGCGCGGCGTGCGCTTGTCGGGCGGCCAGCGCCAGCGCGTGGCATTGGCTCGGGCGTTCTATCACGACCGCGACTTTATCCTGATGGACGAAGCCACCTCCGCGCTTGATCATGAGACTGAGCTTGAAGTCGTGCGCGCGATCGAAAAATTACACGGCAGCAAAACCCTGTTCATCATCGCTCATCGCACCTCGACTCTGGCTGGCTGCGACCGCATCCTGCGCTTTGCCGATGGCAAGCTGGTGGCGAACGAGGTCGCGGCCGACCTCAACGCCAGGACCACCCGAGAGCTGTGAGCATGATTGTCGATGAAATCATTGATTTGGCCCGCTTGCACTGGTATTCGCTGCGCTTCAGCCTGCGCGCTGCACGCGAGTCGCTGAGCTTCGACCCCGGCCGCTATGCAGATACCCAATTCCTGAGGCTGGCCAACTACCGTCGCATCGAAGCGGAACTCGCGGCGCGCTATCCCAACGCTGACTCCAACATTCGCGCGGTTGAATTTGGTGGCTCCAACGGACTGATTAGGGCGATGCTGCCGGCGGCGGACTTCGTGGTTGCACCGAACTTTCCGGAATGCGACATCCACAGCTTAAGCGCCTGGCCGAGCGCCCACTACGACCTGGTGGTGATCGACCAAGTGCTCGAACACATCGAAAATCCAGCGCGCGCCATTGGCGAGTTGCACGCTCGGCTCAAACCGGGTGGTTTGCTGATTGCGACCACGCCGTTTCTGATCAAGATCCACGGCTATCCGCATGATTTCCAGCGCTGGACGCCGGCGGGCCTCAAGCGCGAGTTTGCGCAGTTCGCGCAGGTGAACGTGCACACCTGGGGCTCTCGACATGCGCAGCGCACGATTACCAAGTTCGGCTGGATCAGCTGCAAGCGAGCCCGCCAACTGCTGGTTGCCGGCACTTGGAACGAAGAAGAGTGGCCAATTGATTGCCTGACTCTGGCCATCAAATAAACTCAATTCAGCATCCACCTACCCGCATCCACCCGAACCGGCTCGCAAGGTACCCGCACTTGACCCAAACCATTCTCGGCTTGAACGCCTACCACGGCGATTCATCGGCCTGTTTGTTGATCGACGGACGCATCGTTGCGGCGGCGGAAGAAGAGCGTTTCCGGCGCATCAAGCACTGGGCGGGCTTTCCGTCTGAGGCGATTGCCTGGTGTTTGGCCGAAGGCGGTATCGCGCTGGATCAACTCACCCATGTGGCGGTCAATTCAGATCCAGCGGCCAACTTGGCTGACAAAGCGCTGTTTGCCCTGACCCATGCGCCGTTGCAACTGATTAAAGATCGCCTCTCGAATCAGAAAAAGCGCATCGATATCGTCGATGACCTCAACGAGCTGGGCATCGGTACTTTCCAAGGCTCGATGCACCGCATTGAGCACCATTTGGCGCATCTGGCGAGCGCGTATTACTGCTCGCCCTATGATCGCGCGGTATGCGTGTCGGTGGATGGCTTCGGCGATTTCGCCTCGGGCGCGTGGGGCATGGCCGAAGGCCAAAAAGTGCGCATGGATGGCCGGGTCAAATTTCCGCATTCCCTTGGCGCTTTCTATCAGGCGATTACCCAGTTCTTAGGCTTTCCGCACTACGGCGATGAATACAAAATGATGGGGCTCGCGCCGTATGGCAGCCCGAGCTTTTTGCCGGCGATGCGCGAAATCGTGCGCCTCAAAAAGGACGGCAGCTATGAGCTCAACCTCAAATATTTCCGCCATCACAATGAAAAAATCGCCTACCAGTGGACGGATGGCTCGCCCTCCGTGGGTGAGCTGTTTGCGCCCGCGCTCGAAGCGCTGCTAGGGCCGCGCCGCTTGAGCGAGCAGCCGCTTGAGCAGCGTCATAAAGACTTGGCACGCTCAGCCCAAGCCATGTACGAGGAAGCGTTTTTTCATCTGCTCAATACGCTGCACGCCAAGTACCAGTGTTCGGCGATTGTGGTCGCTGGCGGCTGCGGCATGAACTCGGTGGCTAACGGCAAAATCCGTCGCATGAGCGCATTCAAGGACGTGTATATCCAGTCCGCCGCTGGGGATGCGGGTGGCGCTATTGGCGCGGCTGCGATCGTCAACGCGGGGCTTGGGCTTGAACGCCCCTACATGCCGCATGCGTATTTGGGGCCGCACTTTAGCGAGGCCGAAATCGGCGCGCTGCTGACTGCGCGAGCTCAAGACATTGCGACTGCCGGCTGCAACGTGGAACACGTGATCGACGAGGCTGAGCTGTGTGCGCGTACCGCGCAAGCCATTGCGCGCGGCGAGGTGATTGGCTGGTTTCAAGGCGCGCTCGAGTGGGGCCCGCGCGCGCTCGGCAACCGCTCGATCGTCTGCGATCCGCGCCGTGCGGACATGAAAGACATCCTGAACTCAAAGATCAAACGGCGCGAGTCGTTTCGGCCGTTTGCACCGTCTGTATTGCGTGAGGCGGTATCTGAGTGGTTTGAAGAAGACGATGAAGTGCCGTTCATGATGCAGGTGTTTCAGATTCGCGAAGAGCGCCGAGCACAGATTCCAGCGGTGTGCCATGTCGATGGATCCGGGCGCCTGCAAACCGTGCGTCGCGAACATAACCCGCGCTATTACCGCCTTATTGAGCAATTCCGCGAGCTTAGCGGCGTGCCGATGGTGCTGAACACGTCGTTTAATGAAAACGAGCCGGTGGTGTGCCGCCCGGTTGAGGCGCTCGATTGTTTTTTGCGCACCAAAATGGACGTGCTGGTGCTCGGCGATTGGCTGATCCAGCGTGCGCGAGCGCCCATCGGCTAGCGTTGGCATGCGCATCTTGCACGTCGTGCCGACCTACCTGCCCGCCACCCGCTACGGCGGCCCGATCTATTCGGTGCACGGTTTGGCGCGCGCGCAAGCCGCGCTGGGTCATCAGGTCAGCGTCATCACCACCAGCGCCGATGGTGAGCAGGATTCCGCCGTGGCGCACGGCGTGCCGGTGCCGCTCGACGGAGTAAACGTCTATTACTTTCGCAGCACGCGGCTGCGGCGACTGTATTACGCGCCGGCCATGCGTGCCTGCTTGCGCGACATGCTCGACCGCATCGATTTTGTCCACCTGCACTCGGTGTTTTTGTGGCCGACCAACCGGGCTGCGCGCG
>Ga0105048_10003016_pt1 | contig 27508 bp, 28 predicted proteins | sample MAT05_FD_78382 | JGI IMG/M metagenome (GOLD analysis project Ga0105048, IMG submission 78382) | Freshwater microbial communities from Lake Fryxell liftoff mats and glacier meltwater in Antarctica - MAT-05 | ecosystem: Environmental > Aquatic > Freshwater > Ice > Liftoff microbial mat | place...
AAAGTCCCCTTCGGGGACTCCCCTCCGCGCTGCATTGGCCGAGCACAGCCCTCACGGGAGTCCGCCTTCAGGCGGACTTTGTACTGTGGAGCCCGAGGTTTCAACCCCGGGCGGGGGTGCTGCGCGGTACCACCGGGCGAGGGTGCGGGTCGGAACTCCACACGAAAAGGGCGAACCACGACTCCGAGGCCCAGCGGCTCCGCGATCGCGCGGACGCTGGGCCCTCGACGCCTACCCGCTAGTGCACGCCCATTCCCACGTAGGGTGAGCCCGGCGCAGCCCGCAGGTCGTCCACGGGCAAAGGCAGCTTCTTCCACGCCTCCGCGTGATCAGGCGGGATGAGGCCGCTGCTCTCCTTGATGGACTGGTACATCACGGCGTCGTACATCACCAGCGCTCCCACCGGGTAGACGATGGCCGGGCTGCCGGGCGAGAGGGTGGCCTTCGGGGCCCAGCTCTCCAGCCCTCGCGTGGGCACGCCGCTCGGGTAGCCCGAGTTCGTGAACGTGAACGCCGCGACCGAGCCGTTGACGTTGTTGCTCGCGGTGACGTTACCCACCTTCCCATCCGTGCCCGTCAGCCCGGCGACGATCTTGCGGGGGCCCTCCCAGGTGTTGGCGTCGAAGAGCACCGGGCAGGTGATCCCGGCGTTCTTGCCGAAGATCACCCCCGGATCCGTGGCCGCGGGATCGAGCTTGTCGTACCCGAAGTCGAGCCCGCGGAAGACGTTGTGAGCGAAGGTGTAGTCGGAGTCGTCCCCCGCGGTCCCGTTGAGGTAGCCGCCCAGCGACAGGGTATCTGCAAAGTAGTTGTCGTGATAGGTCACGTGACGCCCTGCATCGCCCGTCTCCGGCCCGCCGAAGAAGCTCAACAGCAGGCCTGCTCCGCCGAGGAAGACGTTGTGGTGGAGGGCGATCTTCCCTTCGCGCGCCAGCACCTGGGAGTTACCGTCCTGGTACTTCCCGAGGCCGTTGTCGCGCCAGTGGAGGGCGGCAAAGGCGATGGTGTTGTTCTTGACCTCGGTGCCGTCGCCGAGGTTCTGGATCTGGAGCCCCTCGTTGCCCGTGCGCACGATGCGGTTGTTGTAGACCGAGAGCTTCGAGAGGAGGTTCGACGGCGGCGCGCCGGTCCACCCGAAGTAGAAGCCTTCACCGTCGGTGTCGTGGATGTAGTTGTCGTGGACGCGGACGTTGTCCATCGGGTGGAGCGGATCGCCGGCCTTGCGCGGGTTGAGCAGGCGGATCCCCGCGAAGCCGGAGCGAAAGATCTCCAGGTACTCGAGCTCGTACGAGGTAGCGTCACCGACGGCGATGCCCATGTGGAGGTACTGCCCCTGGGCAAAGGCATCGTCGCTGAGGAAGCCGTATTTGCCGCGCGAGCCCGCGTAGTCGCCGCAGCGGTGGCCGGGAAAGGCAGAGTCGCCCGTCTTTGAATCCGCGTCGTAGCGGCCGGTGAGGATCCAGTTGGAGCCGCCGCCCATCGACCAGATATAGCCCGCGCCGGGATCGTTCGGCCCGACCTGGACCTGTCCGCCGAGGTTGGTGATCACCAGCGGCCGGGCCGGATCCCGGATCGGGAGATTGCCAAGGTTGAGGAGCTTGTACTTCCCTGCGGGGATATAGAGTCGGTCGAGCTTCGCCCAGTCGACCGCGGGGAAGCTGGCCTGGACATCGGGGTAGTAAAGGCCCCCTGGGCCGCTGGGAGCGGGCAGCGTGAAGGTGACCGTCGGGGCGCCGTAGTGGCCAAAGGCTTCGCAGAGGGCGGGGGCGCCGCCGCTGCCGCTGCTGCCGTTGCCGCCGCTACCGCTGCCGCTGGCGCCGCCGCCGGCTCCGGCGGGGAAGCCCGTGGTGCTCTGGCCGCCTCCCGCGCCGCTGGTCCCTGTGCTCTCGGTCGCGCCTCCCCCGCCGCCGCAACCATAGGTGAGCAGCAGCGTCGAGAGCGGGATCGCCAGGTGCATCGTCTTCATGAGGTCACTCCTCTGCTCGCCGAGCCGGGAGGCCGATCGGGAGCTACCACCGGATATCACGCCGCCGCGAGGTTGACGATCACCAACGGTGATCTGTAAAGAAAGCCGTACCCTCATGGAAGAGAGCGGCTTTGACGTCATCGACGAGGCAGATCGCCGCGGCCGGCTGGTCAAGGGGCTCGATCCGCGCGAGCCCGAGACCGCCGTGCGGCTCGACGACGGCGGCGAGATCATGGTGCCGACCGATCGTTTGATCCGAAGGCCCGGCGGCGGGCTCCGGCTGACGAGCCGCTTCACCGACGTCAGCGAGGCGCCCGGCGCGCCTCGCCTCACGGTCATTCCAGTCCTCGAAGAGCGCTTGGAGGTCGGCAAGCGAGAGGTCGAGACCGGGCGACTGCGCGTACGAAAGAGGGTCAGCGAGCAGGAGCAGACAGTTGACGAACCCCTGCTCGCTGATGAGATCACCCTCGAACGCGTCCTCATCAACCGCTTCGTGGATCAGGCCGAGGCCGCGCGGATGGAAGGAGACACGACCGTGATCCCCCTCCACGAGGAGCGGCTCGTGCTCGAGAAGCGATTGTTCCTCCGCGAGGAGGTGCGGATCACGAAGCGTCGGATCGAGCGCCGTGCCCCTCAGCAGGTGACTGTCCAGCGCGAAGAGGTGATCGTCGAACGAGTCGACGTGAACGAGAAATGAGAGCGGGAACGACAAGGAGGGAATCATGGCGAAATCAGTCGTAGGGCTCTTCGACGCGTCGGCGAACGTCGACAGCGTGACACGCGATCTCGAGCGGATCGGGGTCCCGAAGCGCCACATTCACGCGCTCGGGCGAGAGGGCGCGGACGAGCGCGAGGAGCGGAGCTGGACCGACCGCGTGGCCTCCTTCTTCGGGTTCACCGGGGAAGAGCGGGAGCGCGAGATCGGCGCGGCGTACGCCGACGCGATGAACGAGGGCGACACCCTCCTGATCGTCGACGTCGAGGATACGATGGCCGACCGGACCGCGGCGCTGATGAACCAGTATGGAGCGCTCGATATCGGAGCGCGGGCCCGGACGCGCGTGGAGCGAGCGATCCCCGCGCCGCCGGAGTCGAGGACGATCCCCATCACCGAGCAGGCCACCATGCCTGTGATCCAGGAGGAGCTCGAGATTGGCAAGCGTACCGTCGAGCGCGGGGGCGTCCGGGTCCACAGCCACGTCGAAGAGATGGAGATCGAAGAGGTGATCCGGCTCCGCGAAGAGCACGTCAACGTCGAGCGACGCGTCGTCGATCGCCCCGCCACCGCGGCCGACACCTTCCAGGAGACCACGATCGAGGTGACGGAGACCGCCGAGCAGCCCGTCATCGGCAAGTACGCGCGCGTCGTCGAAGAGGTCGTCATCGGCAAGAAGGCCGAGGAGCACGACGAGACGATCGTCGAGACCGTCCGACGCCAGGAGGTCGACGTCGAGCCGCTCCGCAAGACCGGTACCGGCGGGCGCTGAGCGAGGCGAGCGCGACCCGGGCGAAGAGCCTTGTCGCTCAATCCGGCTTCTCCAACGCTCGAAACGAGAGCCGCTCCCCTCCCCCCCGTGCTACACCCGCCCCGAGGTCCACGGACAGATGAGCTTCGGGAAAAACCCACACATCCTCAAGGCCCAGACGGCCGAACAGAAGGCCAGAGACGCCGGCGACGAGGGCGCCCGCGAGCGCGCCTGGCGCGAGGCCGCGCACCTCTGGGAGCGCGCCGCCAAGCAAGAAAAAGACGGCAAGCGCCGCAGCGAGTACGAGCGCAACGCCGAGAAAGCGCGAGCGATCGCCGACGGCGGGGAAGAGGGCGCGGGCGAAGAAGAAGAGGAGCCGGCGGCGCCCGACCCCCGGACGCTCAACTGACCTGATTCTCCTGGGGGAAAGCTGAAGGCTACTGCGCGACGGTCGTACAGCCGAAGAGCACCTGGATGTGCCCCGGTTTCCCGGGGCCGACCGAGGCCTGCGCCGTCTCGCAGGACGACGGGCACAGCGTGACCTTGGTGGGGTTCGCCGGGTTGTCGTAATACCAGCCCGCCCCGGTGCCGCACGCCGCCGCGTCGTCGACGCCGGGCAAATAGACCTGAGCGCCGTTGCTCTGGATAGCCACGTTGACCTTGGCGGGATCGAGCGTGCCTGTCTTCGGCGGCGGGATGGCGAGCTCACACGAGAGCTTTGCCGAGGCGATGACCGCCTGGGCGACCGCGTCGAAGAAGGGTTGCCACGCGGTGGCGCCTTCACAGAGCTTGGCGCGGACGCCGCCCGTCTTCTGCACCAGCGTGGTGTACGTCGGCCCCGAGCTCGCCGGCTGGGTCAGATCGGGGAAGCTGCACTTGACGCTGGGATCGGTGTTGCTCCCGTACCCGTAGATGCCGCTGAAGAGGTAATCCTTGAAGAGGCCATTCCAGCTCGGATCGAGGATCCCGGGCGGGAGCATGGTGCTGTTGAAAGGGTTCTTCCCGCCCACGAAGGTCTCGAAATCGGTGACGGAGAGGCGGGCGTTGTCGTCCGTGACGATGACAACGGTCTTCGAGGCCAGAGGCCGGAGGTGCTGGGCCCAGGGCGGGCCGCCTCTGGTGTCCGACGCAGTGTACCCCGGCGTCTGGCCCAGCGTCCCAAGGAACTGCTCGAGCGGCTGCGTGCTGCGAATATCGATGCTCGACTGGAAGAAGCGGGCGCCGTCACCGCAGCTCGCGTCGCCCGCGAGGGGCGGAGGGATGCAGACGGGGTAACGGTTGCTCCCGGCGATCACCACCGGGCTCTGCTCGTTGCGGAGCGAGAGCATGATCACCTGGTAATCGAGGCTCTTCGACTCGATGAGGCCGGCGAAGGCGTTGAGGCCCTGCTTGATCTGGGCGATCGCCGGCTGCATGCTCGACGAGTTGTCGACGATCCAGATGATGTCGACCGGGAGCGCAGTCGCCACCGCCTCTTCCGCGACGGCGGAGCAGGCCGCGTCCGGCTCGATCGGCGCCTCTTCGGTGGTGGCGTCGGCGACGACGATGCCCCCGTCATCCTCGGGATCGGGCTTGGTCCCGCCCGTGCTCCCGCTGCTTCCCGGGCCGCCTGATCCGCCTGATCCGCTTGCGCCGGTGGTCGTCGTCGAGCCCGTCGGCACGTTGTTGCCCGCAGCGCACGCGTAGACGCTCGAAGCCAGGACGCCGACAAGCAAGGGGAAGATGGCACGCCTCATGGTTCCCTTATAGCATGGACGACGTTACAGGGTGGTGTCGGGAGCGTGAGGGCGAGGCGTTCTTCCTCGCGGCTATTTCACAACGGCACCGAAGATCGCGCGGCGCGCCCCGACCCCTGCGAGCGTTCCGCGATCCGTCGAGCCGCGCGCAGGTCGGGCTTGCCGCGGGGACCGGGGCGCGAAGAGGATCGAACACGACCGCCAGCCCTCTGCTCAGTCGAGGTTCAGCTTTTGGCGCACCTCCTTGGACTCCAGGAGTTGTGCCATGCCAATGGACTCCAGACACTCTTTAGCCAGGTTCACCATCGCCGGCGGCGGTTCGGTGATCCCATCCCATTCAAGCACGAGGGGATGCAGCTTGGCCGCGACCGCGGCGTCGTCACGGAGCGATGGCAGCATTCGCAGGCACTCTTCAGCGAGCGCGCGAATCTCCGCCGCCGCGTCCTTGGCGTCGGTGCTCTCAGGCGGAAGACGGAGCAGCGCACCGAGGCGCGTGATCCGCTCGCGTAGCGCGGGCGAGAGGATGCCCCCGCCGCTCATCCAGAAGCGGCCGGCGGCCTGATCCTCGGCGAGCGGCCCGTAGGCCGCCCCGATCACGCCTTTGGCTCCGCCGATCGCGTCCTCGGGCAAGGCGATCTTCTCCTTGACAGAGGACGCCTCGTCGGCCGCGAGGACGCTCTCGTCCTTGCGGTAGGACGCTTTCGGGTGCGCGAGGACGCTCTCGTCCTCACGAGAGGGCGCGTTGGGATCCGCGAGGACGCCCTCGTCCTCTGGCAAGAGGCCCGGTCGCTGGTGCCGGACGCGCCCGTCCTCTCCGAGGACGCGCCGCCCGCCGCCGAGGCGTGATCGTGAAGCGCAAAGGCGCGCTCGTCCTCGCCCGAAGACGCGGTCGTCCTCCTCCTTCCCGCCGTCCTGGCCCTGCGCGACGCTCTTGACAGCGATCGTCGGTTCGATATCTTCGCTGCCGGACAACCTCTGGAGGTAGAACGATGGCGAAGGTTGACGGCCCCAAGTACATGGGCCCCGTGACGGTTGATCTCTCGAAGCTGCAAGACAAGCTCATCGATCTGGCGCCCGGCGCCATGAAAGGTGTCCGCGCCGAGCAAGAGGGCTTCGCCGACGTGGAGAAGGAGCTGGCCGCGTCGATACCGGCCCACGGCGAAGCGGCCGATATCCCGCCTCATGTCTATCAGCGCCTCCTGGAGCGGACCGCGCTCCTCGTGCAGCTCCGCGAGAAGGAGCTCGAGCTGAATAAGCTGGTGGAGATCCTGGAAGAGACGCGCGTAAAGACAGAGAACGATCGCGAGGATGACATCAGCATCATCGCGAAGGCGGCGCAGAAGGCGGCCGAGCGGCAGAGAGATCCGGGCGTCGCGGCGCCGTTCGAGGCGACCATTCGCTACAACAGCCAGATCGCCGAAAAGGGCCTGCAAACACGGCGAAAGAACGCCGAGGCCAAGGCCGAGGCGGTAAAGAGCCCTCCGGTGGAGGTCAAGCCGGCGCCGCCGGACGAGACGAAGAAGTAACGCGAGGTCAGGGGGGAAGAAGGGCGGCCAGGAGGTCGCCCTTCTTTTTTTTGGAAAGCAAGACGGGTGGGCGGGCCGAGACACGCCGAGCCGCGGGGCGCGCAGCTTGACGCCCCCACGCTGCCCGGCGACGAAGGCGCCCGCTCTTCGCACCCCGCCCGCTCCCAAGGACCACGCCATGCTCACCGGCGAGCTTCGCAGCCAAATCGACCGCATCTGGGACGCCTTCTGGTCCGGCGGCATCTCCAACCCGTTAGAGGTCATGGAGCAGATCACCTACCTGCTCTTCCTGCGCCGCCTCGATGACCTGCACACGCTGGAAGAGAACAAGGCCACGCGGCTGAAGAAGCCGATCGAGCGCCGGATCTTCCCCGAGGGCAAGGATCCGAAAGGCCTCCTCTACGACCACCTCCGCTGGTCACGCTTCCAGTGCTTCGGGCCCGCCGAGATGTTCACCGTGGTCGACGAGCACGTCTTCCCCTTCCTGCGCACCCTCGGCGGAGACGGAGTTCCGAAACCTCTTCCCCTCACGGAGAGTGGTTGGGGTGAGAGGGAGTTGAAGGCGTTGCCAGAGAGAAAGCTCGGGAAAGAGATAGTAATTTAGTCTGGAAGATCGGTCTCGAATTCGACTGGGTGCCGTTCAATCGTGTGCCGCTCATCGCCAACATCTAGCGTGAGGGTCGTGCCGTCGACTGACAGCCGGAGGGGCGGGAGATTGTCGAAGCTCGGTACCGCGTCTAACATGGCCTGTATCGGCTGCCTAACGTAAGTATCAATAAATTTAGCCATGGTCGGCCCGGCGACACGATCGAGGTGTTCCCATGCCTGTTTTCCTTTGTAGACTTGCCCATTCACAGCACGAAATGCCTTGATAATGGCGTCTAATTTATCGTTCGCAGTATCGTCGAAGACGACCAAGATAGGAATGAACCCACTCGCTGAAGCGTCCGTGGCGAATTCCAGCTCTTCCTTCCAACGCCCTTGACCAGATGCTGCGATAGTGATGCGGAGCTTGAATTCGTGAGCAATCTTATCACGAATGCAGTCTACTTGACGCCCCCTGCCGGCGTCCGACTGCCGCCGGACAGGACTACGGCTAGAGCCAATCGGGGCACCGCCGACAGCAGCGGCAAGGATTGGCTCAAACAAATACCCCGTTTCTTGCGCCGCTCGGTTGTCGATATCGAACAACCATTTACGCCAAAAGAGCAGCGCAGTAAGAGCAGGCGGACTCATGGTCCCGAATTGTAGCAAACCGCGCGGACCGACCTGGTTCATCGTCGGGAAAGGCTGACGGCGCAGGATGGAATCGTATTTCAGACGCGATCTATGCAACTTGGCCAGGCACGTGAAGTAGCTGTCCGCATTGGAGTCGAGGTCGATGAGGCGCGACATCAGTTCCCAGAAGGGCACCTGCGGCAAGCTCATCTCATCCAAGGGCTGGTCGTAATATGCTTTCTCAAGGAGGGGCAGTTCCGGGAACTGCGCATTGAAACTCAGATCGCGAACAATAATGGCAAGAAGATACGATGAATCACCATCGTTCATGGGGACCGCCCATCCCGAAGTGCCACCGATCCGGGCCTTCTCGATCGCGGCTCGCTGCATGTTGCTCAAAGCCATAGGGACATTTGCTCCGCTTCTCGGGTGGGGCCACCGAAGCGTGATAGGATCAAGTTGGTTGTGTGGAGCAGTGCCGGGCTCATGCCAGTAGACGCCGTGGGGACGAAGCTCAGCAGCGCACCATTCACGTGCTGTAGGCCGGGCTCCCGAAGCTCTTGAAGGACGTGTCGCGCGATGGCAGCGGAGAACGCTGGGGGTACAGCGTTCCCCACGAGAAGGGCTTGGTCAGACTGGTTGCCGCTGAACTCGAACGAATCGGGAAATGTTTGGATACGCGCGCACTCGCGCAGCGTCAGGAATCGGTTTTCGGTTGGGTGGACGAATTCCGCGCGCGCAAAGCTGGTAATTGCCTTGGATGGTTCGTCTCCAGTAAGGCGCCGCAGACCCGCGGGGGCGCCTCCGCGACATTCTGACGGCGTGCCGTCGGTCACTCGGCGGTTGGCTCGCCTCTTGTAGCTTTCGTGCCACATCGCCTCAGGCAGATCGCGCATCGTCTCGCCAGGACCCAATAAGCGGATTCGTTCGACGTCTTCATCATTGAGACGGCCGATAACATGTCCCTGAGGTTCACCCGGTGCGACTAATGAAGCTTGCGGCAACCCCCGCAAGGCATCAAACACACTGGGGGCCGGCGGTTGGTCGCGCGCGATGAGAGTTGCGCCTGGAGCGCCATGGGCCCCATGAGTGGGCGACAGGAAGGATGAGTCCTTGCCCAGCAAGCCGAAGCCGATAACCCGCTTTCGGTGCTGGGGAATGCCGAAATTTGCAACGTTGACCTTACGCAAATGCACACGGTAACCAGCGGCCAAAACAGGCTCTAATAGGTCGAGTACGCGAGCTCCACCTTCGCCCGTCAGGAAGCCTTCCACGTTCTCAAATACAAAAGCTCGCGGCCTGTACCGCACGATGAGCTTCGCGTAGACGCTGACGAGCGTGTTTCGATGGTCGCCAACTTTCCGCAGTCCCGCCGACGAGAACCCCTGGCAGGGCGGTCCACCCACGATGACATCGCAGGGCGGCAGCTCCAAGTCTTCGTTAATGGACAGGTGCTGAACATGGTGACCTAGATTGCGTGCATAGGTGGCGACCGCGTATTTGTTGAAATCGTATGCGCGAACGATCTCAAAACCTGCTTCACGAAATCCAAGTGACATGCCACCGGCGCCGCAGAAAAGGTCAACGACGGTTGGCTTATTCATGGTCGAAATCTTCGGGAAGGCGATGGGCAAGGGACGGGAACGCTAACCGAGATGGCGGTTCCCGGCAAGCCCGTGGCGCACAACTCGGATCGAGCCGCAGCGCGCCGATATGCTCTTGCTTCGCCGCGTCGGCGCGGCGCGGGAGGACGAGAAGGCGCGGGTGCTGCGGACGCTCTGGCCGCTCCTCGGGCTGGTCACGATCCTGGAGTACAAGAGTCCGGTCCGCAGCTCGTTCCGGCCAGGCGATCTGATCCGCCTCTGGAGCTACGGGGCGGTCTACGACGCGGCCCACGTGAAGGAGCTGCCCAGCCCGAGCGATCTGACGCTGGCGCTGGTGATTCCGTCGGTCACGCCGACGCTGACCGCCGAGATCGCGCGGATGGGCTGGACGTTCACGGCGCTCGGCGGGGGGTATGGCCGGATCGACGGGGCGGTGTACGCTCTTTACGTGGTCGCGACCGACGAGGTGAGCCAGGCGGAGCACGACGAGTTTCTGGAGCTGTTCAGCCGCCGTGAGTTGAAAGCAAGCGAAGCGACGCGCTGGTTGGGCGTGTGGCTGAAGGAGGTGCAAGTGAAGGAGCCGAACATGACGAATGACGAAGAGCTCAACGCCCAGTTCATGCAGGTTTTCAAGAGGATCCCGATCGAACAGCGCCTGGAGATGTTCGATCTCGAGGAGCTGCTGGTGGCGCTGACCCCGGAGCAACGGCTGGTAGGGCTCACCCGCGATCAGCAAGCCGTGGCGCTCCCCCTCGAGGTGCTGCGGGCGCTGCCCGAGGCGTACATCCTCTCGCTCGCCCCGGAGACGCAGGAAAAGCTCCGGCAGCGGATGCAGAGCGGCGATCACTGACAGCAACGGCGGCGGGCACGCTCGCTGATCTCGCGCGGCGCCCGCGGGGCGAAGGCGGGGCGGTATGAGCAACTTCGCCTTCTTGCAGGCCGAGTGGCCCGCAGTCCACGAAGCCGCCGCCAGGGCCGAAGCCGCGGTTCACTCCGACCCGCGCACCGCCTGCTTCTATGCCCGGCGCACCCTGGAGCTGGCCGTCGCCTGGGTGTACACGTCCGACGAGTCGCTCCACCTCCCTTATCAAACCAACCTGAGCGCTCTTCTCCACGAGCCCTCTTTCAAGAGGGCCGTGGGCGAAGCGGTGTTCATGAAGACGCAGGTGATTACAAGGCACGGGAACCAGGCCGTGCACAGCCATCGGGCCATCCAGGAGGCCGACGCGCTCACCGCCGTTCGCGAGCTGTTCCACGTGGGCTACTGGCTCGCGTCGACGTATGCCCGCGGCCCACGGCCCGCGCCGGGCCTGGCGTTCGACTCCGCGGCGATCCCGCAAGGCGCGCCGAGCAAGAAGCAGAACGCCGATCAGCTCCAGAAGCTGGAAGCCAGCCTGCGCGAGCGCGACGAGAACCTCGCGGTCCTGCTCAAGGACAAGTCGGCGCTGGACGACGAGCTCAAGCGCCTGCGCGCCGAGGGGGCGGCGGCGAAGAAGGCGAGCTCGGCGCGGACGGACACCCACGATTACTCCGAGGCCAGGACCCGCACCGACATCCTCGATCTGATGCTCAAGGAGGCCGGCTGGGCGCTCCTCGACAAGCGCGATCGGGAGGTTGAAGTCAGCGGGATGCCCAATAACAAGGGCAAGGGGTACGTGGATTATGTCCTCTGGGGGGATGACGGGAAGCCGCTGGCGGTGGTCGAGGCCAAGAAGACGACGAAGGATCCGGGGATTGGCCAGCAGCAAGCCAAGCTCTATGCGGACTGCCTCGAAGCGCAGTTTGGCCAGCGGCCCGTCCTCTTCTACACCAACGGCTTCGAGCACTGGTTATGGGACGACGTGAGCTACGCGCCGCGCTCGGTGTCAGGCTTCTTCAAGAAGGACGAGCTTGCGCTGATGATCCAGCGGCGGACGAGCCGGACCTCGCTCGCCGCGGGGACCATCAACCCGGCGATCGTCGAGCGCTTCGACGTGAACTACCCGCGCGAAAAAGGCGTCTTCGCCCGCACGATCCACCACGAGACGACGTACGCGCAGAGCCTGATCGACGCCTTCTCGCTCGCGGACAAGGCGCCGCATATCCTGATCTCGGTGGACATGCTCGACACGGGGATCGACGTCCCCGAGGTGGTGAACCTGGTCTTCCTGAAGATCGTGCGGTCAAAGACCAAGTTCTGGCAGATGGTGGGCCGCGGGACGCGCCTGCGCCCGGCTCTGTTCGGGCCCGGGAGAGACAAAGAGCTCTTCTTCCTCCTCGATTACTGCCAGAACCTCGAGTTCTTCAATCAGGCCACGAAGACGACCGAAGGCTCGCTCTCGGACTCGCTCGGGAAGCGCCTGTTCAAGACCCGGCTGGAGCTGATTGGCGAGATCGATCACCCGGCTTCGAGCTCGAAGGCGCCGCCGGCTCTGGACGCGGCGTCCGCGTCGCTGCGCGGGGAGGTGGTCGCGCTCCTCAACACCGAGGTGGCGGCGATGAACGTCGATAACTTCGTGGTGCGCCCGAAGCGGCGCCTGGTGGAGAAGTACGCGAAGCCCGAAGCCTGGGCGGTGCTGCCGCTCGAAGCGCGCAACGAGCTGGGCCACGAGGTCGCCGGCCTGCCTTCGGAGCTGGCCTCGGAAGACGAGGAGGCCAAGCGCTTCGATCTGCTGATCTTGAAGCTCCAGCTCGCCGTGCTGCGGGCGGAGCCGTCGTTCGAGCGGCTGCGCGATCTGGTGAAATCCATCGCCGGAGCGCTGGAGGAGAAGGCCATCATCCCGATGGTGAAGCCGCACCTGCCCTTGCTTCAGGAGATCCAGTCCGAGGCGTGGTGGGAAGACGTGACGACGCCGATGCTGGAGCAAGCCCGCACCGCGCTCCGGGCGCTGGTGAAGCTCCTCGATAAGCTCTCACGCACGCCGATCTACACCGACTTCGAGGACCAGATTGGCGAGGGCGCGGAGGTGGCGATGCCGGACTTCGGCCCGAAGGATAGCTTCGCGCGCTTCCTCGCCAAGACGCGCGCCTTCCTCAAGGAGCACGAGAATGATCTGGCGATCTACAAGGTGCGGATGAACAAGGCGCTGACGCGCGCCGATCTCGACGAGCTGGAGCGGATGCTGACGACGAGCGGTCTCGGCAGCGCGGAGGATGTCCAGAAGGCGAAGGAGACGAGCCACGGGCTGGGGCTGTTCGTGCGCTCGCTGGTGGGGCTGGATCGGGAAGCGGCGAAGCTTTGCTTTGCCGGGTTCCTGGCGGGGAAGACGCTCGGGGCGAACCAGATCGAGTTCGTGAATATGATCGTCAATCACCTGACCGAGCGCGGGGTGATGGACGGGGCGCTGCTGTACGAGTCGCCGTTCACGGACTTCACGCCGCGCGGGCCGGAGGGGCTGTTTGCCTCGGCGCAGGTGGATGAGCTGCTGGCGGCGCTCTTGGAGGTAAGGGCGGCGGCGCTGGCGGCCTGAGCGCGCGGTAGGCTCACTCGTCGTCCCCGTCAGCCTTCTCTTCCCGCAGCCCCAGCGCTTTGCACTTCTTGTAGAAGTGACTCCGCTCCAGCCCGAGGCCGCGGGCCGTCGCCGTCATGTGCCCGCCGTGGTGGGCCAAAGCCTGCTCGAGGATGGCGCGCTCCGCTTCTTCGGAGAGGACGCGAAAGGGCACCGCGGGGCGGAAGAGGCCGCTCGAGCTCGCGCCCGGGGTGGCGCCGCCGAGGCAGTTCTTGACGTCGCCGCCGTCGATAGTGTCGTCGGGCGTGAGGATCACGAGGCGCTCGATCACGTTGCGGAGCTCGCGCACGTTGCCGGGGAAGCTGTAGGCGCAGAGCGAGGCCATGCCGGCCTCGGTGATGGTCATGCCCTGGCGATCGTTGGCGTGGGTGGCGAGCGCGAGGAAGTGCCGGGCGAGCAGGGGGATGTCGTCGCGGCGGGCGCGGAGCGGGGGGAGATGGAGCGGGAGGACGTTGAGGCGGTCGAAGAGATCCGGGCGGAAGTGGCCCTCTTTGCAGGCGGTCTCGATGTCGCGGTTGGTGGCGGCGACGACGCGGACGTCGACCTTGAGGGTCTCATTGCCGCCGACGCGCTCGATCTCGCGCTCCTGGAGGACGCGGAGGAGCTTCGACTGCATGGCGAGGGGCATGTCGCCGACCTCGTCGAGGAAGAGGGTGCCGCCGCTGGCGCGCTCGAACTTGCCGCGGCGCTGCTTGGTGGCGCCGGTGAAGGCGCCAGCCTCGTGGCCGAACATCTCGCTCTCGATCAGCTCGCTCGGGACGGCGGCGCAGTTCATTTTTTCGAGCGGGCCCTTGGCGCGCTTGCTCCCGAGGTGGATGGCGCGGGCGACGAGCTCTTTGCCGGTGCCGCGCTCGCCAGTGACGAAGACGGTGGCCGAAGCCTTGGCGGCGCGGCCGAGCTGCTCGGCGAGCTCGGCCATCAAGCGGCTCTGACCGATGAGCTCGCCGACCTGGCCAGTCTGGGCGCGGAGGGCGCTGGCCTCGGCCTCGGCGCGGACGAGGCGGAGGATGTTGTCGAGCACGAGGAGGAGGCGATCGGTCGAGAGGGGCTTCTCGAGAAAATCGCTGGCGCCGAGGCGCGTGGCGCGGACGGCGGCGTCGATCGTCGCGTGGCCGCTCATCATCACGACGGGGAGATCGTTGCCCGAGGTGCGGAGGCGCTGGAGGAGGCCGACCCCGTCGCCGTCAGGCAGCGAGACGTCGAACAGGGCGATGTCGTAGCTGCGCTTCTTGAGCTTCTCTTCGGCGATGGCGATCCCACCGGCGACGTCGACGGCGTAACCCTCGAGCGTGAGGGCCTTTTGCAAGGTCGTGAGAATGGTGGGCTCGTCGTCGAGGATGAGCACGTGTCCGCGCGGCATGCGCCGCAACGTACCATCTGGTCCCAGGAGAGGGCTCGAAGCCCTCTCCCCCCACGAAGCAAAGCTTCGCGGGGCCCCCCACACCTCGAACCGCACGTGAATCATGGAAAGAACTGCCACGTTGGGCACTTGCGGCTTGATTCTCTGGCACCTGATGTGCTTGGTGGCGTGCTCGACGTCGCAGAGCGCGCCCGCTCCACGATCAACGGTGACGCCTCTCGTTCCGGAGACGGTTACGACGAGCGAGGCGGAGCCGGCGCCGGCGCCGATCGCGACGGTCGAGGCGACCGCGGCGCCGTCGGATCGGATCACCGCCGACGCCGCGGAGGAGCTGCTCTTTCTCGGCGCGGCGGCGAAGGAGGCCGGCGTCCTCGCGTGCCGCGGCGAGAAGGACGACGACGCGCGCATCCGCTGCCTGCTCGCCGCGCGCTACGTCGGCGACGCCGCGGCCGCGGGCGAGGCGCTGGCGCTCTATCGCGGCGCGGGAGGGATCGCCGGCGTCCTGCCCGAGGAGCAAATGGATGGGGGGTTTCGCGGGCAGATCCACCTCGTGCCCGAGGCGCCGATCGGCAAGGAGCGGCGGCACCTCGCGTGGATCACCGCCGCCAACGCCGACTTCGACGGGTTCTTCATCGAGCTCGCCCGCGGCGCGAAGGCGCCGCTGCGCTTTCGCTTTCGCGACATCGCGTACCGCTTCTTTCGATCGGTGAAGCGCACGACGCCCTCGGCGTACGCTGACCGCTGGAGCGTCGCCTACAACGTCGCCGGCTCGCTCAACACCTCGGCGGACGCGGTGCGCGAGACGCTCTTTCACGAGATCTTTCACCTCGACGACGCCGCGCACGGCGACTGGTCGGCGCGGGCGCTCCGATCGACGTTCGACGCGATCGTGCAGCGGTGCGGGACCAGGACCGCCTGCCTCGGACCCTATGCGCCCAACGACACGCTGGTGCGCGGCGGGACGTACTACGCGTTTCAGCCCAACAACGGGGACGCGGTGCACGAGTACGCCGCCGAGCTCGCGCTCCGCTACTACCGGGACAACCGCGCCGCGATCCGGGGCGAGGCGGCGAAGAAGCCGGGCTTCAAGTGCGGCCCCGAGGAGAACCGGCGCGCCTGGGAGGCGCTGGCGGGGGAGTTCTTCGGGGGCGCGGATCGAACGCCGGCCTGCTCGCGCTGACGCCGCTCACCCGAGCTGTGGTAGCGTGGCGCCCAATGGGATTTGACACCCCAGCCACCGCAAAAGGTGACCTGGCGCGGACTCCTTTCGCGCACCTTTTGGTGTATGCCGTCGACCAGCGGCTGACCGGGGCGCTCTTTCTTTGTGAGCCGTCGACGGTGGGCAGCCCGGGCGTGGAGCACGTGGTGCGCTTCGCCCGCGGGACGCCGGTCAAGGTGCGCCCCGGCGATGGCTACGCCCTGCTCGGGGAGCTGCTCGTCCAGGCCGGGGCGCTGTCGAAGGAGACGCTCCGCGAAGCGCTGGCGACGAAGGGGCTGCTCGGCGACGTGCTGATGCTCGCCGGGTGCGTGGACCGCGATCTTCTGGAAGAGACGTGCGAGTCACAGTTCCGAAAGCGGATGACGCGCCTCTTCACGCTGCCGGTGGAGACGACGTTTCGCTACTGCGACGGGCACATCGAGCTCCTCGACTACGGGGGCGAGCCCTCGAGCTCCGACGCGCTGGCGATCCTCTGGGCGGGCCTCAAGGCGCACGGCGGGAACACTTCCGTCGTCGACGCCACGCTGACCCGGCTCGGCGATCTCCCGCTGCGGATCCACCCGCAGGCGACGGTGGCGCGGCTCGGGCTCGACGACGACGAGGCGCGCGTGGTCGAGTACCTGCGCGCGAACGCTGAGGGGCTCGACGCGATCGCGGAGCGAGGGCTCCTGCCCTTCGAGAAGCTCTGCCGGCTGATCTATGCGCTGACGATCACGAGGCAGCTCGATCTCGGGGCGAGCGCGCCGCCGGTGGGCGCGCTCGACCAACCGCGATCGACGACCTTCGCGCGCTTGACGCTCAAGCCAACGTCGCACCGAGCGGGCTCCGCCGCGCCCGACGCGCCCGGCGACGGCGAGCGCGGCGCGTCGTCGAGCCGGCCATCCACGAGCCCGCACCGGCCGACCAACGCGCCGCTGTCGGCGCCGAAGCCCCGGGCCGAGCCGGCGACGACCGCCGTGCCGAAGAAGGCCGCCGCCCACGATCGCGAGACGCTGAAGAGCGCCGGCGCCACGAGCGTGTCGGAGCGCCCGCGGCCGATCTCGGTCGAGGTGATCGACCTCTACGCGCTGGCCGACACCATGAAGGCCGATCAGCTCACCCTCCTCCCGAGCGCGCCGGAGCGCGGGGTCGAGGCCAAGCCCCCCACGCTCCAGGGGATGACGGCCCCGGCGCTCCACGCGCTCGCCGAGGCCCGCCTCCAGGAGCGGGATCTCGCTGGGGCCGAAGAAGCCTGCAGCCTGGCTCGCCGGGCCGATCCGGACAGCGTCGCGAGCACCGTCCTCGCGACCTGGATCCGATCCCAGCGCGGCGGCGCCGACCTCAAGGCGCTGACGATCGAGCTCGACGAGCTGCTCGGCGCCTCGCCGGATCATCGCTACGCGCGCTACTACCGGGCGATGCTCCGCAAGCGCCTCGGCGACAACGCGGGCGCGGTCCGCGATCTCCGCCGGCTGCTCGAGCTGACGCCGAGCGACGCCGAGGCGACCAAGGCCCTGGAAGGCCTGGAGGGCCCCCCGGCCAAGCCCCGGTCGGGCCTGCTGGGGTGGCTTTTCAAGCGCTAGCCACCTATAGTCCGCCCCGCCATGGCGTCGGAAAACGTATCGCATCAGGTCAACGAGGCGGGCACGCAGCCGAAGGGGGTGCTCCGCTGGGGCTACTTCCTCCTTCTCAATGCCATCTCCGCGGTCATCGCCGTCGGGCTCTTCGTCGGCCTGTTCTACGCCGACGGGATCGATCCCTACATGCGCGGCACCTACGACTGGCTGCTCTCGCACCCGGGCGTGACGAGCTTCATCGCCTTCTCCCCCCTGGCAAGCTCGATGCTGGTCGGCTGGGGGTACTCGCAGCGCGCGAAGAAGCGCAAGGCCGCCGCCGCCCGCGCCGAAGCGGCCCGCGCCGCCGCGCTCCCCGACGCGCCCGCCGCGGCCTGAGAGCCCGGACACCGCGCGCGGAAGGCCGCTTTCTTCGTCGGCTCGGCCCGGCGTGCCATGATTCGGATCCCGTTCGTTCGGGCCCCAGAATCGTGAAGAATCCCCCTCAGCAGAGCAGCGGGCGCAAGGCGCCGAGCCGTCGGGCCAGCCCCGAGGTCATCGAGAAGCGCGGCGCGGCCCGCGCCTTCAACGAGGCGCTGCTCGGCGAGGGAGCCGGAGCGGCCCTCGTCGACGGGCGAACGGAGCGACGACGGCGCCTCCTCGAAGAGCTATCGCAGGGCACCGCCCGCGGCGGCAAGCGCGAGCTCAAGCCGATCGAGGTGCTCTCCCGCGTGCAGGAGCTGCTCTTACTCGGCGAGCCGCTCGCGTCGATCCGCAAAGCGTGCCCCAAGCCACGCCCCGTCGAGGCGACGCCCGAGGTGATCGAAGGGATCCGGCGGATCCATGAGGCCTACACCTTCCCCGCGGCGGCCTACCGCTTCGTCGGGCTCGACGCCGCGGCGCTGCGCAAGGCCGGCGTGATCGAGCCGAAGCGCGGCCCGGCGCGCAAGGCCGCCTCCGGGCGCGCCGTGACCAGACCGCGACCGAGCCGGCGCGCGGCGAAAGCCCCGGCCACAAAGTCGAGGCGGCGCGGCACGGCTTGACCCGCGCACCGATGCCGGCGTACATCCTCGTGCGATGCGCGCCTCGAAGCTCCTCGCCGTCGGAATTGCCCTCGTCGCGACCTCCTGGCAGGCCCGGATCGTCCACGCTGACGTCTCGCCGGACGAGGTAACCATCGTCGCCCGCGTCGGCACCCGCACCATCACCGCGGCCGAGGTCTCGCGGCGGCTCGCCCAGGTCCCGCCCTTCCAGCTCCGCACCCTGGGCAAGACGCCGAACGAGGTGCGCCGCACCTTCGTCGACCGAGTGATGATCCGCGAGCTCCTCCTCGCGCAGGGCGCCGTGGACGCCAAGCTCATCAACCGCGACGAGGTCGCCGAGCGCGTCCGCGGCGTCCTCCGCAACGCCACCCTCTCCCAGGTGCGCACCGACACCACCGGCGGCGCCCTGGTCACGGACGCCGAGGTCAAGGCCTACTACGAGGCCAACCCGACCAAGTACCACTCCCCCGCCCGCGTCCAGATCTGGCGCATCCAGGTCGCCAAGCGCGAAGAGGCGACAGCCCTCCTCGCCGACCTGAAGAAAGACACGACACCGAAGCGCTGGAACGAGCTGGCCCGCGAGCAATCGCTCGATCGCGCCACCAACCTGCGCGGCGGCAACCTCGGCTTCGTCGCCCCCGACGGCACGACCTCGGAGGCCGGCATGAAGGTCGACACTGCCCTCCTCGCCGCCGTCGCCAACGCCAAAGACGCCGAGCTGCTGCCCGAGCCGGTCAAGGACGGTGAGCGCTGGTCGGTCCTCTGGCGCCGTCAATCGATGAAGGCCATTGATCGCGATCTGGCGATGGAAGCGCCGTTGATCCGGCCGATCCTGGTGCATGATCGCGGCGAGACCCGGACCCGAGCGCTGGTGGACAAGCTCCGTGGAGAGCTGGTGACGGAGCTCAGCCCGGACGTGGTCGATATGCTCGAGGTGTCGGCGTCGGGGGATCTGCAGCCGGTGCGGCGGCCGGGGACGATGCAGGCGCGGAAGGCGCTGAATGCGCAGCCGATTCCGGCAGGTGGGTCGCTGCGGTAGGCTTTCTGGATCTCCGTCTGGTAACCGTTCACGCCTCGGAACGTACGCGAGCGGTTCAGAGTGCTCCGGTGCCTCTTCCTGAAAGGAGGCCGGAGTCAGAGCGCCTGACAGAATCGGGGGCAAATCCCAAGTCGCCATGCAGCTCCGCCGCGAGCAGCAGCAGGTCCCGCCCTATTTGCTTCCGCCAGCCACCCCGACAGTGGATGGCACCAGGAATTGGATTCACCTCGATACGACCCGTGTCGCTGGGGTGGCCGCTGACTTTGTCCTCACCGACGAGGACCTGATCGGTCCGCGGTGGGACGCGAGCGTGATCGTGAGTGGCAGGGTGACGCAGGGGGGTAATAGCCGTCTCGGCGCGCGTGTCGATCTCCTCTGCCGGGGCGTCGTGGTCGCGACCACGTACGCGGACCGTGAAGGCAAGTACTCTCTTCGACTCCGCGAAGGTGCGGCCGGCGCGTACTACCAGGTGCAGGCGAGGCGAGCATCCCGGCGGGCGATGCGGGGCGGAGCCGGCACGCTCGACGCGTTCACGCGCTGCCGTGAGCCTCGCGCACCTCTCGCGCGCATTGACGCCCGGCGCGGACCCCCGCACCTTACCCGAAGTAAGGAGGTGCCCGGTGACAAAGGTCGCAGTGTCCAGGATAACCAGCAAAGGCCAGGTCACGATCCGGGAGGAGATCCGTCGCGAATACCAGCTGCAGGCGGGCGAGCAGATCGAGTGGAGGGTGACGAACCGGGGCACCATCGAGCTCCGGAAGACAGGCGGGAGCCTCGACGATCTGACCAAGATCCTACCTCCGCCGAAACGGGCGCTGACGATCGAGGAGATGGATCGTGCCGTGGGAGAGCACCTGACGAAGAAGCACCGTGCTCGCCGCGCTCACGGAGTACGAGAAGGGGCCGGCGGACTTTTCGGATTACCTGATCCTGGAGGGGGCGCGGGCCGAGGGGTGCTCGAAACTGCTCACGTTCGATCGGCGGCTGCTCAAGCACCAAGCGTGTGAGGCGCCGTAAGCGTCGGCGCCGGGCCGTCGAGCAATGACTCGCACCATCGCGCTGGTTTCGTTCTAGAATCCGAGCGCAAACGATGGGCGGACCGTGACGACGATCGAGGCGCAGATCTGCGAGGAGCAAGCGCGGGAGGCGGCGTTCCTGTGGCTCCTCCGCGACCACGCGGTCCGCGACGTCGCGTACGAGTCACCGCCTCTCCGACGCACGCCGCCATCGCCGCCAGCGCCGAGGAGGACCCGCTCGCCGGCACCATCATTCACGTTCGAGGAGGAGAGTGTCGTGGGGCTACTCGATCGTATCCATCACATCATGGATGGTCTCCAGATCGTCGACGAACGCCGCGCGCAGATCGTCGACTTCGTGGCCATCCCGCATCGCCCACTTCTCCCACTCTGCATTGTGCGGCCCGAAGCCGACCTCCATCGCGGTAGCGCGCATGCCGAGGATGGCGGCGCGCTGGGCATCCGTGAGCCCAGGGCGCGCGGCCTGGCGCTCGTAGTGCGCACGCAGCGTCGCGACCTTCTCGGCGGGCGTGGAGAGCGCAAAGGCGCGGAACGCAGGGTCGTTCATCTGCGCCTTGGGGTCGGCGCCTTCGCCAGACGGTGCGGCGCAACCGGCCGCGGTGAGGAGCAGAGCTGCCGCGGCGACGTAGGTCTTGTTGTGCATGCGCGCGACCGTGCCTGACCGGGCGTGCAACGTCCACCGCTTCGGGCCGATCGCGTGGCGGGCACTACCTCAGCCGATGCACCACCCGTTGCACGGATCGGTGAGCGTGCCCCCGCAAAATGCGCCCGTCCGGATGCACGAGATCACGCCCGCCTTGCAGTGCTTGGTGCCAGGGCACCAATCGTGGATGGTGTTGCACTCGCAGAACGGGAGCTCTTGTTGCACCTCGCCAATCGGTTCGGCAGGCGTCATGCTCGCGCCTGGATCGTCAGGCGCGATCGATTCAGTCGAGTCCACCGCGGCGACGCAGGCAGGAGCAAGAGCGCTCGCTGCGGCTACCAGCAGCGGAATCGCGGTGAGATGTCGAGTGTGCAGGTCGTGGCCTCCTGCGCGTCCAGGAGTGCGATCGACGTGCCATGCGAGAGCGTGCGAAACGGAAGCGGGCGACCTCTCGGATGGCGCAGGGAGTTGCCACTCTTTCGCAGGTGGAAACGGGCGCGGCGTCCTTCGTGCAGCGCTTCGGTGGAAGCCTGAACCTGCATGTCCACGTCTCGCGCGCCCGGGCGACCTTCCCCGCGGAAGCGACGTGGATTTCGATCGCAAGGACAAGCGCTTCGCCGCGTCGTGCGACGGCGTCGATGTCCACTGCGCGGTGCGCATCGCGGCCGACGACGAAGGCCGACCGCGGCTCGTGCGCTACTCTCGGCCTCCACGCGCGTGGAGTGGGCGGTGCTCATGAAACGGACCTTGGGGTTCGAGGTTCTGCGATGCCTGAGGTGCTCGCGAAAGATAACCCTCCTTGCGACCCTCACCGAGCCTGGGCCCGAGCGCCGCATCGTGGAGCCCCTCGGCGTTCGGGCCGACCCGCTCACTGCGGCGCCGGCGCGCGACCCCACGTGGGAACAGACCGACCTCGGGTTGGTGGACGCCGCGTAGAACGAGCGTCGGGCGCCGCCAAGGCGGACATGTGCGCGCAGAGCCGGGATCGGGCGCTCCACGGGCCTCGCGCACGCAGCCGGGAGCGGGGAAGGCCCGCCCGTCCACCCGTGCGGCGCGGGGTGGGCGGTAGGAAACCGCTCGCACCGCCTATCCACCCGTTACCAAGCACGATCTCGATCGGCGACTCGGCCGCCGCCGCCCTGCGGCCGGAGGTCCGTCACGATGGCGCTGGTCGGGTGGTTACGGCAGCTCGACGACCGCGCCCTCCACAGCTCGAAGAGGATCGCGCTCTCGCTCCGCGACGACGCGGCGGGACATCGCTACCCCGCCGGTCCTGGCACGAGCGTCTCCCGCGCCCCTGGTCACGTCGCCCGACGCCCTCCTTGGATCGCCCGCCCAGGTCCTTGCCTCGTCGGCTGCCCTTCTTGGATCGCCGCCCCAAGTCATTGCCGGCCAGGCCGCCTTTCTTGATTCGCCGCCCCGAATCATCGCCTGCCCTGCCTCGTTGATTGAGCTGCCGGCCCCGCCTCCTTGCTTGGAACGCCCACCCGGCTCCTTGCCGGCCCCACCTCTTTGCTTGGATCGCCCGCCCGGCTGCCAGCCTTCTCGGCCCCCTTCCTTGGATTTTCGGGCCAGGTCTTTACCGGCCCCGCCTCCTTGCTTGGATCACCCGCCCGGCTCCTTGCCGGCCCCGCCTCCCTCCTTCTACAGCCCCCTCCCCTCTCGAATGTCGCCCCCTGTCTTCCAAGGTCCTACATCCCTCCCTCACGAACAGACTCGTACAATTTTCCACTGAGGTCCATGAATCCTCCGCTCCCCGTCAAAAAAACCACGGTGACGCCAGCTCGGCGCCACACGGGAGGAGAACCCCCCATGTCCAACGGTATGATGAATGTTCGCGTCGACGTCGGTGCTGACAAAGTCTCCGACAAGACCCGCAGCGATCGCGCGGAGGTAGTCCGCTCGATGGCCACCGCGACGCCCCTCTACCAGACCGATCCTACCTTCAAGGAAGCGGTCGACAAGCTGATTCAAGCCGGCGCGGATCTCGCTGCCGCCGATACCCAGGTAACCCAGCTCGAGGCCGCGCTCGTCAAGGCCCGAAGCTCCCGCGACGTCCGGCGGAACGCCTATGACAAGGCGTATGGCCTCTGCTCCACCAACGCCGAGAATCACAGCAGCAAGGCAGAGGACATCCACGGATTCGGCTTCGCGTTGCTCACCAGGACGGCGCAAGTGTTCGGGCCGCCCATCAACATCGAGGCGAAATACGACGCGATCAAGGAAGTGCTTCGCATCCATGTCTTCTACACGTCAGGCCATCACCAGTGCGCCATCGAGATCAGCCCCGATCTCGCGAGCCCCGGGAGCTACACCCGCCTCGACGGCACCGGCGTCACCCAGGTGCTCGCCGGCTACGCCTCCGGCACCTGGTGGATCCGCGCCGCGACCCTGCGCTCCAAGGATCGAAGTGAGTGGTTCGGCCCGGTGCCTGTGGTCGTGAAGTAAGACCCCGCCCTGGGAGAGGGGGATCCCGCATGGCGGTCCCCCTCTCTATCCCTTCCCTACGCAGTACATCGCATCGACCAGCCGACGAGCAAGGGTCCGTCGTCACCTCGCTCGCGCACGTCCGGGCCATCGGCCCTTTTTGCTGGCCTGGAACAGCTCGCGTACCCGCCGCGGCGACGCGCCGTCGATCTCCGCGCCCCCAATGTGGCACAGTGGCTCGACCAGAGGAGGTCCGGCCCATGCACGCCCACAAGATGACCATCACGGTTCCGGAATCCGGGCATGTAGAGTTCGATCTGCCGAGCGATTTCCGCGGTGGCGAGGCGGAGGTGATCGTGCTCGTTCCGCAACCTTCGCCCGCACGTTTGCGTCCCGGTTCGCGCGAGGCCTTGCTCGCGGCGGATCCCATCATCGAAGCGTGGCGCGCAGGGAACCCCGACAAACTGCGGACTGCGGACGAGATCGATGCGCAGATCGCCGAGGAGCGCGCGAGCTGGGGGGACGACCGCTGATGCGCGTCTATCTTGACGCGTGCGTTCTCATTTATCGCAGCGAGGGCACGCCTTCTTTCCAGGCGGCGGCACGCGCCGCGCTCGACACCCTCGGCCCCGGCGACGCGGCATGTATCTCCGACCTCGTGCGCATGGAGTGCCTGGTCAAGCCGCTCCGCCTCGGCGATGCCACCCTTCGAGCCATCTACGAGGCACAGTTCGCAGGGATCGAGCTCCTGTCCATGCCCTCGACAGTGTTCGACCTCGCCGCCGACCTGCGCGCCCGCTGCTCGCTCAAGACACCCGACGCGCTCCATGCCGCATGCGCGATTCATCACGGCTGCGACGAAATCTGGACGAACGATCACCGCCTTTCCACGTTATCCGGGCGGCTCCGTACGAGGCTGGTGCGGTAGCAGAGACGGGTATTTGTCGCGCCCAAAGGAAAACCGACCCACCTCCGGTCTCAGAGGAGGCTCAGTGCGCGCTCCAGCCGACCCCTCGCTACCGGGTCGCGCTATTCTGGCGCCCATGAACGCGATGCCCGCGAAGAAATGGACCCCCGAGGAGTACCTCCGCGCCGAGCGCAGCGCGTCGCAGAAGCACGAGTACTTCGGCGGGGGGATCTTCGCCATGGCGGGCTGCACCGAGCGGCACGACACGATCACCGCGAACGTGACCACCGCCCTCGGCAACGCGCTGCGGGGCGGGGCCTGCCGGCCGCACACCTCGGACATGCGGATCCACCTCCCCGCGACCGGCCTCTACACCTGCTCGGATGGCCTGGTCGTGTGCGGAGCGCAGTTCACCGACCAGACCCGGGATACCCTGACCAATCCCGCCGTGATCTTCGAGGTGCTCTCGGACTCCACGGAGGGCTACGACCGCGGGCGGAAGTTCGACAACTACCGCAGCATCCTCTCCTTGATGGACTACGTGCTCGTGTCGCAGCACGAGGTTCTGGTCGAGCACTTCGTTCGCCAGGAGGATGGCACCTGGAACCTGCGGGTGCTGCGCACCGGGCAGAGGCTGCGCTTGAGCGGAGTGGCGATCGAGATCCCCGTGGAAGACCTCTACCTCTGGGCCTTCGACCAGTAGCGCAGCTCTCTGCCTGTCGCGCCCGGGAGTCAACGAGGCGTCCGCCGCGCCTCCCCGGCGCCATTCGCGCTGCGCGACAGACACGCCTCGATCCCGTTCTTGAGGCTGCGCTTCGTCCGGATCCCTTCGAACTCGACCCCAAGCTTGACCAGCGCCTGCGCGACGCGCGGCTGAATGCCGGTGATGATGCACTCGGCGCCGAGGAGCCGCACCGAGCGGGCGAGCTTCAAGAAGCGCTCGGCGGTGCTGTTGTCGATCGCCTCCACCCCGGTGAGGTCGACGATCGCGAAGCGGCTCCGGTGCTCCATGATCGCCGCGAGCAGGCGCTCTTCCATCTGGATGCTCCGCTGCGTGTCGACGACGCCGATCACCGGCAGCGCCAGGACGTCGTCGCCGACCTCGAGCACCGGCGTCGAGAGCTCGTCGATGGCGAGGCGGAGGCGCTCGACGAGGTCCACGTTCTCCTGGTCGCGCGCGGCGAGCTCTTCGTTGCGCTTCGCGAGGCTCTCTTCCAGCTCCCGGCTCTTGCGGAGCGACGCGGTGCGCGCTTCGACGAGCGCTTCGAGCCGAGAGCGCACCTCCTGAAGCTCGTCGGCCGCGATGCGCTGCTCGGTCACGTCGGTGAGAAAGCACGTCAGGCCGATGATGCTGCCGTCAGCGGCCATCATCGGGCCATAGGCGTTCTCGTACCAGCGCCGCGAGAGCTTCTCTTGCCCGTACTCGTCGATGATCACGAAGTGCTCGCCGGAGAGCGCCCGGTCGAATTGCTTCTTCGCCTTCACCTGATCGGGGTGACCCGCGAGAAACTCCAGCATGTTGACGCCCATGGCGACGTCTTTGCCCCAGATCGATTTGATCGTCTGACGGTGAGCTTCGTTCCAGGCGACGTAGCAATACTCCCGGTCCAGCGCGAAGATGACCAGGTTGCGCGGGCTGTCGAGGAGGGCCCGGAGCGCCTCTTCACCGCTACGCTCCGGCTCCATATACCCCACGACGAGGGCCCGGGCCTCCTCCTCACCGTTCTGCTTCGGATCCATATAACCCACCGTTATAGAATGGACGCGCTCGCGTCTCCAGCGTGAAAGCTGCGCGCCCCCCACGCTTTCGCTTTTTTGCCAATCTTTCGTTGGTGCCCCCACGTGTAGCTGGGGGGGCGCGCGTCTTCTTTGTGGAGTGAGCCGCGCGCGCGGACATCAAAAGAGGAGCGGCAATCCCCGGTGCGCCACGGTGGTCTTGAGAAGCGCGGGGTGCGGGGTCCCCGTCTGGAACCCGAAGGTCCGCGTGAACGCGCTGCTCGCGAGGTAGAGCGTGCTCCTGTCCTGCTGGCGAGTACCGAACGCCACGCTCGCTACACCGTCGAGGAGCCCGCCTTCAGCAAGGATGCTGAGGACACCAGAGGGCTTGATCGAGACCAGGCGGTCCTGACCGTTGACGGCGACGAAGAGGGTGCCGTCGTCGTCGAAGGCAATACCGTCCGCGCCCTGGAGACGAGGATCGGAGACGAACACTGACGGAGCCCCGGCAGCGCCGTTGTGAAGGACCGGCACGCGGAGGATCTGGCCGTAGTCGAGGTTGGTTACGTAGAGGTTCTTCTGGTCCTCGTCGAAGGCAATGCCGTCGACCCCCGCGGCGTGGAAGCCGAGAAACGGCGTCGTGGTGTTGCCGTTGAACAGCGGGCTTGTGAGCCACACGCTCGGCTGCCCCTGCGGCGTAACCTTCCAGATCTCGCCAAGGAAAGGGTCGGTCACGAAGAGGTTACCCTCCTCGTCGAAGGCGAGATCGTTCGGCCCCCCGGCGGGGTCGAGCGCGGCGAACTGCTGCGCGGTGCCGCCGGCGGTGCAGGTTCGCCAGACGAACGCGCCAACGACGCTGGGATCGAGGCTCACGCTCGTGTTGTAGATGCAGCCGTCAGGACCGACCTTCACCCCCAGCGCAAAGGCGGGGATCGGCAGCGTCGAGAACACGCTGTCCTGGTCGCCCGGCGTGAGCACGTGGATCGTGCTGAGGTTCGAGTAATAAAGGTTGCCCGCGCCGTCGAAGGCGATCGACTCCGGCACATCTCCAATCGTGAGCGCCAGGGCCGCCTGGAGAACCGCGCAGGTGTGCCCCGAGGCGGTCACCGAGACGAGGACGCTGGCCGCTGAAAGAGCCGCAGTCGCGATCGCTTTGTTCATGTTCTTTCCGTGGGACACGATTGGTTACCCCGAGTCGTCGGCCCGCGCCTGGCGCGAAGAAGACTCGGGACAAACCGATCGTTATACAGAAAGAACAGCGGCGTTCCTACCGTCGTGGACACGCCGCAGACCGCTCTGCCTAGCACCAAACGCGCGAGCAGCTCGTTTCGTGCTCTGATCCAGCTTCCGGACCTCTGCCCGTTCCCGTTCCCGCTCCCGCCGTCCGGAAAAGAAAGGGAACGGGAACGGGTCGGAAGTCGGCGGTGAGCGCTCCGGGAGGCTCCGGAACGTTTGGTGCTAGAGCACCGAACAGGTTGAAATGCCCAGATTTCAACGCAAAGGCGCGGAGACGCAAAGGCGCAAAAAATCGGATTTCTTTTTTGCGTCCCTGCGTCCCTGCGCCTTTGCGTTAAAATCCGG